>JAESFO010000232.1_pt1 | contig 109293 bp, 95 predicted proteins | sample 9269421 | NCBI WGS metagenome assembly JAESFO01 (sample SAMN14502839, study PRJNA617101) | algae metagenome | isolation source: Nostoc desertorum CM1-VF14 and co-occurring heterotrophs from rocky... | place: USA: Clark Mountains, San Bernardino, California | collected 2000-06-05 | reverse complement strand
CCCGAATAATATAATTGCAGTTTATCATTGTAAAATTTATAGTCAACAAAAACTTATGATTGACTGGGGCTGAACAACTAGTCAACCCTTGAAATTGCTTCTTTCTGACTTTTTCAGCAAGCCCTATGTATAAGCCTGTGTCTATGTAGTCCAATTTATCATTTAAATTGTGAAATAGGTTCACTTACAATACGGTTCGGTTAAGATCCCTCCGCCTGCGGTGATCTCCTTAAAAAGGGGGCAAAAGAGGGTCATGAGCAAGCCTTTTTAAGTTTCGCTAGCAATATCGCTAAGTGTAAGGGCACAATAGTGCCCCTACGCACCTCACAAACGAGAAACGCTATAATTAGCTGCCCTTGGGTACAGTATCTCCAGGCCCAGCAGTGACAATTATCAAATTTTCCGGCTTAATTAAATCTTCGATTGCCTGTTGCATCTGAGCCATAGTTACTGCTTCAATCCTTTGGGGAAAGTCTCGGATTTCTGAGCGTGAAAGTCCTAAGACAGCATTATCCAAAATGATACTTGATACATTACTAGGATTAGCTAAATCCACAGGGTAGCTATTGGTAATTGAGCGTTTTGCCGTGTTGAATTCAGCCTCAGTTACTCCTTGTTCGCGCAACTGTTTGAGTAAAGCGAGAGTACTAGCGATCGCTTTTTGGGCATCACTAGGAGCAGTCTGCATCTGAATCAAAAACGGGCCGGGATTGATTCCGGCGGCAAAACTACTATAAATACCATAGGTTAGACCTTGGCGATCGCGCACTTCTGTACCCAAGCGGCTCGATAAGGTATCACCGCCCAAAATTTGATTCATTATCAATGCTGCATAAAAACGCGGGTCTTTCCGAGAGATACCGTTGTAGCCTATGTAAGTAACAGCTTCGGATTTACCAGGTATAACTTTGTTCAAGCGTGTCAAAGTTTTTGGTAATGGCACGGAGGGTATTTTGAGAACAGGTGGCTTATCTGTGGCTGACCATTCGCCAAACGCCTGATTTAGCAAAGCTTTTACTTTAACTGCCTCAAAGTCTCCAACTATTGCGATCGTTGTGCTATCTGGTCGGTAGTGTGTCTGGTAGAACCCAAGTAAATCATCACGAGTAATGCTCTTTAAACTCTCGGCTGTGGGAAAGCTATGGAACGGATGATTTTCTGGGTAGATTGTCTGCTGAAATACTTGTCTTCCTAAACCTCTGGGGTCATCTAGCTGGACTTTAAGGCTTATCAACGCGCGTTGGCGGCTCAGTTCTAACTGTTCAGCGGGGAAAGTGGCGTTTTCTAACACATCTGCCAAAGTTTCAATCAATATCGGCAGGTTTGCTGAAAGTCCCTCACCGCTAACGCTAACTCCTTCGCGGCTGGCACTGAAGCTCAAATCGGCTCCCCGGTCTTCTAAAGTTTTTGCTAGGGTAAGAGCATTTTTAGTCTGCGTCCCATTCATTAAGTTGGTCGCAGTTAGATTCGCTAATCCAGCTTTTTGATTGCCGTCGAATTCAGTACCAGCGTCAATTTGTCCGCTCAGGTTAATGGTGGGAAGGCTGCGATCGCGCAAGAGCAAAACCCGCAAACCGTTATTTAAGGTAAACTCTTCTGGTAGTGATTGTTTGCCCGAATCTGTAGCTGATGTGGCAGGTGGAAGATATTTAGCCAGTTCTGCTGGATCTACAGGTTTACCGGGGCTGAAATTTTCCACCGTGCGCCCAGAACCAGCGCTAGAAGTCCCTGGTTTACCATCTGGTTGAGTTGGCTCAAAGAAGCCGATGGTTTGTTTAGCCGGATTGAGGTAAGTTTTTGCTGCTTGCTGTACCTGATCTGGGGTGACTTTAGCGATCGCAGCCAGATACTGTTCAATAAAATGATAATCGCCGGCCACAATTTGGTTATATCCCAGTTGGGTTGCCTGACTAGTGATGTCCTGGTTACCCAAAACAAAGGAGGCTTGCAGTTGTGTCTTCGCCCGGTTCAATTCTTCAGTAGTAACTGGCTGTTCTTGCAATTTTGCTAAAGATTCTTTGAGTACCTGGGCAATTTTCCCCAACTCTTGACCCTGAGCCGCCGTAGCATTAATTTCATACCAACCTGGTTCGATGAGTTCGACAGCACCACCACTAACTGAACTAGCGAGTCCAGATTCTACCAAAGCCTGGTAAAGTCTAGAGCTACGCCCACCTGTGAGGATGGCATCCATCACATCAATTGCCGGAACATCAGGATGCTTGATATCTGGTAGAGGATACACAGCTTGCAGTAATGCCGCGCTTCCAGGTTGCTTCAAAATAATCGGTTCTTTTTTAGTAGCAGGAGCAACTGGAGAAGACGCGGCGACATTTTCCCTGACCGTGTCCTGTTTTGATCGTTTTGCCAGCTTTCCATAAGTTTCTTTAACAATTTTGAGTACAGGTTCTGTGGCAAAATCACCTGTAATCACCAAGGTGGCATTTTCTGGGCTGTAGTAGGTTTGGTAATAATTCCGCACCTGCTCCACCGTGAATTTCTCTACATCAGCTTTTGTGCCTCCCACAGGTAAGCCGTATGCTCTGTTAGGAAAAGCATCTCGCATCACTGCTCGACTCAGACGATAGCCTGGTGAATTTTCGTACCCCTGTAACTCGGAGATCACCACCCGTTTTTCACTTGTGAGTTGTTCCGGCCCAATTAAAGAGTTTTCCATGCGATCGGCTTCCAGTGTCAGCAGTGCTTCGAGTTTGTCTCGTTGTACTGTGCCAAAGTAAGCTGTTTCGTCATAACTAGTAAAAGCATTGAACTGGCTACCCAAGGCACTAAATAACCTTCCAAACTGCACTGGACGGGCAGTTGTACCTTTGAACATCAAATGTTCTAGCTGGTGAGAAATGCCATTTTCTCCCTTAACCTCGTTACGTGAACCAACTTTATACCAAACTTGTATACTCACCACTGGAGCAGTATGGACTTCCTTTGTTAGTACCGTTAAGCCGTTGTCCAACACCATTTTTTGCACCCCTTGGGTGAATGAGACAGCAGATACAGGTGCGACTGCTGTTGGCGTTGCAGCATTAGTGAAATTGCCCGAAAAGGATACGATACTTAGGATAAGACTGAGTAAAAACCCGATAATCATATATGAGCGTAACTTCATAAATAAGCGATCGCTTTTTATAAACTAGTAATTATTTGATACTAAGTCATGTCTCAAGTTACCATCCGGCTGGAAACACCACCATTGGTGCTGCGTGCATTTCAGGATAATAAAATGCCGTTTTTAGCCGATTGCTGTGACTTAAAAGTGGCGAAGTATCATAGTTTAAATGCGCCTTACGCAAAAGCCGAAGCGATCGCGTTTATAGAATTAGACCTCTTGCAAAAGTCCCTAACACCCCATACCCAACCCCTCCTCACTTGCTTGCTCAGGGGATTAGGGGCAGGGAGACAAAGCTACGCTTTGGCGGGGTGGGGTTCTTAATTTTTAATTTATGCAAGGGGTCTAGTTTTTAAAAGAACCAACCGTAAGAATGCAAACCTTTACCCAAAAGATTCACACCGAGATAGCAAATCCAAACAACAACAAAGCCAGTGGCAGCTAAAATGGCAGGACGACGTCCTTGCCAACCACGAGTGATTCGGGCGTGTAGATAAGCGGCAAACACCAACCAGGTGATTAATGCCCAAGTTTCTTTGGGGTCCCAACTCCAGTAGGAACCCCAAGCTTCGTTAGCCCAAACACCACCAGCAATAATGCCAATTGTCAATAAGGGAAATCCTAGTCCGATGATGCGATAGCTGATGTTGTCGAGAGTTTCGGCAAGGCTAAGGCGCTGTGGTGAAAGGGGTTCAGAATTTTGGATTTCGGATAGCGAAGCGTTAGCGAGTCCTCGAGCGTCTTGTGGATTTTGGATTGGGGTTGTTGTGACTAAACCCAAAACAGCAGTGTTACCGTTACCATTGCTACTAGTTTCAAAACGAGCAAAACCGTTATTTTCGGCAGAAGGGGCTGCTGGTTGAGAAATTAGTTCAGTTGCTTTGTGCAAGCGGTAGCCATTGCTGCGATAGCCACCAGTACCTACAGAACTACCTTGTAATTGGATGTTTTGACCACGAGTGACAATCAGAAAAGCGATCGCTAATAATGCACCCACCATTAAAGCAGAATAACTCAACATCATGACACTGACATGCATCATCAACCAATTTGACTTTAAGGCAGGTACTAGAGGTTCTGACGCTTGCATCTGGGATGGTAATGTCATGGTAGCGAAAGCAGCGATCAACATTGCCACTGGAGCTGTAACAACTCCTACTAAGCGGCTACGGCTACTACTTTCAGCAATTAGATGGACGGTGGTAATTCCCCAAGTTAAGAAAAACAGAGATTCATAGAGATTACTTAAGGGAAAGTAACCAGCTTCTATCCATCTTGCTCCTAGTAGAGTCGCCATGCACAAATTTGCGATCGCCATCCCAGCTGTCCCCAAAGTGGCTAGATAAGGCAGATTCGGAAAAGCCGCTCCTCCCCAATACACGAGCATTGTTAGGAATAATATGGCAAAGGACGCATTGTCCAGCCAGTTCTGGAGTACAACCAGATTCATAAAGTCTTCTCTCCGTGGATGAATTAAAATATGGATTCTGACTGTTCTGATCCTATATGCTTAGTGGGTCATGAGACAGGAGAAATGGGAAATGGGCATTGGGCATTGGGAAAAGGACTTGGGGACAAGGAGAAAGACTTGTTTTAAGTTCTCACCTCTTGTCCCCCCTGCCTCCCCTGCTTCCCCTGCTTCCCCTGCTCCCTCATTCTCCTATCTAACAGAGTTGCTCTTATTGCTTTTTGGACTAGGCAAAGCAGTCGAGTTTCTAACTTTTTTGAGTCCTATAAAAATGTCATAACGGTTACTGCGACTGTCGCTGACAGCAGATGTCATCCCGATTGAGCGCGTTGCAGCTAGCAAAGTTTGTTGATTAGGAATTAGAGGTGGTAAAGGGAAATTTTTCACAGTTCGTTCCACATCCAGGAAAAATTGACCATTTGTCGGATTTGGTTCTGTAGGAACTGTTTGTTGGAAGGGAAGAGTGCTAGCTAATATGTTGTTGGGTTTGGGAACAATTTTATCGGTGATGGGAGCGCCCACTACTAAAAAGGCAACATCTCCATCTAACCAGCCGTGGGTGGCAGTTAACGTACCATAGGGTGAAACCCAGTTAACAACGGGTTGCCCTGCGACTTTCGCCGGTTGGACTTGGAACTGGTATTGATTTCTCATCACTTCATCAAGCTGTTTTATGGATGCTTCAGCTGATTGGCGATTGCTTGTCTGTACCATGAACAGTAAACCCACACGAAAATCATCTGGTGAACCTTGTTTTGCAGTAGTAGGAATCAGTGATAAGGAAAACTCGCCTTTCATCCAACTGAGCAAATCCTTATCTAAATCGAGGTCGGTAAGCGATTTTATACCACCTCTGATCTGTTCTGGTGCGATCGGCGAGAGGGGATTTCTCTGAGATGTTAAAATGTAATCTCCCCATAATCTCTGTAAGTTACCACCAGATAGCATCATTAAGGTTTCTGCTGGTACCCGGCTTTGCATTTTCCCAGCTTTGTTTTCTACCGCCAGCACCCGTTGACTATTAGGGTTTAACCAAGAAACGCCTTTTAGGCGAATTCCCTCTGCCTCTAAAGTCATTGTCCCCGCTAAACCTTGATTATTTTGTAGTTGAGCCAGGACTTGAGCAGGTAAAGGGCGATTTGGAGAAGCTGCGGCTATTTTGGCTGCTGTAGGTACATTTACGTAAAACTGACCAAAGTGTTGGTAATTGGCAATTTTCGGAAAATTCTTAGCAAAGCCCCCTGTTGTGGCTAGGGATGTTTGATTTTTGTAGGCGTCGATCGCTCTTTCTGTGGCTTTAGGACTATCAGTTATAACTAAAAAACGCTTATCTAATAATGCTGCTGATAAGTTCTCTCCTACTTGTCCTTCACTTTGTTTAATGGTGATCCCTTGATAAATACGTTCAATCCATTTGCCTTGTTTAAGGGTTTTGGGTTGTGCCAAAATATTTTTGGCAATTTCTGGGTTTTTGACTGGCAATACCATTACCATCGACTGCTGATCACTTGCAGCATCTTGATTGGTGGTAACTGGTTTGGCTACAGCTTTATTCGCTGTTGCTGGGGCAAGAATTGCGATCGTAACGTCATTGCCTACCCAAGGAGCGATATCTTTCTGGAAGTCATAACCATTCTTAGTTAGAAAGCGATCGCGCAATTCTATTAAATTCTTGTCCAGTTCTGTTTGGGTTTCTTTTGTGCCAAACTCCCGCAATTTCTGCCATTGCTGGGGATCTGTTGTCAGAGAAACCGCAAATAGGGCATCACCAGGAATAATATTTGCACCTACTAGCAAATCGCTAGAAGATATTTGTCTCTGGCTTAACAACCAGTATGCTACACTTCCGGCACCAATCAATAGCCCAGCAGCCGAGAGCGTCAGCACCAGAGAGGGTTTTTTAGTTTTCTTCATTGGAACAGACACAAGAGGCGGTGCCATTGAAATCTATACCTTATACTTATAAACTTATTACTTGCTTGATTAGTCAAGTACACTAACAGGTTTACCCATACTTTAGGGCAGCTAATTATATTAAATTTTTCCACCCTAGATGTTGATAGTACTTCGGTAATCAGTTTTCCTAGTCTTTAAAAAGGGATGTTTTTGGCTCAGTTACTATTTTTAACACGCTTTGTTGAATTTCGTAGGACGTTTCCCTGAGATTAATTCCTCTGTCGGGAAGTTTCCGCAAGTAAATCTATTATTTCAAGCAATTTGAGAATATAACTAACTGGACAAAGCTGCAAGTCAATTTCAGCGACTTGGCTTTGCTCGGTAGCAATACGCGATCGCCTACGGCGGGCGGGTACGCCATCGCGCCACATCAAAAGTGCAGTATTTTTTGGGATAATGCGGTAAGCAAAGCTATACCGTCAGGCTTATCATTTACCTATACTTGCAACTCAAATCCAGGTAATATATCTTCTCCAGAAACAATCGCTGGCATTTGTACAACTTCCACAGCTTTCAAAAGTCGGTAAATTTCAACTTGGCGATCTTGAGGATTAATCAGCCAACCCAAGCGCAGACCATTTTTAATGTATTCCTGCATTTTCTCTTGAATTGGTGCAAGCCGATCTGTCTCCGAACGCAGTTCAATTAAAAAGTCGGGTACAAGTGGCGGAAATTTTTTTCGTTGTTCTGATGTTAAAGCTTCCCACCGTTCCAATTTTACCCAAGCAGCATCAGGGGAACGTTTTGCACCGTTGGGAAGTATAAAGATAGTTGAAGAACTAAAAACTTTTCCTAATTTAGCTTGACGATTCCAAATTTCTAAATCAGCTATCAGTCCAGCTTCTTGATTTCCGCTTTCTCCTCCTACTGGTGGCACAATTATTAATTCTCCGGCTGCATTCATTTCCAGGCTTAAATCACGATTGGCAATACACAATTGATAAAATTGCTCATCGCTTAAATGAGCAATCGGTTCTAGATTTAGCACAACAGTATTCATTAAACCTTTCCTCGTGTCCTTCTTGCTAACATCAGTAGGAAATTCTTACTTGTTGGAAAATTTCTTGAGGTTTAATTTGCAATCCTCCTATACTTGCAACTCAAATCCAGGTAATATATCTTCTCCAGAAACAATCGCTGGCATTTGTACAACTTCCACAGCTTTCAAAAGTCGGTAAATTTCAACTTGGCGATCTTGAGGATTAATCAGCCAACCCAAGCGCAGACCATTTTTAATGTATTCCTGCATTTTCTCTTGAATTGGTGCAAGGCGATCTGTCTCCGAACGCAGTTCAATTAAAAAGTCGGGTACAAGTGGCGGAAATTTTTTTCGTTGTTCTGGTGTTAAAGCTTCCCAACGTTCCAATTTTACCCAAGCAGCATCAGGAGAACGTTTTGCACCGTTGGGAAGTATAAAGATAGTTGAAGAACTAAAAACTTTCCCTAATTTAGCTTGACGATTCCAATTATTTAAGTCTGTAATTAAATCTGCTTCTTGATTTCCACTTTCTCCTCCTACTGGTGGCATAATTATTAATTCTCCGGCTGCATTCATTTCCAGATTTAAATCACGATTGGCAATACACAATTGATAAAATTGTTCATCGCTTAAATGAGCAATCGGTTTTAGATTTAGCACAACAGTATTCATTAAACCTTTCCTTGTGTCTTTGCTGCTCACATCAGTAGGAAATTCTTGCTTGTTGGAAGCTTTTTTTAGGTGTAATTTGTAACCTTAAAAACAAGTAATCTTTTAAACTATCACTACCACATTTGGTTTAGCCTAACAACGGCAAACCATCACCGAAAACTTATTAATTTAACGGCACTACTACCAAAAGCGATCGCTGCAACAATAATTCAACGTTCCTTTGATAATTTCATTGTACGATTTCAGTCATTCGCGCCACATCATAGCTTTTTACTGAGTTTGGGAATTTAATTGCATCGCTCCCAAATGTTTAATTAAATAAGGCGAAAAAACTTCATAAATTAAAGTTAGTGGTTGCCCATGATGCCAAAACAAATAGTGGCGACCCCAAAAAGGCCCAGTTACATCAAAACCAGACTCTAGCGCCGATGAGTCACCATAGTAAATCCCTCGAACATCCCGATATAACTCTGTGCGAAGACGAGCTAAACTTGCCCAAATTGGTAATGAACGATTTTGCAAATACTCATCTACATGACTAGCTTCCCACCACGAGGTAGCATAGGCTAATCGTTGACCAGAAGCAGTCCGCAGCCACACTTGTCGCCGTAGTCGCGGTCCTGGAACAGCTTGAATTAAATCAGGAGCGCCATCTAAGTCCATGCCAATCAATGACATATCAATGACATCTACTTCTACAGGCTCACCTGTCAGTAATTCTAGGTGACGTGTTGGAGAGCCGTCACCTAAAAGCATTAGCTGCCAAGCAGGTGCTAGCTGAGTATGAGGTAAACTTTTTTGAATTACTTCCTCCCCTCCTTGCCAAATCGGAGTGAGGCGATGCCAAGCTGCTGGCAGTGTTAAGTTGTTTGTCGGCGTAAAAGTAATACTCAATGCTTTTTACAAAACTTCACGTATCTCTATAAAAGCATAAAAAACCTGAGCTATACCAAGATTTAAGGGTCAACAGTCTAAGGTCTATTGACCTACGACTATTGACCCTTTATTAACAAACAAAATATGCGGATGGCGAGACTCGAACTCGCAAGGCAAAGCCACACGCACCTCAAGCGTGCGCGTATACCAATTCCGCCACATCCGCACGGGTTGTCTAAATATAGACTATAGCATAAGAAAATAATTATAGTAAGGTGATATCTAAAGTTATATTTCTCAAAAATATAAATTTCCTCAAGGCGGTATCAGGCTGACAGAAATCTAGCATCTGCACAAGTGATATTAAAAAGGGTAGAGCGACTGTGGGAGGCGCGGTGCGATGGCGTACCCACCCGTTGTAGGCGATGTCTACACCGGGTTATGCCTACGCCAAAACCCAGTTTAGTAAGCTAGGCAAGATTTACAGCAGCAATGTTGTTAGTCTAGTAAGACTCGTAGAGGCAGCAAGCCTGCAATATGCGAGTTTGCTTAGTAATCAGGGTGGCGAATCTCCTGTGATAATTTGAAATAATGCGAAAGCGTCGTTTCAAGTTGGATCAGAGAAAATGTCAATCTACTGGTAATGATATCGAAACTAAAAAATGAAGTTTGACAAAATATTAATTGCCAATCGGGGAGAAATCGCCCTTCGTATTCTCCGCGCCTGTGAAGAAATGGGGATTGCGACAGTCGCAGTTCATTCCACCGTTGACCGGAATGCTCTCCACGTCCAGCTTGCTGATGAAGCGGTTTGCATTGGCGAACCTGCTAGCAGTAAAAGTTATTTGAATATTCCCAATATTATTGCTGCCGCACTGACACGCAATGCAACTGCTATTCATCCAGGCTATGGCTTTTTGGCAGAAAATGCCCGGTTTGCGGAAATCTGTGCCGACCATCATATTGCTTTTATCGGCCCAACTCCAGAAGCTATAAAGCTGATGGGGGATAAATCCACTGCCAAAGAAACCATGCAAAAAGCTGGAGTCCCGACAGTACCAGGTAGTGAGGGGTTAGTAGAATCCGAGGAAGAAGGATTAAAATTCGCCAAGGAAATCGGCTATCCAGTGATGATCAAAGCCACAGCAGGTGGTGGTGGACGGGGTATGCGCCTGGTGCGTTCTGAAGATGAATTTGTCAAACTTTTCTTAGCAGCCCAAGGGGAAGCAGGAGCAGCTTTTGGTAATTCTGGCGTTTATATAGAAAAATTTATTGAACGTCCCCGCCACATCGAATTTCAAATTTTGGCGGATAACTACGGTAATGTCATCCACTTGGGCGAACGGGATTGCTCAATTCAGCGCCGGAATCAAAAGCTACTAGAAGAAGCACCAAGTCCGGCTCTCGACGAAGACCTACGTGAGAAAATGGGACAAGCTGCTGTCAAAGCTGCCCAATTCATTAATTACAGTGGGGCGGGTACTATCGAATTTCTCTTGGATAGATCCGGTAAATTCTACTTTATGGAAATGAACACCCGGATTCAAGTAGAACATCCTGTAACAGAAATGATTACTGGAATAGACTTGGTTGCCGAACAAATTCGGATTGCTCAAGGGGAAAGACTCAAGCTTACGCAAGAGCAAGTAGTCTTGCGGGGTCATTCCATTGAGTGTCGGATCAACGCTGAAGACCCAGATCATGACTTTCGTCCTTCTCCTGGACGGATAAGTGGCTATCTGCCCCCTGGAGGCCCTGGTGTTCGCATTGATTCCCACGTTTACACAGATTACCAAATCCCGCCTTACTACGATTCTTTGATCGGGAAGTTAATTGTTTGGGCCCCAGACCGAGCCACTGCTATTAACCGTATGAAACGCGCACTCCGGGAATGTGCCATTACTGGACTACCCACCACCATTGGGTTTCATCAAAGAATTATGGAAACTCCACAATTTTTGCAGGGTAATGTCTATACAAGTTTTGTCCAGGAAATGAACGGCTAGTACCGCAAGGCGGAAGTCAAAAGTCAAAAGTCAAAAAGCTTTCATTTTGGGCTTTCTGGCTGTAATAAAAAGGTAGGTTTATTTCCGTCGACCTGTACTAGGGGAGTGGAGAGCGGGGAGTGAGGGAAGATGAGGGAGATGGAGTATAACCAATGTCCAATGCCCTATGCCCCATTCCCCATGCCCCATGCCTAATTTACACGAGCCATCATAGTCAGCAATCCTTGCTGACCTAGTAATATTTCTCGCACCAGACTGAAAATACCAACCCAAATAATAGGTGTAATATCCACTCCGCCTATAGGTTGTACCAGTTTTCGCAATGGCACTAAAAATGGTTCGGTGGGCCAAGCTATTAAATTAAAGGGCAAACGATTCAGATTCACTTGCGGATACCAAGTGAGAATGATTCGAAATATAAATAAAAATGTCATCAGCCCTAACACAGGGCCAAGAATCCAAGCAGTCAGTTCAACACCAGTCATCGGTTTAAGGTATTATCTATCGTAAAGAAAGAAAAACTTAGGCAACGGCAAGCTGCGCTTCGGGTAGGCGTAGCCGTCGTAGACATCGCCACAAAATTTGAAGCTTTGTAAAGCACTCTCATCATCATTTTAACCAAATGCTGCCACTTCCTTCTGGAATACAAAAGCAAACTTCCTCATAGTAGTTAACAAGTTTGGCAGTTCAGATTTAGAGGCTTCTCAAGAAAGTAATACACTATTAAAATTAAGATGAAGTGTGTAAAAAAAGGTTTAGAAGTATGACGCCTTCTTTAGCAAATTTTCTTTGGAGTCTGCTATGGGGTACTGCAATTGTTGTAATCCCCGCTACAGTTGGTCTAATTTTCATTAGCCAAAAAGATAAAATCCAGCGTTCATAATGCTTGTGAGAGTTGAATTAACTCTCATAACCTATTGTCTGTCAGCTATTTATGATTGCACTAAAACCAGCAGTGTTTGCCGCTAGTGGTAGTTGTAGATTACAGGCATAGGTGTTTTTATTTTTCGGTGAACAGCTTCAGAGCTTCTTTGCCAGAGGCTTTGAAGCTTTAATATATCGTGACTAATTACAGTAGTGATTTTAATTGTGACTCGCTAACATAGATTTGATATTGGGAAAACAGCAATGATAAATTTTGGGCTGAACTCAGCCAGTTTTCTGGCTCAGGTAAATTTTGGGGCAAACTCAGCCAGTATTCTAGGAATTTTCCTGGCTGTGGCTGGGGCAGCACTGTATTTTCTCCGCACTGTGCGTCCTGAATTGTCACGAGATCAAGATATCTTTTTTGCAGCAGTCGGTTTGCTCTGCGGCTTTATTCTCGTGTTTCAAGGATGGCGCTTAGACCCGATTCTGCAATTTGGTCAACTGCTTTTAGTTGGCACAACTGTGTTTTTTGCAGTTGAAAGTATTCGCCTGCGGAGTATAGCTACCCAACAAGCAAAGCGTAACACTCCGATTGTGGACGATGAGCGAGAGGTAAGCAGAAACTATTCCTATAACGATCGCAAAAAGTATCAAGCTGAAATGGATGCAGACTTAGATCCATTGCCTTATGAAGAGGAGGAGGAACGCCCCGTGCGTGCCCGGATTCGGGGTAGCAGGGATGAGATTTCAACTCGTGATGACTACTACGAGGAGCAACCCCCCCGTCGTTCAGAACGTCGCAACAGTAACAGCAGTGAAAGACAGGCCCCAGTAGATAGAACGCGGCGGCGGACTTCTGGGCGTCCTGTAAATCGCCCTTCTGAAACCTCTGAAGAAGAAAATTGGGGTTCTTCATCTAGGCAAGTTGATGATTGGGAAAGTTCGGGAGGGGAAGTCAGAAAACCTTCTCGTCGTAGTAATAACGGGCCCCAGCGTTCAGAAAGTCGTGAAGATGATGTTGCTCCCAGACCAAGAAGACGTCGTCCACCCACTGACTCAACTCCTCGAAGACCGCGTGAAGATGATGAAGCGATCCCAACGGATTATGTACCATACAACCCGATTGAGAAGCCAAATGAGGGACTAGATAATTCGACTGATTTTGATGATGATGTTTAAAACAGTTGGCGTGGAAGTAGGTTTAAAGGCAACGGAAAACAGTTGAGGTGGAAAAATTTACGCCTACATTTTGGCTCCAAAGACCAATTCATTGGAGCCTGGTTTTTGGTTTAACCAGTTTGCTTGCATCTTGTGGTTCTAACAATATTCCTATAGGGCCTACTTCCCTCAACAGTCGCTACACCGAGGAGCAACCTGCTTTGAGTGGGAATGGGCGCTTTTTAGCGTTTGTATCTAATCGGAATGGTAATCAGCAGCTACTGGTTTTCGATTTGGAGAGGCAACTGTTTATTGGTACACCTGGCATAAACCGAGCGGAGACAATTGCTGAAAGTCCTAGCTTGAGCTATACCGGGCGTTACATTGCTTATCTTACTAGCGACCAAGGTAGACCAGTAGTGGCGCTTTACGATCGCGCTACGCAACAGTCGCAAATCGTCACACCAACCTATCGCGGCTGGGTGAGAAAACCAAATATCAGCCCAGATGGACGTTATGTTGTCTTTGAAACCGCCAGCCGTGGTCAGTGGGATATTGAAGTCTTAGACCGAGGGCCAAATATTGAGTTAGATATTCCTAATGGTGCAACTGTAGGTTCACCTCCGTAGAAGGCAGGGAGCAGGGAGATCAGGGAGAATAATTAATGTCCAATGCCCCATGCCCAATATATGAAACGTGTTTTTTTTATACCAGTATTTTTAGGCTTAAGTTTATTGACTGGGTGTTTTGGCTACCCTCGTCTTTTGAGTTATCCGTTTGATCCTGGGGGTCGGAGTCTCAATAGTTTAGCGTCGGAATTAAACCCCCAAATTTCTGGGAGATACATTGTTTTTATTACTGACCGACGCGGTAGCCAAGATGTTTATATGTTTGATACGGTGACTCGTGATTTGGTTGATTTGCCGGGTTTAAATTCCTTTGATGCGATCGCAACTCATCCTAGCGTTTCAAAAGATGGCCGTTATGTAGTGTTTGGTGCTAGTCGTCAAGGGCGATCGGCCATTTTTCTCTACGACAGGGAAACACGCCAATCACGAAGTTTGACTAATAACCTACAATCTGAAGTCCGCAACCCTACAATTAGCGCTGATGGTAGCAGGATTGCTTTTGAATCCAGTAACAACGGTCAGTGGGATGTTTTAGTATATGACCGTTATGGACAGCCGTTGAATATACCTCAAGAACCACGTTGAAATAGAGTTAGGAGTTAGAAGTTAAAATTCCTAACTCTTAACTTTTGTTTTCTAACTGTTGCACAGATTCAATGAGCGATCGCACTTGTTCCGTCCCTTCAGAAGGTTCAAAGGACAAGGGAAACTTACCCCGGATAATCATCCGTAAACCGAGGGGTGCAAGACTGAGTAACCCTCTTAAATCTTTAAAGTAATTACCGACAACTTGTAAACCAAATTGACGTTCATCAATCCAACCACCTTCTTTAACTAAATCCACCAATACTTTTCGGTGACGAATTGAGCGACTATCACTAGCTTCTTTGTGGGTGAGAATTTCTTGTTTAATTTTGGTGATTTGTTCTAATGGTGCAACTTCCATTGGACAAACTGAATCGCAGTACAAACAACGGGTGCAACCCCATACACCTTTAGTACCTTCGTTGTAATTTGCTAAACGATTTTCGGTGTCGCTATCGCGGGAGTCTGCTACCATCCGATAAGCTTTAGCAAGGGCATGGGGACCAACAAAGTTTGGATCAACTTCACGGGCGTTGCATTCAGAGTAACAAGCACCGCACATAATACAGTTACCAGTTTGATCGAGGCGCGATCGCTCTTGTGGTGTTTGCAAAAACTCTCTTTCTGGTACTTGTCGGGCTGCCGTACTTACATAAGGAGCAACTGCCTCTAGATTATTCCAGAAACTGCTCATATCTACAACCAAATCTTTAATTACGGGCATATTGCCAAGAGGTGCGATCATGATTTCGCCAATGGCATTTACTTTACTTTGAGATGATGGTATTTGTTGTAATCTGGCAAGTTCACTGCCAACATTTTCTTTACAAGCTAAAGCCGAACGCCCATTAATTCGCATAGCACAACTACCACAAATTGTATTACGGCAATTTTTGCGAAACGCTAAAGTTCCATCTTGCTCCCACTTAATATGGTTAAGGCAATCCAGGATTGTATTACTTGGTTCTGCCTCTACAAGGTAGGTTTGCACAACGGGGGAGGAATTTTGTTGCTGTCTAATAACCTTAAAAATAACTTCCATGACCACTAACCAAAATTTTAAAATTGCTTCACCAGCCTCAAAAATCATGAGTCAAGGCAGGTAGTTACAAAAAGTGAGCTATACTCTTTTTGCCCTTCATTCAAAGCCTGGTGTTGATAGGCTAACGACGAAAGAGCGACTGATTCTACTTTAAGCATAACCATTAAAACTTTACTTGTAGCAGCGTTTTAGGCAATATTTGTGTCAAATTCTGGGATAAAACGCTAAAAATGTAATCATAGCTTTGCATTGAATTTACCTGTTTAGGAATGTAAAGGAAAGAGCATTTGCTAAAAGAGGGATTTACGTTCATCTCTGACCTAGCGATTATATCCAAATTAAATGCATGTTAACTTGAGTCAGAGCAACTAGCTGGAAAAATTCTGCTTTCGCTACCGCTTGACGGGATTTTTTGATTATATAGAAGTGTAAAAGGGTATGTTCAATATATAGTAGTGGCAATCAAGCGCTAAGTATATGTTAAGAGATTTATTCTTCCCATAGACAGACGTACAAAATTCTCTGACTGCTTTTGAGCTTACGGTAATAAACCGAAGAAGAATCCTTATCATTTTTAAATAAAACTTCTTGTACCGGAAATCCTGGATGTGCAAGACTTTTATATTTTTGCCTCCTCTCAATCAAGAAAATCTTGGATTTAACATATTGGTCAAAACTGCTCGTCTAAATTAGATGAATTTTTATAAAAGGCATAAAGCAATACTCACGCTTGCAATAAAGCGTTAGAAAAATCGTCACTGCTTTTTCCAACCTTTAAGTCCAGGGATTTAAATAAAAATTTACTAGCAATTTTAATTCAAAATTAAACAATTATTTTGCTATTATTAGTCCATGCTAGTATTTAATATAAAATTACGAAGACACAAAACCAGAATCAATAGCCGTATCAGCGCGGCTACTACTGCTTTGTTAATTCGTAATGTAGAGACAAGAAAATTCGCGTCTCTACTGGCAGGACAAAAGGGTGTATACCCATAGGACTCTATTGAAATACTATGCTGTCCTAAGCTTGAGAGGACGAGTAGAGAAAACTCTACCTGCTCATTGGCAAGAAGGGCAAGCACTAGAAGTGGAAAACCTGCATTTTTTTGGATCTACGACTTATTTGGAGTAGAACTAACCCAATTTGTAAAGGTGGCTGAAAGTTACACCGCTACAGTAGCGCCAAAAGAGAAAATAATTTCATTTCTGATGGCGAATAATGGTTAAAGTGCCGTGAAATTAGCAAAATTAATTTCTATGGCAACTATGACCTCTAATTGGTTGTGGACAACCATATATAGAAGTGCTTTTGGCTTTTATCGGCAGGAATTGACCCATTACACTAGAGTCCTAAGTAGCTCTATGCAAATGCTAAAAAGCCAAATGCTGGCATGAGACTACATAGTTTATCAGTTTGGAGAGAGTAAGGAAAATTTGAGCATAATGACTGAAACTGCAACCGCACCATTAACCGGAAAAGCACTACTTGCTAAAGTAAAAGAACTTTCCACTTTACCACGCCGAGAAAGAGCTAAACAGTGCGGCTATTACACTGTTACTAAGAATAACCAAGTTCGTGTCAATCTCACCGATTTTTATGACGCTTTGCTATCGGCTAGAGGAATTCCTCTAAGTCCAGAAGCACCTAAAGATGGTCGTGGTCGTGAACCGACATATCGGGTTAGCGTCCATCAAAATGGTCAGATTGTGATTGGTGCTACATACACCAAAGCAATGAGCTTAAAGCCTGGAGATGAGTTTGAAATTAGGTTGGGATATAAGCATATTCACCTGATTCAACTCGGTGAAACTGATAAAAAACTAACCTCACAAGATATAGACTCCGACGAATCAGACGAAGATTTGGAAGACGAAGAGTAAATTTGTTGATGGTATGGTAAGGATAAGTTTCAGTTGATGATAACTTGTTCTTACCCCGGCAAAAAACTAGTAGCTCTGATTTAGAACATTTTGTCCCAGGCAAAAAATACGATTAGACCCCTTGCAAAATTCACGAAATTTAGTAGAGTCTTGATTAATCAGCAAGAAATCTATAGTGCAAGAAGTCTATCGTGTTTTTTTTGTTTACTTTAATAACTTCCTTTGAGCCTTCGCTCAACGCCTTACTGGCGTTTATGGAAAATGCACCAGCACTAATTATAGTGATGGCATTTTTTATTTTCTGGATAGTTTTCTGGTTACCATTTGCAGCAGTATCAGCAATATTGCTTAATTGGCGACCCCCTAAACCTTTGCAGCCAGAACAAAAGATGCCGTTATTGGTGTCACTTTACTTATTAGCTCCCCTGACTCTGTGGGGAGTTAGTTGGCTCACCAATAAATCTTTTTCGGATTATGGCTTTGTTGGCAATCTTTCAACTCTTGGTTCTTTAGGGCTAGGTTTTGCTTTGGCAGTGGTAAGCCTAGCTATTGTATTTAGTGGGCAATTCGGGTTAGGTTGGTGTTCTTTTGAAAAGACGAATTTCAAGTTACTACTACCCATCTTGCTACCAATTTTTTTGATAGCGTTATTAGTGGGTGGGATAGAAGAGTTGATTTTTCGCGGTTTCCTGTTTACTGAATTAGGGCAGGACTATCCGGTTTGGATAGCGGCAGCAATTTCTAGCCTGATATTTGCCTTGCTACACCTGGTTTGGGAGCAACGCGAAACGGCGCCCCAACTGCCTGGATTGTGGCTGATGGGAATAGTGCTGGTGTTGGCACGCTTTGCCGCGAACGGTAATTTGGGTTTAGCTTGGGGGCTGCATGCGGGATGGGTATGGGCAATCGCCACCCTAGACACAGCAGAACTAATTACTTATACAGGTAAAGTCTCTGATTGGTTTACAGGTAAGAACAAAAAACCCCTCGCTGGCTTGGCGGGAATTATTTGTGTATTGGGAACTGGAGTGATTATCTGGCTTTTCTCTAGGTATTTTTAACTTCGCGTTAAGGTGCAATATTTGAGAGGCGAGCCTGCTAACCAAGCTCGGCTTTCAAATAATATCTAGCAAAGACGGGCAAGCCATGCACAATTAAGATAGAACTGGAGCAGAAGTCTATGGCATGCAGTGATTTTAAGTCTTGTTAAAGCCAGAGATGCATTTAGCTTAACTTTGGAAGAGACACGTAATCTGTTTCTTGCTGTAGGCGGGGTGCAGCCCTCTGACTTGCTAAAGCGGTTGCTGGATGAGAATCTAACTTTAGCGACTGCCATTAATAGCGAAAAAGCTCGTTCTGAGTTTTTAATCGCTCCTATTTTGTCTGAAGTCAGGCGACAGTTAGATTATCAGATCAGCTTATTTTCAGGTACAGAGTTCAATATTGATCCTGCTAAAGGACTCTCAGGTTTTTGTGACTTCATCCTCAGTGCATCTCGTGAGCAGTATTTTATCAGTGCTCCAGTAGTCACTGTTATAGAGGCCAAAAATGAAAATATCATCGCCAAATTAGGGCAATGTGTAGCTACAATGATTGCTGCTCAGATATTCAATCAGAGAGCAGGAAATGATATTAAAGTCATATATGGAGTTGTGACAAGTGGAACCGCTTGGAAATTTTTAACTTTAGAACAGAATACTGTTTGCATTGACTCAATTGAATATCACGTTAATGCAGTTGATAAGATTTTGGGAATTATATTGCAGACCTTTAAGAGTTCCTTGTTTAATACCCTAGTTTAGCTAATTCCGGCGGAAGCCCCACGCCTCATAGATAGGGGAGTGTGGGATGAATAATAGAAATGTTGATTAGATAGGCATAAAGTAAAAATAGGGCAGGCAAGATGCCCATACGTGTCAACTTAACGTGAAACCCTCGCAATGACGTTATATCAAGCCTACTCAATTACCAATTAAGTCGTCGGAACCCCACCCCGCTTTTGTCGCTAGACAAAACCTCCACTCCCCGTAAACAGGGAGCAGGGTGGTTTCATACGAAAAAAGAAAAATACATAAGTCTTGATTTCTCATGTATAACCATAGATTTTTACCCCTCTCCAAACCTCTCCCCGAAACGGGGAGAGGCTTTAAAACCCAGTTTTAATTTTTCTCTCGTTGTATGAAACCACCCTGCCTCCCCGTAAACGGGGAGGGGATTAAGGGGAGCCAGTGCGGTCTTGGGGTCTCCCCAAGTGGAGCATCTGGCGTGTGGAATAAAACGCCTGTGGGATAAGCGTTTTTACTTAAGTTGACACCAATGCAAGATGCCTACCCCACAACAAATGATTAATTTTTGTGAAGTGGGTGTCTTGTGCGTTAGAGATTCGTTACCTAATCCCTAATTTCTTAACCACCGAAACCAGGAATTAAACGCTTGAGCGCGCGATCGGCAACGTCGCCATAACGCAGTTCTCCGCACAGAATTTTACCCATGATTTTGGCACCAGAGGGGCGCTTAACACCAACTTTGTAGCCAATGCTAGGAAAGCGATAGAATGCTCCACCTAATTTTTTCGCCCAAGCCATTTCGGTACCCCATTCTTCATTAATGGCTTCACTATATTTTTCTAAAGCGTTGGTATCACCAGAAAGAGCCTCATTAATGGCTCCTGCTGCAATCAAACCGCTAAAAATTGAGGGGCGAATGCCTTCTGCTGTCATCGGATCAACTACACAAGCAGCTTCCCCAACCAAAACTGCATTTTGAGTATGCAACTTTTGATTACCATCCCACAAGCTCAGGGGATAACCATACTGCTTGCTAGTTTTGATATCTACATTAAACGATCGCGCGTACTCATCTAAAATCTTTTTAAAGTCTTGAGCTTGACCGCCGATAAATGTACCGACACCAATGGAATAACCGTCCGCTTTCGGGAAATTCCAGATGTAACCGTTTTTCACCAAGCCAAACTCGAAGTGAATTGTAGATTTATCTTTCACAATTGCAGAAACTTCTGCTTCTAAAGCTCCTGCTAAACGACGTTTACGTTCTTTGAAGCCGAGCCATTTTGCCATTGGCCCTTTAACACCATCAGCCGCTATTAAGTAGCGAGCTGTAACTGGCCCATTGGCTGTATTAACTTGCCAATAGTCACTTTTAAACTCAATACCTGTGACTTCAGTATTATCTCGGAGTTCAGCCCCTTGCTTCTGTGCTTGCTGCACTATAAAATGGTCAAAGATATCTCGTCGCACCATCCAGACTGGTTCCTTAGTGGCGATTTTTGCTTCCACTGGGTCGCCTAATTTCCAGGTAAAGCGAAGGGAGTCGGCTTTTACAGAAATTGCTGGGCTAAAATCAAAGTCAAACCATTGAGCGATCGCTGGAGATACACCACCGCCACAAGGCTTATATCTTGGTAGGGATTCTTTTTCTAACACTAATATTGAGCGACCCTGCTTGGCTAAATGATATGCAGCTGTTCCACCAGCTGGCCCAGCGCCGACAATGATGCAGTCGTACATATGGCTGAATTTTTGCTCCTGAACTCGTTTATTTTCTATTGAGTAGAGGCAATCTATCATAATTTGTAATTACTAATGACGCTCATTCTTCTCTAGGAGACGCTGCGCGAACGCTACCGCTACGCTAACGTAATTCGTAATTAAATATGGGTTGATATCCCCGTCACAAAACATAACTACGCTGGCGACACGAGAAAGCGAATCCGCGTACTCCTACAAAGAAGCAAGCTACGCGAAGCGTCTGTTTGCGACACGCTCCCGCGAACGTAGAAAACGTCATTATGAATTACGAATTGTTTAATAATTGCCCCTACTCAAATTACTTATGTCCACTTACTTGCTTGATCAGTTTTTGGTAGATACTAAGAAATGATAAAGGCTGAAGAATTTATCCATGATCCTTCAGCCTTTATGCTTCAGACTTTAGACTTTAAACAGTCGTGATGTCTTTTTCTTTTTCTGCCAATAGTGCGTCTATTTTGGCAATATACTCGTTTGTCAATTTTTGCAAGTTGTCTTGTTGGTCTTTTGATTCATCTTTGGAGATTTCAGAGGCTTTCTCTTGCTTGCGAATCGAGTCTATGGCATCGCGGCGGATGTTGCGAATAGCAACACGACCCTCTTCAGCATATTTAGTAGCCATTTTGACGAATTCTTTTCGGCGTTCGCTTGTCAAAGGCGGAATATTCAGCCGAATTACAGAACCGTCATTACTGGGGGTTAAACCTACATCTGAGAGGGAAATCGCCTTCTCAATGATGTTTAGGGTGTTGCGCTCGTATGGTTGAATCTGAATTGTCGATGCATCTGGCGTGCTAATATTTGCCAGTGATTTTAAGGGTGTAGGCGAACTGTAATAGTCCACTAATATTTTATCTAACAGACTCGCATTGGCGCGACCAGTGCGAATCGTGTTAAAAGCTCGTTGAGTTGACTCAACAGAACTTTGCATTTTACTTTTCGCGTCAGCTAATATCACAAGAACCTCCCACAAGGGTACCGATGGATTCTCCCAAGACTGCTCGGTGGATGTTACCTCGCACCGTTAGGTCAAATACCAGAATTGGGATATTATTTTCTTTACACAAGGCGATCGCAGTACTATCCATCACCCGCAAATCTTTGGCTAAAACGTGCGCGTAGGTGAGGCTATTGTAACGCTTGGCGTTAGGATAAATGTGAGGATCTGCATCATATACTCCGTCTACTTTAGTGGCTTTAAAAATCACTTCAGCATCGATTTCTGCTGCTCTTAGTGCCGCAGTGGTATCTGTAGTAAAGAAGGGATTTCCAGAACCAGCACCAAAAATTACCACCCGCCCTTTTTCAAGATGACGGATGGCACGACGACGAATATATGGTTCTGCTAATTCTTGCATAGCGATCGCAGTTTGTACCCGCGTCTGTACCCCTATGTGTTCTAGCGAATCTTGCAGCGTCATGGCGTTCATTACCGTGGCAATCATCCCAATATAGTCAGCGGTTGCCCTATCCATCCCCGCCGAAGCTGCTTTGACGCCACGAAAAATATTGCCGCCGCCAACAACTATGGCGATTTGAGTGCCAGTGGCTATCACCTCTGCTAATTCTTGTGCTATTCCTTTGACCACTTCTGGATCAATGCCATAGCCCATGTTGCCCATTAAGGCTTCACCGCTCAGTTTGAGTAAAACCCGTCGGTAATTCGTTCCCATGAAGTTCCGCTTTATCAAAAAAGTTGCAATTGCCTCCAATTTAAGATAGCAGTTACAGGGACTATCTATGTCTAGTTACGCAAAATCAATGTAGTACCTATTGGTTCTGTTTGTGGTATATCTATTTCTTGACCAAGAAATAGAGAGGCGATCGCAGTTCTCAAATAATCCTCTCCCACCGATAATGAGTCTTGGGGATGATCGTCAATTTTACCTTTGTAACGTACTATACCATTGGTGTCTATTAAAAATGCCATTGGTGTTTTTGTAGCACCAAAACTGCGAGTGACATCTTGTGTCGAGTCCCACAAGTAAGGAAAGTTTAAATCATGACGTTGGGCAAAAGCTTTCATATTTTCAAAGCTTGGCTTAGTGTCGTGATTACCATCACTACCATTCATCCCAATGAGTGTGAAGCCTTCTGGACCAAATTCGGCTTGAATGTTTTTTAACCTGTCTATATACCACTCTACATAAGGACAGTGGTTACACATAGAAATAACGCCGACTGCTCGGAACTTCTCAAGATAACGCCTGAGATGGTGTACTTGACCATCAATTCCTGGTATTTCAAAATCTGGTGCGTAGCTCCCAACAGGAGTATCAATTGTTTCTAGCAGATTCATGTTTTCTGGCTCGCAGAACTAGGAACAAAAAAAATATTATTAAATTCAGCGTCAGTTTCCAGTTGCAAACCACCCCTTAGCCGATGCCTCATATTTGACAATGTTATAGACTCTGATTAGCGATCGTAAATTGTGAAACTACTGAATCTAGCACTAATGGTAATTCGCTCACATCTAAAAATAGCAAAAATATTACTTAACATTTAGAAAAGTTATAATTCCTAATGCTAGACATAATCTAGGTTGTGAGTAAATTACCTCTATCAACAAGGCGAAAACTCTCTATGCTGGATAAAATTATCAGCCTAGAAACTTTCGTGGCGTATGTCTAAGTTATCACTAGAGCAAAGGATTTTCTTTGAAAATCTGATAAATTTTATTCAAATTAAAAACAATTTTGCTTGTGCCTTGCGCCTGAAAGGCTTTTACCCTTGTATTAATCAAATTTTCTATGACAACCTCAAGTTCAAAAATAGCACTTAACTCTACAAAAACCTGGATTTGGCAAGGTTTCCCTATCTGCTATCAAACCCAAGGAACCACTGGGCCAGTTGTTGTCCTCGTGCATGGATTTGGCGCTTCTTGGTGGCATTGGCAAAAAAATATTCCCGTATTGGCACAAAATTGCCGTGTTTATGCGATCGATTTGATTGGTTTTGGTGCTTCCGCAAAACCTAAACCTGGTGAAAAAATTGTCTACACACTAGAAACCTGGGGACAGCAAGTAGCAGATTTTTGCCGCGAAGTAGTGGGTGAGCCAGCTTTTTTAGTCGGAAATTCTATTGGCTGTATTGTAGCCATGCAAGCAGCAGTAAGCAACCCAGATATTGCCTTAGGAGTTGCTTTGCTCAACTGTTCTTTAAGGCTATTGCACGATCGCAAACGGGTAACTTTACCTTGGTCTCGTCGTTATGGCGCGCCTGTACTGCAACGCCTGTTATCCATCAAACCAGTTGGCGATTTCTTTTTCAATCAACTCGCCAAACCGAAAACGGTGCGAAAAATTCTGCTGCAAGCTTATGCGAATGCTGAGATGGTGACAGATGAGTTGGTAGATATTCTCACTTCACCAGCAAGCGATCCGGGGGCTGTTGCTGTGTTCCTGGCTTTTACTTCGTATTCTACAGGACCTCTACCAGAAGACCTTTTGCCACTGTTACAGTGTCCGGCGATTATCTTGTGGGGAACAGCAGACCCGTGGGAACCAATAGAGTTAGGGAGAGAATTAGCTGACTTTCCGCAAGTAGAAAAGTTTATTCCTTTAGAAGGGGTGGGGCATTGTCCGCAGGATGAAGCACCGGAGTTAGTCAATCCGATTTTACTCGATTGGATTTTGGAGCGATCGCGCTAATAGACTCGGCTCAATTTTAACGTGATGGGTGGTATTGAATATAATCAAAAAGATTAGTTTCAGACATTGTAAATTGGCTCAACGTTATTTCAGCCCCTTTAATGGCTGAAACGGAAATTCACACCTGAGTCAGTTAATGTAAGTGGGGCCTTCGATAACAGTTCCATCGGGCATAGTAGTATTCCAGAACAAAATACCCGTCATGTACTGGTTAATAGTGAAATATTTGGCACCAGTAAAACTAGCATCAGCCAAAATAGCGTTGTTGAAAACAGCACCTCTCAAATTAGCATTCCACAAGATAGCTTCTCTCAAGTTAGCTCCCTCCAAAATGCAATTACTCAAATTAGCGTTAGTAAAGTTAGTTCCCCGCAAACAAGCACCAGTCAAATCAGCGTCACTCAAGTCAGTTCCATCCATCCAGGCACCAGCAAAGTCAGCAGCGAGCAGACAGGCTCCGCTCAAATTAATACTCGACCACGGAGCATGGTGCAAGTGAGACCCCATGAGATTAATTCCTCTGAGGTCAGCTCCCTCCAAAACACACTCCATGTCCTCAATACGAATCAAGGGAAAATTTCTTTCCCCAGCAGCATAGCGTCTGAGCAATTCTTCTCCAGTAATCTCTTCCCCGAAACCAACCATCTCCATAACTCTATTCCTCAATTATGGTTTGGGTATTACTAATAAGTAGGTTGAGTTGAGTAAGGAAACCCAACACCAAGAATCCTTGATTTTGTTGGGTAACACGAATGTTCAACCCAACCTACAAATATTTGATTTTTTCAGAGTAATAAAAGAGCCTTAGCAATAGTATCTCAAGGCAATTACTAACTCAAGACTAACTGGCTTAAAAAGAAGGCAAGGGCTGCACTACCCAAAGGAACTGTCAAATTGTCAATACCCAAAAATGAAACAGCTTCTAAAGCAGTAGCTATAACTGCAACTAACAGTGATATGGCCCAAGTTTGCCAACTGTTTCCTTGAGTTCCAACTAAAATCAAACTACTGACAACATAGCTAACGAGCATCATAGCTAGGGAGCCTTCCCAACTTTTTTCTGTACCAAAAACTTTATACTTATGTTTACCAAAACGTTGCCCAATTAAGGCTGCTAATCCATCTCCCCAAGTCATCACCAAAATTCCGAGTGCTGCGTACTGGGGTTGTTGTAAATACCAGAACCAGGCAACTAAAATACCGAAACTGACGGAGTAAAAAAATGTCCCTAAGCTTTGCCGTCCAACGCTATTAATACCAGGAAGAATTGGTAATCGGTAGGATAATAAGGTGATTGCACTCGCTAAAATAGAAGCTGTAATCCCTACGCTAGCAGGAATATTTAGCCACCAAGCGATTAGAATCACATTACCAGTGCCAATATGAACTATCTTCCGGACGATTTCTGGCTTGTCGGCAAAGCGGTTTACCACCCCCGCAATCAAAAGGATGAGTAACACCCAAATTGCAGCCGACGCAATTTGCAGCCAGAAAACCGGAATTGAGGTGAAGTCAGAAAATGTAATTAACAAAGATACAACAAATGAAAAGTTTTACCCTTGTTACTAATTTATAAGATTTGGGTAGCTGCAATGAAATTATTATTTATTTGGCTAATTCGGGGCTACCGAATGTTTATCTCACCGTTGTTTCTCCCGACTTGTCGCTTTCAACCAACTTGTTCGATGTATGCTATTGAAGCTATTGAACGATTTGGAGTGTTGCGTGGTAGCTGGATGGCAACTCGGCGGATTTTGCGGTGTCATCCGTTTCATCCAGGTGGGTACGATCCAGTGCCAGAAGTGGTGGAAAAGGTGAAGGAGGAGTAGTTTAGTACGAATTGAGGTTGGAGTTTAAACGCAGAGGGACGTTGAGGGAAGCGCAGAGGGACGCAGAGAATGAGAAGATTATTAAAGGATGTGTTTGTGGGTATAGCTATTTGGGGAGATGTCAACAGATGAGGTTGTCATCTAGCGTGGGAAGGTTGAATAATTTAATTTAGACTTGCGATGATTAATTTTACTGCGATTTCTATACCAGAACCACAAATTCCTACTCCTGGGCCGAGTCCACTACCTAGTCCCAATCCTGAGCCGAGTCCGCTACCTAGTCCTGAGCCTGTACCGGGACCAGCGATTCCTCAACCGTTACCGGGGCCTGTACCAGAACCAGTACCTGCTCCCATTCCTCAGACGGTTCCAGGACCAATTCCCCAAACCATACCGGAACCTGTTTAGATTACCTTGGTAATGTAATCCAAAATCTCAAATTTAAAATCCAAAATGCTAAGAGCCGGAATTGTCGGACTTCCCAACGTCGGAAAATCTACTTTATTTAATGCTGTAGTTGCTAATGCCAAAGCAGAAGCAGCTAACTTCCCTTTTTGCACGATTGAACCGAATGTCGGCGTTGTCGCAGTACCGGATGAACGGTTAAATGTTCTTGCTAAGATTGCCAGTTCGGTACAAATTATCCCGGCGCGGGTTGAATTTGTAGATATCGCTGGTTTAGTTAAAGGTGCTAGTCAGGGTGAGGGATTAGGGAATCAATTCCTGTCCCACATCCGGGAAGTTGATGCGATCGTCCATGTGGTACGTTGTTTTGAGAATGACGATATTATCCACGTCGCTGGTTCTGTTGACCCTGCACGAGATATTGAAATCATTAATATAGAACTAGGTTTATCAGATTTATCACAAATTGAGCGGCGAATTGACCGCACTCGTAAACTAGCTCGTACTAGCAAAGATGCACAGTTTGAAATCACAGTTTTAGAAAAATTAGCTGCGGCTTTAAATGAAGGTAAATCGGTGCGTCAGGTGAGCTTGAATGAAGAAGAAACAGAAATTATTAAAGGATTAGAACTGCTCACTTATAAACCGATTATCTATGCTGCGAATGTATCTGAAGATGAGTTAGCAACTGGTAATCATTTTGTGGAAACAGTGCGGCAAATTGCAGCAACAGAAAATGCCCAAGTTGTGATAGTTTCGGCTCAAGTTGAAGCTGAATTAGTGGAATTACCAGAGGAAGATAAAGCTGATTTCCTCGCGTCTTTAGGTGTAGAAGAAGGCGGTTTGAAATCGTTGATTCGGGCAACTTACACGCTTTTGGGCTTGCGAACATACTTCACTTGTGGCCCCAAAGAAACCCGCGCTTGGACAATTAATGCCGGAATGTCTGCACCTCAAGCTGCTGGTGTAATTCACAGTGATTTTGAGCGGGGATTTATTCGCGCCGAAACTGTTGCTTATAAAGACTTGGTAACAACTGGTTCGATGAATGCTGCGAAGGAGAAAGGCTTGGTTCGCAGTGAAGGTAAAGAGTATGTTGTGCAGGAAGGGGATGTAATGTTGTTCCGATTTAATGTGTAGGGGTAATTTAATGAGTGGCCGTTATCGATAAGATAATGGTCAATCCACACCAGGTTGCGTAGGCTTTGCCCGCCGTAGGCATCGCACTAAATAAGTTGACAAAACCTTCAATATATGAATATTCTTCAAGGAAACTGTTAGGCGATCGCGAATAAACCAGCAATCCTCAAAATCATTACGCCTGTTTACACAAGTTATCAAAGGATATACTTCAGCTATTTCCACCCAAAATGTATATATAAGAACCCAAATTCTCATCATCTGTACCAATAATCAAACCGCCTTCTGCACCTGGAACAAGTTCCATACCTTCGATTTTGTGGTAATTAGAGCGGTAAAGGGGAACAAGTTGAGGATTTTGCAGCCATGCAATTTTGTTACCGCGGAATCCCAGGTGTCCAGCGACATACACAGCTGACTGAAATGGACCATCATCTCCAGCATCACTTGCTGAGGTGATGTACACAATTCCTACGGGGTCTACCTTAATATCTGAAATATGACGAACATTGCCAGATGGAAACGGTACTTTCAGATTGGCAGAACCTACGAGAGTAATTTGATATTTAGTTAAGTCAAATATTCCCCAAAAAATAGTTGCTGGTTGTTCTCCTTCACCTCGATGCCCCCAAATAGCAACTAATTTACCATCTATATTTTGTAATCCAAATGCTTCAAAGTTATTGCCTTGAATAATTCCTGGGAGATTAAATTCCCTGATCGTAGAGATGGTTTTATTGGCAGGCTCGAACGTGATGTAATAAGCTTTTCCAGAACTGCTTAAAGCTATAAAAGAGGATTTTGTTTTTTCTGGAACAGATGTTAAAGCTTCTAAATCGATGGGTAATTCTATGTTATTTGGCCAGTTTAATGGTAAATATTCAGGTTGGTTTTTACCCTTAATCCTGATGATTGCTAAACGACCTTGATTTTTTTGCTTGTTGTCATGGGCAATCAGAAAATCTAAGGAATTGCTTTTTTGCTCTATCAAAGCCATACCACTGATACCAAAAGGGATACCACCGCGAACCGGACGCCAATCTTGCGCCCAAACTTGCTGGGATATGAGTAACAATGCACTTAAGATTACTATATTGATGATTAATCTAAGAAACCGAGGCATAGTATAAGGAATTGGGCATTGGGCATTGGGCATTGGGTTAGGAGACTCTTCCCAGTCCCCAGTACCTAGTTTCCAGTATCGGTAAGAGAAGTGCCTTAGCCAATGCTCAATCATATCAAATCCAGGCAATTTGCACCCACATCAATAAAGCAGCTTTTTCTACTTAGGCTAACAGTATATTTACGTAATTAATTGACTCACGATAGTACTTTCTGTAAAGAAAGCAATAATTCGTTGACAGTATAGGGCTTCGACAAAAACGTATTGACACCAATAGCAGCTACTGCACTGAGCTTATTGTCAGACATAAGTCCACTGCTGGCAATAATTCTGACTTTGGGGTTGATTTTTCGCAGGGTACGGATGGCAGTTAAACCATCCAGCGAGGGCAGCATAATATCCATTAGTACGGCACTAATTTTTTCCCTATTTTTAGCGTACAGTGCGATCGCCTCAATGCCATCACCGGCAATTAGGGTTTTATAGTTGTGAGCTTCTAATGATGTTCTCGTAGTCTCTTGAATGGCAACTTCATCATCCACAACCAGAATCAATTCTCCATGTCCTGTCTGGGGTGGTGATTCTTCTGGAGTGAGTGTTTCCATTCCCCCCACTGCTGGCAGGTAAACCTTGAAGCTAGTGCCACTTCCCGGTTCACTATACACATTCACAAAACCTCCGTGGCTTTTAATTATCCCCAGCGCGGTGGAAAGTCCTAACCCTGTGCCTTGTCCCACATCTTTTGTGGTAAAGAATGGCTCGAAAATTCTATCTAAAATTTCTTTAGGAATCCCAGTTCCGGTATCGGAGACAGTAATTACTGTGTAAGGTCCTTCTTTGGCTTCCAGGTTCATGCGGGCATAATTTTCGTCAATCAATAGTTTCTCGGCAGAGATGCTCAAACTACCGCCATCGGGCATAGCATCGCGGGCGTTAACGCAGAGGTTCATCAGTACTTGATGCAGTTGGGTGCTATCTCCAGAAACCATCCACAAATCCTGCGGTATATCAGTGCTGATTTCTATGGATTTGGGAAATGTCTCTTTGAGAATCTTGGCTAGTTCCACAATTATATGTCTGAGTTGCAAAGTGATGCGTTTACCTTCTACACCTCGTGCAAAGGACAGCACCTGTTTAACTAAATCAGCACCGCGTCTGGCGTTGATTTCCAAAATCTCTAGTAGATGGCGAGTTCGCTCATCTGCATCAGGAAATTTGAGGGGTAGCAGTTGCGCTCCTGCCAAAATCGGTGTCAGGATATTGTTGAGGTCGTGAGCAATGCCACTAGCTAAAGTGCCAATACTTTCCAGGCGTTGGGCGCGAAACAATTGGGCTTCTAGGTCTTTTTTCTCGGTAATATCTGTGTCAACAGTGAGAATTGATTTGGGTTTCCCTTGTTCATCGCATACCAGACTCCAGCGACTAGCAACAAGGATTTCCTTGTCCATTTTAGTAAGTTTTGTTAACTCGCCCTGCCACTTTCCTTTACTAACAACTTGTAAAAGAGCCGCTTCAAATTCTGGTGAAGGTTCGTCATACAAAAGCTCACTAGCATTTTGTCCCTGAGCTTCTGTCGCTTTCCAACCGTAAAGTGTTTCTGCGCCTTTGTTCCAGAAGATAATTTGATTATTTAAATTTCGCAGGCAAATGGCATCTGTGGTGACATCCAGTAATGCTGCTTGTTCGCGGATTGTTTCTTCTGCTAATTTGCGATCGCGTAGTGCAGCTTGTCGTTCGCTAATATCAATACTGGCGCACGTCACGCCTACAACTTCTTGCGACTCGTTTCGCAATGGCTCAACTGTCAAATCGTAATATCGAGTTGTATCTTTGATTGTAATTGATACTTCCTCTCGCGTTCCTATGCCAGTGGTTAACACTCCACGTTTAATTGTGGTGAGACGTTGAGCATCTTCAGCTGGGATAAGATCCAAGTCTTGTTTGCCTAATATTCCCTCAACCGTCAATTTAGATGGAGGATTGTAAACCCAGGTGTAACGTAACTCGCAATCTTGGTTGTAGACAAAGATGGGAGAGTTTTTGAGGGCCACCCGAAATCGTTCCTCGCTCTGTCGCAGTGCGTTATCTGCCCGTTGACGTTCGATGGCATAACGCATTGAGCGCACCAGTAAATCGCCAGTTACTTGCCCTTTCACCAAATAATCCTGCGCTCCTTCTTGCATTGCCCTAATTGCGAGGGTTTCATCGTTTATACCCGTCAGCACAATTATCGGAGTGGCTTTTGCTTGCTGGTGAGCAATGACAAAGGTTTCTAACCCCTGGCTATCTGGCAGCGAGAGGTCTAACAAAATTACATCAAAAAGTTCCTTTGTTAGGTACTTGAGTGCTTCAGAAAGCTTTTCAACGGGAATTAAATCAACTACAACTGTAGTAACTTCCTTTAAAAACTCCTCTAATAATAAGACATCACCAGGATTATCTTCTACTAACAAGACTTTAATATTTTTACCTGCCATTTCCATTACTCCGGTGGCAGTTTTACGATCGCAAACCAAAAATTTTCTATTGATTGTACAATTTTAACGAATTGATCGAAATCTACTGGCTTAGTTATATAACAGTTGGCACATAAATTATAGGCTTTGAGAATGTCTTCTTCAGCTTGGGAAGTCGTCAGAACTACTACAGGAATTCGTCTGAGCTTTTCGTCTGCTTTGATTTCTGCCAGCACCTCCCGCCCATCTTTTCTGGGCAAGTTCAAATCGAGCAGCACAATATCTGGATGGGCTGCCTTGACATATTTTTCTTGTTTTCGCAAAAATGCCATTGCTTCCACACCATCTTCGACCACGTTCAGGTTAATTGAGATTTTGCTCTCTTCTAAGGCAATGCGTGTAAGTTGAGCATCGCCAGGATTGTCCTCTACCAACAAAACCTCAATAGGCATAATCGCTGTTATGATACTCACGATTGTTTACCTGCTCTATCCGGAATTGTGAAGTAGAAAGTCGAACCTTGACCTGGTTTCGACTCAACCCAGATCCGGCCGCCGTGGCGTTCTATAATTTTTTTACAAATTGCCAGACCAATTCCAGTACCGGGATACTTGTCTCTACCGTGCAAGCGCTGAAAAATGATAAAAATACGTTCTATATACTGGGATTCTATACCAATACCATTATCGCGCACCCAGAACAACCATTCATCTGCCGATGGGATAGGATTTAAACTTTCTCTATCTAGATTTACATCTGGTTTGACTACCCCAATGTGAATTAGTGGCTGCTGATTTTTGCAAAATTTGATCGCGTTGCCAATCAGATTTTGAAATACTTGTGTTAATTGCGTAGCATCAGCCATCACTTCAGGTAAAGTATCATGAGTGATAACTGCCTGACTATCCGCGATCGCAATTTGCAGATTAGCGATCGCTTGTTCTAAGACAACACTACAATTTACTCGCATAAAGGGCTGTCCACGGGTGCTGACACGAGAATAATTCAACAAATCATTAATTAGCGTCTGCATCCGCCGCGCTCCATCTACTGCGTAGTTGATAAACTGATCGGCATTGGCATCTAATTGATTTTTGTATCTTCGCTCAAGCAGCTGTAAATAACTGGTTACCATCCGTAACGGCTCTTGCAAGTCATGGGAAGCCACATAAGCAAACTGTTCCAATTCCGCATTAGAACGAGCGAGTTCCTGACTTTGCTGGCTTTCTTTTTCTAATAGTTGCGCTTGAGATAAAGCAATCCCAATTTGGTTAGCTAATTGCTTTAACAACTCCGTCTCAAAGTTATTCCACCGTCGAGGTACGGCACACTGATGAGCCAGCAACAAACCCCAAATATTGTCCCTAACAAGAATAGGTACTACGAGGTTAGCCTTGATAGAAAACTGCTGAAGAAATTCTCGATGGCATGGTTGAATGTGAGCAGTTTCAACATCTTCCATCGCACTCACTCTGCCTTTGCGATATCTTTCTATGTATTCTTCCTTAAAACAGGGGTCAAAAAGATTTCTTCCCAAAATTACCGGCCAACCAGGTAACACTGCCTCTTGCACGACTGTTCCCGAACCATCAGGCTCTATTTGAAAAATTAAAACTCGGTCAGCTTGTAATAGTTTTTGTACTTCAGTAACCGTGGTTTGGAGGATTTCGTCTATTTGTAAAGATTCTCGAATTTTCAGGGTGATTTCGGCAAATAGTTGCGATCGCAAATTTTGCCGTTTTAATTCCTCATCTGCCTGCTTACGATCTGTAATATCAGTGTAAGAACCCACCATCCGCACTATATTACCCAATGCGTCCCAAAGTGCCTGTCCTCGATCTAGAATCCATTTATAGCTGCCGTCTTGACACTGGACTCGATATTCACAGACGTAAAACGGCGTTTTCTTGGCAAAGTGGTCTTGGAAGGCTTGAAGTACCCAATCTCGCTCATCGGGGTGGATTAGTTTTGTCCATTCATCCCAATCGTTGGAAACTTCGTGGTCTTTATAACCGAGCATTTCCTTCCACCGAGTTGAGAAGAACACTTCATTAGTTTTAAGGTTCCAATCCCAAATACCATCATTATTACCATTTAATGCTAATTGCCAGCGTTCTTCACTCTCTCGTAATGCTTCTGCTGTTCGCCGTCGTTCAGTAATGTCTTGGAAATAAACAGACAAGCCGTCTTTTGCAGGATAGGCGTGGACTTGAAACCAGCTGTTTAGTGACGGATAAAACTCCTCAAATTCTACACTCACCTGTTCTAAGATTGCCCTGTGATACTCACGATGAAATGTTGTGTCTATGAGTTCTGGAAATACCCCCCAGATGCTTTGTCCTAATAATTCATTCTGTTTTTTTTGCAAAAGCAGTTCTGCTTGACCATTAACGTAGGTGAATCGCCACTTTTTATCTAAAGCAAAAAACGCATCAGTGATGCTTTCGAGTAAATTAGCAATGCGGATTCTGGCCGATTCTGACTCGGCATGTGCTGCTTGCTCATGCGCCACAAGCTTCTCGCTAATTTGAGATACCTCAGTTACATGACGCCTAAGTTCTAGTTGGTCAATTACCAAGCGACTCAAAGCTACAAGCGCCTCGACTTGTTTTTGGCTCAATTCCCGTGGAGCTTGGTCAATTACACACAGAGTTCCCAACATATCTCCCTTGGGAGTAATTAGGGGTACGCCTGCATAAAACCGTATATATGGATAGCCAGTTACTACCGCATTATTTGCTAATGTTTCATCAGCTAGGGTGTCAGGAACCACAACAACATTACGCCGCTCTTGGCAAAGGTAAGATAACCCAATACACCGGGGCATTTCTGATACATCTAAACCTACTTTTGCCTTAAACCATTGACGGTTTTCATCAATGAAATTTACCAATGATATAGACGTACCACAAATAAATGCCGCTAACTGAGCAAGATTGTCGTAGGCTTCTTCCGGCTCGGTGTCAAGAATTTGATACTGGCGGAGGGCATCTAGCCTTTTCGCTTCTGTATCAATTTGTCCAGATTTCATTTTTCTTAATAAATTTAAATGCAGTATTTTAGTAAGCAGCGTGGCGATCTCAAGAATAGCTTAACCTTTTTTAACAATCCTTAGTTCTTTCCCCGCCTCTGGCTGTTCAGGGAAGCCTGTTTAAATTTTGTCAAAATTTTCATTCACATTAAAAGTGATGCTTAGAGTAAGCTACTGCCTGCCTACGCTGCAAAGTTATTGCGATCGCCTACGGTAGGTATGCCATCACACTAAATACTAGTGTAAACAAATTTAGTGTGTATGAGGTTAAACTTCTAGCAAAACGGCTTCCCGCAATTTGGCAATCACATCACTGAGATTACCCGTGTTCAGACGGTAACTCAAAGGATGGGCAATTAACCGCGCCGTGCTTTCATAGAGAGTAGCAATTTCAATCAAACCATTTTCGCGCAAAGTCCGCCCTGTAGAAACCAAATCCACGATCGCTTCTGACATTCCAGTAATCGGACCTAGTTCAACTGAACCATACAACGGTACTATTTCCACAGGTAAATCCAGACTGTGGAAATATTCACGAGCGCAATTCACATACTTGGAGGCAACTCTACCATGCGGTGGTAAATCTAAAGGCAATCGGTAAGAACTGGATGCTTTTACCGCCACTGACATCCGACAATGCCCAAACTGCAAATCCACCAAGTGGGCAACTTGCGGTTGCTTCTCCCGCAGCACATCGTAACCGACAACACCCAGTTGTGCCTGACCATATTCCACATAAACAGGCACATCTTGCGCCCGTACCAACAAAGCTTTTGCAATTCCTTTAGTGTCAGGAATTTGAAGTTGACGAGTTCCTGAATCTAAAAAAGCACTAAAATCTAATCCCACAGATTGTAGCAGGCGGATGCTATTTTTAAGGAGTTCCCCTTTTGGCAATGCAACAGTCAGCATTCTTTTTCTTAATATCCTTGGCGTTCTGGCAGTTGAATAATATCTCTATATGCTTACCACAAGCAGCATGAGAATTTTATTAGTTGATGATGAAGTTGAATTAACTGAACCCTTGAGTCGCTTATTAACTCGTGAGGGTTACATTGTAGATGCCGTTTACGATGGCACAAGTGGTAGTGAATATGCACAAGCAGGCAGTTATGACCTACTAATTTTAGATTGGATGCTGCCAGGAAAAACGGGGTTAGAGATTTGTCAGCAATTGCGACGGCAAGGTAAAACCACTCCCGTGCTGTTTCTCACAGCTAAGGATACTCTAGATGACCGCGTACAAGGTTTAGATGCTGGTGCGGATGACTATCTAGTTAAACCTTTTGAACTGCGGGAGTTACTAGCCAGAGTCCGTGCTTTATTGCGTCGTTCCGGTTCCCAAACTTATGAAACCACCACCGGACGTTTAACTGTAGCTGATTTAGAACTCGATTGTGAAAATCAAGTAGCCTATCGCCAAGGACGAATAATTGAGCTATCGCAAAAAGAAAGCCAGCTGCTGCAATATTTTATGGAACACACTGGACAACTAATGACTCATGCCCAGATTATGCAAAATTTGTGGTTAGAAGAAGAACAACCTAGTAGTAATGTAATCGCGGCATTAATTCGTTTGTTGCGCCGAAAGATTGAGGTAGGTAGAGAAACTGCGCTGATTCACACTGTCTATGGCAAAGGTTATCGTTTCGGTGCTTCCTCAATGTAGGATGAAGCTTTGTTGAAAATGGAGATAATTCAAAACTTTGAAAACCTATAATGAGGGATGACTTGTCAGCAGCTGCTTATCAGAGCGGTATATCTGTGAACTATTATGATAGTTGCATAAGTCCTGTAGCTATTAGCCCTGCAATTGATTGCAAGGCTAATATGGTAAAGGTTTTAGGTGATTTATCACAAAAAATATCCCAGGTTGACGAGTTTCGACTTCTCTGGGAGACGTTACGCGTAGCTTGCTTCCCCGGAGGGGTACGCTCAACTCTCGATTTTTTAGTTGGTTGAGCAAAGTCGAAACTAACGGCAGCGGTAGATTTATTAACAAAAATTGCCTTAGTTATTTGGTTTTTTCAAAACCACATTGAAAGAATTTAAATATCCCGTAATGGTTTTAGCTAATGTCTTCTGCTGTTTTTTTGTAGTTATTGCCATTACTTGATACAATCTTCCTTCGGCAACATACATTCTACTTCTAGTGATTTTCCCTCCAGAATTGATGTACTCAATTTCTTTACCAGGATGATTATTATAACTACGAATATTTCGCTGACTAATTAAATTACTTTTCGTAGTTTTTAAAGCCATATCCCGCGCATTGTTAAGTACAGTTTGGGGGTCAGTTATTTGACCGTAACTATAAGGAAAATCATTGTAAGTAACTACATACGCTACTTGCTGTTTTGGCGGTTGAGCAACAAATATTTCTAAGTCAATCTCCCCCATGTAAGTTTTTTGGGATTGGGTATTTCTGCCGGGGCTTCCCGGCATCAAAATAGTAAACCGCCCATCTGGAGCCGTGTATAATTTCCATTTTGGCTGCACGGGTTGAGTAACCTTTGGTTTTGGTTTAACAACAGTCGTCGGAGTTTTGGGTTGACGCGCCTCCACGAGAACAGATCCACCGCAAACAAAGGTGGCAGCGAGTAATGGCAACAGTCTCTTAATCGTCATATTTTTTGCTTTCGAGATGCAGATATTACTGATGATGCTAGCTGTTATAACCTAGCAGCGCATAAAACAGCACCTATTAGTCCCACTTGCGGGTTGAGGATAATATACACGGGTATCTCTTCGAGGAGGCGGCGCATCCTGCCTTTTTGAGTGAAATTTAATAAGAAACCGCTATTTTGGATTAAGGGTAGGATTTTAGGCGCAATCCCACCAGCGATGTATAAGCCACCATAAGGTAAGAGTTTAAGGGCAAGATTGCCGGCTTCTGCACCATAAGCCTCTATAAATAATTGCAAAGTTTGTTCCGAAAGGCGATCGCTACCTTGCAAGGCTGCTTTGCCTATAGCAGCACCAGGATCAACACTTCTCTCTTCCTGTCCGGCTTCTTGTTCCCAAGTTCTGACGATTTGGGCAATGTCTGGTGATTCGGCGGCAAATTTGCGATCGCGCAAAAATTGATAAATTGCTACAATTCCCATTCCAGAAACTACCCGTTCTACAGAAAGGCGCTGGATATCATGTTTACCTAGCAGGTATCTCAACAGTTGAAACTCTATCTCATTCCGAGGGGCAAAATCAGCGTGTCCACCTTCTGAGGGAAAGACTTGATAGTTGTTTCCTTGTTTAATTAAAAATCCTTGTCCTAAGCCAGTACCAGCACCAATAATTGCAATAGGTGCTTCGGGTTGAGATTTGCCAACTTGTAAGGTGTGCAAGTCTTGTCTTTGTAAACCTAAAATACCATAGCCAATTGCTGCAAAGTCGTTAATTAAAGAAATATGCGGGATACCCAACTCTTGTTGTAGACGTTCAGTATCCAGAAACCAGATTAGATTGGTTAGCTTGGCGGTATTTTTGACAATGGGGCCTGCGATCGCAAAACAAGCCTTTTCTGGTATTGATGATGTATTAGCTTTGGCCAAAAACTGCTGCACTATCGGTACTAAATCAGGAAAATCGGCACTATGGTAACTTTCCTGATAAATAGTATGTAAACCTGCTGAATCTGATGTTTCAGCCAATCGCAGAATAGTTTTCGTACCGCCGATGTCTCCTGCTAGTAACAATGTCATAGAATTTATTCGCGAATTAATTGCTTATTTGTAAGATATACCCAACGTAGCAGAAGCCATGAAAGCAAATATCTATCAGAGGTTTAAGCAAATCGAATTACTTCTTCTATGTGGGTTAAATGGGAAGTATCTCCCTTTAGTTCTAGCAACCATTCTGGATCTTCGCGCACGACTTTTACCAGAGAACATAGAGAAGCTTTGACTTCTGTTTTGGCAATTTCCCCCACTAGCCCCATTGCTCCCCCCAACACAGATGCACCATGAGCTACTAGCAGGATATCCTGTGGGAAGAACTCAGTAGCTAAACATCTAGCAGTTTGCCCAGAACGTTCTCGGACTTTTTCGTGAGTTTCAGGATATTTGGCGGCGATGCGCGAAGTATAGCTAGTGTCAATTCTGGGGAATAATTCTGCTAACGCTGGAGTTGAGAGTCTTTCTGGTTCTTCTGTCATCCAAGCTGGATTTAGCCATTCACTCAAACCTGTTTCCAATTTGATCGGTAAGTTTAGCACTTCTGCAACTGCGTTTGCCGTTTGTACGGTTCGCAGAAAAGGGGAGGCGAAAATATGGCTAATATTTTCTCCTTTTAAGCGCTTTGCTAACTGTTGTGCCTGCACCATACCGTCATCAGACAAGGGTGGATCGTAGCGTCGTTCGGCGGTGAGAAACCAATCGGGGTTTACGAAATCTAGGCGGTTAGCGTGTCTTGCGATCCAGACTATTTGACTCATGGGTTGTAATTATTCCACTGAATAGAATTCGCCGCTAAACAAATATAGATATCTGCAAGGAGGGCTGCAAATATTAATATATGATAAAAATCGTAATATTATTTAATAATAGTAATAATCAGGAAAACTTATAAGTATAAATTAGTTAAGATTGTGTAATGAACTCAAATGTAAATATCAGATTGGGACGGTTCAAACCAAGCTCCACACTCAATAACTGATAGTAGATGGCTGACGGTAATTGTTTTGAGCGTACCGTGACGTTTGCGATAGTAATACTCAAAAAGTAGAGAAAATAAATGTGCTTCTTCATGGAAGTAGCGGTAAAATACAAACCCCTGCCAATCTAAACCAAACTGTTCAGCAATTTTAAAAAATAGTGTATCAACAACATCATCACCATCTATTTTGAGGTCTTCCCGAAGCCCCGTATTAAGAGTAATATCTTTTGTTTGCACACTCAGTTAATTAGAAATAATTGCTGCAAGTTGGTTAAATTTATCTGTAAATGACATAAGCTTTTCAGGTGACAAACTCCAGTAGCAACAGTACTATCAACAAGAGAATTGTTACAAGGTAATATTGATTGATCGTTTCTAGTCTGATAGCAAGCAAGATAGGGTTATTTTAGCCATCTCTTTAGTATTGCCTAAGCTAAAGATGAAGCTGTACAATTGCTTATAATTTCAACCATCCAAATAGTTGCCCGATAGTTAATTGAAAGCCGTTAACTAAATCGGGAACTGGTAATATTTCTTGTTCTTCTAGTAAAAGTTCTGGTTGCTGCTTTGGTGGATAAACTAAAACAGAACGATCGCCTGGATCAATTAACCAACCTAAACGACTACCATACTTTAAACAATGCAAAATATTTCCGGTTACTTTAGTCTGGCTTTGATCTGGCGAAAGAATCTCAATTGTCCAGTCTGGATATGTCTTAAATACATTTGCCACATCTCCATGTTCATCTAAGGGAATTCGTTCCCAAGCAAATACAGCTACATCTGGTACAATTGAACGTCCGCCAAAAGTACACCGCAATTCTGGGAAAGCAAGGGCAACTCTTTGAGGTTTAGCTATAGAATTGATATTACTGACCAGTTCACCCTGAAGAATACTATGTTTTCCCTGTGGCATTGGCTTTTGAATAATTTGACCGTTGATGTATTCTGAGCTAGGCTTTGTTTCTGGTAGTTTCAAAAACTCTTCTAAAGTTAGCGGTTTAGTTGGTGATTTTACCATCTGCTTGTACCTCGCAAATTTTAATTTAATTACCCTAAATAAGCTTTTTTAACTCGCTCATCACTAATTAATTCTGATGCTGCGCCTGTTAAAGTTATAGAACCAGCTTCTAAAACATAACCGCGATCGGCAATTTGCAGTGCCAAATTAGCGTTTTGTTCAACTAACAGAATAGTCACGCCTGTAGCACGAAGATTTTCAATAATGGAGAAGATTTCCCGGACGATCGCAGGTGCTAAACCTAAGCTAGGCTCGTCTAAAAGTAAGAGTTGCGGTTTACTCATGACAGCCCGTGCGATCGCTAACATTTGTTGTTCACCACCGCTAAGGGTTCCTGCTAGTTGATTACGTCTTTGTGACAAACGCGGAAATAACTCAAATTGGCGCTGAATATCTGCTTTTATCTCTGCTTGATTTGAGCGAATATAAGCACCCAAAAGTAAGTTATCAAATACTGTTTGCCTCGCTAATACTCTTCGTCCTTCTGGACAATGGGCAATACCAAGTTGTACAACTTCGTGAGTTTGGCGGCGGGTAATATTATGTCCATTATAGATAATTCCACCACTCTTAGGATTAACTACTTTAGATATGGCGCGGAGTGTAGTAGTTTTACCAGCACCATTAGCACCAATTAGAGTAACTACCTCGCCTTTTTGAATAATTAAATTAATTTTTTTGAGAGCTTGGATACCGCCATAATTAACATCAAGTTCTTGAACTTCTAAAATTGTATAGTTTGGTTGACTATCGGCTTTCATCGGCGGTTTACATCCAGAAATCTTGATTCAAAACTTAAGATACATCAATCATACATTTCTTAAAACAGTGCGATGCAGAAAAACCCGTCTAAGAGGATGTTTAAAAAACCCTGGCGGCTAAAAGTTGCGGCGACACAGACAAAACTTACCTCCGTGGGTTAAAAATTTTTTTGCTTCACCTTTGTGCAACGCGCACTACAGGCGCTACGAGCAGACGCACAGTTGAACCAATTAGAATCATTACTGGCATTTTTTGCTACGTTTGTTTTAGAGAATACGCTCGTTCAAGAAATCATGAGGTGGGATATGTCAGTATTACGTGAGTAACCTTGGTATCAAGAAAATTTACGCGAAGGATAAGCACGTGGGAAAGTAAGCGGCGAACTGCGAGGAATACTTTCTGCGATTGAAATTAATTTAGAATTGAAATTTGGCGATCGCGGCTTACAGTTGATCCCACAATTTAACCAGATTCAGGATTTAGAGCGTTTGAAGACAATTTTAAGAAATATTGTAACTGCAAATACTATTGAGAATTGCAACAAATTTTGTAATTCTCAATTTAGCTATCAGTCATTTCCCAAATAAGCTTCAATCACGGCTGGATCGTTTCTAACTACAGATGGTTCACCCAATGCAATCAATTGCCCAAAATCTAATACTGCAATGCGATCGCACAAACCCATAACCAAGGGTACGTGATGTTCAATCAGTACAATTGTTAAGTTAAACTGTTCTCGCAGACTACGGATAAATTCACTGAGTTGCTGCTTTTCATTGGGGTTCATCCCCGCCGCCGGTTCATCAAGCAGCAAGATTTGTGGTTGTAGGGCTAAAGCGCGGGCAATTTCTAGCCGACGCTGATCGCCGTAGGCAAAGTTTTTGGCTTTCTCGTCAGCGCGATCGCTCAAGCCTACCATATCTAATAATTGTAAAGCTTTTCGCCTACTTTTTTTCTCTTCCCGACGTGCTGGTGGTAATCCTAAAACTCCTGTTAATACATTACTTTTATTATCCAAATGTCGGGCAATTATGACATTTTCTAATGCTGATAATTCACCAAATAAGCGAATATTTTGAAAAGTCCGAGCGATACCTAAACCTGCAATTTGATCTGGGCGTAGTTGGGAAATATTAGCACCTTGATAGCGTAACTCTCCACTAGAAAGGGGAATAAAAGCTGTAATCAAATTAAACAGTGTTGTTTTCCCAGCACCGTTAGGGCCAATTAATCCAAAAATCTCATTTCGATTGACTGTAAAAGATACATTATTCACCGCCACTAACCCCCCAAAACGGCGAGTCAGTGATTTGGCTTCTAAAACAATGTTATTTGTCATTGCGCTGCTGTTTTGGTAAGTTAGGCGGATTGCCTGCTTCTAGCAACAATACAGTCGTTTTGGTATCTTCTGTTAACCTATTAGCTACCACACAACTGACCGAACTTGCACCAATTAAAATATAATCATATTTATTTTTCATAATATTGTTTTTCTGCTATTTATTAACTTGTCTGTTTTGAAGTTTTGGAAATTAACTTTATTAATTGCTTTTTACACTTTCTCAAAAAATCTGGAGTGACAAAGCCTTGGGGAAAAAATATAGTTCCTAAAACTATTAATATACCATAAATAATTAATCTCCCATCGCGCAAAAATTGGGCTAACCAATTGGGTAATCCTGCTATATCGGCTATTCTTCGTAAAACAATTTCTAACAATACTTTCAATACAATAGCGCCGACAACCGAACCCAAAAAAGTTCTAGAACCACCAATGAGTACAATCGTTAAATAGGTAATACTGGCATCAAAAGTACCTTGTCGAGCATTCCAAGTATTGAGAAAATGAGCGCTAATTACACCTACAATTCCAGCAAGCATTGCTCCGAGAGTAAAGGCTAAAACTTTGTAGTAAGTTGGGTTAATGCCCATTGCACTGGCAGCTAATTCATCTTCACGAATGGCGATAAATGCTCTACCTGTGCGAATACGTTCTAAACGGTAAAATAACACCATACTAATTAATAGTAATGGTATGGCAATCCATAAATATTCAAGTTGGCTTTGGAATGGTTGAGGAATACCAAAAATCCCTACAGCACCACCTGTAATATCTAGATTTAACGATACAACTCGCAATACTTCTACAAAAGCAATAGTTGCGATCGCTAAATAAATTCCTCGCAACCGTAATGCTGGAATTCCAACTATTACGGCTAATATACCGGAGATTAATCCAGCAATCAACATTTCTAATAAAAGTAATGGAATCGGAAATAAATTATTACTAGATGGAAAAACTTTTGTAGATAAAATCGCTGCAATATATCCACCTAAAGCATAAAATCCAGGACTAGCTAAAGACAATTGCCCAGCCATCAGAGGTAAGTAAAGTGATAATCCTAATAAAGCCTCCAATACCATGTAGACTATTGGTGATTCATAAGTAGAGAAAAATTCAGCCATTGTAAAATATTTTGATTAAGCTGTTAATATTTGCTCTGCTGTTAACGCCAGTTCAGGGAAAGTTCGTGACATAATTCGTTCAGAACCTCTAAAGTGTGTAAGTTGATATTTACCCTCAGCATCTAATAAAAAAACAAACACAGTCGGAACTTTGGGATTTCCTAAATACTCTCTTGAACCAATTGCCAAATAATCTACAATCCAATATTCTGTAATACCTAAGCGTTGATATTCATCTAATTTATCAATGTAATCATCCTCCCAATTAGTTGATGTTACTTCGATAGCTAGCTGGATGGGTTCTTCAAGTGCAGAATAAGCAGAACGATTTGAGCGCCATACATCTTTATCTATGACACTTACATCAGGCTTGCGTCCTTGCTCGATTCCATTGGCAGTTACAGTTCTCAAAACTGCTGTGACTTTCACTACATAATTCAAATTTAAACGTTTAATTTCATCTTTGAAAGAATCAGCCGTAAAGTCGGCGACATCATCATGATTTCTAGTTGCACGCACTTCTACAATTTCTCCATCCACAAGTTCATATAAACCTTCTTCTGGACACTCTTCCAAAAAATCATCGAAAGTTAATTTTTGTTTAGTGTATGTTTTCATCGCGCTACGTCTCTTTAAACTTTCTGAATAAACCGACGGCCTAGCAAGCCTTGGGGTCTAACTAACAACATGATAAATAATATTCCGTAAGCTACAGCGTCTTTGTAACCAGAATATTCCGCCGGAACAAAAGCTTCAACTAATCCAATGAGTAATCCTCCTAAAACTGCGCCGGGAATACTACCTAAACCACCTAAGACAATTACTGCTAAACCCCGTAAACCAAAAGCAATACCGAAATATGGTCCGGCAATACTAACACTAGAAGCAACTAAAGTTCCTGCTAATCCTGCTAAAAAACTGCTGATGAAGAATGTTAAGATGATAAAGCGATCGCTATTAATTCCTAACAAACTCGCTGTAGTTGGATCTTCTGCGATCGCCTGCATTGCTTTACCATATTTAGTCCGATTGATAAAGTAGGTAATAATTGCCACAATCACAACTGATACAGCAAAAATTATTATCTGAACGGTGCGAATAGGAATTTCCTTTTCTTGAGTACCAAAGTTAATAGAAGGTGGTAAATTCCCATAAGTATCTGCGGGGTATGTGTAACTTTCTGCGCCTACTAAATACTGGATTAAGTTCACAATTACCACTGCTACTCCCAAGCTAGAAACAACAGTTAGCAAGGGATCAGATCCTTGACGGCGCAAAGGTTGGAAAGCAAGCCGTTCCATCACTACCCCTACCAATCCCGCCAAGGTACTTCCTAAAATTAAGGCGATAGCAAATGGTAATTTTATCGGCAAGACTGCATTAGCTAGCAAGCCATTAAATCCAAAGTTACCACCCATAAGGGCATAAGTTAAATATGCACCCAAGGTAAAAATCGCGCCATGAGCTAAATTAATGATGCCCAAAATAGAATAAACTAAGGTATATCCCAATGCAAAAATTGCATAGATACTACCAATAGATAATCCGTTCAAAAATTGTTGCAGAAATAGAGTTATATCCATGTTGCAACTATTTTATAAATACGAATTTTCCAGTGTTCCCATCTTTATCCATCTTAATTTGGGCGACGTAAAATTCTTTTTGAATCACATCACCTACTGGTGTAAAAGCAATCTCACCTAAAGGAGTATTATACTTTCCAGCTAGTATTTGCTTGTTCAATTCTGTACGCAGTTTATCCAGAGGTAATGTGCTGATTTTAGACTTTTTATCCAACTCTTTAAGAGCTTCAACATATACCTGCACTGCTGCAAAAGATTGACCAGTAAATTGAGCGGGTTCTTTCTTGTATTGCTCAACATATGCTTGGCGAAATACCTTATTAATCTCACCAGGATATTCAGGACTGTAAGCTTGAGCAATTAGTACACCATCGCAAAGGGCTTTACAAACAGATAAAACATTGGGTGTATTCAGACCATTACCACCAATAATTATGCCTTTATAACCCAACTCTCGCAGTTGTCGCACCAAGTTACCGCCATCAGCAGCTAGACCCGAAATAATTACTAAATCTGGTTTTAAGTTAATTGCATTGGTAGCTTGGGCTTGAAAGTCGGTATCGGTAGTTTGGAACTTTTGAACTGTTACTAATTCTAGCCCTTGTTCTTTAACTGCTTTTTGAAAAATCTCCGTTTCTGATTTGTTAAATGCATCATTTTGGGCATAAAAAACTGCTACCTTTTTAATTTTAGGATTCTGCTTGAGTGCAGCTTTCAGCGAATTAGGGGCAACTATAGAGACGGGAGCAGATACACGAGCGATATAATCACCAATTTCTGGAATTCCGTTTGCGGTATTTGATGCGCCAATAACTGGGACTTTAGCACGTTCGGCGATGGGGTCAGCGCTAAAAGCTTGCTGCGATAAAGTAGGGCCAACAATCCCGACAACTTTATCTTTGTTAATTAAAGTTTGAAAAGCGTTAATTGCTCCGGCTTCATCACCGCTAGTATCTTGGGTTATCAATTTAATCGGAGTGCCATTAATACCACCTTTACTATTGAAATACTTCTCAGCAATTCTGGCTCCCACAAATCCTTCTTGACCTAGTAATGCTACGTTGCTGGTTTGTGCTAAGGCAATACCGATGGGAATAACACCTGGTGTAGTTGTTGTCTGAGCGCTGTTAGTTGTAGTGTTATTCGTAGTATTATCTGGAGTATTTGTCACAGAGCCACCGCCACAGCCTGTTAGTAGCAAAGCGCAAGTTGATAATAATGCTGTTGTCTGAGCGATCGCGTTATTCATCGTTAAATAATCATCTAGTTATTAGATATTCGGCAAAGGTTAATAGTAATTTTCATCATTTGCAAAGAAAATGACGCAGATTTCCACTTTTGCACAAATTATATTAAATCATTCTTATTTGATCATGCAAACACAAATATTCAAAGTGTTTGTAAATACAAATTATAACTAGCCATAATTTTACCATTTCCAGGTAAAACTTGGGAATCGTTAAGCGTGAGCGCTGTGAGGTGCTAGATGTTCGAGCCAAACTTAAGTATCTCAACTCATGCAGGCGATTAACCTCAGGGCATCAGACTAAGTTGATGCATGATTTCTTCAGATTTAAACTCTAATATAAATAAACTTTTACCTAAAATTTACTTTAGTAGAGTTGAATTCTATCAGGGTTAATGCAATGGCTGATAATAATAGTTCTATCGCACGAAGATTATGATTTTGAACTAGATAATGTAAAGGTTTGTAACTGATTTCTGTAGCTTTTAGAAGTGAAACTGAATCCAAAATAGGTACGTGGTTTCATCGTACAATACCAGTCAAACTGAAAGAAAAATTCAGGAATTAAAACTTTACATCTATTTAAATCTTTCCAACAAACACAGAGCAGTATTAAGGAGGAAGACGGTAGTTATATGAAAAAGAAATTTACGATTTTAGCAGGTACAACATCGGTAATTTTATCCCTGGTAAGCCAACCAGTTCTTGCCGTTTGGAGTGGGCCTCAGAGTCTGGGAGGAGTATACACCTCAAATCCTAGTTGTGCTTCCTTAGGCATAAATCAGGCTATCTGTGCCGGTCTTGGAACCAATAAAGCGCTTTTTGTAAATCGGTTTAATGGTATTTCCTGGAGTGGGCCTCAAAGTTTAGGAGGAGTATATACCTCAGATCCTAGTTGTGCTTCCTTAGGCACAAATCAGGTTATCTGTGCTGGTCTTGGAACCAATAAAGCACTTTTTGTGAATCGGTTTAATGGCAGTTCCTGGAGTGGGCCTCAGAGTCTGGGAGGAGTATACACCTCAAATCCTAGTTGTTCTTCCTTAGGCACAAATGAAGCTATCTGTGCCGGTCTTGGAACCAATAAAGCGCTTTTTGTAAATCGGTTTAATGGTATTTCCTGGAGTGGGCCTCAGAGTCTGGGAGGAGTATACACCTCAAATCCTAGTTGTTCTTCCTTAGGCACAAATGAAGCTATCTGTGCCGGTCTTGGAACCAATAAAGCGCTTTTTGTAAATCGGTTTAATGGTATTTCCTGGAGTGGGCCTCAAAGTTTAGGAGGAGTATATACCTCAGATCCTAGTTGTGCTTCCTTAGGTACAAATCAGGTTATCTGTGCTGGTCTTGGAACCAATAAAGCACTTTTTGTGAATCGGTTTAATGGCAGTTCCTGGAGTGGGCCTCAAAGTCTAGGAGGAGTATACACCTCAAATCCTAGTTGTGCTTCTTTAGGCGCAAATGAAGCTATCTGTGCCGGTCTTGGAACCAACAAAGCACTTTTTGTGAATCGGTTTAATGGCAGTTCCTGGAGTGGGCCTCAGAGTCTGGGAGGAGTATACACCTCAAATCCTAGTTGTGCTTCTTTAAGCACAAATCGGGTTATCTGTGCGGGTCTTGGAACCAATAAAGCACTTTTTGTTAATATTGGCCCATAGTTACAACGGTTTTTCTTGAGGGTGAAGGGTAGGATTAGTTTCGGACATCCAATAAATTTCTCTCTCCAGTTATGCCCTTCCCCTTCTTCAGTAATTTGAGATTTTTTGAGTATTAGGCAGGTAAAACTTGTTAAGCCCTTTTTTCGCTACCAGCTAATTCCTTAGGTTCGTAGTGACGGCAACCATTACAAGGGCCTTCGGGATTGACAGCACAACGCATGTAGCCAGATCGGGCATTAAATTTGCAGCTGATATCGCCAATTAGATAACCCACACCTTCTAAATAATAGCGATCGCTTTCTACAGGTCTAAGATTTTGCCGCCGCTGCACGACTGGAAAATTCATGGCTGCTTGTCTGAGTCGTAAGCGCGATCGCGCATGGGTTTTGCGGATCGCCCACAGAGAAATCAGGGACGGTAAAAAACCAACGGCAATCACTAAAAGTGTCTTTAACACCTTCTTTTTACCTCTTCTGTGCGCTGATTGATTGTCCCTGATGTTGCACTCGGTTTTACAAAGGTGCAATCTTAGGGCAGTTTGCCTAATTGTTATCATAGTTGGTAACAATTAGCAATGGCAGTATAGTAAGTAATTTTGAGGAAAAATTTCCTTCTGCCACTTCAATCAGCATAACTGTTACAACCTCAGGGGTGATCTGCCGTTGAATGTTAATAATTTTAAGATTTGTGGACTAATATCTTTTTGAAGAAGCTTTTTGTGTCAGCCTCAGCCCCATTCTTGTTTTTTCTATGTCGCTGCGATGTTAATCTTTTTTTGGTTTGCTGACGAAGTTGCTGTGCTAGAAGTGCGGCTTCCCTTTCGGCTCGGAATAAATCAACTTTTCGCGTTGTCAGAATAAATGAGTCGTCAGGCTTTCGTTTCACCCAAGGGACGCTAACTGCGAAATACTGACAAATATTTTTCCATAGCTCCTGCTTTAAAACTGGGTAACGTTTTTGAGTATTCAGTGTGTTAGCGATCGCTTTCAACTCTAATATTGCTGCTTCTAGCTCTCCCGCCATCTGATTAATACGTTTGACTTGTGTTATCAAACGCTCTTGTTCACTAATGATTTTTTCCTGTTGGGGTTGCAGTGGCGCTATAGCTGTAGTTACAGATATAGGCAACAACGAAACTTTGAGCAAAATGGGCTTTTTATCCGTGTCTTGGATTTGTTTCATACTACCTCAAGCAAAGCTAGCTGACTTTTAAGGCATTTTAGCAGCTAATTAGTATATTTGTACTATAAAAGTTGTGTATATGAGATTTAACCTGATAAATTCTGCTGTATAAGCAGAAAAGGACTACACTCGGAAGCTGAAGTAGACCCGCCAGCGCTGATACTATTTCTAGTAGATTTCCTTGCCATTAATTACCTTCCTTATGAAATTAAGAATATACAAAATACCTGATACCGAAGAAATTATGAAATTGTTCTACGACACTATTCATGAAGTAAATATTCGTGATTACACACAAGAACAAGTAGATGCTTGGGCACCAGCAAATATGGATATTGAGGTTTGGATTAAAGGTTTGGGAAGTAAGTTTACTTATGTAGCCGAGGAGCAGGGTAAAATTATTGGTTTTGGGGAATTAGAGGCTAATGGACATATTGATCGTTTTTACTGTCATAAAGATTTTCAAAGAAGAGGAGTTGGTAAGAAAATCTTAGAACAGCTTGAATCAAAAGCAAAGTCTTTAAAAATTGAGAAGTTATTTACAGAAGCCAGTATTACAGCTAAACCGTTTTTTGAAAGACAGAATTTTATTGTTGTGAAACAGCAAGAGGTAGAACGTAGAGGGCAAAAGCTGATAAATTTTATTATGGAAAAACCAATTTAATAACGGTACACAATTCTTCTAGATTTACCCCACAGGCTTTGATCCCCCCAACCCCCCTTAAAAAAGCAGGGCAAAAACCTTTCAAAGTCCTCCAATTTATCGGAGGATCTACAAGACTTTGGTTTTGTATAGAGATGTGTGTCACCGTAGCCGCAAACGGGGAGGGGTTGCAGGGTGGTTTCATATAAGCAGAGAAAATTAAAACTGGGTTTCAAAGCCTTGCGACCTTTCAGGGAGAGGAATGGAAGTGGGGGAAAAAACCATGTTACGTTACAAAAGTTTTATACTTAAGTAAATTGTTTTTTAAAAGATTGATTTAAATTAACTCGTAGAATTAAACTTGTTTCAATAACTGATTAATTTGAATTTGCAGTTTTTCTCGTAATTCTTGTGCCTGCCGATAAGCTACTGTACGCCCTTTATTTGAATACTTGTGCAATTCTGCTGTTTCCAAAGGCTGAATAAAGTAACGTAGTCGAGTTCTCATTGCCCAAACTCCCATTGAAGGGAAGAGAATTAAGACAAGCATTAAAGGTGAAAAAGGCAAGAATGGTAATTTGACTAATCGTTGCAATCGTTTAAAATTAACAGCCCAAGGATGTAAAGATTCGCTCCCAATGCAAACTACCGGGAGAATAGGAATTTGATAGCGATCGCTCAACTTAATAAAACTCACATCAAACTTTTCTAGTTGGTAGCGTTTCCTCCAACCTTTCAGAGGGCCGCGGATACCTTCGGGTGCATATAAAATAATTTCACCTTGGGCGTTCGCTGTAGGCGTTGGCGCAGCCATCGCGGCTTCGAAATCATCTAATTCGGCTCGCACACCACCCAAAACCTGTGACCATTTAGATGGTAACCACCAAATCATCCAAGGATGCTCAAATAATGCTGGATTTGCTAGAAGTTGCACTCCCCATCCTCTAGCTTCACCTAATAAATAACCCAAGGTTAAAAAATCCCAAGGGAAAGACATCCCTGCGTGATTCATTGCCACAATTAATGGCCCTGTTTGCGGCAAGTTTTCGACTTGTAGTAATTCTCCACGAAAGTAGTATTTAACGATAGGACCGAGAATTTCTTTGCTAAAAGCTTGTTGATATTTGGGATCAAATTCACTAACTTCTGTTCGGGGTGAACGAAAACCAAGACGCAACCAACGACTCAGCAGCGCCAGATAAAATCCGCCAGGAACTAAAAACAATCCATATTCCAGCCAATTCCAACCGTCTGAATCGGTATGATAGTGCTGCCAATGACGGTTGAATAAAATTAGCCAGCCTGGAGGATACCAAAGACAAAACCAATCAAACCAACTAAATATATAGCCTTCACCTGATACATTTTCCAGTTGAGGGTTGATAAGGTTTTCAGAATGTTGATTAATCAAAACAGTGATATGGATTAAGCAAAAATTTTGATTTAAATCCTATCATAGCTTTACAGCTTCGCTATTGGAATCTTACCTTAGAAGTAAAATCAACTACATTTTTTTTGAAACCCATTTCAAATCATTTTGGAAAAACTTATCTATCCCAACCAAAATATCTGTAGAAATCCTAACCTAAGTTGCCACAATTCACGGTATTAACTTTTCCCAAATGATTTAGGATTGCTATATATAAAATATTAAGTAGAGCATGAGTCATGCTAAGATAATGCGCTACTCATGCATTTTTTAGGTGAGTTATTATTGAAGCTTATTAAATTGTTTATAATACTATCCTTGGATGACCTCCCTGACAAAATTTAATGTTTATTTTATAGTTACTTTCTACAATTATTTTTTCTCAACAATTTTTGTCGCATCACCTTAAAACAGTTAACAGTTATCACAAGCATGAGCGAGACTGACATCAGTGAACAGTAATTAATGAAGACGATAACTAAATATTGGTATTTCGCCAAAAGATAAAATTGATAATAACTAATGGCTATTGGAATTCTTCCTTAAGTTGGAGACAAATGTCGAGACACCTGTCTTATTCTTCCCATTATGGAACTAGAAAAGTCACTAAAAATTTCAGATTTAATCCGTGAACTTCGGCAGCACCTCGCTCTCTCTCAGGAAAAGTTTGCAGCCAAGTTGGGAGTTTCCATGCGAACAGTTAATCGCTGGGAGAACGGATCTACAGTGCCTTCACAGATGGCACTAAAGCTAATTCAAGAGATGTTACAGAAGATGGGCGAACCAGGCAAAAGATTACTGAACGAGTATCTCCTCAAAACGGAGCAACGGGAGGACTCCTAATGATGATGGTGAAAGTAACCGAAAAAATTTTGATAATGCGCTCTTGGTTACTAACCTATGGTGTGATGATCCTGGCAGTCATAGCGGCGTTGCTGCTGACGCGACTGTTGTTGCCAGTCTTCGATCCGAGTGTATTTACATTATTTTATGCTGCCGTAGCAATCAGTGCCTGGTATGGCGGCATGAGACTTGGAGTACTAGCGATCGCTCTTTCTGTTACAACTGCTCTCTATTTTTTGATCGAGCCAGTCTACTCGTTCGATTTTCTCAGCCCAAATGCCTTGGTACGATTAACCACATTCTCAGTAGTATCCTTCTTAATTACTGCCCTTTCTTCAGAGTTGCGAACTGCCAGACGCAAGGCAGAGACAAGCCTGAAATTGTTGCAAAATAGCGAAATGCGGTTTAGCCGGCTAGCAGAATCCAACATCATTGGAGTTATCGTAACTGATATGAATAATGGCTCGATCATGGAAGCCAATGATGCTTTTCTAAAGATGATCGGCTATACGCAAGAAGATTTGTCCGCTAACCAAATTAACTGGCGCGAGATTACCCCACCAGAGTATCTGCTTTTGAGTGAACGTTCGGTGGAAGAACTTAGAATGGCCGGAGTCTGTAAACCGTTTGAGAAAGAATACATCCGTAAAGATGGCATAAGAGTTCCGGTTTTGCTCGGTTCTGTTCTAGTGGGAGACACTGAAGAAACTGTTATTGGCTTTGTTGTTGATTTGAGCGAACAGCAAGCTGCGCTACGCCAACGCCAGCAAGCCGAACAAATCTTGCGGGAAAAGGAGGAACGCCTGAGATTAGCTAATCAGCGTTTTGAGTTAGCAGCATCTGCGGTCAATTGTCTCATTTATGACTGGGATATAGAGCAGGATACCGTTGAAAGAACCGATGGTTTAACCCGGATTTTGGGCTATTCCCTTGATATTGCTGAACCAACAGGTAACTGGTGGCGTGAACTTGTTCATCCAGAAGATTTGCAGCGTGTACAAGAGCAGACGGCGATCGCTCTGGCAAATGGCGATCGCTATGCTGCCGAGTATCGCATTCGCAACCAGGATAATCAGTACATCTATATATTGGATCAGGGGATAGTAGTGCAACGGGATGCTGATGGAAAACCAGTCCGCGTAGTTGGCAGCACTACAGATATTAGCGAGCGCAAGCAAGCAGAGAAGATTATCCAAGAAAGTGAAGAACGCCTCAGGAGTTTTGTCAAAGCCAATATAGTTGGCATTATCTTTGGTGATGTGAATGGTAGCATCACTGAAGCCAACGACGAGTTCTTACGAATTGTAGGCTATACCCAAGCAGATATCCAGACAGGCAGACTACGCTGGACTGATATCACACCTACTGAGTACCAATATTTAGATGAACTAGCTATTGCCGAGGCAACAGCGAAGGGAACTTGTACTCCCTATGAGAAGGAATGCATTCGCAAGGATGGTTCTATTGTCCCGGTTGTGGTTGGTTATTCTCTCTTAGGAGAATCTCAGCAGAAATCAGTTGCATTCATTCTTGATATTAGTGACCTTAAGCAAGCTAAAAAAGCTCTGAGTCAGAGTCAAAAGCAATTTCAAGCTTTTATGGACAATATTCCAGCCGCAGCATGGATTACGAATGCAGACGGACGTATACTTTACCTCAGCCCTACTTATCTAAGTACATTCGATGTAGCAACAAATAAGGCAATTAATAAAAACATTTTTGACCTATACCCAGCCCAAATCGCTCAACCCTTCCTCGATAACATTAGAATGGTTGCCCAAACGAATCAGGTTGTTGAAACCATCGAGTCTGCCCCACGCAGAGATGGCACCCTGGGGGAATTTTTGGTATATAAGTTTCCTATTGCAGATGCATCTGGGCAACGCCTTATAGGAGGGGTTGCAGTTGACATCACCGAACGCGAACGCGCCCTTCGTGAACGCCAGCTTGCTGAACTTGCCTTGCAAGAGCGCAGTGAAAGACTCAAGCTACTTTCTGAAACAACCAGTGATTTGCTTTCAACCGAGCGCCCCTTGGATCTAATGAACAACTTGTTTAGCAAACTCTCGGCGCAGATGGATTTGCATTTTTACTTCAACTATTTAATTGAGACACACGAAAATAAGCAGAAACTTCGTTTAGTAGCTTGGAACGGCATTAATGATGAAGTATTTCAAGCAATTGAATACCTGGAATTTAATCAAGAAATGTGCGGACTAGTGGCGCAACAACGCCATCAAATTGTCGTCAATGATGTGCAGCACTCTACTCATCCAAATGTCCACATCCTCCAGGCTTTGGAGATCACAGCCTATGCAGGTCAACCATTAATTGCTCAGGGAAAGCTCCTTGGTGTCCTCTCCTTTGCCAGCCGCACCCGTACTCACTTCACTTCTGGGGAAATTGCTCTGCTGCAAGCAACTTCCGATCAGGTAGCGGTTGCTCTAGAACGCGCCCAGTTAATGACTTCGTTACAGCAGCAAAAAGAGCAATTAGTCCAAGTTAACCGGATTAAAGATGAATTTTTGGCGGTTCTTTCCCACGAACTTCGCACGCCGCTAAACCCGATTTTGGGATGGTCGAAGTTACTGCAAACTAAAAAGTATGATGAAGCAACCACTACTCGCGCCCTCGAAACCATTGAGCGCAATGCCAAGCTTCAGACTCAACTAATTGAAGATTTATTGGATGTCTCTCGGATTTTGCAAGGTAAACTCAGTCTGAATATTGCTCCTGTGAATTTGGAAACTGCGATCGCATCTGCAATAGAAACTGTACGTCTAGCCGCCCAAGCTAAATCTATCAATTTGCGATTTACAATTTCAGACTTTACTGCGGAATCCTACGCGAACGCCTACACTCAGTCGAACGATTTTGAATTGGAAAATTCTCACAGAAATTTAGAATCTATCGATTTTAACAACCAATCTGAAAATCTAAAATCTAAAATCCAAGTTACGCTTCCAGCGTGCCAAAGGTGCGAGCCAAAATTCCTAATAATCGGTGATTCTGGTCGCTTGCAGCAAGTTATCTGGAATTTACTTTCTAATGCTATTAAGTTCACGCCCCCAGGTGGACAGGTAGAAATAAGTTTACAGTCACTTGGTTCTCAGGCTCAACTTCGAGTCAGCGATACAGGTAAGGGAATTAGCCCTGACTTTTTGCCATTCGTATTTGAATACTTTCGACAAGCTGATGGTGCAACTACCAGAAAATTCGGGGGATTGGGATTAGGATTGGCTATTGTTCGTCACATCGTCGAGCTACATGGAGGGACAGTTCAGGCAGAAAGTTTAGGCGAAGAACAGGGAGCGACCTTTACAGTCATGCTACCTATGATTAATATTCATCAAGATAACCACCAGACTGATAAACAACCTGATAATTTAACCGATCTAAATGGGGTGAAAGTTCTGCTTGTGGATGATGAGCGTGATACGCGAGAGTTAATTGCTTTCATTCTGGAGCAGTCTGGCGCGGTAGTAAACCCGGTGGCATCGGCTGTGGAAGCACTACGAATTATGCCTCAGTTCCAGCCAAATCTGCTGTTAAGCGACATTGGAATGCCGGAAGTAGACGGTTATATGCTAATGCGTCAAATTAGAGCCATGTCCCCAGAGATGGGAGGGACAATTCCAGCGATCGCTCTTACAGCTTACGCAGCTGAAGCTGATTATCAACAGGCAATCGCCGCCGGATTTGGGGAGCATATCACTAAGCCTGTGGAACCAGCTAAATTAGTTCAAGCGATCGCAAACCTAATTTGTAGTTGTAGCAACCTGTAAACTAACTTACAATCCTATTAAAATCGAAGAACCATAATTAATTGAGGGAATCAATTAACTTTACAACTCGTTCCTTAACTTCATCTCGAACGTGGCGCAACGTTTCAATTGATTGCCCTGATTGATCATCAAGTTGCCAATCTTCAAACACATCTCTCTCCTCTTTATGTTCTACCTAAGTCACCAGAGGCGCAAGGCAGACGCATCATATCAACAAAAAGTTCTATTCTAAATAAGCTCCAAATTAGCCGCATTCATAGCTGCTTATTGACATAAATTTAGCCTTGGTATAGCCCGAAAGCCCTAAGAAAGTAATGCTAACTTCATACCAGAATTTCATCTGCTTGTGATTTCAATCAAGGGCAGCCTCATCAGGTAATACTTCAAGTTGTAACGCTACAGCATTTAGATAATTTTGGTCGTTCAAAACTTGTGCTGGTAATTTATCTGCATTTACAGCAGCTCTTACCAAATCTTTTGCAATAATATTTTTATTTAGAGTTTTTAGTACTAGTGTTCCTCCGCTCAGAATGCCCTCTTGTAAAAGACCTCCTTGGTAAGCATAAGAAACAAGATCCAAAGGTTCTAGATAACTAATACTAGTAGAATTAGTGGGTAAATTGTTAGAATTCACTGCTATTCGTTTACTGCTGATGGTAGTATCTGTTTGAGCATCAGTAACACCGGGCATCAGAGTAATACAAGCAACAATCAGTACAGAATCTATTAAGGTAACAAACCTCATAGAGTTATCCTTTATTAGGTCAAGTGTAATCAGTTTTAGAAGTTTAAAAATCAAAAGGGGAGAATTAGGGGAGAATCAAACAACTTGTCCCCTTAAGTTTTTAGATACACACTTGACTTTTGACAAAGTTGGGCAAAGCTTAAACTTTACATCAATCCAGCCACTGCTTGTAATTAGCTTCATCACCAAGCAAAAACGACCAGAGGCGGCTTTTACCTCTGGCAATACTTTGCAGTTGTAGCAATCCGATTTAATTTCTGTTCGCGTAGCGTGGCGTAGCCATAATTATTTGCGTAGAAAGACAACAGGTAACAGTCAATAAGCCTCTTCGAGTTATACTGAATTTTTTCAAAAATCAAGTTTGAGTCCTATCGGTTTACTCTAAGCACAACATGGCTTATTAACAGCTTTAACTACCTCAGCCGAATTAACTGTAGCCACTAAATTCTTTTCTGGAGCTGTATCTCCCACCTTGACCACAAAAACTTCCCAACGATTCCCATCTGGATCTGTTACCCAAACTTTGTCTTGCAAAGCATAGCAACAATCAGTATTATCTTCGGTAAACAATGCTAACCCTGCCTCAGTAAACCTCCTGATAGCAGATTCCACCTCTTCTGTACTTTCAACTTGTACACCCAAATGAGACAATGCACCACCAGCCTGGATGCTAGGAGCCAGATTCAATGTCAAATTTAACGCTGGGCTAGAAATATCAAACTTGGCATAGTCATCTTTATACTTCACAGGTTCCAGACCAAACATTGCCCGATAAAATGCTACAGACTTTTCAATGTCAGTAACATTTAAAGCCACATGAGTTTTCAGAACTGCCATAATTTTGCTCCTTACTTTCAAAGACTGTTCCCACCTTTCCATCATAAAAATGAACATTATTCAGGTGGTAGCCTTCAGCGCCATTTTTGTTACAAGCTTCCACCTCTTCTTTAAAATGGGTCGAGAGGCATTGCTAATATCTGTTTCTCCAGCACAGAATTTTTCAAATCCTCCACTGGTACCAGAAAAGTTAACTTGAACTTGGGCGTTATTTTTGGGATCGGATTGAAACTCTTTAGCGATCGCCTGCGTTATCGGATACACTGTGCTGGAAGCATCCATCTTAATCGCCCTCACCTTTGCCGAATCACTGACTTGTGTCACGTTTGGCGACTGCTGAGTTTGAGTAGATGAATTGGATGTGGCTGTGCAACTGCTGACAAAAGCCAATATTCCAAATGCGAGAGCCAATTTTTTTGCTATTGCGTTCATTGACCTCACCCTGATAGGTAATTTTGAATGTATATATATATCATTTCAAAAAAACTTGATGTGTCAACCTAAAGCATAGCACTATATATAAAAATTAATCAAAAAAAATTGATGGATAGCGATTTTACTTTGAAGACTCTAGTTTTTAGAGGCGCACAGATGTATGTGCGCCTCTACTGGATTCCGCCAAATCATGACTAATTACTCAAGGATAAACTTATTCTTAATCGCAGCAGGAACGCGCAGATGAAATTATGCAATTACGGCTAAAACCTGCCAGATATTCCTCTAAAACACTAAATTGGGGCAAACTCAAACTGTAATAAATCCAGCGCCCTTCCTGACGGGAGTTAACTAAGCCAGCTTCCTTGAGGGTTTTCAGGTGAAAAGATAGTTTCGACTGATTTACCCCCAAAGCGTCGCACAAATCACATACACATAATTCTCGCTGTCGTAACACTTCCAAGACACTAATCCTGAGTGGATCAGAAAGAGCATGAAAGCCAGCAGCAATTAAATGAGGAATGGTGGCAGAGGGGGTTTGCATGAATCAGATTTTGATAGGGTTATACTATCTCTATTGTGAAGCAGAGACTACAGCTTCAGGTTGATAGCGGATGCCAGCCTGCTTAAAGCGATGTAAAGCTTCACCCAAGCGATCGCAGTCGGCAATCAAACTTATCCTTACATAGCCCTCACCTGCAACTCCAAAGGCATTACCTGGGGTAACAACAACGCCAGTTTGCTGCAACACATTCAAGGCAAAATCCGTGGAACCCATACCAACGGGACACTTCACCCAAAGATACATTGTCGCCTTGGTTTTGGGGATATCCCAACCCAACTCTCCTAACCCGTTAATCAGGAAATCACGGCGGGTACGGTAGCGTTGTTGTACCTCATGCAAATACACGTCTGGCAGTTGCAAAGCGGTTTCGGCTGCTTTTTGCAAAGCGGAAAAAATACCGTAATCCAAGTTAGTTTTCAGTGTACGTAAACCTTGAATTACATGGCGGTTCCCTACCACAAACCCAACGCGCCAACCAGCCATATTGTAGGTTTTAGATAAGGTATGAAATTCTACACCAATATCTTTCGCGCCGGGAATTTCTAGCAAGCTAGTGGGTTGATAACCATCAAAAGCTAACTCGGCGTAACACAAATCATGCACCAGCAAAATTTCATATTTGCGGGCGAAGGCGACGATTTCTTCAAAAAATTCGCGGGGTGCGGTGGCGGCGGTGGGATTACTAGGATAGTTAAAATAGAGAATTTTCGCTTGTCTTGCAACCTCATCAGGAATGGCAGCTAAATCAATTAACCAGTCATTCTCTGGTTTGAGAATCAAGCTGTGAATTTTCCCACCTGCGATCGCCGGGCCGCGAAAATGGGCAGGATAAGCTGGGGAAGGAACCAGAACTAAATCACCAGGATTAACGTAGGCGATCGCTAAATGGGTTAATCCTTCTTTAGAACCCAGCAATGGTAAAGCTTCACTATCAGGATCGAGAACCACACCATAACGGCGATGATACCAATTGGTGATGGCACGGCGAAAACTAGCAGTGCCTTCAAAGGGAGGATAACCGTGATTGGCGGGATCTTTTAAAGCGGCGATCGCTGCTTCTACAACTGGCGCTGGCGTTGCACCATCGGGGTTTCCCATACCCAAATCAATTAAATCTAACCCTTGTTCCCGTGCTTTAGCTTTCAGTTCATCTAAACGGGCAAATACATAGGGCGGCAGTTTTTGTATACGTTCTGCTGGGACAATCCAATTTAAACTCATGCTTCAACCTCGTCACTGATTCCCTTGGGCGAAACTCGATTCATATCTTTACTCTCTATAGGTGCAGTGGTGGAAACCATTGCTGCCATCAACTGTTCTGGCGCGACTTTAAACGGAAGTCGATGGATGTCAGAATTGGGAACTAGGGCAACTTCGGCAGCTGTTTGCAACTCGCCTAATGTTATATTGCCCAATCCCAAATCACTTAATTTTTGGGGTAGTCCAATTTCTGTGTAGAACTTTAACAACTGTTGCCGTGCCGATGCTGCTAGTTGATTGCCTTGTAGCATTTCTTCTAAACGCAGTTGTACCAAAATTCCGAAAGCAACTTTTTCGCCATGAATACTGCCATGTCCTGAAATATGAGTTAAACCATTATGCACGGCATGGGCTGCAACTGTGCGGCACTGCGCCCCTCCAAGCCCTCCAACGACTCCAGCGAGTAAAACAGTTGCGTCTACGACTTCTCGCCAAACCTCACTACCTGGTTCTTTCAGGGCGGCGGCTGACTTTTGCAAGAGGATATCTCGCAAAACTCGTGCTTGTTGCACCGCAGCAATAATTAAAGTGTCTTGCAAATGCCCACTGCTAACTGAGGCTTCATACCACTTAGCGATCGCATCACCAATACCAGCTACTAAAGTCCGTTGTGGTGCAGTTTTAATCAAGTCATAATCAAGTATCAATAAATCGGGACAACGAGACAGCCCTACATCGTAGAGAAACGCCCCCTCTTCCGAATAAACATTCGATAGGGCACTCCAAGCTGCACAGGTAGCTCCTGATGTCGGAATTGTCACCACTGGCACCTGTAACTGATGCGCTACTAATTTCGCTGTATCTAAGGCTTTACCGCCACCAACACCGATAATTACATCAGCTTTATGTTCTTTTGCCTTCTTCTGTAAAGATTTTAGGCTAACTTGGCAGCAATCTGCACCATAGCAAGCTTGGGCAGTATGTAACTGTTGCATTTCTAAAACTGGTTGCAAATTGCTTCGGCTGATGGCGAGAGTAGACTCACCTGCCACAATTAAGGGACGACTTCCCAAACAGGCGATCTCTGCTGCGGCTGCTTGCAACACCCCAGAACCACGGATTACTTTTGCTGGGGCAACTGTGAGCGTAAATAACGAACTAGAGGTTTGAGTAGACAAAGAAGGTTGAGTAGAAAGTTGATTAGACATATATATAATCTAGTTTGCCAAAACCTTGATATTTCTTAATCTAATAGACTTACAGGCAGAAATACTTGTTGCCACACTTTTTTCAGGATGGCTACAAGCTTACATCTGACTCAACTAGGTTTTAACTGATCTAATTAAAAATACAAAGCTCATCGCCGACTGGTTAAGCAGTTTGACGACAATGCTTGAATCCGTGATATCCATTAGTCTGAAATTCCGAACTATCAAAGTTTTGAATAACCGTATAACTAGTTAACATTACCACTCTCAGATTCTCAAGAAAAGTCATTGAGAGGGCAAGATGCTCAGTGACCACCTGCTCCCCTGCTTCTTCAGTTAGTACCCATTACTCGCACGCTAATTAACTTTTTCCCACAGGTAACTATTAAAAGTGTGAATATCTTAATCTAAAAATAACTATTAATGTATCGGTAAATACAAAATAAACTATGTCATCCTGATGACAAAGATTGGGATTGGGCATGGGGCATTGAAAAACTCTTCCCCATCCCCCATTCCCCATACTTGGGCTTCTCTACGAACGCGAACAGCGTGGCGCAGACAGACGCTATGCGTAGCTTGCTTCACCGTAGGAGTACGCTCAGTACAAGTTCTCCATTCGCTTAAGCGTTAGGTTTTGGCAATTGGGCAAATTTGTCTGTGTAAATTTCGACTGCGATCACAGAAGTTTTGCGAGAAACGAGCGATCGCTTGGCTTCACCCAAGTAAACTGGTACAGAAGTCCCTGGCTCCGGATGAATAATGGTACGAGCGCGAACTGTCAAGTTGTCGTCTTCCCGTGTACCTGAGCGACCAGAAGAAAACAAATTACTAACTGCTTGACGTAAAGTTGCTTCTAATTGTGTGGGTGTAATTTGGGGTGATGTGGCAATCACAGCTTGTGTTGACCCATTGTCATAAACTAAAGTGTACCGGGCTGCCCCTGGAATCACAGTCCGACTCAAGGGAACTATCGAAAGTGCAAATAAACCAGCCGTCAGCACCAGCATAAAGCCAGTCGTACCCACCATCCGAAAGCGGATGCCCCATTTGAGAATAAAAGCCAAAACTGTTAAGGCAGCAAATACCAAGGTAGCGATGCCTGACCATTGGGTGTACTGAAGAAAGTTAGCTGTTGTGAGCATAAGGTTGGTTATGGATGCGTCTTTTTTTCGTTACCGACACACCCATTTTACCGAGAGCTTACACCATACTGATTATTGCAGTCATCAATGTCAGCGCTAAATTAGTCTTTTTTGTAAATGCGTAAATACTATTAAAAGTCATATTTGATTTTTGAAAAAACTCCGCACAACTCGAAAAGGCTGATTTCCTATTCCCTACTCCCCACTCCCTGCCTAGATAAATTATTCAAATAAACGTAGACGCAAAGCGGCTTGCCGGAGGCTACCACAGAGACACAGAGAATACAGAGAGAGGAGGAATAGAGAGTTTTTGCGTCAGTTTTGGAACATTTTTTGATTTGGAATTCCCCTATCGCGCTTGTGCTGCGCTTCTCTGCGAGACGCGAACGCGCACCACGCAAAGAGCATGCTGCGCGAACAGAAATTAAAGCGGATTCCTATAGGATTTTTCAGAAATGTATTGCTTCACCAGAGACGATATGAGAATTTTTAGATGTCTGCAACTTAGTTTGAACACTATCAATCATTGCCAACCAATCAGCATCCTTATTCCATTTGGAGTCAATCCGGTTTTTAGTCGCTGCGTCATAGAGGTTACAAAAAACCACATTCTCTTCTCCAGCAGTTGCAGCAATAATCAGGGGCTTGGAAAAGTCCTGGACTAGAGATACAGCTAAAAGGAAACTTTTAGCAAAGTTCGTTTCTATTCCAGTCCTAACAATATAAATTTCATCGGCTCTAACAACGATGTCTAACTTAATGTTGTCTTTTTCTCTAAATTCTTTCGTCGTTAATTTAAGTTCGGATATATAGCCAGCCAACCCTGTTTTTTGCACAGGAATAGTTATTTTATTATTGATATCATAGTTATACCAAAGGTAAGATTCTCCGCTTAATTCTCCTTTTTTTACATACAAATATATAGGCTCTGGCGGGTTACAAAGACCTAGCTTAATTTCAGCAATCATGTTTTATGTTCCTTTATGAAAAAGAAAAATTTTTCAGATATTCAGTCAAATTGAATATTTTTTGAAATTGTACTTTAACTGAAGAAAAATAATAAATATACAAAAGGGCATCTACAAGAGATGCCCGTCATGCAGGAAAACCTCAAAGGGTTGTTCCTACACCTTCCCAACAATCAGCAACAGTAACTAATTAACTATTAGTCACACTCACAGACGTGAATATAGTAATCTTAGTCACTTAAAACTCTAAATGCCCCCAGTGTATACACTGAAAACAAACTGATGGATATTTTAAGTTGCTGTTTGTCATTTCCTGATTAATTTGGATGAGATTCAAGCCTGTGAACTTGGTTATAACGATGTACGACTCCACAAATAGCAGCCAAAATTAACCATGAAAACGTATTCAAACGAAAATCGAATAGGGTTACATCTACTGTATTCAATAGAACCCACCCAACAAAAGCTAGAAGGTAACTGAAAAATATCAACCTGTCTTCTGCATTTATATATTTTGACTTGCCTAGTAATTGTCCGCCTGTAATTAAAATCCAAGCGAGTAAACCACAAAATAAAAGAGCGCTGGGAAAACCAGTTTCAGCAGATAACATCAAAAATAAGTTATGGGGATGACCCAACCGAATCTGCATTTTGGCTTTGTAGAGTGTACTAAAACTGCGTAAACCCCAGCCAGTCCAAGGATGTTCCTGAGCTAAAGACCAGGCAAACTCCCACTGAGTTTTTCGCATTAAAGCAACTGGTCTGTTTGGATACATCTCGTCATTTAATCTTGCCCAAAAGAAGGTAGGAATATACTGACGAAAAAATTGAGCGACTGGTGAGGGAGCAAAAGCGGCCAAAAGCACACTAGAGATGATCGCAGCGATTCCACCCACAAGAATGCGCCAACCTTGGTAGAGTGCATAAGCTAAACAGGCAAAAATAGCGATCGCCCACCCATTGCGTGAATTGGTGAAAATCAAGGTAATGAAATTCGCTATCACCGCCACGGTTAGGAAGAGAAGGGGGACTGGGGAGTGGGGACTGGGGACTGAATTCTTACTAATACCCAATCTCCAATACCCAATACCCAATTGCCATTGTTCGAGCCACAACCCTAAAGCCAGGATGAAAACTATCGCTAGATAAGCGGCGAAGGTGTTAGCGTGCAAGAAGAGTGAAGCGATGCGGCCTGGCGGATTTCCTCCTGGTGCGAGCGTCCAAGCTAAGACAACCCACAAAATCTTTAATTTCAAACTCCAGCCCAAAAATAACTGCCCCAAACCAAGAATTACCACTGGCATGGAACCGATCACTAAAATCCAAGCCATTTGCCGCAATTGGGCAAACGTTTGAATCAGAGCGCTATGGGCAGCAAAAAATAAAAAGAATGGTAATAAATTAAATAAGCCGAGGAAAGCTGCTGTCTTGTCATCGGCAAATCCAGCACTGATAATCAGCAATATACTCAAAAGGGCAAATCCCCAGTTGAGAGGGCGGTGACTAATTTTGCGGTATTGTTTCAGCCAAGTTATTAATGATACAAAACCTAGAGTCACAGCCCCCAATAAAGGACTCAATGGGAAGATTAACAGTGCCCATAGAGAGTAGTTCCAAGAATATTGCCAACGAGACTTGAAATAGTCAAAAACCTGGTTCAAGCTGGCTCCCAACATTCCTCACGAGTGAGGCGAATTTGAGCTAAAGCGAAAATAGTAGGGATAATCCGACCGTAGTTAGTGGCGATCGCTCTCCACCCTAAATCCGCAAAAAACCATGTCCACATCATTGGTCCAATCACAGCAAACATACTGCGAGCTGCCCCATAACGAGCAGCATTTACAGTCATACCTCGTTGGGCCATTCGCATAGCTACATAGCTTTTAAACTGCGTTGTAGCTGCTTTTGAACCTGTAATTGCCGCTTGTTTGGCTACTTCGTATGTAGCAAAGTGGATGGCAAATTGACGGGCAATTTGCTTAAGTACAAGTGGCTGGAGAAGAGAAGTAACCGCGATCGCACTACCGCCTTTGAAAAGCAACCCCAAGGGGTCACGCTGCAATAAGAGTGGTAGCGGTTCTTTTAGTTCTGATTTGACAAGGTGACGCTGCACTCGGAGAGTCAATTTTTGTTTTTCCTGTTCAGGCAATTTTTTCCACACCTGTCCTAACAGATGCAAAAATACTTCTGCTTCTAAATCAATGGTTGCCAGCTGATCAGAATAGGGAATTTTTAAATACTTACATACTTGAACTAAGGCTTGTCTGTAAGTTACATCGCCTGTGCGTCCCCGTAATACTGTCATTCCATCTGCCGCCAAAAAACGAAAGCGATCCTCTAGTGCATCTAACCAAGCTTTGCGGCCTTGGCTTTGCACTTCGATGGGTTCAGGTGTGTGTACATAATCTAGAGGATTGAACTTACGACTAAATAAAATTGCCGTTAAGTCTTGCAATTCTTCTTCAGTCGCTAACTCTAGCGCGGCCCTCATTTCATCCAATTTCCCTTCCTCCCTTCCGTGCAGCTTTCTGTACCTTATTCTACTATTAGCTTTCAGCAGTCATTAGTAGTAATTTTGTCCTTTGATAATAACGAATAACTAATGATCAATAACTATAACCAATGACTAAGGACTATTGACTCATGACTGATATTGCAGTAATTGGTGCCGGAATGGCCGGTTTAGTCTGCGCCCAGCAGTTAAGTCAAGCTGGATATTCGGTGCTAGTGGTGGAAAAGTCCCGTGGTTTGGGAGGAAGACTGGCTACACGCCGCTTGCATGGAACTTGTGCGGATCATGGGGCTTGTCATCTGGAGCCAAAGGGTGAATTATTGGGACGTTTTGTAGAGATTTTGCGATCGCGCCAGATTCTCGAAGTTTGGACAGAGGAGGTTTATGAACTCACAACAGGCGCTCCTTTAGCGGAACCCAAAAACCGCAGTCCGCGATATGTCGCACCTGAAGGAATGAGTGCGATCGCTAAATCCCTCGCCCCAGGTTTAGAAATATTACTGAATCAGCGTGTCGTTGCTATTACCCCAACTCCTGAAAATAGTTGGCGTTTAACTCTCGAATCTAGTAACGAAGAATTAACTGCAAAAGCTATAGTCGTTGCCATTCCTGCACCTCAAGCTGTAATGCTGTTGGAACCTTTGGGAGAAAGTGTATTGGATGCAGCCTTCCTTGATAACCTGCGTTCTGTAGAATTTTATCCCTCAATTAGTGCGATCGCTGGGTATCCTCCCACATCTCAACCACTCCCTGAGTGGAAAGCTCTAACTTTCATGGATAATGCTGATTTAGCATGGATTGGTTTGGACAGTAGCAAGCGTCCTAACCCTCAGCAACCACATTTTGTAGTGCAAAGTAGCGCTAATTTCGCCCAACGCCATCTAGAATCCCAAGATTTACAACCTGCCGGACAACTTATGTTGCAACGAGCATCTGAATCTCTTTCCCTTCCTTGGCTGAATACTCCCGAATGGATGCAAGTACATCGTTGGCGTTATGCCTTTCCTAGCCGTCCTTGGCACGAAGCTTTTTTGTCTGCCGGAAGTCCCTCACCTTTAGTTTGCTGTGGTGATTGGTGTAGCGGCAATCTTGTAGAAGGTGCGATGCTTTCTGGATTAGCTGCGGCTGATGAAATTAATCATCAGTTGCGTCATTTACTTTTAGAGAATGTCAACTTTCTCAAAGTTTTCACCTGATCATTTCATCAGTCAAATAATTCAAGGTGCGTTAACATAATGTTGACGTATTCTATACTTTTATGCACGTTAATAAATGAATTATAAAAATCGCTAATAATATTCAACGACGGCAGCAATAGCAGCAACTTCTTCCATAGTTTCACTCTAACATCTTCTGATTTTACGGATAAATCTTTGTATATCCATACTACGCAATTGCACAACATCCACCGCAGAAGTTTTTGTTAAACTATTTGCACTGTCTGGTTCAATAGTATGCCTGTTCATAATTATTTATCCAGGAGCGATCGCTCCTCTTGAATTAAAAAACTCCAGATTTGTCACAAACAAATCTGGAGTCAGGAAAGATACGCATTTACCTATACAAATTTTCGCTGTGAGAGTATCTTATGTCATCAGGGTATACACCCAAATGCAGTTAGGGATGTCTGAAAATTAACTGTTTTATTTACACAACTTTTTTGTTTAGATAGCACTTACGGAAGAATTGCAGAATCAGGAACCCCAGAGGCGCAGAAAAGCCAGTGCGTTGCTGGGTTCGCCCCCTTGTAGCAAGTGATGGGACACAGAGAAATGAGAGTTTGAAGGATATTTTGCCTAAGTCCTGTTGAAGTAACGCAAAACAGCCCCAGATGAACTGAGGCTGCTTTGCGAGAGTTGTCGGCAGGAGGGGTACATCAATAAGCGATGCCCCATATTAGGTATAGATAATTCAGTATGCAATCCTTATTCAGCCGGGTTTTGGCATATCCGGATGATTTGGAAAATTGCGTAGGCGTAATCGCTTTTTCCAAAAAGAAACTCCAGCAGCACTTAAGGCATTCTGGAGTAGTAACAGGTTTCTAACATCAATTAATTCTTACCTATGCGATCGCCAGATGTCGTTGGGGTATATACTCAAATGTATTTTATGTCTCCTCATCCGCAAATCGAACAACAAATTACCTTCTTTTATACCCATAATCTCAATGCATCTATAAAGTTCTACGAAGAAATGCTGGGATTTGAGTTATGGCTTGACCAAGGAACCTGTCGAATTTATACTATTAGCGGCTCTGGGTACTTAGGGTTGTGCCAGGCAAGCGAAATATCAGCTCCTCCAGCCGACAAGCAATCAAGTGTTATTTTTACCTTGATAACGCAGCAGGTGGACGAGTGGTTTGAATATCTCAAAGAACGGGGCATTAAATTTGAAAAGCCACCGATACTAAATGAAAAGTACAATATTTACCACTGCTTTTTACGTGATCCCAGTGGCTATTTAATTGAAATTCAACGTTTCGAGACTAAGCACTAAAAAAAAGACATAACTTATTTAGTTATGTCTAAACATTTAATTTGCAGGGCAGGATTTGTACAGGTTAGAACTTTTTGATTTACTGGGGTACATCATATCGGCTAATGCTGTATGACCATTATCGATAGCTATGTACCTTTTCCTCTATCGATTTATCTGGGTGAGGTGTGAGATTTATGCAGCCACCAAGTAATCTTTACATTTCTTTATAATTAGCTGCGTAGGCATTGCTTTTGACTTTTAAATAGCAGAAAGCAATACGCTTGAAGGTAAGATACAGTCATTACTGTCAGCATATCTTGTGATCTCCGCAACAGTACTTATTACAGTATCGTCTTTGCCAATTTTGCTATTACTATAGTTATTATTTTTAAAGTATCGATATTTAATCTATCGGATCACTAAATATTATCTTAGGGTGACTGTATGGCAACCGAAAAAAGCACATGGCAAGGCAAAATATTACAACTTAAAGGTTCAGTTGTCAAAGCAATTTACAAACACATTTTATGGTGCGGAGCTTTCGGATTTTTGATTTCTCTGCTTTATCATTTTAAAGTGCCTGTATCCCAACCTATTTTAGGCAGTGTTATTCCTAGTATTGTTTTAGGTTTATTACTTGTATTTCGCACTAATACTGCTTATGAGCGATTTTGGGAAGGTAGAAAATGCTGGGGATCTCTAGTAAATAACATCCGAAATTTGGCCCGGCAAATTTGGGTATCAATTGACGAAATTTCTCCAGAAGATAAAGAAAATAAAATTACAGCATTAAATTTATTGGTAGCTTTTGCTGTGACAACTAAATTACATTTGCGGGGAGAAGTAGTCAATAGCGAATTAGAAGATTTAATGCCATCTAGTAAGTATATAAAACTGAAGATTATGAATAATCCCCCCATAGAGGTTGCCTTTTGGATAGGAGATTATTTACAGGAGCAGTATAATCGCAATTGCCTTAATAGCTACCAGTTAACATCTATGCAAGAATTATTGAATAATCTTGTGGATAATTTAGGTGCTTGCGAACGTATTTTAAAAACACCTATGCCATTAGCTTATTCCATTCATCTAAAGCAATTATTGTTACTATATTGTTTCCTGTTCCCATTTCAAATAGTGCAGACTCTGGGTTGGTGGACAGGTTTGATTACTGCTTTCGTTGGTTTTACAGTATTTGGCATTGAAGCCATCGGCTTGGAGATTGAAAACCCCTTTGGTTACGACTCTAACGACTTACCTCTAGATGCGATTTGCGAGACAATGAAACGCAATATTGACGATTTAATTACTCTGACTCCAAATGCGCGATCGCATTCAAGTAATTTGACCTATGAAAAAAGTTGACTTTAATTATAGCTGTTAAATAACATCTCACTGCGCCCTCCATCTTCTTTCGCAGTAATATATAAACGCGAAACTATCTCTTCATTGGTGGATGTGCAATGATGCCTGTACGTGAAACTTTATCAAAGCCTGATATCCAACTTTCTTATTTAGAGTGGAACCAAGGGCGAGAACCTTTACTGTTGTTACATGGCTTAGGCGATCATGCTCTAGTGTGGTCTAGTTTAGGAGATTATTTAGCAGCAGACTACCACATAGTCGCACCAGATATGCGCGGACATGGTCAAAGTAGTAAGCCTGAGAGAGATTATAGCTTTGAAAGTGCGATCGCAGACCTCGAAGGACTCATGGATCATCTTGGATGGACTTCTGCCCATATCGTCAGTCATTCGTGGACAGGCAAATTAGCCGCCATCTGGGCAAGGCAAAACCCAAAGCGTTTGCGGAGTATAATTCTGGCCGATCCAATTTTCATCTGGAAAATGCCCAGTCTTTTCAGGGTAACTTTCCCTATGTTGTATCGCTTCTTGCCTTTTCTCAAAAGCATGGGCCCCTTTGCCAGTTATGAAGAAGCTGAACAACAAGCACGGCAGTTAAAGCAATATCAAGGATGGAGTTCCTTACAGCAGCAAGTTTTCCAAGCAGGAATAGAACAAAAACTTGATGGAAGTTGGGGCAGCAAATTTACCATAGCTGCCCGCGACGGCATTTTTGAAGCAGTAATGCAAGTGCCTGGTTTTACAATTCCTCTTGACACTCCTGCCATCTTCGTCCAGCCAAAACAAGGATTGAACCGTCAAGATTGGCAAATTCAACCCTACAAAACCTATCTTAAAAACCTCCGCATTTGCCAAGTTCCTGGCAACCATTGGCCGTTTTTGACACAACCAAAAGCATTTAACCAAACTGTAGCAGCTTTCTTGGCAGAACACAGATAGAAAATTAATTATTGGACGGGATTATCATCCGGCAACAGAAGAATTAATAGGAGCGGTGTCTAGCAACAAGTAGCTACGCATCTGAGTTCCTGTTAAATCAGTCATTAGTTATCAGCATTCACTAATAACTGATAACTGTTAAAGTACGGATAAGCCAGTCATGAGCCTTTGTATCAATCCTGTTTGCCCTAAACCAAATAACCCGGATAATCATCAAAATCGCTTTTGTCAAAGTTGTGGTTCCCATTTAGAATTGCTAGGGCGTTATCGGGTGATGTACCTCTTGAGTGACAAAACAGGATTTAGTAAAGTTTATGAAGCATATGAACAAGATACTCCTAAAATCCTCAAGATACTCAAAGAGGAGCTATCAGGCGATGCCAAATCAGTAGAACTATTTCAGCAAGAAGTAACCGTATTGGGACAACTCAAGCATCCCGGCATTTCTAAAGAGGATAGTTACTTTCAGTATCAAACTCGAAATGGTTTAGTGTTGCATTGCATTGCAATGGAAAAAATCGATGGGTACAACTTAGAACAGTGGCTACAGCAGCAGAATCATCCTATTTCCCAAAAACAGGCTTTAGCCTGGTTAAAACAATTGGTAGAGATTTTGGATTTAGTGCACGGTAAACAGTACCTGCATCGAGATATTAAGCCATCTAATATCATGATTCGATCCCCCCTTGGGAAGGGTTGGGGGGATTTGGCACTGATTGATTTTGGCACTGCCATTAAAATTGATCGAACCGACCCAGACCAAATTAGTAAGGGCAATGGGATGACAGCACTAATGTCATCCGGCTACAGCGCTCCCGAACAAATGAATGCTCAAGCAGTACCGCAATCAGATTTCTTTGCCTTGGGACGCACATTTGTATTTTTACTTACAGGATACCATCCTTTAGATATGTATGATATCCAGGAAAATTTATTGCACTGGCACAATCATGCTATCTATATCTCACCCTTACTATTGGATTTAATTGATTGGCTAATAGCACCGGATATAGAAAAGCGTCCTGCCAATACTCAGCAAATTTTACAACGCTTAGAAGAAATTGAAACCCAACTAGCAGAAACTACTACTGAAAATCTTAATTTAGTAGAAGATTGTGATATCGAGCAATTGCCATCACCAATTGCTAAAACTTCATTTTCTCCACAAAAACAGCCAGAAGAAGTACCACTACTTAAATTTTTTGCAGCTTTGCTAGTAATATTAGCGTTACTTAGTATAGTGGCTTTAACAACGCGGACATCAAAATTTTCTGTGGGGTCAAATTACGGTCAATCTTCCCAAAAAAAAGGTAAAATTGACTATTTTACTTATCAAGAAGGTAGAGATAGCCAGGGGAAGGTAGCCCAATTTAATATAGCTGTTTTATCACTAGAATATAAATGGCTTTTAGGTAGCAATTTTCAAATTAAATATAATGATGAAATTATTAGTCTTGACCTTTTAAAGTTGAGCTTAGAGCAAGAAAATATACAGAATCTCATGGAAGAACCTAGTGAGATTATTTCTGTAGGTACAGCTTCTTGTAAAGGTAATATAGAAGTTCAAGAACGAATGGCTCTAGAACGCTCTAAACAAATCCAATTTTTAGTAAAAAGAATATTTATTAATACACCAAGCGTTAAAGGTTATCGGATATTAAATTTGGGGCAATTTCAACGGAGTGATTGTCAGGCAAATCAGGATTTAACTAAATATCAGAGAAGTATTATAATTATTGGGGTTAAAAAACAATCAGCAGGCGTAATTCTCGACGAAGCATTACGGGATAGATTAGAAAAGAAGCCTTTTGCTGATTTTAAGTTAGAAGATTATTCTTTGGGAACGGCAGAAAAGTTTAAGACGATACCAAGTAATTTATAAAATCTCTAGTAAAGTACATTAGTGCATAGGCGTAACCCATTTTTGCTACCTTTGTATTAGACAGCGCTTTAGTTTTTTTAGTTGAATGTTAAATTATTTAAGCTCCCATCCCAGAGTACCGCTTTAAACCCGCACGCCACAGCAAACGATTCGCACCCAAAAATACTAATATCCATCCCACCATTGAGCCAAATCCTCGCCCTATATCCACGGGTAGCCCTACCAAAAGACTCGCAGGAAAATCAATCAAATAAGGAAAAGGCGTAAACATGACTATTTTCTGCATAGGTTCTGGAAAGACCTCTAAAGGAGCTATCAAACCAGATAAAAATAGATAAAACAACAGCCAAAAATTTTCTAAAGCACTAGCCCGTTCTGTCCAAAAGGCGAACATGGCAAAAGTGTACTGAATTGTAAACCGCAAAGCAAAAGCTAGCACCACCGCCAATGCAAACAGCAGAAATCTACTCAAACTTGGTAACCAAAAAGCTTGAGGATAAAGAATAAAAAATAATCCCACTAATAAAAAAGTAAACGTTAGCCGAGCAAATCTTTCAGAAATATGGGATGCAACATGATGCCATACTGGGTCGAGCGGTTGTAGCAACTTGGGCGAAAGCTTGCCTTCTACGACCTCTCTTTCAAACTCCCAAATAACCCAAACAACTGTTAATTGCCTAACAATGAAAACTGTGATGAAGTAACGAGCAAAATCCACAGGTGATAGCCCAAACTGCCCGCCTTGTGCTGCCTGTATCCAGATACCCATGAGGATAATTGGCAAAGACCCTGCCAAAACCCATAAGATTAGCTCTGCTCGATACTCAACCATATAGGCGTAGTATACTAACAGCAAAGTTAGAGCTTTTCTAATAAATTTTTTCATCTATGCTGCATTCTCCCTTCGCCAACTCTACTCGTCTCAGCACTAACTACACAACACCCGCCTGAAAAACTCGTCCAATCACTTCTTCTACAGGCGGTTCGGTAACTGTTAAATCAATTACCTCCAAATCCGTCAAAATCTTAGATACCATGCGGGTGAGCGCCTCTCTAGGTATCATAAAATGCACCGATCGCCCTTCTAACAGTTGCACATCACCATAGGTCATAAGTTTTTCTATCGGTAAAGGTTGGGCTAACTCTATATGAACTTCCCGATATGGGGCAAAACGTTCTAGTAGTCCATCTAAACTACCGTCATACATCAGCCTTCCCTCATGAATCAACAGCACTCGTTGACACAAAGCTGTAATATCAGCCATGTAATGACTCGTTAACAGCACTGTGGCTTGATAACGCTGATTGTAGTCGCGCAAAAAATCGCGCACCGCCGCCTGAGCATTCACATCTAGTCCTAGCGTTGGTTCATCTAGGAATAATACGTGAGGACGGTGCAAAAGTGCTGCCAGCAATTCCGCCTTCATTCGTTCACCCAAAGATAGCTTCCGTACTGGTTGGGTAAGTTTACCTTCTAAAGAAAGCATCTCTGTTAGTTCTCCCACCCGGCGCTGGAACTCTTTATCAGAGATGTTATATACAGCAGCATTAATTCTCAAAGAATCCAGCGCTGGTAAGTCCCAAATTAGCTGCTGCTTTTGCCCCATTACCAAGGTAACTTTTTGCAAAAATGCTTCTTTGCGATGAAACGGAATTTGTCCTGCTACTTTAACAGCACCGCTAGAGGGATGAATCAGCCCCGTGAGCATTTTGAGTGTGGTAGTTTTACCAGCACCATTTGGGCCCAAAAACCCCACAACTTCGCCAGGAGCAATTTCAAAGGAAACATCCTGAACTGCTTGAATTGAGCGGTAGGTGCGGCGAAACAAGTGGGTTATTGTGCCTTTAATACCCGGATTTTTGACCGCGACCGGGTAAGATTTACTTAGCTTTTCAGCAATGATGATTGACATATTTTTTATATTAGAACCACAGATATATATAGGTAAACACACATAAATCACTGGTGTTTAATGCTATTTATCTGTGGTTCCAAAGACAAAAGCAGGGATTTTCGCCAGTGACATATCATGATTTACTGTGGTGGACATTACTCAAGCACAACACATAGACTTTAGCGTAAACGTCCCGATCGCAATGTACTGATAATTAACCACAAACCTAATAAACTAGCGACTGCAAACAGGGTGGTGCTTAAAAAAGATAGCTGACTTGTCTGCGCTCTGGTGGAAATAATTGCTGCTCCCATAATCAGTGAACCCACTAATATACTAAAAGATAGTCGGTTAGCCGCATCGTCCATAGTGCGTCGTACGCCATCTAAACCCCGCAGCGATAGATTCCACTGTAAGGTTTCTGATGTAACTCGGTCTAATAACAGTTCAATTTGGCGAGGAGATTGGAGAGACAGACTTTTAATATCTAAGGCTGTTCTCAGGAGCGATCGCACTGGATTATCGCCCAATAATTGCCTACGAAACAAGTCTGTAATTAATGGTTTGACTTCATCAAAAAAGTTAAGCTCCGGGTTGAATGTCCGCGCCACACCCTCTAAATTAGCTAGGGTTTTGGCATACAAACCCATATTGCTAGGTAATCTAATTTTATTGTTGCGGGCAACTTGTAAAACTTCATAAATTATCTGACTGAAGTTTATTTGCGTGAGGCTGACATTGTGATACTTTCGCAACATGCGATCGTAATCATTTTCTAACCGCGACAAAATTACTGGTTGAGCAGAATCTGATAGCTGCAAAGTTAACTGAGCGCACCTTTGAGCATCTAAATCAACGATCGCTAACAACATCTCTGTTAATATCTGCTGTGTACGGGGATCAAGTCTTCCCACCATGCCACAGTCTAAGAGGGCAACACGACCATCTTTGAGATAAAACAAGTTTCCTGGATGGGGATCGGCGTGAAAAAAGCCATCAATATATAGTTGCTGGAAAAATACCCGAAATAACAAAGTAGTTATTTCTTTACGCTTTTCGGCAGGATCTTTAACGTTGGGGTCATTATCCAAATCCGCCGCCAGGAACGGCACTCCATCCAGCCATTCCATGACCAGTAATTTCTCTGTGGTCAATTCCCAGTTAATTTCCGCAACCACTATTTGCGTGGGATCATACCAGCGACTTTTAGATAAATTGCGCCGCAGTTGGTCTGTAAAACCCGCTTCTCGTGTAAAATCTAACTCGGCTTCTAAAGCTTTAGTAAATTCTTCGGCGATGGATTTAATTTCATAAGTTTGCCCAAACTCAGTCCGCGCCACTAAATCGGCAATACCTTGAATTAAAGCAATATCTTGGGCAATAGTCAGATCGATTCCCGGACGTTGCACTTTCAAAGCGACTTCTCGACCGTCTGCTAATGTAGCGCGATGTGTTTGGGCAATTGATCCTGCCGCTACTGGGATCGGGTTAACTGTGCTGAAGGTTTCTGCTAGTGGACGTTTTAATTCTTTACGGAGGATTATTTCTATCTCTGACCAAGGCACTGGTGGTACTTCGTCTTGTAAAGTTGATAATTCCTCAATATAGGCGGCGCTCAGTAAATCTGGACGCGTAGACATTAGCTGGCCAAGTTTGACGTAAACTGGCCCCAAGTCTACCAAGATATTTTTTAAAACCGCAGGTGTAGGTAGTTGGGGTTCATCAGCTTTGCCACCAGTAAGTAACCTTCGCATATAGTCCCAGCCATTGCGAAGGAATACTTCAAGAATTTCTCGTTGACGGGGAACAGTTTGGGTGAGGAACATTTTTGGGAGTGGGGAGTGGGGAGTGGGGAGTGGGGAGTGGGGAGTGAGGAATAGGGGCAGGGGGCGGGAGGCAAGGGGGAGAATAAAAAATTAGCTTTTTCTTTTTCCCCTCTGCTCCCTGCTCCCTGCCCCCCTGCCTCTTCCTAATGCTCCGCTTTTCGACAGTCAAGTTATAATTGGAAAATAGGCTTTTTCGCCTCTGCCAAGGGTTTTAACTTTTATAGCAGGTCAGTAAATTGGGAATCGCTTTGAAGAATTTTAAGGATCTGCTTGATTTCCTGGGTACGTTCTTTTTTAACAACGAGGGTGACATTGCGATCGCGCACAATCACCACGTCCTCTAAACCAATTGTAACAACTACATCCTCTGGATTTGAGGCGTAAATAATTGCACCCTGCGTATCTAGCCCTACGTGCGTAGCCAGTTCTACATTGGGATTTTCCTCTGTTTTAAGTAAGCGTTCGATCGCATTCCAATCTCCTAAATCATCCCAACCAAAATCAACTGGCAAAACGTATGCTAGAGTTGTCTTTTCCATTAGCGCATAGTCTATACTCTTCTTAGGCAACTGGGGATAGATATCAGGGCCATGTTGTTCTAAAGGTTCGATAATTTCTGGTGCATGGGTATGTAGTTCCTTGAGAACAACCCCTGCCCGAAAAACGAACATTCCACTATTCCAGCTAAAACGTCCCGTAGATAAAAAAGTTTCTGCCGTTTCACGGTCGGGCTTTTCAGTAAAACGATTGACGTGATAGGCTGGCAACTCATTAAAGCTACCTATTTTTTCACCTTGTTCAATGTAGCCGTAACCGGTTGATGGAAAAGTAGGCTTGATCCCCAGTGTAACGATCGCTGCTGTGCTTGCTGCTAGTTGCGTAGCCGCACTTAATGTGTGTGCAAACGCCTCTTGATCAGCGATCCAGTGGTCAGCAGGGAAAAAGCCAATAACAGCGTCTTCTCCATAGCGCTGTTTGATTTCTAAACTTGTCCAAGCAACGGCTGCGGCGGTGTCTCTTCCTTCCGACTCAATCAATAAATTTTGAGATGGTAGATCAGGTAATTGTTGTCTCACCCCTTCAGCTATCTGGCTAGAAGTAATTACCCACAAGGAATCCCACCCGCCAGCGAGTTCAATCAATCGATCGGCGGTTGCTTGTAATAAACTTCTAGAGCTACCATCAAGACTTAAAAATTGCTTAGGTCGGTCTTTGCGACTCAGGGGCCAAAAACGTTCACCTTTACCACCAGCAAGGATTACGGGGAACAATAAAGTATTCATGTTGTCATACACGCCTACCGAAGAACATTACAAGTTTACAGTGAGCTTTTCCACTGGCAATATTTGTAGCTTGGATTAACATACTTTTAGGGAGTGGTTGAGTGGGGAGATAATTGTGATAAAACAAGTCGAATGGTCGGAAAATCCGCTTGGATCTCAGCAAGTTGCAGAACTTGAAACTGAGGTGCGATCGCAGCAAAGTCAACGAACAGAAAATCAAGTAACACCTGCACCAGTAGCTGATTCAGAGGAGGAGGATGTCGAACTAAACCCGCTAGCGCATCCCAATCGTAGGGTCGTCGAATCAATGGGTGCAATTCCCAATCAGCTTTACGAGAGACTGGGCTTAACCATGCCTCGATGGCTGTTGTGGATCATGACGGTTGTCATCGGCGTCGTCTTATCTGGGTTGCTGGTATCAACCTTAGCTCTTTGGACCCCGTTATGGAGCAATCTAGATCGAACAGATGAAGATTTAGGAACTGCTCAAGACGAGGTAAAAATACCACTACCAGGGGAGTTATGGAGCAAACTCTCCCAGTACCAGCTTTCACGACCGATGAATATTTTAATTATGGGGATTGAACCAGTTAGCGGTACTGTTGATGGTTCACCAGAAAGCTTTGCTGGGAAAAGTGACACGATGCTACTGGTACGGCTCAACCCTAGTGAAAAATCTGTGCGGGTGCTTTCCATCCCTAGAGATACGATGATCGCCATCCCAGAAAAGGGAGAAAAGGGATTAACTAAGGTATCTGATGCTAATGCCAAAGGTGGTCCAGTCTTGGCAGCACGGGTAGTTAGTCGTACCTTAAACAATGCCCCAATTGATCGCTATATCCGTATTTCTACCAGTGGCTTACGGCAGTTAGTCGATCAGTTAGGCGGAGTAGAGGTCTTTGTTCCCCAATCAATGGAATATAAAGACTCCAGCAGTCGTCTGTCAATTAATTTAGTCAGTGGCTGGCAAACACTCAACGGCGAACAAGCAGAACAGTTTGTCCGATTCCGCGAACCAGGTTTGGGAGATTTACCGAGAGTGCAGCGTCAGCAAGCACTAACAGCAGCATTGCTGCAACGCTTAAATAGTCCTACCATTTTGCCAAGGTTGCCTCAATTAACTCGCTTGATGCGAAAATACTTTGATACCAACCTGAAGATGGAAGAAATGATGGCGTTGGTAAATTTCGGACTCAACTTGGATCGGGATAATTTCCAAATGACCGTGTTGCCTGGTACGTTTAGCCGTTTTAGCAAAGACCCTGATAGCTATTGGCTAAATATGACTGGACAACAGAGCCTGTTGAATGATTATGTTGGGGTAAATGTACCTGGTCTAAAACCAGATATGCGTCAGGTTCCTAAGCTCAAAATTGCTATTCAAAATGCCTCCAATCAACCTCAGCTAACTGAAAAAGTTATTGCTTATTTGAAACAGAAAGGCTTTACTAATATTTACAAAGTGCCTGATTGGCCAGATACCCAACGTCAAACTCAGATTGTTGTCCAAAAAGGCAACCGCCGAGTTGGAGTTGATTTGCAAAAAGTCTTAGGCTTGGGTCAAATTGAGGTAGCGGCGATTGGTAATTTAGAATCTGATCTCACAATTCGGATTGGTAAAGATTGGAAATAGTCAAGAGTCATTAGTCATTAGTCATTAGTCATTGGTTCAATGACAAACGACTAATGACAAAGGACTGCTGATAAATAATAAAGTTATGAAAAAGATTTTACTGCGCTTTTTTGGTTTGATTGTGATTTTGATACTGGCATTTGGGTGGATAATACTTAATCCCAAACCTGCTTTTGCTCAGATAAATACAATTAATTACAACAATATAAATTTAGAAGATCGTGATTTTTCTCATGCTGATTTGGCAGGTGTGACTTTTGTAGCAGCAGAAATGCGGGGGACGAATTTTCAAGGAGCAAATTTAACCAACGCAATTCTCACTAAAGGAGTTTTATTAAAAGCAAATTTGGAAGGTGCAAACTTGAGCGGCGCTTTAGTCGATCGCGTCACTATGGATGGTGCTAACCTGAAAAATGCCATTTTTACAGAAGCAACTTTGACCCGTAGCCGTTTTTTTGATGCCGAAATTACAGGTGCTGATTTTACAGATGCTTTGATTGACCGTTATCAAGTGTCGCTAATGTGTGAAAGGGCGGATGGAGTAAATCCGGTTACAGGTATGTCAACGCGAGATAGTTTAGGTTGTAAGTAAAAAATCTCAACGTTGAGCCTAAAAATAGAGACATCAATTATCCGTGGGAATTTCAATTAAAAACTCTGTTCCTTCTCCTGGTTTAGACGAACATTTAATCTGACCATGATGTTTTTCAACTATTATTTGATGGCTGATAGACAATCCTAAACCCGTACCTTTACCTGGTGATTTGGTAGTGAAGAAGGGATCAAACATATGCGATCGCACCTCTTGTGGAATCCCAAGACCATTATCAGCTATTCTAATTAGAAGCTGGTTATTAACGGCTTGCGTACCAATCCAGATAGTCAAAGGTATTTTTGGACACCTTTGGCATAACTTCAAATGCCTTTGCTGTATAGTTTTAAACTTTTCCTCTAATGCATCGATACTGTTACTCAAAAGATTCATAAACACTTGATTTAATTGTGCTGGATAGCATTCGAGCAAAGAGAAATTACCATATTGTTTAATAACCTCAATAGCGGGGCGTTCATTATTGTTTTTGAGCCGATGCCCTAAGATTAGCAAAGTACTATCCAATCCTTCATGAATATTTACTGCCTTCAATTCAGCCTCATCTGTACGAGAGAAGTTACGCAGTGATAGCACAATTTCACAAATACGCTCTGTCCCTACTTTCATTGACTCAAGGGTTTTGGGTAAATCTTCGATAAGAAAGTCCAAATCACTCTTATCAATTTGCTCTTGGACAGTTGGCAATAGAGAGGAGTTTTGACGGTAAAGTTTCACTACATTTAGCAGTTCTTGAGTATATTCATTTAAATGGATGAGATTTCCAAAAATAAAACTGACAGGATTATTTATTTCATGAGCCACTCCAGCAAGTAGTTGTCCTAAACCTGCCATTTTCTCACCCTGAATTAACCGGGTTTGAGTTTGTTTTAATTCTTGCAGAGCTTGAGTAAGTTCTAAGGTTTGACGCTTAGTTTGTTCGAGTAATTCTGCTTGCTGAATTGCAATTCCCAATTGAACCCCTACTTGAGCTAGTAAATTGATTTCTTCCTCTTTCCAATAACGCGGCTGCGAATTTTGATAAGCAACTAATAACCCCCATAATTTTTCACCTTCCCTAATTGGGACAAAGGTTTCATTACGCGGAAGTTCGTTATCGTCACCTGTATCTTCAAAGGTTTCTATCATCATTAGTTGGCCTTGTGCAGCAGGTTTCCAACCATCTTTAAAAGAATCTGCCACAAATTTACCGCTCCAATCTTGGTTGAAACGGTAGATTGCAACTCGCTCGACTTCGAGCAACTCTCGCACAGCTTGAGTAGTGGTTCTAAAAATAGTTTTAATATCGAGTGACTGGCGGATTTTATCAATGGTTGCAGCCAGTAATTCTTGCCGTTCCATTGCTTTCTCACGTTCAGTAGCTTCTGCTAACTGGACAACTTGCATTTGAACTTGCTTTAAATAAGAATCCTGTTTTAATGCGACTCCCAATTGCTCGGCTATTTGACTGGTAAATTCAATTTCAGAGGGTTGCCAATAACGAGGACTAGTGCATTGGTGAATACACAGCAATCCCCAAAGTTCTCCCTTTTTTAATAGAGGTGCGATCATATTTGCCCGCACTTGAAACTTTTCTAAGATTTGAACGTAGCAACCTGGAAACTTTTCTTGATAAATATCAGCGATCGCATTTACTCGACCTTGTGCGTAAAGGGGTGCAAAGTTTTCACCAAAGCAATAATCATAAACTTTTTCTGCTATTACTGAGTTACATTCAGGTACAACATCCTCAGAAATAAATTCTCCTTCCCAATTTTTTTGAGGATCAAAACGGAAGACTGTCACTCGATCTGCTTGGAGCATTTTCCGTGCCTCCGTGACAGTAGTTTGGAAGATTGTATCTAAATCTAAGGATTCCCGAATTCGAGTAATCACGCTAGTTAATGTCTTTTGCTGCTCTGCTTGGTACTGAGCGTATGTGAGCAACTTATGGTGTCGCACTGCCACACCAATTTGTGTGCCGATTTTGCTCAGTGATTCGACTTCATAAGATTGCCACTGTCTGGGTGAGGTATTTTGGTAAGCAGCAATGACTCCCCAAAGTTGATCCCCTTGGAGAATGGGTGCAGTTGCAAAGGCTTTTGCCTGGAATTGCTCCAACAAGGTTACATGACAGTTTGTTAATCCGGCTTGATAAATGTCATTGACTGTAAATGCCTGGTTGTTAGCATAACGTCCTCCTTGCGTCTGTTGTAAATAAGTATCAGCGATCGCAGGTTGAGCGCCAACTAACGGAATCCAGCCTTCCGTAAATGATTCAGCAACGAAGTTACCACTCCAATCGTCATTGAAGCTAAAGATAGCAACTCGGTCAGCTTGCAGCAGCTGGCGTATTTCTTGAGTTGTGGTTTTAAAGATGGTTTCAATATCAAGGGGTGAGCGAATTTCATCGACAATCCGAGCAATTACTTTGTCGCGTTGAGCCGCTTGAGCCAATTTGGCGGCTTGCAATTGGACTTCATGGAGATGCTTTGCTTGTTGAATCGCAACAACAAGATGGTCAGCAATTTGATGAATAAATTCAATTTCCGATTCTTTCCAGTCACGAGCCTCACTACACTGATGAATGCAAAGCAATCCCCACAGTTCCTTCTGGCGCGATAAAGGGACAACGAGGTTGGCCTGTACCTGAAATTTACTCAAAATTGCGGCATGACAATCACTCAGTCCCGCCTTGTAAATATCTGCTACTGCTTGCACTCTACCTTGTTGGTAAATGGAAGCAAATTGTTCTCCAAAGCAGTGGTCGTAAACTTTTATTGCCAATGCTGAGTTCCACCCAAGTGCAACATCCTCAGAAATAAATTCTCCCTGCCAATCTTTTTCCTGATCAAACTGGAAAACTGCTACACGATCAGCATTTAGTAACTGACGCACTTGTGTAACGGTAGTTTGAAAAATCGTTTCTAAGTCAAGAGACTCCCGAATTCGTACAATTACACTCGCCAGAGCCTTTTGTTGCTCTAGTTGCTCTTGAAGTTGAGCGCTTGACAAGAGAAGTTGATTTTTCGTGAAATTTGAATTCGGTTCCATTGCTCTGGATTTATGTAGTTTTTATATAATGATTCCTTATACCAAGCTTCATTGGGTTAACGTCAAAGATATGACATTTGCAGTGTTCAACTATTTCCCAGAAGATGGTTATTGTTATAGTTCCCCTTTCTTGATCTATCCTCGTAATGGGTTAAAAATAATTTTGGTTTGTATACAACGGAAGACATAAATAAATTAAAGGTTTGTAGTAAGCATCTCTAGCCCTATTTAGGGACTTCTAACTAAAAAATATCCCACCGCGTTTAGGGCAGGGGAGCAGGGATTAGGGGAAGGAACAGTCGTATTGAGTCCAGAAATTGGGATAATTGCGATGAGACTATAAACTCATTACTTATTTGTCAAAATTTGCCTGACAGACTGTGCGATTTCAGGTTAAATGTTTTAAAATATGCACTCTGCAAGAGTTGTCGGGTAATATTCGTGACACAACAAGACCAAAAACCCTCTCGTTCTTTCGCTGGAATTGCTGGCATTGTTGCCGTAGCGACATTAATTAGTAAAGTCTTCGGTTTAGTGCGGCAGCAAGCGATCGCTGCGGCTTTTGGTGTTGGTGCTGCTGCTACCGCCTATAGCTACGCCTATATTATCCCTGGCTTTTTATTGATCTTACTCGGTGGTGTAAATGGGCCATTACACAGTGCAGTTGTCAGCGTTTTAGCCAAGCGGCGGCGAGAAGAAGCGGCTCCTTTAGTGGAAACCGTGACAACGCTGGTAGCTGGATTGCTGTTGCTGGTGACAGTTGCTCAAGTTTTATTTGCGGATGCGATCGTTGATTTAGTCGGTTATGGCTTGGAAGAGACAACCAGAGATATCGCAATTCAACAACTCCGCATTATGGCACCAATGGCTTTATTTGCCGGTTTAATTGGTATTGGCTTTGGTACTCTTAATGCAGCCAATCAGTATTGGTTACTCTCCATCAGCCCTCTGTTATCTAGCATTACCGTTATTATCGGCATTGCTTTAATGACCATGCAAGTGGGCAAGGACATTATCAAGCCAGAAAACGCTTTAATCGGTGGCATGGTATTAGCCTGGGGAACCTTGGCTGGAGCAATTCTTCAATGGCTGGTGCAGCTAATTGTTCAGTGGCGGTTAGGATTAGGTACGTTACGCCTGCGGTTTGATTTTAAATCCCCCGGTGTTCAAGAAGTGATTAGAATCATGACTCCGGCAACAATTTCTTCCGGGATGATGCCAATTAACTTTGCTACTGTGCTTTACTTCGCAAGTCCCATCCCCGGTGCTGCTGCTGGTTTTAACTATGCCAATTTGCTAGTGCAAACTCCCTTAGGGATTATTTCTAATATCATTTTGCTGCCTCTATTACCGATATTTGCCAAACTTGCCGAACCAGAAAATTGGGACGATCTCAAATTACGTATTCGTCAGGGACTCCTACTTAGTGCTGTCACCATGCTACCTCTAGGAGCATTAATGGTAGTGCTATCTGTACCAATTGTCCAGGTAATATATGAGCGGGGTGCTTTCACGGAAGATGCTACGCAGTTAGTTTCCGAATTGCTAATTGTTTACGGGATTGGGATGTTTGCTTATTTGGGGCGTGATGTCTTGGTGCGGGTATTTTATGCCTTGGGTGATGGGCAGACACCTTTTCGCATCAGTACTTTTAATATCTTTCTCAATGCTGTGCTCGATTGGATTTTAGTTGGGCCTTTTGGTGCTCCCGGTTTGGTGTTAGCGACAGTAGGCGTAAATTGCAGTTCCTTGTTGATGCTGTTATGGTTGCTTGATCGCAAACTCAATGGTTTACCTTGGCGGGAGTGGAGTTTACCGATTTTGGGTTTGACTGCTGGTAGTGTGGTAGCTGGGGTAGCAAGCTATGGAACTTTAGTTGCTACTCAACAGTTGTTAGGTAAAACGGGTTTACTGGTTCTGTTGTTGCAGTTGTGTGTATCTGGCTTCGTGGGGATTGCGGTGTTTGCTGCGATCGCTTCATCAATGAAAATACCAGAGGTGAATACTTTTATATCTCGTCTACGTCAGCGCTTTTTAAAGAAATAACGCAAGTCGCTAGTACACCCAGGTGGGTGAGAAATAATTCAGCCACTTGGGTGAACCAGGTGTGCGAGGTTACATTTTGTAAAAAAAGAGATTCTAGTACTAGAGAATATTGATTTTACCTAACTCTAGTGAGAAGAATCTTATGAAACTTACAAAATTAGCTGCCTCTGCACTCGCTGTTGCTTCCATTGTTCTCTCGGCAGGAATTGCTTCTGCTCAAACAGCCGGTACAAACGCTAACTACATCGGTGCTGGTGTTGCCGTTGGTGCAACCAGCGGCGGACAAGGAAACGATGAAGCACAACTTGGTGGTAATATTCAAGGACGTTACGCCCTTCCCAATGCGCCTGTTTCAGTCCGGGGTTCTTTGCTGTATGGTGGTGATGCTGCCGCAATTATGCCCATAGTGACTTATGATGCGCCCATCGCCAGAAACACTAATGTTTACTTCGGTGGTGGTTATTCCTTTGTAACTGACGAAGGTCAAAAAACCCCATTAGGTAATCAAAATGCGCCTGTAGTCACCCTTGGTATTGAATCAGAAGTTAGCAATAATGTCATTGCCTATGGTGATACTAAATGGGGTATTGACGCTTACAGAAATAGTGATGCTGATGCCGTCAGCTTCCAAGCCGGATTAGGCTATCGCTTCTAATATTACGAGCTAGAAAACGGCTTATTCGTAAGCTTAAGCAATGATATTTGCTAGCCGTAATAGTAACTCATTCTGTCATATCTGAGTATTCATACTCAGATATGACCCATTTTTTTAATTATTTGCATTTATGATTTTAATAAATAATTATATTGGCTATTTTTCAAGAGTTTCTCTTAAAGTAAAATGGCCAATTTTGAATATGCGTAAAAGATATTACTCATGGAAAAGATTAATCTCATTTCAGAAATGCTGGGTGAAACAACTGATGTAGAAACTTGGCTGATTCGAGCTGGGCTAAGATTTTCAGACTTAGGTGATGATGCCGCCAGTCTTGCAATCCGTAGGCAATGGCGAGAGTATCAAGCCGCAGTTCAAAGATGCTGTGCAACTCTACACCAAGCACCGTCACGTGTTCAACTAAGCGGCGACTATGCCAACTTGAGAATACCTGGGATAGCACGGCGTAAATGCAGCTACCATCTCAATTAAAGCAAGGAGCAAAACGGGAGCAACGCGAAAAAGTGAGATCCTCATGAAATAGGCAGGGGGAGCAGGGGAGTAAAGAGACATTTTTAGTACTTTTTACTACCGAAAAGGATACAGAGTAACTAAATTTATTTATGGGGATTTGTAATTTTGAATTCCCCGTACCCCTCCGGGGAAGCAAGCTACGCGCAGCATCTTTGCAGGAGAAGGGGTTGATGTGCCCTCTGCGCCTCTGTGGTAGCCTGCGACAAGCCCTTTGGGAGAAGACCGCGCTGCTTCATCGCTGCGCGTCTACGTTTACCCTTCAAACTTAAGTTGACAAACCACTAGGGAAAACGCTACGCCAATAGCGAACTTCTTCTCTGCTCTCTTACGTTGCCCCTTGAGAAATTTTGACTATTTCCCCGCTATGATTAGAGTTAGTACGCATTACGGGTGCAAACCGGCATATTGAGTAACTAATTTAAGATAACAACAAATTAAAAGGCAAACTTGATTATTATCTATACAACTAAAATAGCATTTTGGTTATTTAAAGTTAAACAAATTAACCTCACTAAAAGTTTTACACAACTCGCAGTAAAGCTGATTGCCCTCAGTCAAAAGTTAGATTTAAACTCAGCTTCGCTAACCTTTATGCTATGCATAGTCATTACTGCAAACATTTGACAATAAAATAACTAAGTACCCCAAGCTAATCAAATTATCAAAATTTTTTGCTATGGGGAGTATCACAAAAGCTAAAAGCACTAATGAGAGTTACGATCAACTCTCTGCTTTGAAAAAGTCTTCTTTAAACACAAAAACCAAGTAAATTCTTTAGAGATAGGGCTATGGCGACCGAACAGTTAACTAGAGACAGCGACAATCTAGATTTAAATCAGCTACTAAAAACGCTGAATGCTGTTAAACAGGGTGACTTTTCTGCTCGGATGCCCATAGACCATACTGGTGTGGCGGGCAAAATAGCTGATACGCTCAATGAGATTATTTACCAGAATGAACGGATGGCTGTAGAGCTACAGAGGATTGGTAACGTTGTCGGCAAAGAAGGCAAAATTGCCGAACGTGCCTCTCTCGGAGATGTTCGTGGCTCGTGGTCAGATTGTGTTACTTCTGTCAATACTCTAATTACAGATTTAGTTCAACCAACAGCTGAAACGACTCGGGTAATTCGGTCAGTCGCTAATGGTGACTTATCCCAAACAATCGCTACAGAAATTGAAGGCAGACCCCTCCAAGGAGAGTTTCTCCAAACTGCTAATATCGTCAACACGATGGTAGATCGGCTTGGTTCTTTTGCATCGGAAGTAACAAGAGTTGCCCGTGAAGTGGGAACCGAAGGGAAGTTAGGCGTTCAAGCCGAAGTGCAAGGCGTTGCTGGCACTTGGAAAGATTTGACTGATAACGTTAACTTGATGGCGGGTAATCTCACTGGACAAGTTCGCAATATTGCCGAAGTTGCCACTGCGATCGCAAATGGTGACTTATCCAAAAAAATCACTGTCAATGTTAAAGGCGAAATTCTAGAACTAAAAAACACCGTCAACACGATGGTGGATCAGCTAAATTCCTTTGCATCGGAAGTGACAAGAGTTGCGCGTGAGGTGGGAACTGAAGGGAAGCTGGGCGTGCAAGCAGAAGTTAAAGGAGTAGCCGGAACTTGGAAGGATCTCACAGACAACGTTAACTTGATGGCTGGGAATTTAACAGCCCAAGTCCGTAACATTGCGGAAGTAACAACGGCAGTAGCGAATGGCGATCTTTCCAAGAAAATCACTGTTGATGTTAAAGGCGAAATTTTAGAGTTGAAAAACACCGTCAACATCATGGTGGATCAACTTAATTCCTTTGCATCGGAAGTAACAAGGGTTGCCCGTGAGGTGGGTGCAGAAGGAAAATTAGGCGGTCAAGCAGAAGTTCGGGGGGTAGCGGGTACATGGAAAGACCTTACCGATAGTGTGAATTTCATGGCGGGAAGCTTGACGGCACAAGTGCGGAATATTGCGGAAGTAACAACGGCGGTAGCAAATGGTGACTTATCCAAGAAAATCACTGTTGATGTGAAAGGCGAAATACTGGAGTTGAAAAATACCATTAATACAATGGTGGATCAGCTAAATTCTTTTGCGTCGGAAGTGACGCGAGTTGCCCGTGAAGTGGGAACTGAAGGGAAGTTAGGCGTGCAAGCAGAAGTCCGAGGAGTGGCGGGTACTTGGAAAGATTTGACTGATAACGTGAACTTGATGGCGGGAAATCTCACCGGACAGGTGCGAAATATTGCCGAAGTTGCAACTGCGATCGCAAATGGTGATCTATCTAAAAAGATCACTGTCGATGTTAAAGGTGAAATTTTTGAACTCAAGAATACCATCAATATCATGGTGGATCAACTTAGTTCCTTTGCATCAGAAGTAACACGGGTCGCCCGTGAAGTTGGTAGTGAAGGTAAACTGGGCGTGCAAGCCGATGTGCGCGGCGTGGCTGGCACTTGGAAAGATTTAACCGACAGCGTAAACTTCATGGCGGGAAGTTTAACGGCGCAGGTGCGGAATATTGCGGAAGTGACTACGGCGGTTGCAACAGGCGACTTATCCAAGAAAATTACTGTCGATGTGAAAGGTGAAATTCTAGAACTCAAAAACACCATCAACACAATGGTGGATCAACTGAATTCTTTTGCATCAGAAGTAACAAGAGTTGCGCGTGAAGTGGGAAGTGAAGGCAAGTTGGGCGTGCAAGCAGAAGTGCGCGGCGTAGCGGGTACGTGGAAAGATTTGACCGACAGTGTGAACTTCATGGCGGGAAGCTTGACGGCACAGGTGCGGAATATTGCCGAAGTAACTACGGCGGTTGCAACAGGTGACCTTTCCAAGAAAATTACCGTTGATGTCAAAGGTGAAATTCTGGAGTTGAAAAATACCATTAACACAATGGTCGATCAACTCAGTTCCTTTGCAAGTGAAGTGACGCGAGTCGCGCGTGAAGTGGGAACTGAAGGTAAATTGGGTGTACAAGCGGAAGTCAAAGACGTTGCTGGTACTTGGAAAGATTTAACCGACAGCGTAAACTTCATGGCGGGAAGCTTGACAGCACAGGTGCGGAACATTGCCGAAGTTACAACTGCGATCGCAAATGGTGACTTATCCAAGAAAATTACTGTTGCTGTCAAAGGCGAAATTCTGGAACTCAAGAATACCATCAATATAATGGTGGATCAACTCAACTCCTTTGCAAGTGAAGTAACAAGAGTTGCCCGTGAGGTGGGAAGTGAGGGTAAGCTAGGCGTTCAAGCAGATGTGCGCGGTGTGGCTGGTACTTGGAAAGATTTAACTGACAGCGTGAACTTCATGGCGGGAAGTTTAACAGCACAGGTACGAAACATTGCCGCTGTCACTACCGCCGTAGCTAATGGTGACTTATCTAAAAAAATCTCTGTTGATGTCAAAGGTGAAATTTTAGAGTTGAAGAACACCGTCAACACGATGGTAGATCAACTAAATTCCTTTGCAAGTGAAGTGACGCGAGTTGCCCGTGAGGTGGGAACTGAAGGTAAGCTGGGTGTACAAGCAGAAGTTAAAGGTGTAGCCGGTACTTGGAAGGATTTAACCGACAGCGTAAACTTCATGGCGGGAAGTTTAACAGCACAAGTGCGAAACATTGCCGAAGTTACGACAGCCGTCGCAAACGGCGACTTATCCAAGAAAATTACCGTTGATGTGAAAGGTGAAATTCAGGAACTCAAGAACACCATTAACACAATGGTGGATCAGCTAAATTCCTTTGCATCAGAAGTTACAAGGGTTGCCCGTGAGGTGGGAACGGAAGGTAAATTAGGCGTGCAAGCTTACGTCAGAGGAGTTGCAGGGACTTGGAAAGATTTGACGGACAACGTTAACTCGATGGCAGGGAACCTCACCGGACAAGTTCGCAACATCGCGGAAGTTACCAAGGCGGTAGCGAATGGCGACTTATCTAAGAAAATTACCGTCGATGCCAAAGGCGAGATTTTGGACTTGAAAAACACCACCAACACAATGGTGGATCAACTCAGTTCCTTTGCATCAGAAGTAACGCGGGTAGCGCGGGAAGTGGGAACTGAAGGTAAGTTAGGCGGACAAGCCCAAGTCCAAGGTGTTGCAGGAACTTGGAAAGATTTAACAGATAACGTTAACTCGATGGCGGGTAACTTAACGGCACAAGTGCGCGGTATTGCCAGAGTTGTAACGGCGGTTGCTAACGGTGACTTGAAACGAAAACTGATGTTAGATGCCAAGGGAGAAATTGAAACCTTGGCAGAAACAATCAACGAGATGATTGATACTCTAGCGACATTTGCCAATCAGGTAACCACAGTAGCGCGAGAAGTGGGAATTGAAGGGAAGTTAGGCGGGCAAGCTAGAGTACCTGGCGCGGCTGGAACTTGGAAAGATTTGACGGATAATGTAAATGAACTTGCTGCTACACTGACAACTCAGTTGCGAGCGATCGCAGAAGTTGCTACAGCTGTAACTAAAGGCGATTTAACTCGTTCAATCGCCGTTGAAGCACTAGGGGAAGTAGCGATACTCAAAGACAACATTAACCAGATGATTGCTAATCTGCGCGAGACAACGCAGAAAAATACCGAACAAGACTGGTTGAAAACTAACCTAGCCAAGTTTACCCGAATGCTGCAAGGGCAGCGAGACTTAGAAACCGTCTCTAAACTGATTCTCTCAGAACTAGCACCCTTAGTAGGAGCGCAACACGGCGTATTCTTCCTGATGGAGGCTGGGGAAAATACACCGTATTTGAAATTAATTAGTAGCTATGCTTACCGCGAACGCAGGCATCTAGCTAACCGCTTCCACTTGGGTGAAGGTTTGGTGGGACAATGCGCTTTAGAAAAAGAGCGAATACTCTTGACGGATGTACCAAGTGATTATGTCAGAATTGCCTCTGGTTTAGGAGAATCGTCTCCACTTAATGCCGTGGTGTTACCTGTACTCTTTGAAGGACAGGTGACAGCAGTCATAGAATTAGCATCCTTCCGCCGCTTTAGCGAAATTCATCTGACATTCTTCGACCAACTTACCGAAAGTATAGCGATCGTTCTTAACACGATCGCAGCATCCATGCGAACTGAAGAATTACTCAAGCAGTCGCAATCTTTAGCTGAAGAGCTACAAGTCCAGCAAAATGAACTCCGGGAAACTAATAAGCGTTTAGAACAACAAGCCCAATCACTCAAAACTTCAGAAGATTTACTTAAAGGACAACAAGAAGAACTACAACAAACTAATACCGAATTAGAAGAAAAGGCAGAGTTGTTAGCCATACAAAAGCAAGAAGTCGAGCGCAAAAATCGAGAAATTGAACAAGCAAGGCTCTCTTTGGAAGAGAAGGCTGAACAACTAGCCCTTTCTTCAAAATACAAGTCTGAGTTTCTCGCCAATATGTCCCATGAACTGCGGACGCCATTGAACAGCTTGTTGATTTTGGCGAAGTTGTTATCAGATAACGTTGATCACAACCTCAGCGCCAAGCAAGTCGAATACAGCCAAACAATTTACTCAGCAGGTAATGATTTGTTGGCGTTAATCAATGACATTCTGGATCTCGCTAAAATTGAATCTGGAACTATGTCGATTGACATGACCCAAATGCCCTTGACAGAGTTAGGTGATCAGATTGAGCGCACCTTCCGGCAAATAGCTCAGAGCAAAGGACTTGCATTCGCAATTGAATTTATTCCCGAATTGCCGGCAACCATCTATACAGATGTAAAACGCTTACAACAGGTGTTGAAAAATTTGCTCTCCAACGCTTTTAAATTTACAGAGCGAGGAGAAGTACGCTTGCAGATTGCGGTGGCGAAGCAAGGGTGGAGCAAGGATCAGGTAACTTTGAATCGCGCCCAAAATGTCATCGCCTTCTCAGTTAGCGATACAGGTATTGGCATTGCTCCCGACAAGCAAAAAGTTATTTTTGAGGCATTTCAGCAAGCTGATGGCTCTACCAGTCGGAGATACGGCGGCACTGGATTGGGCTTATCAATTAGCCGCGAAATCGCCCGTCTGTTTGGCGGCGAAATTAAACTGGTTAGTCAACCAGGTCAAGGTAGCACCTTTACATTCTTTTTCCCACAATTGATTCCTGAGCCTCCTATATCCAAACTATTCCCCACCCCTGGCTCCCCACTCCTGGCTCCTCACCCAGCACTCGCTACTCACGACGGGCAAAACGCTTTGCTAGCAACACCATTTCTCAGTGACGATCGCGCTGTTATTGAAAGAGGCGATCGCGTGTTACTAATTGTCGAGGATGACGTTAATTTTGCGCGTATCCTTCTAGATATGGCGCAACAGCAGGGATTCAAGGTCATCACTGCCCAAACAGGCAGTACAGGTTTGATGCTAGCGCAGCAATTCCAGCCTTCAGCCATTTTGCTAGATATCAGGTTGCCAGAAATGGATGGTTGGACGGTATTGGATCGGCTCAAGCATGACCCAAATACCCGTCACATTCCTGTACATATCATGACAGTTGAAGAAGGGAGACAACGCGGTTTGCAACTAGGAGCGATCGCATATCTGCAAAAACCCTTAACCAGCGAGACAATATCTGAGGCGTTGGCCAAAATTAAAGGTTTTGTTGAGCGCCAAGTGAAGAATTTGTTAGTAGTCGAAGACGACGACATTCAAAGGCTTAGTATTGTCGAGCTAATTGGCAACAGTGATGTTTCTACTACTGCTGTTGGCACAGGTGCAGCAGCCTTAGAAGCCATCGGCTCACAGCATTTTGATTGCCTCGTTCTCGATTTAGGGCTACCCGACATGACCGGGTTTGAACTGATTGAGCAGATAAAGCTTTTACCTCACGGCAGAAATTTACCAATCATTGTCTACACAGGTAGAGAAATTAGCAAAGCCCAAGAAACGGAACTCCGGCGGATTGCTGAAACAATCATCATTAAAGATGTGCGATCGCCAGAACGTCTTCTTGATGAGACAGCGTTATTTTTACACCGAGTCCAAGCAAATTTACCAGCACCCAAGCGAGAAATACTTGAACAACTGCATTCTGTAGACCACTTACTCGCTGGCAAAAAAGCGCTAATTGTAGACGACGATGTGCGTAACATCTTTGCGCTGACAAGTATGCTGGAGCGTTATCAAATACAGGTTTTATATGCTGAAAATGGCAGGGAAGGGATAACGCTGTTGGAAAGTACACCTGATATTGATGTCGTTTTGATGGACGTAATGATGCCAGAAATGGATGGTTACGAAACAACACGCTTAATCCGCGAAAACGAGCAATTTAAATCTTTGCCGATTATTGCACTCACCGCTAAAGCCATGCAAGGCGATCGCGAGAAGTGTATTGAAGCCGGTGCATCAGACTACATTACCAAACCCGTGGATACTGAGCAACTGCTTTCACTATTACGGGTTTGGCTATACCGTTAATCAAAAGCAGGGGGAGCAGGGGAGGCAGGGGAGGTAGGGGAAGCAGAGAAAAGGGATTATTATGAAACATCTTGAGGGTAGAGTGGCATTGGTAACAGGTGCTACGCGGGGGATTGGTAGGGGAATTGCTATTGGCTTGGGTGAGGCTGGGGCAACTGTGTATGTTACCGGGCGCAGCCTCAACAATTCCAGCGATGGGGTTTTTGGGAGTCTTAGTGAAACCCAATCAGCTATAGAGAAAGTTGGTGGCGTGTGCATTCCCGTCCAAGTAGACCACAGCGACGATGAGCAGGTGCGTTTACTGTTTGAGCGCATCCAAGATGAGCAGGATGGACAACTCGATCTACTGGTGAATAATGCTTACTCAGGAGTTCAGGCATTAAAGGACGCTTATGGGCAACCCTTTTGGGATTGTGAACCAAGTATTTGGGATGCTAGTAACAACGTTGGTCTTCGTAGCCACTATGTTGCGAGTGTTTTTGCTGCCCGAATGATGACCAAGCGTAACTCTGGACTAATTTGCACCATTTCATCGTGGGGTAGTATGTCTTATATATTTAATACAGCTTATGGTGCTGGTAAGGCAGCTTGCGATCGCCTAGCAGCTGATATGGCTGTTGAGTTAAAACCCCATAATGTCGCTTCTGTTTCAATTTGGCCAGGTATTGTTGGTACTGAGCTTTTTTCCCGTTTTGCTTCTGAGATGAATCAAACCAATGTTACTGAAAAAAATAACTCATTTCTTAGCGATCGCTACAATTGGGAAACTCCCTTATTAACTGGACGGGTGATTGCTGCACTTGTTGGTGAACCAAATGTCATGCGCCGTACAGGACGTGTGCAGATTGTTGCCGAACTAGCTCATAAATATGGAATTGTAGATGAAAATGGCGATCGCCCTGCATCTCTACGCTCTTTGCGTTTTGTGCTACCGGCTGCATTACCTATATTGAGAAAGTACTCATGGCTCATACCTGATATAAAAGTGCCGTGGTCACTACTATTATTGAATGCCCTTAGCTCGCCTAAAATTTAATGATTAAAAACCCCTCTTGACTAAGAGGGGTAAATTATTTAGTAAATAGAGTGACGTGCTGTTTGCATCAAAAGAGAATGGGGAGCAAACATTAGTCAATGATTTGTGGGCTAGGAACTTGTGCGTCAATATCTGCTTGAGATAATGTAGGGAGCAACCAATTACCTTCACCAGCTTTAAAAACTTTGGCAGGTGCAATATTCAATTCAATTGCACCTGTAGCCGGATTAGTTCTAGCAATTGACTGTGTGCCATCAACAAACTTGACAGCAATGGGTTCGGTTAGCTGTTGTGCTTGACCATTCGGAGTTAAAATTACCTGAGAACCTGCGGGTAAGTATATGCCATCGCAATCCCAATCATCATCTGTAATTTGACCTGCTGCTAAATAGTAAAGTTGGGTTGGAGATTTTTTCGGTTTATTAGCATAAATCCCTAAAGTTCTTCCGGTTTCATTGTGACATTGCGCCCGTTTTGTGGCAGTTTCTATTACATACTTCTGAGATTGTAATTGTGAAAGTCGTGCTTGAAATTGCTCTAATGTATAGCCAGCTTGTTCAGGATTACCCTTCACACTGAGAAGTTGATTAAGTTCCTGAGTTACCTCAGCATAGTCAGCCCCTTTGGTGAAATCCTTGCCTGCCCAAGAGGGTTGAGCAATTGTCAGATTAACGATAAAGACAAGAGCGACAAGAATAATTTTAATGAACTTCATATTTTTCTTCTTGGTTTGAGCTTCTGAATAATTGGATAGGTAAGATAGTAGCACTTATGCTTAATGAGTAGAAGAGTAAAAAGGCAGAGTTATTGCTAGATTAAGCAAGATTTTGATGATTTTTGCAAAATGTTTGAGCTAATTTAATGCTGAGTCTTGAATTTTAGAAAAACTGTCAAGCCTGTTAGGATTGACCCAGAAATTTATAAACTGGTTATCTTTACAGGCTATAATTTGCACTTGTTAAAGGCTTAGTTTAACTATTTCAGCAGAGTCAGAACACGCCTTGTAAAGCCAAATGATTTAAAGTAGTTAGAATTATCGACTAAAGAAAAATGAGGGTCTGCTAAAGAGGTAAAGCACTCAAACCGTAAGTCAATAGAAAATATTTTCATTTTATAATTACAAACTTTGAGTTTTGAATTTAGAAGCTTGAATTATTTTGATTATTCCTATTAAACATATACAAGTAGCTGTCAAAACAAATGGACTCAGTGAAGCACTGTCTAATATAATAAACACACCTAAGCCTATCAATACAAAGGGAACCAAATTATTACCATAGCGAGTTAATAAATGGGCGATCGCATTCTGACAGGTTAGTTTATAAGTCACGTAACACCAAACACCTACCAACAATAAAAAGACTGTAATGATCACTAGCAACTCAGAAATAGCACTGTGAGCAAATAAAGGCATATAAATGCCTATGTTATCACTGCCATTGGCAATGGTAATAGCTGCCACGCTGTAAGCTTGAGGAGATAAAAAACTAGTGAAATTAGAAGAATGAGACAATTCTATTTCTGATTCTACCTCAGACGATGCATTACTCTCCCAATGCAACAAACGATTTAATCCAATACTAATTGGCACTAAACCTAAAAGCCCAATCCAATCAGATGGTAATATCATCCCTCCAAGAAAACCCACTAGGCTGGCAATAATCAAAGTACAGAAGCCAAGGTACTGTCCAATTACAATATGCCGACGGCGGAAAGTGGCATTAGTCTGAGAGAATAACAGTGTGAGGATGACTAAATCATCTAGATTGGTAGCTGTAAAAGCTGTGATTCCGGTGGGGATAGCTGTAATAATTTCGTTCATTTCTATCTCTTCTCTATTTTTTTGCTGAACCTGTTTCAAGTAGCTTTCATTGATGTCTACAAATTCTGATAAAATTACTATTTAATGCAGCTTGCAGATATAGCATTTTTAACTCAATTAGCAAGCTATATCTACTGGTAATGAAGTACAAAATTATAACTATTACTTCGTAACTTACTCTCTCAACGTAAATATTCTTTTTTGAAAAATTTTAAACCCGACTTTTACTTAGCATCAGATATCCGAGACCCAAACTTTTAAATGAATCGATTAAACTAAGATTCAGCCGCTTATTTGGCCATTAATAAAGCACTTATGGGTCATTTTTTAGTGACGATTCAAACTTTCCAGAACTTTGTGATTGTCGGCAACTGGTTGGTCTACCGATAAAGGTTTATTAATAGGAGTTTCTTTAGAAAATTTGCTGTTAGTTTGAATATGTAAACCTGGTAGTAAAGCTACTTTAATTCCTTTATTCTCTTTCGGGGTATGCACTAAAGTTACTTTAAGCTCATTGAGAACTTGTTGCTGCTCTTTAATAATTTGGGTTAGTTCGTTGAGTTTTTGAGCGTGTAATTCATCTAATTTTTGATGTAGCAGTTCAATATTTTCGCTAACTGTAACATTTACTCGGTGGTCGATTTCAGCATTCATGCGGTCAGTGTCAGACTGGCGATTTTGACTCATCAATACAATTGGCGCTGTATAGGCTGAAGCAAATGAAAATACTAAGTTGAGCATGATGAAAGGTGATTCATCCCAGTGGGGAACTCCTGGTGCTAAGTTCATTCCCACCCATCCTGCTAAGACAGTGCTTTGGCAAATCAGAAATTTCCATGAGCCTACATGGTTTGCTAATTGATCGGTAAGCCGTTGTCCGCGTGTTAATTGCACTGTGGATGTGTTTTGAGCTACTGGTACGTCAATGTTATTTGATAATGTTTTTTTGCTGGGATTCATGCTGCACCTGTTTAGTTAATTCACTTTGCGTGTGACTTGATACTTTCAAATTACGCTTTCCTCTCGATAGATGCAAATATTCTTTTTTGTCTAAACGATAAATAAAAGTAATTGTTAGCGAAAAAATTTTGTTTTTATCGCCTGGAAGTTTTGCCATATATGCCTTAGAGTGCGTTAGACCGCCTTTCGATATTCTCTATATAAATAAGCATCAGGTGCTGGAACACTCGCTTTTGGGCTATTACGTGTAATAAAAGCCTCAAAGTCTTCTCGCGTGAACAACTATAAATTCAATGCTCAATATGCAAATTTTGTCGCACCTTCACTAAACAAGCAGTTTGAGATCATAAAACTTTGTATGCTGAATTAATAGGTCTTAATAAATAGTTCTTTTAAAACTGGTGCAAGAAGATTTTAGGCTAATTGTTGATTTAGTTTTAGTTCTAGGTGTTGCAGCTTGCGGTGGATTGTTGGCAGCACTTTTGCGACAACCTGTGCTGCTAGGCTATCTGATTGGCGGGATGATTATAGGGCCAACCGGACTAGGGCTGATTAAAGAAGTTATTCAAGTAGAGACTCTGGCACAGTTCGGTGTCGCCTTTTTGTTATTTGCCTTGGGTGTGGAATTTTCCTTTGCGGAACTCAAGAAAGTAAAAGCGATCGCTCTTGGCGGGGGTGGACTTCAGATTGCTCTGACGATTTTGGTCACAGTTGTGGTGTGTGGGTTAACTGGAGCCTGGGGAGCCTTACCTGCTAAGGGGATGTTTTTGGGGTGTATTTTGTCCTTATCTTCCACAGCAGTTGTCCTCAAGTGCTTAATGGAGCGTAACGAAACAGAAACACCTCACGGGCAAGTGATGCTAGGGATCTTGGTAGTACAGGATTTAGCGCTGGGACTAATGTTAGCAGTCTTACCAGCCCTCAACCAACCCCCAGAAACCATCGGCATTGCCGTGCTGACAGCGCTGCTGTGGATTGCTTTATTCGCTGCTGGGGCAGTAGCTGCGGGGGTTTGGCTGATACCGCCTTTGTTGCGACTGTTAGCCCGTACCGAAAGCCGAGAACTATTTTTATTAGGAGTTGTAGCTCTATGCTTGGGCATTGCCCTGTTAACAGAGCATTTGGGGCTGTCGATTGAGATGGGAGCATTTGTCGCGGGTTTGATGATTTCTGAGGTGGAATATGCCGATCAAACCCTGACTTATGTTGAACCACTGCGAGATATCTTTGCCAGTTTATTTTTTGCCGCCATTGGGATGTTAATCGATCCAGTGTTTTTGTGGAACAACCTGGAATTAATTTTAGGACTAGTGGCACTAGTTTTCGTAGGTAAATTTTTAATTATCACGCCCCTAGTAAAGCTGTTTGGCTACCCTTTGAAAACAGCTATAATCGCCGGTTTGGGACTGGCGCAAATTGGGGAATTTTCCTTTGTTCTCGCTAGTGAAGGGCAGACTTTGGGGCTGGTGTCCCGACAGATATACTTGTTAATTTTGGGAACCACCGCAGTCACTCTCATACTTACTCCTTTTGTCTTGCGGTTAGTGCCATTTTTATTTAACTTTGCCGAATCAATGCCCTGGTTGAAACCGTATTTACAAGAAGATCAGGTACGGGATATGTCGGAAGATTTGCCCTTTAAAGACCATTTGGTAGTTTGTGGTTATGGCCGAGTCGGCAAAAATTTAGTCAAGTTGTTGCTGCAACACGACATACCTGTGGTAGTAATCGACCAATCAGAGAGTAGAATTCAGCAGTTGCGTGAGGCTGGGGTGTCTTATGTTTATGGCAATTGCGTCAGTTTACACGTTCTGGAAACTGCCGGGGTGAACCATGCCAAAGGAATGGCGATCGCACTTCCAGACCCCATGAGTACCCGTCTTTGCTTGAAACGTGCTTTGGAATTGCGCCCAGAATTAGATTTGGTTGTCCGTGCTACCCAGGATAAAAATATTGAAGTACTGTATCAATTGGGAGCGAAAGAAGTTGTGCAGCCAGAGTTTGAAGCCAGCTTAGAAATGGCAACTCATTTATTAACTAGCTTAGGCTTGTTGTCACCAGCTGTCGTCCAACGGGAAATGCAGCAAATCCGCAACGATCATTATTTAGATTTTCGCCCAGAGCGTTCTGCTACTGAAGTTGCTCGTGATTTGCGCCAAGCAACTCGCGATCTAAATCAACGCTGGTATCCTCTACCATCTGATTCGCCCTTAATTGGCATGACCATAGAAGAAGCAGATATGCGCTATTTAACAGGAGCGAGTTTGATGGCAATTCGCCGCGCTAACGGCGATGAAATCGATTATCCCAATAATCAAACCAAATTAGAAGCAGGCGATCGCTTGCTAGTAGTAGGAGCAGATGAAGAACTGGCGGCTTTGGCAGAATTCGCTAAGGGACAAGCTGCTGTTCCTGGAGAAAATAGTGCTTGCCAGTGGGTTACTGTCAATGCAGATACACCAACACTAGGCAAAACCCTTGCAGATTTAAATATTGGTAAGCAATTTGGAGTACAGGTACAGGCGATCCGGCGCGATGGTAAGTTTATTCGCTATCCTGATGGCAGCATGGATTTGCGAATCGGTGACCAAGTATTGTTATGTGGTAGCTTAACAGGTTTGAGCGAATTAGAAGGGTTATTTGCGATCGCTACTTCATTACCCCTTTCTCTTCCAGTGGTGGCTGCTGAGGCAGAAGTGCTCAAAGGGTTTCTCCCTGCCGATACTGTGACGGATTAATTAATTGGGGTTCCTGATTGCTAAATGCTTACACACCTGTTTGAGTTGCCAAATCGCTTTCCCAATTGGACTTTCTTGGCTTGTGATCCGTTCATGTCTCACTTATGATTTGCAGATTGCAGCGATCGCAGTTGCGAATTATGCAACGCCAAAAATTCTGTTTCTAACCCCGATTTTGGCAATCTTTTAAGTACTATTGCTTATTGACAAATGGTATCTGAACTTAACCTCTCACGAATGGTCTATTGAGGGTTTAGAGTTCCCGGTTTAGAGTGCTGAAACTTGAGGAGGTATGACTATTTAAGCAGTATATTTACTTAAATTAACTAATGCGATCGTCAATTGCTATGGCTGTGATTATTGCAACTATTTCAGAACTTACGCATTGATAAATTAGACAACAAGTGCATTGATTGGAGGCAGGGGGAGCAATAAAATGCCAAAATATCAGATTTATCCTTGACAGTTGAGATTAACTGTGCGGATTACAAGGCTGACTCAAGATTTAACTTAAGGTGGATTGCTGAGAGCGGTATTAGCGCTACCCAGCAATAAAAGGCAACTTTCATCTCTTAACTTGTTTTCGGCTTGATGTATGCGATCGCATGTTTCCAAATAGTGGCTTGCTGGCTGTTTTCATCAGCAATACAAATACAGTGTGGATCTTGCCATAAAACCTTTCCTGTGATTAAGTCACCATTCAGCAGCTTGAACTCTACTGCTATTGTTTGTTTAATCAGATTTTGGACTTGTCTAATACTGGGTAAGGTAGTGTCAAATTCGGTAAGCATTTTTAGTAAAGATGAACCTACAAGGCAAAATAAAGAGTAACTAATCCTTGATAATTCATCCTTGAAGAAATGGCAATCGAATTTACTAAGTATCATGGTCTAGGCAACGACTTTATTCTGATTGACAATCGCTCATCATCAGTGCCTGTAGTGACTCCAGAGCAAGCCATCAAGTTGTGCGATCGCCATTTTGGTATCGGTGCTGATGGTGTAATTTTTGCCCTACCTGGAGAAAATGGTACTGATTACACCATGCGAATTTTTAATTCCGATGGTTCGGAACCAGAAATGTGTGGCAATGGCATTCGCTGTTTAGCTGGCTTTTTGGCTGATTTAGAAGGTGAATCCCGAAATAAAGACTCATATCGCATTCATACTTTGGGTGGTGTAATGACTCCCCAACTCATATCTAATGGTCTAGTTAAAGTAGACATGGGTTTACCCAGGTTACTCGCTAGCGAAATTCCCACTACTCTTACACCCAATCAAGAAAAAGTAATTTCTCAGCCGTTAGAAGTGGCGGGGAAAACTTGGGATGTCACCTGTGTAAATATGGGAAATCCCCACTGCATTACCTTTGTGGAAGATGTCGCAGCAATTGAGCTAGAAACCATCGGCCCTAAATTTGAGCATCACCCAGTTTTCCCCCAACGCATAAATACCGAATTTATTCAAGTGGTACGTCGTGACTATTTGAAAATGCGGGTATGGGAACGGGGTGCTGGGATTACATTAGCTTGCGGTACTGGTGCTTGTGCTTCCTTGGTAGCTGGAGTGTTAACAGAGAAATGCGATCGCACTGCCACAATAGAATTACCTGGTGGCCCTTTGCAGATTGAATGGTCAGAAATCGACCAACGGGTTTACATGACAGGCCCGGCTGAACGAGTATTCACTGGAAAGCTGTAACCGGCTTATATTACGTCCGGGCAATTAAGCATAATACTCGAAACCCCACCCCGCCAAAGCTACGCTCTGTCTCCCCTCCCCGCTTGCGGGGAGGGGTTGAGGGCGGGGTTCTTTTATTATGGGTAATTAGGCAGGCATGATATTACTATTGGCATTACTCAAATAGTAGTGCCATAGAAGTCTTGCACCAACTGCACGCCACGGTCGCCAGTGCTGTGTCATTGCTTCTAGTTGAACTGGTGTTGGACGCGTCGCTAATCCTTTGAGTTTTTGTAAAGCGATCGCGATCGCTAAATCACCTTTAGGAAAGACATCAGGACGTTGCAGCGCCATTAGTAAATAAATATCAACTGTCCAGTCTCCTATACCTTTGAGACGCTTTAGCTCAGTTCTAATAGTAGTTTCGTCCATTGCTTCTAGCTTGGTTAGGTCAAGCTGATCAGTTGCGATCGCATTCGCCAACCCACGGCAGTATATAATCTTTTGCCGACTGAATCCAATTCCTCTCAATTGAACATCATCCAATAACAGAAAGTTTTCTGGCGTTAGAGTTACAACAACCCCACATAGACGTTTAAATACAGCCCTTGCAGCCGCTACGGAAACTTGCTGTTCCAGAATTATACACAACAGCGTTGCAAAGCCCGGTTCTCTTTTCCATATAGGTGGAGGCCCCAGTGTATCTAAAATCCGAGCCAAATCGCTATCAAGATTGGCCAGCACCATTAAACCACGGGTAAGACTTTCTTCAGTCAGCGATTCTAGTTCAGGTGTTTGAGTCATCTTTGAGAAATTTCGATTCTTGTATAAGCAGTTTTTGTTTGCGTTCAATTCCCCAGCGATAACCACCCACACTGCCATCACTCCGTAGCACCCGATGACACGGTACAATCACCGCGATCGGATTAGCTCCACAAGCATTACCCACCGCGCGGACTGCTAGAGGTTTGGCAATATCACGAGCAATCTCAGTGTATGTGCAAGTTTTGCCATAGGGAATTTTTTGTAATGCTTGCCAAACCTGTTTCTGAAATGCTGTCCCGCGAACATCAAGTGGTAAATCGAGATGTGTTTCATCTCCCGCAATCAAGTTGAGGATTGCTTGTATCCATTCCTTGTGTGTGTGGTCATCACGCACGATCTGCGCTTGGTGAAATTCTTGGTTCAAAATATGTTCAAGCTTGTTTGCTTTATCACCTAGTTTAACGGCGCAGATACCCTTCTCTGTTGTTGCTACAAGCAAATATCCTAGTGGACATGGAGCGATCGCATAGACAATATTTATTGCCTTTCCGGCTTGCTGGTAAGTTTTTGGTGTCATTCCCAGTTGCTTAGGTGCTTTCTCATAGAGTTGACTACTTGAACCATACCCTGTGTCGTAAAGTGCATGGGCAATTTCCTCTCCTTCTTGGAGACGCTGTTTCAATCGTTGGCTACGCAGCGCATCTGCATATTGAAAGGGAGATACGCCAATTATTTGCTTAAATATTCTTTGCAGATAGCTGGGACTCATTCTAACGTGAGAACATAATTCCGAGAGGGTTGGGATGCGATCGCCTTGTGCTTCAATGTATCGACATACAGCTAAGACTTTCGCTTTGGCTGTATTTGGAACTGTTTCAAGTTGTGGTTGGCAGCGCTTACAAGCTCGAAAACCTGCAATTTCAGCCTCTTGTACCGACTGGAAAAAACAAACTTGATTGCGGTTTGGTCTGCGACTAGGGCAAATCGGTCGACAATAAATGCCTGTAGAGCGAACACCGTAGAAAAGCTTGCCGTCAATTGTAGGATCTCGGCTCAGAACTGCTTCCCAAAAAGTTTCTTCTAAAACTGATATCTGTTGTAATTGCATTTATATCTCCTTGGATATATTACAAAGTATCCCTACTTTAGAATATCTATTATTAGTTTCTGTCTTTAAGTAAAACTAGATTAAATGTATCTATAAACTACTTTCTACCTGATTGTTGCGATCAAAGTTGATTATCTCAGTTTGGTCAGATGCTTGACTATGCAGCTAATGCGGTAGTTTATTGGTCAATTGAGAAAATCCGTACCCAGTTTGAAGCTAATTCCAATGCTGAACAGCTACTAATAGATTTAATTGGCAACGAAGAGGCTGATTTAGAAAAGTTTTGGCAACAAGCCATCGTAAAATTTGTCGATTATCTTGCCTATCATGAATGATTAAGGGTAGGCAATTACTCACCAAATCTCTGCCAAATCTAAAACAAATCCTGGCAAAATATCTTCTCCCGATAGAGTTTTAGGATTTTGTAAAATCTCAACTTCTCGACTGGGACTGTAAATTTCTACCTGTTGCTGTCCTCTATTAATTAACCATCCTAATCTTGCGCCATTCTCCATGTATTCCCTCATTTTGGCTCGCGTTTTTTCTAAGGAATCACTTGGAGACATTAACTCAACTACAAAATCGGGACACAAAGGAGCAAATCTTTCTTTTTCTGCTTCACTTAAAGCATTCCACCGTTCCATTTTCACCCAGGAAGCATCTGGAGAACGCTCTGCACCATTGGGAAGTTTGAAACCACCAGAAGAGTCAAAAGATTTACCTAGCTTATTTTGACGACTCCAAGCTCTTAATTGGTAAGTTAAATCTGCATTACGGTCACTAGTACTACTCCCCGTAGGTGGCATAATAATTAATTCCCCTGAAGCTGTCCGCTCAAACTTTAAATCTCGATTATTTTGGCAAAGCTGAAAAAATTGCTCGTCAGTCAAGTCGATATTTAATTCGAGGGTAGGAGGTAAACTGACAGTAATAGTATTCATGTTATCAGTTTGAGTGGAAGCGATATCTCTATTCTAGTATTCTGTCAAGTTAAAGTTGTCAGGGATCTGCGGGTTGCAATTATCAAAAGCTTGGACTGCAACTTCTTTCTACAGCCCTTTGAGCATCCTACGGCAGGCGTTAGCCTCTCACGAATGGAATTTGGGGAGACGCTAAGTGGAGTATCTGGCGTGTAGGCTGCAATGACTATGGAATCATAACTAATTACCCGGACATAATTAGGACTTACGCAAAAACCCTCTAAAACTCTATTCCACCGTGACCTCTGCGCCCTCTGTGGTAGCCGGTGGCAAGCCGTACCACTTCGTGGAAGCAAGCTACGCGTAGCGTCTCGTAGAGAAGCGTCTACGTTTTCCGTTACCCGTCCGTAAGTCCTAATAATATAACTCAGCACTCCTGAAATGATTCTCCCCCTGGCAAATCGTTCACCCGATTGGGTGAATGCGATCGCCTCATCAGGAACTACTCTGAAAGAAGGTGCAGTTTCAATTCTGTTAGCAATTATGCTCACAGAATCAAAACTGTTAAATTGGTTATTCTGGCTTTTAATTGTACATCAATTGCTTGTCTATCTAAGGATCACAGAGTGGATGAAACCGTTGTAAAATCGCTGTATACACCAAATTGCCAGCAAGAGACTATTAACTTGCTTTCAAAGCTTACTGTCAATTTACCAGGAATAATTTTCCAAGTTCTGCAACAGCAGGATGGTTCTGTGTTTGTCCTTTATGTTAGTTCTGGTTGTGAATATTTATATGAATTAGAACCAGAAGTTGTACAGGCAGACTTTAAGGTGCTATACAAACTGATTCATCCACAGGATATAAAAGCCTTTACAGAATCTATAGCTGTTTGTATTACAAATATTACACCTTGGCATTGGGAAGGTCGGATCATCACGCCTAGCGGCAAACTTAAGTGGATTCAAGCTAATTCGCAACCAGAATTACAACCTAACGGCGATTTTCTTTGGAATGGCTTGGTCATGGATATTACAGATCGAAAACAAGCCGAAGAAAAATTGCAAGAGAGTGAGGCGCGCTATAAAGCAATTTTGGATGCTATCCCCGATTTAATGTTTCGCATCAGCCGTGATGGCGAGTATCTAGATTTGAAAAGTGAGGGATCCAATGTCACTCTTTCGAGAGAAGAAATAGTTGGCAAGCATGTGGATGAGTTATTGCCTAGTGATGTTGCAGCGATTAGCCTGGAAGCGATCGCAAAAACTTTAGATTCAGGAACTTTGCAAAATTGCGAATATCAATTACCAACCCCTTGGGGAGTTAAAGATTATGAGGCGCGGTTGGTAGCAAGCGGTCAAGATGAGGTACTAGCAATTGTCCGAGATATCACAGAACGTAAGCAAGCAGAAGTTACCTTACAAAATCTTGCTCAAAAATTTGCTAAAGCTTTTAGTTGTAGCCCCGATTCAATTACCATCAGTACGCTGCAAGAAGGACGCTTCATCGAAGTTAACGACAGTTTTGTGAAACTCTCAGGTTATGAACGAGATGAGGCGATTGGTAAAACTTCTTTTGAGCTTAATCTTTGGGTAAACGATCGCGATCGCTTGAATTTATTACAGGAGTTGCAAGCTACAGGAGTTGTTCGCAAGCTGGAATTTGAATTTAGACAAAAGTCTGGCAAGATAATCACAACACAGCTTTCAGCCGAAATCATTGATTTGGATGGTCTCCCTTCGCTTTTAGCAGTCCATCACGACATTACAGAAAGTAAGCAGGTGGAAGCACAATTACGCCTTTGTGCCCAACGCGATCGCTTGTTGGCAGAAACACTAGTGCGAATTCGATCTTCCCTTAACTTAGATGAAATTCTCCAAACCACGGTGATTGAAGTCAGGCAATTTCTGCAAGCAGATCGGGTTTTTATTGGTCTAAACAACACCAATTTAGGAATCAGAACTCTTGCCGAATCAGTAGATCCGAAGTATCCATCAGTCTCAGGATGGTCTACTAAAGATGAAGCTTATTTACAAGAATTAAGAAATTTGCTCAAAGATAATGTTGTGCGTGTCGTTGAAGATATAACGCAAATGTCATTATCTCCCAAAGTAAAAGCGCACTGTGAAAAATTCCAAACGAAGGCTACTTTGGCTGTACCAATTATGCTAGGTGACGAACTATTTGGGGCGTTAATTGCCAATCAATGCTCAGGTTCGCGTCATTGGCAGCCAGTAGAAATTGATTTGTTAAAGCAGATGTCAGAACAAGTAGCGATCGCTATTCAACAAAGCCAGATATACCAAAAACTAGCAGAACTTAACACTACTTTAGAACGCCAAGTAGAAGAACGGACAGCACAATTGCAGCAGAAAATGCAAGAAGTAGAAAAACTACATCGCGTCAAAGATGTTGTTTTGCACACAGTTGCCCACGATTTACGAACTTCGGCGATGGGTAACTTGATGGTGTTAAAGAATTTGTTAAATCAGGGAGTGGGGAGTGCAGGAGAAGCAAGGGAGCAGGGAGCAGGGAGCAGAGGGGAAAGAAGTAATCTTCTATCCTCCCCCTTGCCCCCTGCCCCCTGCCCCTCTGCCTCTTCTCAATCCCCAATTCCAGTATCTCGCTCGATTATCGAACGGATGATTCAAGGCAATGATCGCCAACTGACGATGATTAACTCATTGCTAGAAATTAATTCCTGTGAGCAACAGGGTATTGACATCAAACGTGAACCTGTGAAACTTAGCACCTTACTGGAAGGAACATCCGCCCAGTTGGAACCTATGCTGACACAAAATCAAGCGACTTTAAAGAACTTGGTTTGTGCGGATTTACCATTAGTCATGGCAGATGCGACTCTGTTGCAAAAAGTTTTGGTAAATTTAGTAACACATAGCTTACAAAATAATCCACCAGGATTACATTTTATTCTGAGTGCCACGGTTGAAGACGGAATGATTCGCGCTCAGATTCGAGATGACGGTGTGGTAATGAGCAAACTAGAGTGCGATCGCCTTTTCGATCTCCATGTCCGTGATCCGCAAGACTGTTGTTCCACAAGCATTGGCTTAAAAATGTATCTTTGTCGGAAAGTTATTAAGGCACATGGCGGCGAAATGGGTGTTATTAGTAACCGCAAGCGCGGGTTAACTTTCTGGTTTACATTACCCCTAGCCAAAGAGGCAGGGTAACAAGCGATCACTGAGAGCATAGCTACGCTTCGGGCGTAGCCTAAGAAGAGAGGGAATGGAAGTGAGGTCAAAACTGTACTGCACCTAAATGAGAACCGCTATATTTATTCGGTTCTCCCCCTTGCTCCCTGCCCCCTTTCCTCTTCATTAGCAACTTCATCCGCAACAAATTGCCCATAAATCACCAAAAAATGAGAGGGTGTTATTTATAGCAATGTTGAGTTAGGGAAACACCCTCAAGGTATGGGCAAAGTTGCTCGGATGCTAATGGCTACTCCGTTTACAAAAGTGCAAAGATGGTGGAGAAAAGCATTTTCTCTACCAACAACAGATGAAATCAGTACTTCTTACAGAACTTGGCGCAACCGCTTTTTATGGCAGAGATTGCGTTTATGGCTATGGCTGGCGCTGATTTGTTTGTTGTCTTTTACTTTGCGAGACATCTACGGCTTCTTTTTCCATTTAAAAGAATTGGAAAAGCTGCCAGAAGTACTTAGAACTCAACGCCTTATAATCAATATTGCAGTACTCCTGAGTACACTTATCTGCTTTGCCTTACATAAAACTAAATTAGGTCGCGATCATCCAGATTTATTATTTTTGGGGTCTTCTTGGGCAATTAGTCTAGCATCGCAGTTCTTTGCAACCATCAGAGGTTTTGCCCTACCTGACACCATCGGTTGGTCGTTGCTGTTTTTAAGCCAAGCTATATTAATGCCAGTCTACTGGATTCTTCACTTGCTATCTCAAGTAGGTGTGTTGGCTTACTATTTTGGTATAAATACGGTGTTTGGGCTAAAAACACTAATCCCCGAACACCCAGAAATATATAATGTAACGTTAATTTTATACATTTTTTGGTTTTGTGCTATATGTGACATCGGTGTTTATCTGTACGATCGCCTGCAATGTTCTGAATTTTATGCCCGTCAAGAACTAGAATCTGCCTACCAAAAACTCAAGGTTGCAGAAACTAAATATCGCAGCATTTTTGAAAATGCTGTTGAAGGTATTTTTCAAAGCAGTCCCGATGGACATTACATTACGGCAAATCCTGCTTTAGCACGCATTTATGGCTACTCTTTAGCCGAGGAGGTGACAGCAAATTCCACTATTATTGAACAATTGTATGTTGATCCGAACCGCCGGGCAGAATTTGTGCGCCTGATGGAAAAGTATGGTAGCGTTTCAGAGTTTGAGTCTCAAATTTATCGCCGAGACGGGAGTATTGTCTGGATTTCGGAAAAAGCCTACGTAGTGCGTGACGAACAAGGAAAACTGCTTTATTATGAGGGATTGATTGAAGATATTACCCAGCGCAAACAAACTGAAGAAGAACTACGAGTATTTTTTCATGCAGTTTCCCACGACTTACGCAACCCAGTGCTGGGTACTTTAATGGTGCTGAGAAATTTGCTTGCACGTCCAGAGCAAAATATTTCGATTTCACGCTCAATTTTAGAGCGGATGATTCAAAGTAGCGATCGCCAACTTAATTTAATTAATTCGTTGATGGAAACTCATATCAGCGAAGTCCAAGGTATTGTTTTGCAGCGTCAACCTGTACAATTACTGACAGTTGTCGAAGCTGCGATCGCAGATTTAGAGCCGTTACTAGAGCAAAATCAAACAACCTTGATAAATCTGGTATCCGCAGATTTGCCGTTAGTGAATGCAGATGCTACGCAACTATGGCGAGTTTTTTCTAACTTAATTGTCAATGCTCTGAAACATAATGCCCCTGGTTTGATCTTGACAATTAACGCTACTCATGAGGGTGAGATGATTTATTGTACTGTTAGTGATAACGGCGTGGGCATTAGTCAACAACAAAGCGATCGGCTTTTTGACCTTTACTTTCGGGGTGCAAGTATCCGCAATTCTGTAAGTTTGGGATTGGGCTTATATTTATGTAAGCAAATCATTAATGCTCATGGCGGCGAAATTGGTGTGAATAGTACATTGGATGCGGGGGCAACTTTCTGGTTCACATTACCTATTAGCTAGTACCTAAAGCCTGCCAATTTCCCAATTAAGCTTCTGTTAATATAATTAGGGCTTGCTGAAAAAGTCAGAAAGAAGCAATTTCAAGGGTTGACTAGTTGTTCAGCCCCAGTCAATCATAAGTTTTTGTTGACTATAAATTTTACAATGATAAACTGCAATTATATTATTC
>JAESFO010000231.1_pt1 | contig 109475 bp, 86 predicted proteins | sample 9269421 | NCBI WGS metagenome assembly JAESFO01 (sample SAMN14502839, study PRJNA617101) | algae metagenome | isolation source: Nostoc desertorum CM1-VF14 and co-occurring heterotrophs from rocky... | place: USA: Clark Mountains, San Bernardino, California | collected 2000-06-05 | reverse complement strand
TGAACTGTTTTGGGAGCGATCGCGTTGCGGGTAGATTCATCGGTTAAAACTGCTCAAATGCTTACCATATATACATTTTATCAGTTTGAAGCTCCGCTTTTTTCTGAGTTTGTGAGAAATCCGGGTAGAAGTATCAACAACTAGAGGACATTCATTATCTGCTGTAGCACCTCGATACATGGTGAACAAATCTTTGTTGCTATATTCCCAAGGGTTTTGCCACTGATTTAGGTAAATCCAAACTTCATCAGTACGCCAATCTTCGATGGGGCTATAAATTAAAGAATTAGGCAAGCTTGCACTATGGTAAAGCAGAGATGTAGGTGAACTTGAATTAGAAATGAGACGATCTTTTAGGCTGCCTGCTTGATGTTTTTCCATTGAGATAGCACGTTTGACACTTTCAGCCTTACGCGTACCTAAAACGAGAATAACTTCCCCATTTACTCTAACCACATCACGGATAAAGTGGTTAGAAGGATGAATTTTCAGACGGTCTGTACACCAACGAAATTTTCCTCGCGGTGTTGGATAACCTTTACCAATCAAGCTTACCCAGAATGTCTCTTTGATTTCTGGGTGTAATAAATGTGGTTCAATGGGCATTTTCTGTTCTTGAGCAGCAATCTTCATCCTTTCTAAGGATTTGCGTACCCAAACAGAGACTACAGGGTTTTCTACTAGTGTGTCAGTTGTAATAACATGAATAGTCTTTTTTCGCTTTTCAACTGCTAGTGCTGCGATCGCATTCCAGATAAGCTGTAAAGTAGCAGTACTGTCTTTTCCGCCCGAATAGCCTACTACCCAAGGTATCTCATCTAAACAATACAATTCTTGAATTTCAGTGGTGAGAGCTTGGATATAGTCCACTAACTCTGCTACAGTACGTGTTTGCTGGTTTTTATTTTCTGCTTGTTGTGCTGTAGTCATTTCTCCTTCTCTGTGGAAACGCTGGCGTAATATCCCGGCGAATAGAATTCGCGGCTATACAGATAAAACCCACCGAGGTGGGTTGAAAAAAAGTTTTTAAAAACTTTAATACTAATATCCAACTTTTTGGATAATTAAACGACATAATCCTATTCTGTTTTTAAAATTTAACATGAAAGATAGTGCATCTGACCCGACTGCTGACATTGCTAGAGAGTACCTGGAACGAGAAAATAAGGAAAAACAGGTACTAGCTTTACTCCTAGAGAAGTTTTTAGGAAGAAAAGATCAGATTCTCGTTCAAAAAACTGAGATGGGTGGTACTGAGGCTTATGTTAGCTCTGTTACGTTGGAATGGTTTGCAGGTCGGGTTCACTTCGCCTCTGGCTTACCCCTGTTTCAAAAAAAGTATAATCCTGAAACTGATAATGTCGAGATTGACGCGGATAGTATTGATGAAATTCAGCAGCGTCCCCTTGATTGGTCACGTCAAGCGCCGCTAGTGCAGTATTTAGCGGCTAGACACAACCACAAGTTTCCACCAGTGCTGGTAGTAATTAATCAACCGTGGGTAGATAATCCCAAAGCTGCTGAGTGGGATAGTGAAGGACGCGCCACCAAGTCTACTACAGATTTCATCCCCCTAGATAAAGAGGCTAAAGTAGGTCTGCTAAATATTTCTGAGGATGATGTAACTATTTATGCGCTAGATGGTCAACACCGATTAATGGGGGTTCAGGGGTTGATGGAGTTAATTAAAACTCGTAAACTCCAGCGCTATAAAAAAGATAAAGGTGCTGATGACAGTTTTATCACAGTCAATGATTTGATAGAGAAATACCAAGTAGACCTTGCTTACTTGCAAAATTTACCCAAGGAAAAAATTGGTATTGAGTTCATCTGTGCGGTAGCGGCTGGGGAAACTCGCACTGAGGCGAGGCGGAGGGTGAGGTCGATTTTTGTTCATGTCAACCTGATGGCTGCACCGTTGACTAAAGGGCAACTAACACAGTTGAATGAAGATGATGGTTTTGCGATCGTTGCTAGAAAAATTGCAGTTACACATCCACTATTAGAACAACGACAAGAGCGCAATCCCCGTGTTAATTGGAATAGTGCAACAGTCGCTTCCAATTCTACAGTTTTGACAACTTTACAAGCTCTGCAAGATATGTCTGAGCGATATTTGGCTCAAAAGTTCCCTCATTGGAAACCCTTGGAGAAAGGTCTAATTCCCATGCGTCCAGAGGATGAAGAACTTGAGCAGGGAATTGAGGAATTTGAAAAGCTATTTGATTCTTTGGCTAGTCTTTCTAGTTATAAAATTTTAGAACATGAGGATACACCAGCTTTACGGCGCTTCAGCTTTGAGAAGGATGGAGGTGAAGGAAATATGCTTTTCCGTCCAGTTGCTCAAGTTGCATTAGCGCAAGCTTTGGGAATTTTGGTTTTTAAAAAAGGTTTTTCCCTGGCAGATATTTTTAAGAAACTGCGAAAGTTTGACCAGCAAGGTGGTTTTAGTGGTATGGAATATCCCCAATCTCTGTGGTATGGGATTTTGTATGACCCAAATAAAAAACGGGTGCAGGTTGCTGGACGAGATTTGGCGGCGAAATTATTGGTTTACATCCTGGGTGGAATTCAGGAACAGATGGAACGTGCTGAACTTCGTAAGGCTTTGGCGGATGCTAGGACTATGGAAGATAAAACAATAGGTTTTGATGGCAAGTTTGTTGAACCGAAAGCGGTAGGACTTCCACCTATCCTGTAATTATGCTTGAAATATATTTTGGCGATGCCATTGAAGCGCTTCCAGTTCTGGAAAGTATTGCTCTGTATTTGGTAGAAGTATTGTTTCACCATCAAAATCTTTCATAGGTTTAGCATGGGGAGATGCTTCTTCCAAATTATTGCTAACTATGATTTTGTATTGCTCATCTACAGTAAACCAACCCCTGTCAAATGCCCAATGATGATTTTTGCAAAAAGCAATTCCATTATGGATTTTGTTATCATAAAATTGTGAAAATGGTTTGATGTGTGCGCCATCCACAATATTTTGATTTATTTTTTTAGTTACTTTTAGCCCACAAAAGGCACATCTGTAATCATAAACGTGTACAATTGCTTTCCTAAAAAAAGCATTTCTAATAACTGCTCGTTTCAAACTCCACCTTGGATTAGGCTCTAATTTGCCTGTTTCAATTATTTTTTCTATATCTACCGCGTCATCTTGAAAAGTTTGATTTATTTGTAAAATAGCTTCTATATCATTTTCTTTATCAGGAAAGAAAGCTGCCACAAGTGCATCAATTAGTTCTTTTCTCCAAAACTCATCTTGCAAAAATTTAAATAATTCACTGTCTAGATATGCGTATTCAACAGCCTCCTTTAGCTTGTTTATTGTTTTTGGCTGTAACCCATTAAATCCAGGCTTAAATTTTAAGTGCCAAAAACCCTCATTTTGCAGATGCAAGAAAGGATAGTGTAAACCACCTTTGTAAGACAGAGAACCGATTACATTCCAATACCTTTCAAATGTTTGAATTAATTCGTCTGAAACTAAAATCTCATTAGTAGTAATGATACCTCGCGTAATCAAATCAATTACAGATAAAAGTAATATTGGTTTATATTGAGCGTTACCACGCTTACGGCTATTACTCACATTTAATTCAGCCAGTCGTTGACAATAATATGCTATATTTTTCATATTTGATTACTTAATGAAGCAAGCCGAAAAAATTATTTTAAGAATTTACTGAGGTCAAATTCTTCTTCTAGCTGTTCTTTTGTTCCTCTTTCAGAAATAAGAACTAACAGAAGTCGCTCTGAGTAGTCAACAGAACCGCGCAACTCATTTTGTAAAATTTCAAGTCCTGCGTTAGCATACTCTTCAAATATTTGAGTACGTCTATCTTCATCTTGTTCTTCTCTAGATGAGAGTATGTTGATATCTTTAGCTTCAGTGATTCCTAATAATTTAATGATTAGGTCATATCCCAATGAAGCAAAATTTTCTTGTGGAATTGGAGATGGTTCTCTTTTTGTCGTTTCCCCCAAAGGAACACGCTTTTTATTTTTAACGCCCAATGCTGCTGCAAACACCATAACTTCTACATAAGTCTGAAAAGGCCCAGTTGTGTCTTTTGATGCGACTAGAGATTTCACCAGCTCAGCTTTATCTTTAGCAACCCTGATTCTATTTGCAGCCATTGTTTTAATATTTACATTGTTGCTATTTTAACCGAAAGTCAAAAGCGATAGTAATTATTAACGCATTATTTTATACTAGTATGTGAGCGATCGCCTAAACAAACAAACTATCCACTAACATAGTCCATCCTGGTACTGCGGGTTCAGCTTCAGCTACCTCATCATCACCCTTCCGTTCTCACCGTCAAAACCTGCGGCGGTGTAGAATCTGGAGGATACAAAAAGCCCACCTGTACTTCTCGCTTCGCACCCGCTAACATTTTCAGCGTCACCAACGGTTCACCCCTTTGTCCCCGACGCTGTACCAAATGGACATAGCGCGTCTTTTCCACACCATTATCATCGATGTAACGCACCCGCATCGTTCCCCGAAAGAATATTTGTTCTACACCTGGCTTTAAAAACAGCAGTCTATCTGTTCCTCCTTCATCCTTAACAGGAGTCTGGATTGATACAGTTACCGTCTGAGTTTGACTAGTAATATTTCTGAGGGGTAAAGTTAAATTGTATTCAACACCATAGTTACTGTGAGCAAAGTATGCCGTATCAGGATAGCGTTTTAACATGGCGGCACTTTGAATTTGTCCAGTGCTGAGAGTAATTAAATGTACAGTTCCCAAAGGATAAGAAAACGCTTTTCCTGTTTGGGGTATGGTTAACTCAGATACATTAGGATTATCCGTAAGCTGTGTTTGCCATTGCGTTCCTTGGGAGACACCAGCAACGCGACTAAATACCGTTGGTTCTCTGGGAGGGTCGAGAGGTGTAGGAATGGGGTCACGCTTTCCTGCTAAACTTGATGTATCCAGAAGCTTTTGCCACTCGGCTAAGGTGGGTGGAATGTTACTATTTTTAACTAAATTTGCGAGATAGACTCGGCTACTACTTGCCAAGCGCATCATCGTAGTGCGACCGTTAGAAGCAGGAGCCTGTACGGGGATGGCTAAATTCGCTAGGATTTGAGTTTCTTTTGGTTCTATCACCAGCTTGTCAGGAAAAATCCCTTGCCGAACTCCCCGCAATACATCATTCATTGTGCGATCGCCTGGCCCAGAGTAAACTGTACCTTGGGGATTTTCTACCACATTAGGTAAAGCGATAAACGGTGCTTCTCTGGTGAGGTAACTAGCTGCTTGTAATACTTGCAGGGTAACAGGTTCATTCCCTGGATTATGTACGATTATCCCTTGGTAAACAGTGCGGCTTTGAGCTGGTGTTTCCGCCCTGACGATATGATGAGCAAATATATCAAATCTGCCTTGAAAGGGATAATTTAGATGTGCTTCTTGTACTTGTTTCCCATCTGGGGGGAAAGTTGATAGCAAAATTCCTTCAGTTGTTACCAGTTCGGGACTATTGCTATTAAAGGTGGGAATAATATCGAGTTTTCCTGGTAGAGGGCGTACTTCTTGCGGATGTACTTCAACTCCGGCAATATATTGTGGCGGAACCGTGTAAATATTTAACGCCCGACATATCAAAGCTGCAACTTCGCCTCTAGTAGCGCTTTGCAGTGGTTTTAGCTGTTTGACATTGGGATAATTGACAACAATACTATTAATAGTCGCAGATGCGATCGAATTTTGGGCATAGTTAGGAATTTGTCCCGCATCGTTAAAATATTGTTGTAATATCTGCGTCGGGTTGGATACAGGGCTGTAATTTTTCCCACCAGCTACGACACCAATGATTTGGGCACGAGGAATTGGCTGGTTAGGCTGGAAAATCCCACCGGGATAACCAGAAAAAAATCCTTTTTGGTAAGCGGTAGAAATTGCTTTATTTGCCCAATAGTTACCGGGTACATCTTTAAATGACGTAGCGGTGCGTTTCACTGGTGAATCAGGAAAAGCATTTAGCATCAACACTGCTGCTTCAGCGCGTGTCACTGTTGCTTCTGGGCGAAAACTACCATCAGGGTAGCCTGTAATAAGTTTACGGTCTCCTAGTTGCTGGACACAATTTTTTGCCCAATAGTTTTGGGTGTCAGAAAAGGCTAGCGCGTTGGAAGCTGATAGAGTTAAAAGGGAGACGACTACTGAAGTTTTTCTGAGTAGCATTAATAAAGTTTAGTATAAACTAAAACTATTAAAGCATTTTGTGGATACTTGAGAAGAATCAACTTAATCTTAAAAAGGTACTGAAAAACCTCATCTGCACAAGACTTTACTCGGTTGCGCGGGTTAAAATAATTTGCTTAAACCTCTTGTTATTTTCTCTTACTCTTAACCCACCTCCGTAGGCTAGCGGGTGACGCCCCTTCTCTGCGTTCGCGCAGCGTGTCGCAGACAGACGCTACGCGAACGTCGCTATCGCTGAAAGCGTTTTCGTAAGAGTAGCTGCTTTAGGTTTATGTTTTGTACAACCGCAAACTCCATTCGCTGGGGCGTAATTACTTATCCCGTTCAACTTCCATAATTTCCGTATACTCAAACTCGTTTGGGCTTTGTTTCACCAAAGGATATTTTTCTCTACCCAACTCAATATAATCTTGTTCGCAATCAGGCTTGGAAGAATAATAGGTAAGCACATATTCTCTCCCAATTCTATTTGTCATTTCTGCTTCTACTTCACCCCGCCACTGAGTTTTGGTTACTAAAACTATCAACTGATTCGCTAGTTGGGGAATTGTCTTCGCAATGTGTCGCCGCGAATTCTCATCTAAACTACCGAAGGGTGAATCCATGACAATTGGGAAAGTGCTACTATCGGGAATCATCATCATTTTTCGCTTCTCGCTCCATTCCCGTACTTTGTCAATGATGCTGGCAATAAAGGATAAACTGAGAATTTGATTTTCCCCAGTGGAAGCTGCAACTGGTGCTTCTATACCTGTAGTATTTTCTACTAATGTCAGTTCATATTTTTCACTAATTTTAGGAATGTATGGAGTTACAGAAATCTCCATAAATATCTCTTGTACTCGTTTTTCTAGTTGTAGCCGAAATTGTTGCTCTTGACGATTTCTAACTTCCGTTAACCGTTCAATTGCATCTTGAGCAGCGTTAATTCGTCGCTGTGCTAAAGTTTGCTTGTCTTCATTCAGCTTTTGTTTGGCGATTTGTTTATTTAAACCTTCAATCTCAGTTGTGATTTGAGCAATTTGCTGCTGATTTGCACCCTGCTCTCGATTCAATTCATCAATTTTACTTTCAATTTCATCTAAGCGTTTTTGTAAACTGCTAATTTCTTCATTAGCATCTTTTCGCAACCGTTCTTGAATATTGTCTAAGTCGCCTTCAATTTGAGATATACTTTGCCTTAACTGATTAATCCTAGTTTGTTCTCTATCAACTTCTTCCCAAAAACCTATAGCTTGCTTATCAATTTCATCTACTTGAGCTATCATCCGAATTGCAGTTTCTTCCACCGCTGAGGAACCGGCTTTATTTAACCAGGTACTCACATGAGTATGAGAATGATTACCCTCGTGTAATTCTGCGCCACAAATACAGCGCTGAGAATTGAGTAAATCATTGACAAATTCTCGTGAAATTCCTGATGTTAACTCGCCGCGCTCCTTCAAATCATTGATAATTCCTCGAAATTGAAATGTAGTTTCCGGCAGCAAAACGGTATAGCCCCGTGCAGAGATAACTTTTTTCAGTGCTTCCTTGGTTTTTTTATATTCTTCCTGATTTGCTGCTTTCTGCGATTCTAAATCTTGCCACCTTTCTTGCAATTCCTTGGCAGCACTTAGTTCTCGCAAACGATTACTTGTCTCTTTTTTAAAAGTTTGTTGATATTCTAACTCTTCTTTAATTTCAGTTTGTCGTTTCGTAATGCGTTCACGCTCTCGCTCTATCTTTTCTTGCTGTCGTAATAGCTGTTTCGTTTGAGAATCACCAATAGCTTTTAACTCATTTTCTAGAGTCTTTTTAGCATCTCCCAAATGTCTGATGGAACGGTTGATTACTTCTACACCCAAGAATATCTTTGTAGCTTCAGCAATTTCAGCTTTTTTGTCAGAACGAACTATTTCTTCAATTCGTTCGCCGTCAAAGAAAAAATATTGATGTAAAGTAGCAGGTAAAATTTGATTAATTATATCGTCTGGTTGCTGAGTTGGTATATTCCATTTGCCATCATCTGCACCAACCCACATCGTTAATTGAGTTTTGCCAGCATCAAAATCACCTTCGCTTTTATAACCCCGACAGGCGCGTTTAACTCGATAGCGTTTACCTTCATGTTCCCAGCCAATCTCTACCCAACATTCTACAGCTTGACCTTTTTGAGTTTCTGCGATCGCACGTTTATTAACTAACTGTTCTATCGATGCAAACGCTGCACTAAATTTATCATATAATACCCACGTAAAGGCATTCAGTAAACTAGTTTTTCCAGAGCCATTATTACCATGAATAATCGTTGTGTTTTGAATATCTCCACCAGCCAGAAGCATCTCTGGTGTCGTACCATAAAAGGAGCGAAAGTTGCATAGCTTAATTGAAGTCAGCTTCATCGCACCTCTTCCTTAATAATTTTCAAAATATCCTCATTAATAGGGCCATTACTTTTCTTATCTAACCTGCCTTTTTCTAGTTTCCATACCCGCTCAATAATTCTCTGTACCTCCGGCGGGGCGCTGGTTATTGGCTCCTGCACATCATCGATATTCGCATCTTGTGACATCTTCGGTTTGGAAATATAGTTTATCTATATTTTAACTTTCTCTAGTACTGCATTCACCTCCGTAAAGCCACTGTTAGCGTTATCTTTAATTTTGTAAAAACTATTTTTTTAATTTATGCTTTTATTTGGAAAAAGACTTTATTATTGAATTGCCTTCTGTTATTATTAATTTTACCAATCTAGATCATAATGGGATGTAGCCAAAATTTTTAAAACCACTTACATCCCATTATGATAAAACTCATAATTTTATTATTTCATATTTAATGCTTGTTTTTTCAAAACTCGAAAAATTTTACAAAATAATACAACTATATAGTTCATCATCAAATATCTAATAAACCATATCGCTTTTGTAAATCAAGTAACTTCATTCTTGCTTCACCAGCGTTATCAGCCAAATCAGCAAACTCCACAAAGCGACGCAATTCCTTTTTTAATAGATTACGCTCAACTTCTATCGTTTCTCTATCTAAATCTGGTGGCAAAACAATCATGTCAAATATCGTTGCGCGTTCTTTAGCAGGATGAGGACGTAAAACTCGCCCCCGTCGTTGAATGAATTGACGAGGATTACCAGAACTTGATAAAATCACCGCAGTTTGAATTGCTGGAATATCAACACCTTCATCTAAACAACGAATTGCGACTAAACCCTGCAACTCACCACTTTCAAATTGATGGCGCAATATTTCCCTTTCTTGTAAAGTTGTTTGGGCTGTATAAGTACTGACCTTGTACCCCAAATCCACTCCTAGAATTTTAGCAACAGCTTTGAGTTGGCGTAGAGATGAACGTTGTCCCGCATCTTGGGAACCATCACTGCAATAAAAAAGAGTATGAGTAGTTTCGCGGCGAGTTGCCATTAAATCCCGCAAAGCATTTAATTTATTTTCTGCCGCACCAATTAATCTTGCCCTTTGCATCAACAAGGGCTTTAAATCTTCATTGTCTTCAAATCCTGCTTGTCCATTTTCTCGTTCTCGATATAGTAGCGATCGCCCAATTCTTTTAGTTAACTTTAAATAGGCAATACTTTCTGCTTCAGTTAATTCCACCAACACCGGATAATACAGATAATGTACTAAAGCACCTTGAGCGATCGCATCCCTCAAAGTAAACTCTGGCTGGAGAACTGGGCCAAAATAATCAAATAAAGATTGCGTACCAAAATCATCAAAATACCTTTCTGGTGTGGCAGATAAAGCCAGTCTCAACCCCACAGTGCGCGGTAAACTTTCTTCTAACTTGGGTGCGCCTAAATTATGCGCCTCGTCCCCAATAATTAAAGTTTTGGCGGGAAAATATTTGAGTTGAGACTGAAAACCATCTCCAATTAAAGTGGAGTTCGTAGTAATCACCGTGACAAACCGTTGAGAACCAGAACGCAGATTATAAATTTGCGTAGAAAGTTGACTTTGCCAAGTGCGTAAATTTTCAAAGGCTAAAATTGGTTGTAAATTAAATTTTTCACACTCTCGCGCCCATTGGGTGACGAGATGACGATAGGGGCACACTACCAACAGAACTTGTAAATTAATCTGTTGGTAGAGTTCACAAGCGATCGCTAGTGCGGTAATAGTTTTACCACTACCAGTAGCCATTTTCAGCGTCCCTCTGCCATTGTTGGTAAACCAGCTAGCGATCGCTTGTCGCTGATATTGCCGCAATTGCAGAGACACAGGCATTCTTGGGCATCCTGGTAATGGTTGCGGAGTGTAATAACTGCCCTTACTTTCCCTTGCAAACGGTAATTTCAACCGGAAAGTGGGCAGTTGCTGCACTGAATTTTGCGTCAGGTACATATATTAAACACAAAGGTGGTCATGAACCCTAATTAATGGACATTGGCATTGGGGACTGGGTGCTGGGTACTGGGCATTGGTTATTTCCCCCTCATCTCCCCCACTCCCCATTCCCTACTCCCCACTTACCATTACTCAGTTGTAACCGCGCCAAACACCAATGAGAGAACCTTGCACCTGCACTTGTTGAGCCATGACTTCAATGGGATTGTACTTAGGATTTGCTGGTTTGAGGGTAACGCGATCGCCTTGGCGATAAAAACGTTTTAATGTTGTACCAAATCCATCCACTCTGGCGGCGACGATAGTACCATTTTTTAAATGATTTGGTTCTGCTACTGGACGCAGAAATACCACATCACCATCAGTAATTAAATCTTCAATCATGCTATCGCCAGCTACCCGCAAAGCATAGGTTTGGGGAGGTAAATCGAAATTAGAAAAATCTAAATGATCTACAGCATCAGTAAACGGTTCTATTAAACCACCAGCAGCGATCGTCCCCAAAATTGGTACACCTTGCTTAACAGGACGCAAAATCCGAATCGTTCGCGCTTGTCCTTCAGTCCATTCTATATATCCTTTTGTGCGTAAATGCTCTAAACGGCTTTGAATTGGCGCTGGTGACTTCAAGTTCATCGCTTGCATCATTTGCCGAATAGAAGGCGAATGCTGGTGCGATCGGATGTATTCTGCCAACCATTCGTAAAGTTCTTGTTGAGCTTCAGTCAGACGTTCCATAAATTTGTGGGAAGTAATTATAAATGTCTCTAGAACATTAGTACTATAAAAAACTCCCCATAACAAGAGAAAAATAAAAATTATGAAAGGCAAAAGCAAGAATATTATCTTTTCTTTTACCTATTTATTTTGAATTTTTTACCAACAAGTAGTCAGAAGCCAATCGCACACTCGCTATTTTGACTCCTAACTTTTGTGCAGACGCGATTAATCGCGTCTCCTAACTCTTTTCATTTTGCTCCTAAGATACTGGCAAGCAAAGCTTTTTGAGCGTGCAAGCGATTTTCTGCCTGTTCCCAAACTCGTGATTGAGAACCTTCAATAACAGCTTCAGTAATTTCTTCACCACGATGGGCTGGTAAGCAGTGTAAAACAATTGCCTCTGGGTCAGCAAGGCTTAATAGCTGCTCTGAAATTTGGTAAGGCTGGAAAATTGGCATCCGGTTGTCTGCTTCTGCTTCTTGCCCCATACTCGCCCAAACATCAGTGTAAAGTACATTAGAATCCTTAGCTGCTAACTCTGGATCATGAGTGACGAGGACTTCCGTTTTGTTGTTAGCGATTGCTTTTGCTTGTTCTACAATCTGAGAATCTGGCTCATATCCATTAGGGGTAGCAATTCTCACATTCATACCTACCAAAGCACAGCCCAACATCAGAGAATTAGCCATATTATTCCCATCACCTACGTAGGTTAAAGTCAACCCAGTAAGGGTGTTAAAGCTTTCTTGAACCGTCAATAAATCGGCTAATACCTGACAAGGATGCTCTGCATCGGTAAGCGCATTAATCACCGGAATCTTGGCATAGTGAGCAAAAGTTACTAAATCTTGCTGTGCAAAAGTGCGAATTGCCAAAATATCCAGATATCGGTCTAACACCCGCGCCGTATCCTGTAAAGGTTCCCCGCGACTAACTTGAGTGACATTAGGGTTGAGATCGATTACCTGTCCACCCAGTTGGTACATCGCCACCGTAAAACTTACCCGCGTGCGAGTTGAAGCTTTGGAGAACAACAACCCCAAAACTTTATTACACTGCAATTTCAACTGCTGTGACTTAAGTTGAGTTGCCAATTGCAAGAGTTCTCGAAGTTCCGTTGGACTGATGTCCGCTAGACTTAATAAATCTCGTCCGAGCAATGCTGCCATGCTTATAATCTGTAAAAAATAATTATATATTTCTGCTCCTTTATTCAGCTGTGCTAAGAAAATACACTTTTAGAACTGCACCCAATATTTTTGTGCCTAACCCAGGATTGGAGTTAGTTTTTGTCATGCATACTAATTTATCAACTTTATCAGCGATCGCAATCACTACAATTGCAACGCCAACTCAACCATCTAGCCATACAAAAGCAGCGATATTGGCCAGATATCTCATCTTCTAGCCTAATTTCGGAATAGAGAGATATTTTTTAGCAATTACAGCTAGACAAATAAATTGATTATGGTACAATAAGAAATTGTGGTTGCTACTTGAGAGTGATCAAAAAAAATTGCCAGCATAGCACAGTGGTAGTGCATCCGACTTGTAATCGGAAGGTCGCGAGTTCAAATCCCGCTGCTGGCTTTATGTATACATAAAAATTTGAGTTGTCGATTGTGTACGGTAATTCAGCCCATTAGCGAGCTACTGGAGTGCGTCATGTCCTAAAGCTTGGGGAAGTCAAGGAAAGGACAAATTGAACGACCATTCTCCAGAATATCTTCAAGTTCAAATGACACAACTTAAACCTTTTATGTAAAATTAACCTAATTTTTATACATATACAGTCAAACAGATTAAAATAATAAATCTTTTGTGTAGATGAAGCCTATACTAGCATCACTGCATTTTTATATCATTAAGTATTGTAAGCTTCCTTTGTGGTACAAGCACTTCTACTAACAAGAAAATGATTGTTATTTTATCTCTATTTTCCCATGATCCAAACTAGTCTGAACTTTAAATATTTTGAAAATGCAGTAAATCCTGTATTTGCTAACCATGAAACTTTTCACCCTCGTTTTGGTTGGTTGAAAAAAGGATTTGATACAGCCAAGAAAAATCCAGATATCTTCTCACAGGATGATGCTCCTGTACGTTTAGGTGTTGGTAAAAATATGGTACGTGCTATTCGTTATTGGTCTAGTGCATTTAAAATTATTGATAAAAATAATTTACCAACAAGATTCGGAGAAAAACTTTTAGGAAATAATGGATGGGATACTTATTTAGAAGATCCGGCATCATTATGGTTATTACATTGGAATTTATTAAAACCCACATGCGACGCGGCTGCTTGGTATTATATCTTTAATGTTTTTCGAGATTTGGATTTTACAAAAGAAGATATTTTGGCAGGGTTGAAAGATTATATAAATAATTTCAACAAAACTATTGCTGAATCTTCTTTTATCAAAGATGTAAATTGTATTTTAAGAATGTATGCAACACAAGATTTAATGAGAGACAATAGCCCAGTTGAAGATTCTATTGATTGTCCTTTTAATGAACTGGGTTTAATCCGTCATTTTGGGAAAAATTATCAGTTTAAAATTGGCGCAAAAGCGAATTTACCTCCATCAGTTATAGTCTCCACTTGTTTAGAATATGCTAGTTGGGCAAGTCAGGGAAGGCAGACGATTAACATTCCCAGTTTACTTTATGATGAAGGTAGTCCAGGGATGGTCTTTAAACTGACGGAAAGTATTTTATGTGCAGCTATTGAGACAGTTTCTAAAGAATTTGATACGATAGTTCTTTCCGACACTGCCGGATTAATTCAGTTATCTTTCCCTGACAGCCCGGAGATATTAGCAGAAGAGATTTTAAATAAATATTATAACTCTAAATAAGAATGAAAGAAATTATGACTAACAAAAAGCTATCCCATTATTTCAGTCTCCAGCGCCGCTATTCTCGTTCTATTAACCTAGAAAGAGATTTAGATAGTGTGGAAGCTTTAGAGGGTTATGTTCTAACTAAAAGAACAATTGATTCTCTCTCACGTATCTTAAATAGTTTTAGTTCTGACGAAGGAAATAGAGCTTGGACATTAACCAGTGTTTATGGGACTGGAAAATCTGCTTTTGCTCATTATTTAATTTCACTATGTGCTAATTCTCAAAACAAAATGCACATTAAAGCTTTATCAATAGCTGAAGATAAATTAGGTAAAGATCATGAGCTTTTTCAATTAATTCGAGACAAAATTAACTCGATAGGATTAATGAGGGCTGTGGCTACGGGACAAAGAGAACCGATTAGTCATACCATTATCAGAGCTTTATTAACAGGTATTGATACTTTTTGGACTGCTACCCAAAAAAATAAAATCAATGTTGTTCGTCAGTTGGTAGATTTAGAAGCAGAAATTAATGATGGGGGAAAAATTGATAGTAAAGAGATTCCTAACTTGGTGTTAGAAGTTGCCAAGGAATCTAAAACTGGTATTTTCCTTATTATTGATGAACTGGGTAAGAATTTAGAGTATGCTGCTCATGCTCAAGGTGCTGAGGATTTATATCTTTTGCAACAATTAGCCGAATTACGAAAAGATAGCAAAACTCCTATTTACATTTTAGGTATTTTACATCAAGCATTTGCAGAATATACTCAAAGATTAGCAACTTTTCAAAAAAACGAATGGGCGAAGATTCAAGGGCGATTTGAGGATATTGCTTTTACTGAATCATCTGGGCAAATGATGAATCTAATTGGAGAAGCAATTGATTCATCGGCAGCAGACAATATAAGCTGTGCTATTCGTAGTGACTCTGAGGAGTGGAGTAAATATTTAGAATCAATAATTGTAGATGAAGAGATAACTGATCGAGTTATAAAAAAAGTTTATCCACTACATCCCTTATCTGCACTGGCTTTACCAACTCTGTGTCAACGGTATGCTCAAAATGACCGTTCTTTATTCACATTTTTAACGAGTGGTGAGCCTTTATCATTTCGTAATTTTCTAGAAGAAGCAACAGTTAAAGATAATAACTTACCATGCCTTAAGTTAGATCGAGTTTATGACTATTTTATTGAAGCTGCGGGGATGGGTTTAGCCTCTCGCCCTAATTTGCAAAGATGGGTAGAAATTCAAGATTTAATTAATGATGCTAAACGCTTAGAAGAAGATAGTCTGAGGGTACTAAAAACTATTGGGATTTTGAACCTGATTACAGTGACGGGTTCGATGAGGGCGACAAGAACTTTAGTATCTTTAGCAATGTGCGATCGCCCCTCAGAAGCACAGATTAATTATTGGCAACAAATTATTGATAAACTACTAAAACAGAATCTAATTACTCATCGTCGTCAATTAGATGAATTGCGGATTTGGCAAGGTTCTGATTTTAATGCTGATAGTGAGTTAAGTACATATATAGAACAAGAGCGATCGCCTTTAGTTAAACTGTTATCTCTCCAGCGTCCTCTAAGACCAATAGTAGCCCAACGTCACAGTTATCAGACGGGAACTTTACGTTATTTTGAACGCCATTATTTAGATAATTCCCAAGATTTGAGTCAATTACGTTGTAGTAGTGTGGATGCAGATGGTTTTGTTGGGTATTGGGTAGATGACGAAATGCCTAATTCTGTTTCTTCCGCAACTAGCGATGGTAAGCCATTAATTATTTTGAGTGCAGCTAACTTAGATATTTTGCGAATTCGTACTCTAGAATTTGTGGCTTTAAATAATATCAAAAAAACAGCCAAAGAGTTACAAACTGATGGCGTGGCGAGAAAAGAGGTAAATTATCGTTTACAAGAAGCTGAAGAATTTTTAGATGAAACTAAACTCTCAATCAGTCATTTAGTATAGGTGTAAATCAGCAATGTTGGATTCAAGGAGAAGTCGAAAGACTCAATAACATTACTGACTTTAATAGTAAGCTTTCTGATATTTGCGATCGCGTTTATCATCGCAGTGCAATTTTGTGGAATGAATTAATTAACCGCCGAGATTTAACCTCTCAAGGGGTAAAGGCTAGACGAGAATTAATTCAGGCAATGTTGGAACATCAAAATGAACAGAGATTAGCTTTAGAGGGTTATGGCCCGGAAGTTAGTATGTATTATTCTCTGTTAGAAGAAACAGGGATTTACCGCCAAGAAGATGATTATTGGGATTTTTATCCACCATTAGAAAATTCGGGTTTAAATTCTCTGTGGGAAGCAGTTGAGAATTTTTGTTTAGCAGCAACAGAAACAAGCCAAACTTTTGATTTACTTTATCAACATTTAGCAGCACCTCCCTACGGTGTGAAACAAGGTGCAGTCCCGGTCATTTTAGCGGCAGTACTGTTATATCACGCTGATGATTTAGGACTTTATCAAGACGGTACATTTATTCCTGTGTTAGGAACAGAACATTTTGAATTATTAGTTAAATATCCTGAACGGTTTGCAGTTAAGTATTTTGCAGTAGTCGGATTAAGAGCAGAAGTTTTCAAAGAATTAGAAGCAATTTTACGCAATCCTCAGTTAAAAAAATTGGGTAAAGTTCGTAATGCCACTCTGTTAACGGTAGTTACTCCTCTTTATCAATTTGTTAATAAACTGCCTAAATATACTCAACAAACTCGAAGGCTGGCAGATGAGCCAAGAGCAATTTTAAAGGCATTAAAAACTACTGTTGAACCTGATGAATTGTTATTTAAAGCTTTACCCGCAGCTTGTAATTTACCCTCTATCGGCACTGAAGCCGAGGATGATGGTATCACTGCGAAAACTTTACGCACTAAGTTAGTTCATGCCCTCAGAGAGATTCATACAGCTTACGATCATTTATTGAGTGATTGTCAAAAACTGATTTATGAAGGCTTTGGTGTCAGAAGTAAGGAAGCAAAACTCAGAGAAGATTTGCGGGTAAGGGCGAATTATTTAGCCGGAAAATGTATTGAATCCTCACTAAAACGCTTTATTCGAGCAGCATCCGATGAAACTGCAAGTGATTCTCAGTGGTTGGAAGCTTTGGTGATGATTGTTGCGGATAAACCTGCTGAATCATGGACGGATGATGATGCCACTGCATTTGAGATGAAATTAGCGGATTTAGTGCGACGGTTTAAGAATCTGGAAGCTTTGCAAAAGGAAGTAGCCGCTAAGGGAGAAGGTTTTGAAGCCCGACGGATTACAATGACTCGTCCCGATGGGCAAGAAATCAATCGAATGCTATGGGTGGATCATGGGAGAGAATCGCAGGTTGAACAGATTGTTGACGAATTTTTGGCTAAATTACCTGACGATCAGCAGTTACGACAAGCGGTTTTGGCAAAGTTGAGTGAACGGATTTTAAATGCTGATTTGCCAGAGACGGTTATTAAAATTGAAGAAAAGCGAGCTGATGAAAATATCAAGGGAAAAAATTTCGGCTGACACAGGCATTATGATAGGGAAGGAGAACCTAGTACCAGTATTTATGAATCTTCTAGCCGTCACAAGTTTTAATAGGCTGTCTCTTCATGTTCTGGTTGAACAGGCTCAGTCGGGACTTTTTATCGCATCAGTTCCAGAGTTACCTAATTGTACAGCTGAAGCTGAAACCCGTTCAGAAGCGATCGCAGCCGTACAGGAGCAAATTAAAGCTAGACTGGCAAATATTGAGGTGCTGACCCTAGAAGTGGCAAATAATCCCTGGACAGATTTTATTGGGATGTTTGAGGGAGATGAAGAGTTTGCGGATCTGGCTCAGGAACTGCGTACTGAGCGCGAGTTAGATATAAATAGCAATGTATGAGCCTTTGGCTGTTAGATACAGATCATGTGTCGTTGTTATTAGAACGTTTAAACGATAAAGAATTGGTGCGATCGCACCAATTCCTCACAATTTTTATCCTTGTTGTTGGTTTAACCAAGTTTCTAAATCAGCAACATTAGAAAAGTCTAGTAACGCTTCTCCTAGATTTTCTAATTGTTCAATCGATAATCCTTTAATTCGCTCGATTAATGATTCATTAATTTCCCCAACACGGCGATTCAGCAGACGTATAATTAAATGTTGTTCTCCTTCCTCTCTTCCCTCTTGTTTGGCTTGTTCCCTATCTCTTTGATAAAGTGGTTCTAATCGCATGACTAACTCCCTATCATCTGCTTCTAATTCTTGATTTACTCTCAAGTTTTCGCGCAAGTTGTAAACTAATTCCAGGGTTGCTTTTTGGTATGGATGGTTTAATGGTAAGCTTGCAATTCGATAATTGCCTGCGACTGCACGCTTCCCCTACCCAAAAGCCTCAACCATAAAGTTTCCGGTATCTGTGGTAATTGATGTATCGCTACAATTGCTGTCCGTAAGGCATCTGCAAGAAAATGTACTCCTGATAACCAACCTTCTTTTTGCATAGTTCCAAAGCTAGACAATCTAGTTTCAGATACTGTTGGAGTAAGAACCCACAATTTGGGAATTTCTGAGTCCTGAAGCTTAGTTTTATTAGCTTTAGCTTCTCGTCGTAAAAGAGCCTTGACTTCTAATAATTTGAGAATACAGTCGCATATTTCATCAGTAGAAGCTGGATTGCGGAATGGTTCTATAAGTGCAGGATTTTCAGCAAATCTTCCTAGTAAACCCAGTATTTGTATATTAGAACTTTGCTGTTTGTCAGGAGTGAAGAAAACATCTATTTCTTTAATCTCTCCTGATACTTTTTCTGATGACTTGACTTCTCCGTAATCTTTTAGCAATTCTTCAAGATAATCTTTGGCAAATTTGTCATGTATGAAACGTGTCATTCAATTAGTTCTCTAGTTATTTAAATTATCAAGAGTTGGTGCAATGCGCGATGCCTTTGGCGGGCGTAGTCATAGCGCCAACTCCCTACACTTTTTATTTCCTAGACTTGCTATCTAATTAATAGACTCACTACATCGCCTGATTCACCTAAACTACCTGCTATTACAGGTTTAGACCAAGAACCTACTTCTGCATAACCTATAGTATGCAACCGATGGATAGTCGTCTTCACTACGTTAGGACTACCGATTAGCAAGTGTTTTATCTTTTCTCTACTTACCTGGACTTGATTGCTGCTGTTATCTTCTAATGTCACAAATTTTTCTGCCATAACGCACCTGTTTAATGTTGCAAAGTGGGATTAATCACTTTCATGCTTTATTGTACCGTACATACAAAACGTACCTTACAAAAGGTTTATTGAAACTTAACGATTTATGATGAGTCTTGATGATGTGCAAGAGTTGTTTGTGACAGAGAAGCGTCAGGGAAAAGAGTATCTTGGTTTCTATCTTCCAGAGGGTAAGAGGGAGCTGTTTAAGGAGTACTGTCAATTTATTGACAGTACTATGAAGGATGAACTGGAGAAGTTCGTTGACCAGTGCATATCCGATGCTAAGTTCGAGCAATACCGAGAAATGAAGCGTAAGTTAAAAGATAAGTAATGTTTCGTTCTACCCAATTTAAGATTTTTGGCTTGAACTGAACGGGAATCAGGTATAAAAGCGTAATTGGCTAGTTTATAAAAATGTTGTTAATTCAGTAATTTCACTAAGTCTTTTTTACATTAGTTTAAATAAACTACATATTGTATTTACATATTTGCTAAAATATTAGAATTATTAATTGCCGAAAAGCACGAAAAAACAAGCATGGCAGAGAAAAAAGTTAGACACATATTGGGTCTTTCTGGAGGTAAAGATAGTACGGCTTTAGCAGTATTACTGCATAAGGAAATTCCAGAGATGGAATACTTTTTTTGTGATACTCATAAAGAATTACCGGAGACTTACGAATATCTTGACCGCATCAAAGCACGTTTGGGGATTAAAATTCATTATCTCAGTGACAAACGAGGCTTTGACCATTGGTTAGCGATTCATGATGGTTTATTACCTTCACCCCAAATGCGTTGGTGTACGGTGAAGATGAAAATTAGACCTTTAGAGGATTTTGTGGGGGATGATGAGGCTATTAGTTACATTGGCATCCGTGCTGATGAAAACCGTGATGGTTATATCTCCACTAAACCTAATATTAAACCTGTGTTTCCCTTTAAGGAAAAGGGTTTAGTTAAGGCTGATGTTATTCGGCTATTAGAAGATAGTGGAATTGGACTCCCTGATTATTATCGCTGGCGCAGTCGTTCTGGGTGTTTCTTCTGTTTTTTCCAACGCAAGTATGAATGGGTAATGTTAGCACAGGAACATCCTGATTTATTTCAACAAGCTGTTGATTATGAATCAAATCATAAGGATGGTAGAACCTATACATGGACAGATGGGGAAAGTTTATCGCAACTTATAGCACGCAAAGATGAAATTATTGCTCAACATGAGAAGTCAATGGCTAAAGAAAAAAAGGCTGCTCCTAATCGTCCTTTAGCTGAAGCGTTAGAAGCAATTTTAGATCAAGAGGATGACGAGTTACCTTGTTTGGTATGTCATTTGTAAATTTTCTATTTCGATAAATATATATTAAAAAATTTTATGGACATATCAAGGATTTTCCAGACATCCAGTGTTCTTATATCTGATTTTTTTACGCAAGGAGGAACTGGGTATTATATTCCTTTGTATCAAAGAGAATATAGTTGGGATGATGAAAATATTGAGCAATTAATGGATGATATTTGTTCTGGTGTATTGAATATTTTAAGTTCCCAAGAAGATACAATCCATTTTATGGGAACAATTATTTTAGTTACAGAGGTTAATGTTAAGGCAAATGTAAACCCCCAAGATCATCGAGCTATTCCTCCTCGTATAGATAATATCATTGATGGACAACAGCGAATATCAACAATTGCTTTGTTAGCTTGTTGCTTATATCAAAAAATTTTTGAAATTAAAAATAAACTTCCTCAAAGTTCTGAAAGATATGAGATAGATGGATTAAGAGAAGCTGCTGATACTTACTTAACATCTATTCAGGAGCTTTTTTCCTTTGATCTTATGCGTGGTATACCAAAACGTAAACCTATTGTTATTAGAGGTTCATTAGATGGTTGGACATTAGATGAAGATGAAACAAAACACTATAAATCTGATGTGTCATCATATTTAGCTAATTTTATTAGAACTATTCATGATATTGAGAATAAAAATGTTGGAAATTTTCCAAAACCCCAAAAAAATTCTTTGGTATCAAAAAATATACAGTTAATTCAAGATTGGTTAGGTCAAGTTGAAAAATCTCATAAAAATGATCATACTAATTACCCACCAGCATGGGATATTGTTGAAAAGATAGATCAACGTGAGTTATGGATTTATGAACGTCCTAATTTATACAAAATAGTCAAAAATTGCCAAAATTTAGATATTAATTCTTTAGATAGAACTCAGAATTATATCTGTTCTTTAGTACAAATTTTCGCTTTTTCTAGTTATTTACTTCAACGTTGCTGTTTTACTGTAATTAGGCCTGTATCACAAGTGCGAGCATTTGATATGTTTCAATCATTAAATGCAACAGGAACTCCTTTAACAGCAATTGAAACATTTAAACCTTTAGTAGTTAATATAGCTGACTCTAACGGACAAGGCTTTAAAGGCTCAAATTTTGATAAATCTTTTACGAAAATAGAAGATTTGATGAAAAAATTGCAGAGTGCTTCTAGTAAAAATCAAAGGACAAATGAATATTTGACTTTATTTTCTTTAACTTATGAAGGAAAAAGTTTACCAAAGCAGTTTAGCACTCAAAGAAAATGGTTAATTGACAAATTTGAACAAGGCTCTCCTTCAAAAGAAGGTCAAGAACCTTTACTAACAGAAAAAGAAATATTTATCCAGCAAATGGCCGACATTGCTGAATATTCCAAAAAAATCATATATTCTCAGGATAATATCAATAAATCTTTACCCGAATTAAACTTATTAGATGAATCACAAAGAAAAATTTCATCTTTCTGTTTACTTTATCTTAAAGATGCGAACCATAAAATGGCACATACAACATTAAGCCGTTTTTATGCCTTAGCTATTCGTTATCAAGTCACCGAAGAGGATGAAGATGAACAAAATAACATTACGCCTCATAAGGAGTTTGCTATAGCTTGTCAAGTCATTGCAGCATTTTTTACTCTTTGGCGTTCTGCTTTACCAAATACAGGACTCGATAATGTCTATAGAGAATTACTTCAGAAAAAATTATCTTGGGAAAAAGGAGATGATTCAGTCAACATAGAAGTATTAAAAAAACATTTGAAAAATGCTCTGGAGGAAAAAGGAATAGGTAATAAAGATAGCTGGAAAACGAAAGCAATAAATTATTTAGGATATGATAAAGTCAAAACAGTATGTAATTTTGTTCTTTTTATATCATCAAATGATACTATTTGTGATTCACAAGAACCTGGTTTAATGAAGATAGGGGTATTGGGTTCATCAAAATCTTACTTAGAACCTAGTCAATGGAATTCAGATAGTTTAAAAAGTATTGAGCATATAGCACCGCAGAAGCCGGATTTACGATTTGACTCTAATTGGGATAAGGCTATATATGAAAATGATGAGTATGACCAAATTGGTAATTTAACACTGTTACCTAAGCCAATTAATAGTTCTGCTAGTAATAAAGGGTGGATTGAAAAATGGATCTACTATCAACATTTAGCAGAAACAGATCCTGAGAAATTAAAAAACTTGAAACAAACAGCAGAACAAAATGGTGTTGAATTGAAAGATTCTACAATTGACTTGTTAAAAAAATCTTCATATGCCTACCATATCAAACCTATAGTTGAACTCGGTGTAATGGGAAACTGGAATAAAAACTTGGTTGAAAAAAGAACAGAGCGTATATGCGATATTCTTTGGGAACGGATGTATGAATGGTTATCTTAACTTTACAGCATCTTCTAGGAGTCTTACTTGAATTTAAATGATTTACTATCAAAAGCAGATGAACAAATACTACAACAATTATTGGGTAGTGCAGCGTTCCAATTGCTTAAGCTCCTAGAACCTAATTTAGTCCATCCTAGTAAACTCAGAGAAATTCTCTTAACCCTTCATACTCCAGAAGAACTACTCCTATCTAAAGAAAAACGAAATTTACTCTTTGACCTAATCACCCCAGAACAAGCGAAAATCCTCGCAGTAGTACTAGAAGCACCTGCAAATCAAGATCATTATCAGGCATTAAAAAAAGTTAAAATAAGCGGTGCTTCAGAAAGTAAAAAATATCTTTTTAACTTCTTTGAAATACCCTTTACTTCCAAAAATCAAACTACAATCGAAACCCCCGCAATTATTGAAAATACTCCCAAATACCCTTTATTTACGCACCAACGCCACGCAATTAAACAAGTAAAAAACTATCTTAGTAAAGAACCTCGCCGTGTCCTTCTTCATCTTCCTACAGGTGCAGGTAAAACCCGTACTGCAATGAATATCATTGCAGACCACTTAAGAAACAATGAACCCACTTTAGTAATTTGGTTGGCATACAGTGAAGAACTTTGCGAACAAGCAGTTACAGAATTTCAAAAAGCATGGGAAAGTTTAGGCGATCGCACCCTCTCAACTTACCGCTTCTGGGGCAACCATGAGTTAGACTTAGCACAAGCTCAAGATGGCTTAGTCGTAGCAGGATTAGCGAAAGTCTATCACGCCGCTAAAAAGAGTATTCGCTTTATTAATCAACTGGGTGTGCGTTGTTCATTGGTAATTATCGATGAAGCCCATCAAGCAGTTGCCGAAACCTATAAACTCGTCTTAGATGCTTTAGCCATCCCCTACGAAAAAACCGCCTTATTAGGTTTAACCGCCACACCCGGACGGACTTGGGCTGATATTAACACCGATGCACAACTTGCAAAATTCTTCGCCCAACAGAAAGTTACTTTAGAAATCCCAGGTTATGACAACCCGATTGATTATCTCGTCGATCAACAATACCTCGCTCAAGTTAACTATCGCTCTTTATTTTATGAAACGGGTATTGAACTAACTCCCCAAGACCTGAATCGGATTAATACAGAATTAGACATCCCCCAATATATCCTCAATCGGTTAGCAGCAGACGAACAACGCAACCTCCGCATCATCCTAGAACTAGAAGCACTAGCCCAACATCATCAACGGATTATCGTTTTTAATACCTCCGTTGAACACGCTAGACTGATCGCTTCAATATTGCGTTTCAGAAGATTTAATGCTGATGCTGTTACAGGTGATACCCCCAAATCAGAGAGAGAAAGGCTGATTCAAAGTTTTAAAGACGAACAGCCCCAAACCAAGATTTTATGTAACTACGGCGTTTTAACCACTGGATTCGATGCACCCAAAACCAGCGCCGCCGTTATCGCCCGTCCCACTAAATCCCTTGTCCTCTACAGCCAAATGGTAGGACGCGCCATTCGCGGACTCAAAGCTGGGGGTAATGCTACCGCCGAAATTGTCACGGTTGTCGATAGCCAACTCCCTGGTTTTGGTTCAGTTGCATCAGCCTTTCACAATTGGGAAGACGTTTGGAGGAAAAACCCATGAATAACGCCCATGATATCGTTCCGACTCACCTAGCAGTTCAAGCAATGCGCGATAACGGTTATAAAAACGCCGCTTATGCGATCGCCGAATTAATGGATAATGCCATTCAAGCCGGTGCATCGCAGGTAGAGTTACTCTGTGGTGAACGTAAACAACAAGTAGAGGGGAGGAAGCGATCGCGTATTGAACAAATCGCCGTGTTAGATAATGGTCGTGGTATGGATGCAAATGTTTTACGTCTAGCCCTGCAATTTGGCAATGGTACATATTTAGACCAAGATAAACATACCGGAATCGGACGTTTTGGCATGGGTTTACCCTCATCCTCCATTTCTCAATGTCAACGGGTTGATGTCTGGTCATGGCAAAATGGCATAGAAAATGCACTCCACAGTTACCTTGACTTAGATGAAATCAAAAATCGGCGAATGACCGAAGTACCAGAACCTACGGCTAGACCAATTCCAATAACTTGGACAAAAATAGGTCAGAAATTTGGTGACAGTGGCACATTAGTAGTGTGGTCAAAAATCGACCGTTGTATGTGGCGGACAGGAAAAGCGATTATTGATAATTCTGAATTTGTGATCGGGAGAATGTATCGTAAATTTATCAATAGGGATGAAGTCAAAATTCGGATGTTGGCATTTGATTTAGATGCTTTATCTGACATCATTATAGAAAAATATGCTCTACCTAACGACCCTGGTTATCTAATCGAAAAAACCTCCTGTCCTCAACCATTTGATAATCAGGCAATGTTCCGGCCCTGGGAAGGCGATACATCTTATGAAGCCACCTATAAAATTAATTTTAAAGACAAAGAACATGATGTAAAAGTGCGTTTTTCCTACGCCAAAGAAGAAGCACGTCTAGCCGAACCTGGAAAGAATCCTGGCAGTTTACCACACGGGCAACACGCAGCTAAGAACGTGGGAGTTTCTGTTGTGCGTGCAGGACGAGAATTAGAATTAGACCAAAACTTAGTTAATAATTATGACCCTACAGAACGCTGGTGGGGTATTGAAGTAGAATTTCCACCATCTCTTGATGATATTTTTGGAGTCACAAATAACAAGCAATCAGCCCGTAATTTTGGAGAAATTTTACAAATAGATATTGAATCGTTATTAGAAGAAGGCAAAACCGTTGCTCAACTCAAAGAAGAATTACTTCAAGATGAAGATCCAAAACTTCCTCTTTTAGAACTTGCTCATAAAATTAGTAGTCAATTAAGCTTGATTCGTCGCTTAATCAAAGCCCAAACAAAAGGTACTCGTACCAGTGAAAAACGGCACGGACACGACCCCTATAAACCTGAAAAAGTAGCTACTACTGTGACTCAAGAACGCAAACTACAGGGTTACATAGGTAAAAGTGATGCAGATGAAGAATTACCAAAAGAAGAACGCAAACAAGTCATTAAAGAAACTTTAAAAGAAGAGGGAGTTACTGAAGCCCAAGCAGAATTATTAGCAGCAACTACAGTAGATGATGGCTTAAAATATACCTTTGCACAATCTCCTCTTGATACTGCTGCTTTCTTTTCTGTCAAATCCAGAGGGGGAGCAATTATCGTTACATTAAATACCAATCATCCTGCTTATCAAAATTTAGTAGAAATCCTAGAGGAAGATGTAGATAAAGCCGATATAGATACTTTACGTTCTCGGTTAATTAACTCCTTAGATGGCTTGAAACTACTACTAATGGCATGGGCAAGGTATGAAGATGAATTAGATGGTAAACGCAAAGAAAATGCTCAAGATAATCGCATTGATTGGGGGAGAGTTGCTAGAAGATTTTTAGAGAATGAGTTATGAAATCAAATGACTACACAAGAAAAAATAATTTACCTTGATTACCATTCAACTACTCCCGTTGACTCTAGAGTAGCAGAAAAAGTCATGTACTATATGACTACTGCTTTTGGTAATGCTAATAGTGTAGATCATGGTTATGGCAATCAAGCCGCACAAGTAGTTAAACAAGCTCGTCAACACATCGCTGAATTAATCAACGCTTCTATCAAGGAAATTATTTTTACATCTGGTGCAACAGAAAGTATTAACTTAGCAATTCAAGGACATATTTCTCAACTAAATACTCCCGCCACAATAATTGTTTCCCCAGTTGAACACAAAGCAGTTTTAGACACCTGCAAAGTATTAGCTAAAAAAGGGCTTGCTGAAATTATTTGGTTAAATGTCAATCAACAAGCCCAAATTGATTTAGAACATCTAGAAAAGGTCTGCTCTAGAGGTGCTTCCTTACTCTGTGTGATGGCTGCTAATAATGAAGTAGGGACAATTTACCCAGTAGAAAAAATTGGAGCGATCGCACAAAAATATAATATCCCTTTTTTATGTGATGCTTCCCAAGCAGTCGGTAAAATTCCTCTCAACTTCCAAGGCTGGGGGATTACCTATCTAGCTATTTCTGGACATAAACTTTATGCATCCAAGGGAGTTGGTGCATTAGTAGTGAAAAAAGGTTATCCTCTTGAACCACTTATTTATGGTGGTGGACATGAACAGGGACTCAGATCCGGTACACTCAATGTCCCTGGAATAGCTGGCTTGGGGGAAGCTTGCAGATTGAGACAGTTGGAAATGTCAGCAGATGAAAATGCGATCGCACTTTTGCGAGATCAACTGCAAAGCTTACTTCAAACTGAAATTCCTAATTTAGTGATAAATGGAGACTTAAATAACCGTTTATCAGGTAACTTACATATTTCTATCCCTGACATCCCTAATAGTGCCATTATTGCTAAAGTTCGCCATCAATTAGCTATTTCTACAGGTGCGGCTTGTTCATCAGGTATTGTCGCACCATCTCACGCTCTGCAAGCTATGAATCTTGCGGATAATATAATTGAGGGAGCATTAAGAATTGGTATTGGGAAATTTACAACCAAAGGAGAAATTGAAAAAGCATCTTCTGCGATCGTCAGTGCAATAAATGAAATTCATCAACTTCTCTAAAAATATACAAAAAAACGAATTATCGTCAGTTGTTCTCCATATCTGAAAATTTTCTAATAGCCTTCTGATAGCAGGGGGAGTAAATAGAAATTTTTAGTAATTTTTACTACCGAAATAGCCTTGAATACATTTGTTTCTTTCTCTCTCCCTGCTTCTCTTACTTACCCATATCAAAAAATCGCATTGCTCCCCTTTGTACTTCATGCAAAAGAAAACTGTTGAAATTTGACAAGCGGAATTCTATGAATTAGCAAGTTGTCGGTAGCGTTCCTGAACTTCTTGAATCGAAAACAAAGTTTCAAACTTCAATCCAGCTGATTGGTATAACTCACCTCCTCCTTGCTGCCGATCTACCAGTGAAATTATTTGATTTACGGTATAACCCGCATCCTTAAGACGTTCAACCGCTTTCAGAGCAGATTGCCCAGTTGTCACTACATCTTCCAAAACTACTACTTTTGCACCTTCTGGTAAACTGGGGCCTTCTATATAAGCTTTCGTCCCATAACCCTTAGCTTCCTTGCGAATAATCAGCGCTGGTATCGGACGGTTTTCATAAACAGAAACTATACTCACTGCTGTCACAATTGGGTCAGCCCCCATTGTTAAACCACCTACAGCCTGTGTATCTACAGGTAGTAAAGGAAATAGCAACCGTCCGACTGCCAAAGCACCTTGAGGATGGAGTGTTACCTGTGTCTTGTTGACATAATAAGAACTACGCAGCCCAGAAGAAAGGAGAAAATCGCCTTCTTGATAAGCAAGTTGGCAAAATAAATCTAGTAGCTTGTGGCGCAGGGCGGTCAAATCAGGGGTGGTTGCCCAAATATCTGAGTGGGTAAGAGTTTCAGTAGGATACGTCATTACAAAACATTAAAAGTTGTGCTACACCAAAGGTTGAACTCATCAGAGTTCTGAACTTAAGCATAAATTAAGATTCGCCCAAAACAAAAATTGAGGAGTTAGAAACGTGTGTCTAAAATTTAAAACCTTTGGTGGTTTATTGGTGCTGCTTGCTGCTGGTATTGCTTTTCCCACAGTAGCATCTGCCCAAACTGAAACCCCTAAAACTGAAACTACTAATGATGTATTTGAACGAGCTTATTTTCGTTACGATCGCAATTTCTACGAAAATGGCAGCCTCAAGCGTCAGCTAGACTCATTTCTAGGATCTGGCCCCGGTTTCGGTGGTTCTTTCCCAGAAAATGAAATTGCCCGCGATGCTAAGTTGGTTAACACTTTATATAACGATGTCCTGACTCAGCAAGTTGGCAACGATCCATATATTCGCACTCCTGATTTACCAAATCCTTACGACACGTCGCTGATGATGTCTCCTCGTTTCAATAGCAACAAACTTAAAGTAGGAACTGAATTCAGGTTTGAAACTTTACTACCTCGATAACAGTCCTAGCCGATGAAGCCATTAGTCCTTAGTTCCTTGTCATTTGTCAGCAACTATTGACTAATGTCTAAATTCCCAAAATCATGGCTGGAGGAGTTAAACAAATATGCCAATGCTCAAGATAATTTAGTATTATTCATCTCCCAATTATCTTTAAGTAACTTATAATACAGCACATGATCGGTTTTTAATGATTCAGTGCGCCCTGCTGGAATCGAACCAGCCTGAAGGCGAATTATGAGTTCGCTGCCTCCCCAATCGGCCAAAGGCGCTTGTTTTTTTGGTTGTTAGGAGTGAATCATTTAAAGTTTTAGTTCAACTTTGTTTGCTGATTCAGCCTAAACCAATTGCCTGATTATAGCACAAATCTATAGGATTATGAACACTCAATCTGTGAATAAGCTGAAATTTAAGTGAATTAGAAACATTTGTCGGTTTGAAAAAACAAAATTTGGATATGGGCGGCAGTAAACTACTTGAGATAGAGCATTGTGGCATAGGTTTGATGCGATCGCATTTGCATTGAACAACGCGAAAGCATGAGTTATGGTGATAAACTCATTTTAAATTAGGGATAAGCCATAAAATAATAGTTAATGCCTTTGTAATATTGCTCTTTAAATTCCTCTTTATCTAAAGGATTTTCGCCATTTAGCCATGAATCCAGTAAACCAATTTTCAATCCACATTCTAAACAAAGTAAGTTATAAATATCATCAGGTTTAGTTCCGTAGTATTCGGCCGCTACTGAACCGAACTCAAAGATTATAATAGGCTTGTCTCTTTTAATAGTATTTTTTGCGCCAACTAAAACTTGCAGCTCTGCTCCTTCAACATCTATTTTTATTAATGATACTTTTTGATTGCTATCTAATTTATTATTTAATATATTATCTAAAAGATCAGTTTCTACATTTATTTCAATTATCTTCTTATCTGAAGTAATATACTGACCCTTTTGTAAGCTGCTGTAAGCAGGAGAGTTTACCACATAGTTAAACTTTGCAGTTCCCTTTGTGTCACTTAATGCCATGTTATATATCTCAACATTTGGCAAATCAAATTGTTTAACCAAATACTTATATGAGATAGGTAACGGCTCAAATGCAAAAAATCTACCTTGACTAGAAGATTTCACCATTATACCTAGTATAATTCCGTGATGACAGCCTACATCTACACAAATCGAGGAAGAGTCCAAGGCTTTTTTGATGACTTTTCCAGTTAAATAGTCATAATTAACTGCCTTACGAGCTTCTTTGGATAAAAACAGGTTGGCTATAATAAGTTTTAGATAAGGTATATTTTCTAAACCTATTATTAAGCTAAGAACACGTATAGCTAAAAGCTTCATAATTATTAAATTTCTTATATCTCCACAAAGATTTATCGTTCACATTTAAAAATGTATGAACTAAAGTTTAATTGAAGAGCAGCAAATATAGCATATGAAGCATATATTGAATTACATTAAAAGTCAACACTTTTTTGGTAACAATTTTTATATGATTACGTATGGGTGACCAGCTATTCAGTTTCTTCGTAACTTACCCTGCCCATTCGCTCATGTTGAGAGTAAAAGGGGAGTTAGTGCCTTCTTTGGCAAGGAAAAAAAGAATTATACCAAAACCCAAGTAATGGAAAACAGGTGAGGGAACTGACTGGGACTAGAGGAAACTCGAGAGTATAACAAGTGAAGCAGTAGAAATTAAGTTCTTTTGCAATTGATGATATTTCTGTAATAGTGGAGTGGCTTAGACAGATTGAGATAGCTAAAACGTATATAAATTGCTCTTAAAGTGAAGCTGTAGGACTGTTAAACCATCCAAGACGGTTTGTGCTGTAGGGGCCACATAGCGATCGCAACCTATAAAGGGTAAGTTACAAAAGGCTGAAACAACGTATTTACGTTGATAAGCAAGATTATTCTTTTGTACAGTGCGTAAGTCGTATACTCTAACAGATTTTTATACTACATAATTTAATTATGAAATAGTGCAAACTAATATTGATTGATTAAGTTCCTTTAAGGATTGAGGTCAAAAGCTTCACTATTCTTAAATAGACCAGCATTTTTATGTAATAGCTTGTCAGCGATGAAAATAAATTCTACTGTACTTCTTACTTTGGTTTTGTTAATCCTGATGATGGGGGCAGGTTCTGTGAGCGCCTTGTTGGGGTTTGAACTGGGGAGTTCAGCACTTAAAGGCGTTACCACACCAGATGGGCGTCCCACAACCAAATTTGCCAGCAATAAAACAAATAGCTCCCAACAGGCAGGGTTAGTGCTATTGAAAGAGGAAGAGATTCTGAAAATTGTCAAGGCACGAATTGAGGGTAAGACCAAGGCTGCTAAATCAGAAAAGCTAGAGGAAGATGATGAAGAAACCAATAGCAGCAAGCAGAAGCCAGAGGAAAAACCCACAGCAGTGGTTGAAGAAAAGCCTCAGCCAGGTTTTCCAGTTACTGCCCAGAGTCAAGGTGTAACCATGATTGTGCAATCTGTCCGCTACTCTGGTGGTGATTTGTTACTGAAAGTAAAAATGCAGAACAAAGGTAAAGATTCTGTGCGCTTCTTGTATAGTTTTTTAGATGTTACCGATGATAAAGGACGAACTCTGAGTGCTAGTACAGAGGGTTTACCAACAGAATTGCCTGTAAATGGACCAGCATTTACAGGTACAGTGAGCATTCCCACAGCTTTACTTGATGATGTTAAGAAGATATCACTCGCTCTCACTGATTATCCCGCTCAAGAATTGAAGCTAGAAGCATCGAATATTCCTGTAGAGAGGTAGATTGGGCATTGGGCATTGGGCGTTGGGTATTGGTAATTATATGTTATTTTTTACCATTCCCCATTCCCCATTTCCCATTCCCCCTAAATGGAGGGCGTGAGTTTTACACGAGCTTTGGCAGTGAGTGGTTTTCCTAATTTAAGTTGGACAGAGGTTGCGCTGCGGTTATTATCAGTGCTACTACTGATTGCCATAAATGCCTTTTTTGTAACGGCAGAATTTTCGATGGTAAGCGTGCGGCGATCGCGTATTCACCAGCTAGTTAAGGCTGGGGATATTCCAGCGATCGCAGTCGAAATGCTACAACGTAGTATTGATCGGCTGCTATCTACCACTCAGTTAGGTATTACGCTTTCTAGTTTGGCATTAGGATGGATTGGAGAAAGTACGATTGTCATACTGGTGAAGGCATGGTTAAAATCCTGGCCTTTACCTACTGGAATGACTACTTTCCTAGCGCATTCCTTATCAATTCCCATTGCATTTTTCTTGATTGCCTATTTACAAATTGTGATCGGAGAATTATGTCCCAAATCCCTAGCCATGCTCTACTCAGAACAGCTAGCTCGGTTTTTGGGGCCTTCGGTAAAAGCGATCGTGCGTTTTTTTAGCCCCTTCATCTGGATTCTCAACCAATCAACTCGTTTCTTATTGCGGATTTTTGGTATCCAATACACAGGCCAAGGCTGGAGGCCACCTGTGACTCCAGAAGAATTGCAACTGATTATATCTACAGAATGGGGGTCTACTGGTTTACAGCACGCGGAGCGAGAACTGCTCAATAATGTCTTTGAGTTTGGGGATGTTATAGCTCAAGATGTGATGATCCCCCGCACCAGTATTATCGCGCTGCCAAAAGATGCTACCTTCCAGACATTACTCAAGGAAATGGCTTCCACTGGTTACTCTCGTTATCCCGTGATTGGTGAATCTTTAGACGATGTTCGCGGTATTGTTTATTTTAAAGATTTGGCACAACCTTTGGCTGTAGGAAAGCTCAGTTTAGAGGCACAAATCCAACCTTGGATGCGTCCCGTCCGATTTGTTCCAGAACATACGCCCTTGAGTGAACTTTTGCCAATGATGCAGCAAGAGAAACCCGCTATGGTCATGGTAGTAAATGAATTCGGCGGTACTGTGGGACTAGTGACAATCAAAGATGTTATTGCCGAAATCATTGGCCACGCAAGCGTTCCTGAAAGCAGCGACGACTTACTAATTCAGATGTTAGATAAGCAGAAATTTCTGGTACAGGCACAAATCAACCTCGAAGACCTCAACGAAGTTTTGCATCTCAACTTACCTGTGACAAGAGAATACCAGACACTAGGGGGATTTTTGCTGTATCAGTTACAGAAAATTCCGGCCATTGGCGAAACCTTCTGCTATGAAAATCTTGAATTTACTGTGGTATCAATTGTTGGGCCACGCCTGCATCAAATTCAACTGCGACGGTTAGAAGAGTTAGGAGTTGAAAGTTAGAAGTTAAAAGTTATGACTTTTAACTCTTAACTCCTTATTCAACAAGCATATGCCAGTGGATCAACGAGTCCTAATTCGGCAAAGGCTGCCAATCGCAAGCGACAAGAATCACATACACCGCAGGCAATATCACCACCAGCGTAACAAGACCAAGTTAGCTCCCAAGGGACTCCCAATTGATTACCCAGTTGGATGATTTCAGTTTTTTTCAAATTTATTAGCGGTGTAACAATATTGATTGGTTGTCCCTCACGCCCTTGTTTGGTTCCCAGGCGAAAAACTTCCTGCATTGCCTGGATATAGTCGGGACGACAGTCAGGATATCCTGAGTAATCTAAAGCATTGACACCGATATAGACACGTTCAGCTGCGATCGCTTCGGCGTAACCAAGAGCAAAGCTTAAAAAGATGGTATTACGCGCCGGAACATAGGTTACAGGAATATTTTGAGACATTTCATCCAGCGATCGCTCCTGGGGTAAATCAATCGCGTCATCGGTAAGTGCTGAACCACCCCATTGCCGTAAATCAAAATTAACCACCTGATATTGTGCGATCGCAGCTTTTTGAGCAACAGTGAGGGCTGAATGTAATTCTCGTCGGTGTCGCTGCTGGTAATCAAAGGAAATAGCATGGCATTCACAGCCATCAGCCTTAGCTTTGTACAAAATTGTGGAAGAGTCTAATCCCCCAGATAACAGAATTACAGCTTTCATCTCGATTGCAAATTTTGAATTTTAAATCGCCAAATTACACCAGAAATTTAAAGAATTTACATTTAAATCTTACTTAATGTTTTAAAGTTAATAAAAAGACACATATTTATTGTAGAAAGTGCAAAATCCAAAACAAACCCGAACTATCTATACAAAAGATATTTGGATTACGGGAACCGATCACAAACTTTGAAATTCTTCATAAACATAGGCTCTATGTTACCATCTGGATGGTTTTAGACGGATCGTAACTGGCTTTCGAGTATAAACGCCAACGGCCGTAGCGTCTCTAAATTTGGTGGTTGAGGAGAGAATAATAGTGCAAGATAGCATGTCAGTGGCAGAACCGAATCCATATACACAGCGCAACCAGCCACGACCGATCCGCATAGGCGTGATTGGAGTGGGTAACATGGGACAACATCATGCTCGCGTGCTGAGTTCAATGAAAGATGTTGAACTAGTTGGAGTAGCAGACATTAATGTTGAGCGAGGGCTAGAAACTGCCAGCAAGTACAAGGTGCGTTTTTTTGAAGATTACTGTGACCTGTTACCCCTTGTAGAAGCAGTTTGTGTAGCAGTTCCCACCCGTCTACACTATGCTGTGGGTATCAACTGTCTGTTAGCGGGAATTCATGTTTTGATTGAAAAACCGATCGCAGCCAGTATTTCTGAGGCAGAGTCCCTAGTAAATGCCGCAGCCGAGTCTGGATGTATCCTACAAGTGGGTCATATTGAGCGTTTTAATCCAGCTTTTAAAGAACTAAGCCAAGTGCTGAAAACTGAGGAATTGCTGGCACTAGAAGCCCACAGAATGAGTCCTTACTCAGATCGGGCAAACGATGTTTCAGTTGTGCTGGATTTAATGATCCATGACATCGACCTACTTTTGGAATTAGCTGCTTCCCCAGTCACGAAATTGACTGCTAGCGGTAGTCGCGCCCTAGACTCTGGTTATTTAGATTATGTAACCGCCACTCTGGGGTTTGCCAATGGTATTGTTGCTACTCTGACCGCCAGTAAAGTCACCCACCGAAAAATTCGCCGGATTGTCGCTCATTGCAAAAATTCATTTACTGAGGCGGATTTTCTTAAGAATGAAATTTTGATTCACCGACAAACGACTGCCAATTCTCTCACTGACCACCGAAAAGTACTTTACAGGCAAGATGGTGTGATTGAAAAAGTCTACACCAGTAATATTCAACCCCTAAGTGCAGAATTAGAGCATTTTGTCAACTGTGTGCATGGTGGCAATCAACCCTCAGTAGGTGGTGAACAAGCTCTCAAAGCCCTGAGACTGGCAAGCTTGATTGAGCAGATGGCGTTGGAAGATCGAGTTTGGAATCCATTAGATTGGCAATCGGAACCAAGAGTACAATCATTGACTCCGACAGCCTAGAAGAAGGGATGAAGGAAATAAGGGGGACAAGGTAAAATTTTTCCTTCTCTCCCCTTGCTCTCTCATCCCTTTACAGCCCCAACCTCAGAAGAGAACTTTAAAGTGTGTTTTTAAATTTGTCATCAAATCTTTAGATCCTCCCTAGTCCTTTTAAATAACCGACTAAGGGGGATCTAAAAAATTAGAAAATAAAGTCTAGTGGCTAGTACTGCAAACATATTTAAACCGCAAAATTCATGCAATAAACTACTAGCTTCCACTTTTCTGACTTTGTTTCTTCATTGCGATGCCAACTTTTAGCGCAGCCAAATTACCTTAACTTTAGCAAGGGGGATAATTACCTTTTAAAAAAGCTAAAGCTGAATCTTAGTAACAAGATTAGTACAGCGCAAAGAAAATAAAAAAACATCCCAAATCAACGAAACGCTTACGCTGTGAATCTTTTGGATTTTAACTTTTAACTTTTGACTTTTGACTTTTGACTTCCACCTTGCGGTACTAGTGTAGTAGTTTCAGGAATTGACTTAATGCTTGAATGGATAACTAATACTATCAACTATTTTGGTTATTGGGGAATCGCCCTACTAATGTTCCTAGAGAACTTATTTCCCCCGATTCCTTCAGAATTGATCATGCCATTGGCTGGATTTACAGCAAGTCCATATCAACCAGGAGGGGCAAAGCTGAATATTATTGGTGTGTTTTTCGCAGGACTTTTAGGTTCTGTATTGGGCGCACTTATTTGGTACTATCCAGGTAAGTTTTTGGGCGAAACTCGCTTGAAAGCTTGGGCTGACAAGTATGGTAAATGGCTGGCTATATCCAGTAAAGATATCACCAAGGCCAAAGGGTGGTTTGACCGACAAGGTAGAAAAGCAGTATTAATTGGTCGCCTTGTACCAGGAATCCGCACTTTGATTTCTGTTCCCGCCGGGATCAGCAATATGCCATTGCTACCATTTTTGTTTTACACAACAGTAGGTAGCGCTGCTTGGGTGGGCTTGCTAACATACTCAGGATACGCATTAGGTAGTCAGTATGAACTTGTGGACAAGTACCTTGCTCCTGTATCCAAAATCGTACTTGGGGGTTTGGTTCTAGCATTTGCTTTCTGGATATTCAAACGCCAGTTAAGACGTACTAGAAGATGAAACACGGACGCTTTTGGTTTGAAAGCAGTGAAAGCAGGGGTTACATCTGGCCAAAATTCGCCTACACTATGCCAAATAATACTAGATGTGCGAAGGCATGAGCTTATCGGAGGTATCGCCGGAATTAATTTTTGGCGTATTTCTAGCTACACTTGACGCAACCTAGAATTTCTGGTTGCTCGCATTTTTGTAAGATGAGCATGACAACTTTTTACAGTTAAGTTTGAACTAGGAGCTTTCATGACAGACCAACCTTCCGCCGCTACCCCCATCAATGCCGCTGCGATACCCATGAATAGAGTATCAGCATCGACTCCTATGAATGCTGTTAATAATAATCCTCCTAAGACAGGCAGTGTTCCGGGGAAAACCATTCTCAGTGTTGATTTAGGCAGAACTTCCACAAAAACTTGTGTGAGTCGTGAACCCGGCAGTGTGGTGTTCGTTCCTGCCAACGTCAAACAGATGTCAATAGAACAAGTACGCGGCGGTGTTTTTGAAGCCAGGGCTACTGACCCCTTAATGGATTTGTGGCTGGAGTACCAAGGAAATGGATATGCTGTTGGTCAATTGGCAGCAGATTTTGGGGCAAATTTAGGAGTCGGCCAATCTAAAGTAGAGGCTGCACTAGTAAAAGTATTAGCAAGTGCTGGCTACTTTAAACTCAGGGACGATATCTCAGTTGTACTAGGTCTGCCTTTTCTTTCCTTAGAGCAGTTTGAAAAGGAAAAAGCACAGTTGATTAGCCAAGTCGGTGGTCCTCATGTGTTGAACTTCCGAGGCGAATCTGTATCGCTGAACGTCAGTAAGGTATGGGTAATGCCAGAGGGCTACGGCAGCCTGCTGTGGTCTGAAGCTCAACCAAAGAAAAGTCCTGGCAGCCCTGATTTTACAAAAATATCGGTGGCGATCGTTGATATTGGGCATCAAACCGTCGATCTTTTGATGGTAGATAACTTCCGTTTTGCCAGAGGTGCTTCTAAGAGCGAAGACTTCGGTATGAATAAGTTTTATGAATTGGTGTCTGCCGAAATTGAGGGAGCAGATAGTCAATCTCTAGCCCTGATTTCTGCTGTGAACAAACCCAGAGGTGAACGCTATTACCGTCCTAAGGGCGCTAGCAAGCCTACCAACCTAGACGATTTTCTTCCCAACCTCACAGAGATGTTTTCTCGCGAAATCTGTAGCCGTGTACTCGCCTGGTTGCCAGAACGTGTCACCGATGTGATTCTGACTGGTGGGGGGGGTGAGTTCTTCTGGGACGACGTTCAACGTCTGCTCAAAGAAGCAAAGATTAATGCTCATTTAGCAGCACCTTCCCGGCAGGCGAATGCTTTGGGGCAGTATATTTATGGAGAGGCACAATTATCCTCCAATCGCGCTGCTAGGGCATAAAGCTGATGTTCCAATGGTCAAAAAAGGTAGTTAAATCCGTCACGTTCAACCCAGAGCTTGCTGATGAAAGCTTGTTAGCGCAAGTAGAAAGTTATTTGGAAAAACAACCAGACAAGACTTTCAGCGACCTCTGTAAAGAAGCCTTGTGGCAATCTTTATGTGTACCGGAATCTGTACAACCTGCTCCACAAACAGCAGCAAGAACACCGATTGAACAACAAATTGGTGAACTGCAACGTCAAGTGGCTGGACTTGAGGAACGTTTTTTTGCCAAGGGATCTAATCGTTTGGAGACGATGGAACGCCATCTAATGCAGCTTTCTCAACAAGTTGCACAACTGGCCCTCATAGTCAATGATCGATCATTCATTCAGTCTCCAAGTCAATTAGAAGTAGTAAATAACACTTCTTATACTGTTGCTACCCCTCCTCAAGAGGTTGACCCCGTAATCAGTCGCCTTAGTCAGTTTCTCGATGATTTTTAAGTGACAATTGAGTTTGTGAGCAGTTTTTGCTCCTCTTAACAATCCTTAATAGTATTATCTGTTAAGGATTGTTAATATTTATACCCTAAAATATTAGAATTTTCAGATTTGTGTGGATGAAGCGATCGCTCATAATAGCGAATCCTCAGAGCAATTCCAGTTTATCTGTTCTGGTATTTCTGTTATTTAATACCAAGCGTACTTAATAACCCATTTTTTGCGCCAAGAACTGTTACACCTTTACTAAAGCTGTAGACAAAGCAATTCTATTAGGAATAGCGATCGCCTATTAAATTGTTGTAGATAAATATGCAGGAAGTATTAAAGTTAATTCAACCCCAGGATGTGGCACAGATTTTACCAACTGTATTCCTTTAAAAGTAAAAATTGCTAAAAATATTAAAATAGCTAAAGATTATACCATTGGTTTTTTGGCTAGTTTTTACCCTCATACTCAGAGGCGATATACTCTAATAAAAAGCATCGGGGAAAACCCACTCTTTTTAAAGATGGGATGAGAGACGCCCCGATGCCGTTGACGGTTAACAGTTAAGAGTGATCTTCGGAGATATCTAATGAATTTAAAAGCCTACCCTATACCATAGGTTCAATGTGGGCAGATCACATGATAATCAAGTGAATTAAAACAAATCTAAATCAGTGACAGCACCAAGACTGCTAGAAGATACCAATTTGGCATATTTCGCTAATACGCCTTTAGTGTAACGTGGTGCAGGAGGTTGCCAATTAGCACGACGACGGGCTAATTCTTCTTCAGATATATTCAACTGCAAGAGGCGTGCAGGTGCATCAATCGTAATACTATCGCCTTCTTGTACAAGAGCGATCGCACCACCAACGGCGGCTTCTGGAGCCACATGACCAACTACCATGCCATAAGTACCACCAGAAAAGCGCCCATCGGTAATTAATCCCACCGCATCACCCAAACCAGCCCCGATAATTGCCGAAGTGGGAGCCAACATTTCTCGCATACCTGGGCCGCCCTTAGGCCCTTCATAGCGGATAACTAGAATATCACCAGCTTGAATCTTCCCAGCCAAAATTGCTGCTAAAGAGGCTTCTTCCGACTCAAACACTCGTGCAAGTCCCGTAATGACTGGTTTTTTCACCCCGGTAATTTTAGCGACAGCCCCTTCTGTTGCCAGATTACCTCTGAGGATGGCTAAATGTCCTTGGGGATACATCGGGTTATTCCAAGTCCGAATTACATCTTGATTAGCAGATGGTTCTTCGGGGATGTCTGCTAATATCTCTGCAATGGTTTGACCGCTAATAGTCAGGCAATCACCATGTAATAAATCATGCACAAGCAGCATCTTCATTACTTGGGGAATGCCACCAGCTTTATGCAAATCTGTAGCGACATATTTACCACTTGGTTTTAAATCACACAAAACCGGAACACGGGCGCGGATGGTTTCAAAGTCATCTATGGTTAACTCTACATTAGCGGCGCGGGCGATCGCTAAAAAATGCAATACTGCATTGGTCGAACCACCTACCGCCATAATCACAGAAATGGCATTCTCTATAGATTTGCGGGTGATAATTTGCCGGGGCAAGATTTGTTTCCGAATGGCTTCGACTAATACAAATGCCGATTTTTCGGTACTGTCGGCTTTTTCGGCATCTTCGGCTGCCATTGTTGAAGAATAGGGCAAACTCATCCCCAGGGCTTCAAATGCTGAAGACATGGTGTTTGCGGTGAACATTCCCCCGCAGGAACCAGCCCCAGGACAAGCCCGACTTTCGACTTCTAATAATTCTTTGTCGTCAATTTTTCCAGCACTATATTGACCAACAGCTTCAAAAGAACTGACAACTGTTAAATCGCGTCCGTTGTAGTGACCGGGTTTAATTGTACCACCGTAAACAAATATTGCAGGGATATTCATCCGAGCGATCGCTAGCATTGCCCCTGGCATATTTTTATCACAACCGCCAATCGCTAGCACACCGTCCATACTTTGTCCGGTACAGGCGGTTTCAATGGAGTCGGCAATCACTTCTCGCGACACGAGGGAATATTTCATTCCTTCAGTTCCCATCGAAATCCCGTCGCTGATGGTAATCGTGCCGAATATTTGCGGCATTGCCCCGGCAGATTTAATCCCAACCTCTGCCCTTTGTGCCAGTTGATTTATCCCCATATTACAGGGAGTGATCGTACTGTAGCCATTGGCAATACCGACAATGGCTTTATTGAAATCTTCATCTTTAAAACCAACTGCACGCAGCATAGCTCGATTAGGCGATCGCTGCACCCCTTGCGTCACTACTTGGCTTCTCAAATTCTCCGACATCTTTTTTCCTTCCGTGGCATCATCGCAACTGTTGCGATTGTATTACCTGATTTTCTCATGCATAACGCGGCGTGATCGGACATGAGCAAGCATTGGTAATTTTCTATAATTCAGCGTTCGGCTAATTGCTATCAGAAAAATGTCCTTCCCCACAAACAAGGAAGGATGCAAAAGCGTAGTTTTCGCGGAACAAGGTTTTGGTGGGAATTATGAGTGATTGATTAAGCTATCGCGCATCTAAGTTGCACATTTTTCTGTGTTGACTGCTGACAGTTAACAGTCAACAAACCTGATGAGTTATTGTGTAATTTAAAGGCATAATAGCTTAATGTGAACTACCCACACTTCTGCTGGTTCCGAAGTGTGGGCTTCTGGCTTCATCGACAGATGCCCTTTTCGTAACAGTTAAAGACAAATGCATTTTGTCCATTAGCCTAAATACAGAAATCAATTTGCATAATAATCACTATAAAAAAAAGAGGCAAGTTAAACTTACCTCTTTTTGTGACTGTTAATTTATTAGAATTCTGCCTCGTGCCTTATTTTCAAGACAGATCCGTTCAATTAAAGAATAAGGTCGCTTGCCCCTAGTGATGGTGCACCTGCCAGCCGAATCTCAAATTCAGCCGATACATCCCCATCATTACTAGCTTGAAGAATACCTCCTGAATAACGAGCCTGGCCAGCTGCGGAAAATGCGCCAGATCCAATGAAGGTGAAGGTTTGGTTGCCCCCTATAGTGGAGTTGGCGTCGATGAAAGATAGATCGATTAGGTCACCTGGCAAGTTACCGTTGCCAAAAAAGTCAGTGATAACATCCCGTCCAGATCCAGCAGGACTATCTGAAACTGCGTTGAACTGGAAACGATCATTACCCGATCCTCCAACAAGAGTATCAGTTCCACTACTGCCAACGAGGCGATCGTTGCCATTACCGCCAACGAGGCGATCATTACCACTACCACCGCCAAGGACATCGTTGCCATCACCACCGCCAATGACATCGTTGCCATTACCGCCAATGAGGCTATCGTTGCCACTCTCACCGAGCAGGGTATCGTTGCCACTACCACCGACAAGGGTATCGTTGCCATTACCAGCAATGAGGCGATCATTGTCACCACCACCAGTAATCACATCGTTGCCAGTACCGCCAATGATACTATCTCTACCACTACCACCAGTAATCACATCGTTGCCAGCACCACCGATAAGGGTATTGTTGCCACTACCACCGGTAATCACATCGTTGCCACCACCGCCATCGATGCGATCGCTGCCACTACCACCGAGAAGGACATCACTGCCACTAGTGCCGTTAATGACTCTGTTACCACTACCGCCGGTTTGGATAGAGTTGTTAGGAAGATTCACGGTAAGGTTGCCGGGAATAAGGCTAGAGAGATCAAGAATGTCGTCCATAAATGCGCTTTTCCTGAATTTAGAGGGTAAAACAAATTACCTCGTGACTTCTCCATCAGAAAACGGTGTTACTGATTAAGAGTATGAATTTCCTTTACCCCAAAGGCGCAAAGGAACCAGCTTCAAACATTAAATTTTTGAATTTCACACTTTTATTCAGCAATGCCGAGAAAACAAGGTGGAGAAATAACAAGTTGTAAGAAATAACTGAACCACACCTGATTAGAACAGGCGTTTCTGTTAAGCCTAAAGATTTGAGAAGCACCGCATATATTAATGATTTGGCATCAAGATTGCGCCAAAAATCATGTTAATATCCTTGTGCCTTATGTATTCATTGCTTACAGTACTAGGCTGCTAGGGAACAAGCAGATTTTTAGTACGCAATCGCATAAATCTTACGATGTTTTTTTTGTATTACAATCACAAGATTATGATATTACTCTCAAGGCTACTTTTTTCTATCTATAAGAAATAATAATTAATCTTCTTTTTTTCCTCTCACCACAAAAAATTTTAAAACCTTTGCTCAGATAGGGTTTTGTAATCTATATCGGAATAATAAAGTCATGATAGTGTCTTGGGGGTAGTTTGTTTTATTTATAAAAAAAGTGGCATTAATTACCACTTTTTTTATAAATTTATGATGAATTTTAGCGAGGTAGAGGTAACCCTGTAACGGCAACTGCTCCAGCGATCGCACTAGCTGCAAGGGAAGTCAATGCTGTCCCAAATAACCACCACGCAGCATTTGCAACGGTTTTTTTGGTTTCTTGAGCTTGCTTTTTGGTTTGCTCTTGGATCGCTTTTAAGCGTTTTTGTGTTTCTTTTTGGATGTGTTCGGCTCGTTGTAGTACGCCATCCCGTGCCGCTTCTATTTGGTCAATGATCCGGTTAGCATCCTCTTGAGAGATATCCTCACGAGAACTGATGACAGCAACTAAGGTGTCACGATCAAATTGACTGAGGCGATCGCGCAATGCTTCAAATCCAGCTTGCGGATCGTCGAAGACTTTCGCAAAATCTTGCTTAATCCCTTCATAGCTGAGTTCGGAACGATCGAGCGAGTTGAGATAGTTGCGAACTCTCGCAAAAACTCCATCAAGCACTGATTGCACCCTTTGCTGGATCTGCTGGAATTGTTCGACAATGGAGGTGCGAACAGAATCAATTTGATCCACAATTCGGTTAGCTTCCTCTTCTGAGATATCTTCCCGTTGGGATAACAGAGCTACAAGTGTTGAACGGTCAAATTTGGAGGCGCGATCGCTTAAACTCCCAATTCCAGCACGGGGAGAAGATAGCAGCAGTTGCAAATCGCGTTTAATTGCTTCTGGATTGAGTTCTTCTTTGTTGGTATTACGCAGATAATCTTCAAGATTTGCTTCAAAATCCAGAGCTACTTGAGTGGTACGCTTGGCCAAACGTCGTGGCGCTCTTACAATACTAGCGATCGCATCTTGTACCTGATCAATTATCTGATTAATCTGCTCTTGGCTCAAATCTCCTCGCTGACTCACGAGTTGAACCAAGGTTTCTCGATCAACCTGAGATAAGCGATCGCGCAGTGCTAAAGCTCCTGCTTTTGGATCATCGAGTAATTTTTCCAAATCACTCCTGATACCTTCTGGATCAAGTTCTTCCAAGTTGGTATTACGAAGATATTCTGTGATCGCTTTTGTCGTCTTTTCGTACTGTTCTTTCGCTTGCTGTGGTACTTGCAAAATACTATCTCGGACTGCTTCGATTTGATCGAGAGTTTGGTTTATCTGTTCTTCGCTCAAATCTTGACGTTGATTGAGCAATTGGACTAGTGTATCCCGGTCAAATTGCGATAAGCGCGATCGTAAAAGGCTAATTCCAGCTTGTGGATCATCTAGTAAGGTTCTAAACTCACGTTTGATACTTTCGGGATTGAGTTCGTCTTTGTTAGTATTTCGCAGATAATCTTCAACTCTTTGGCGCAGTTCATCTGCTCTGGCTTTTGCTTGTTCTTGCAGTTCTCTTGCACGATTCAAGAAATTATCGCGGCTGCTTTCAAGTTGACCAACAATATTATTAGCTTCCTCTTCGCTGATATCTTGACGTTGCTGGAGCAATTGTACCAAGGTGTCGCGGTCAAATTGTCCGAAGCGATTGCTTAAATCTTCAAACCCAGCTTCTGGATCTTCCACTAATCGAGCAAAGTCGCGTTCAATACCTTCAGGGTTGAGTTCTTCTTTCCCGGTAGAACGTAGATAATCTTCGATGCGGCTACGGAAATCTTGACCTTTTTCCCGCGCTTGAGCCTGTTTTACAGTTTCTAAAACTTCCAGGCGATCGCTTTCCATTTGTTCGGAAATTTCTTTCACCCTGAGTTCGCTAATATCACCCCGTTGCTTCAGCAAGTTGGTAAAATATTCTTGATTGAGTTCTTCCAACTCTCGTCTCACAGTTGTCGGATCTGCATTAACGTCATAGATGAGTTCTTTAAATTCATCTCTTAGGGTAATGCGGTTAAAATGCCAAGGAAACGAATTCAATATGTAGTCTTTTACATCTGCCTTAATTGTGTTTTCAGGTGATATCGGCAACCTTGCAGATACTTGTTCTGTTGCTTCATCTCTAAACTTTTGTAATTGTTCCGTGATTTGATTGACATCGACATCTTGAACTTTTTCTTTCAGTTTTTGTAACTGATTAGTAATTTTGTTCACATCGATATTGGAAAGGTTGACCCGCTCCATAACTGCTGGTGCAGCCGCACTCAAGCCATATCGAATAGCTTGTTTCATTACACCATTGCTTTGTTTACCATTCCCACCTCCAACTGTAACCAGTTCTTGAAGCCGTTCACCTAATTGATCTGAATCCAATTCTTCGGGAGTAGCAGACTTAAGTAACTTAATTACTTGCTCTGTTGGATTGCTGCGATTTAAAGCTTGTTGCCAAGCACCTTGAAATTGGTCAGCAATGCGATTTATTTCTTCTTTAGACAAATCTGTGCGACTGCTAATTAAATCAACAAAGGTTTGACGATTGATATTTTGCAGTAAGTCGCTGTTAGCAATAGATTGTAAATCCGTATCTTTAAGAAGCTGGTCAAATTGGTTACGAATTTCTGTGATATCCAGCTTTGGCAGTTGCAAAGAGCCTAAAGAAGTTTGGAGTGTATTTCTAATACCTTCAGGATTAAAACCTGAAGTTAATTCTCGCCGGACTGCGGCTGTAATATCTTCAGCGGTAGAAACCAGTTGTTTCTTGGCATTATTAGCACCGATTCCAGCGGTTGCTGTACCCATCAGAGTTTGAAAACCAGAAGTGACAGTACTAGCGATAGAACCAATAAAAGAACCTACTGCTGATGAACCGAACCAAATCACCAGTGAGAAATAGGTAGACCAGATGACTACACCAATAATTGCTCCTAGAGATTCACTTTCGATTAAGCTAAGTTTTACCGCCAGAAAACAAGCAATAAATAACGCAATACTAACGGTTAGCAACGCCCAAGCACCAATTTTGGTCTGAGTCGCACGAATTTTACTACCCAAACTTTCTGACTCATCATCAGAATCTGAGTCAATTTCCCAAGATGAAATTCCTACAGCGACTGAAAAATTAGTAAGTAATAATTGAAAGGCAAATGCCATTAAGACTCCAGCCAGCAATGCTACCAAGAATTGAGGGCCAGAAAACATGACTGATGCTTCTTCTGGAGTTAATACTTCCTGAGCTAAACTCATTTGTGCTAATCCAAAAGATAGCCAGTCCCATCCCCAAATAGTTAAAACATTTTGAAACATAGTATTCTCTCATTTGTAGTCAATTTAATAACCATTTACAGCAGTTTTCATCTGCATGGAGTACAAAGATATAGATTTTCAGGCAGGGTATCACTGAGCGCAGCCGTAAAGCCTGCGGCATAGCTACGCTTCGGGCGCAGCCTCTCCAAGAGTTGAGAGCAGCCGAAGTGAGGTAGAAGGTAGAAACTCTTTATTTTTGATGCGTGAGTCCTACATTTTGTACCTCACTTAAAAACTAAACTGCTGTATAAAACGGCTTATTTATCAATTTAGTTACCAGTTATATAAACTGGCACTTTCTTAGGTAAGAAGTTTGCTTGCCAGAAGTCGTATTTTACAAGAAACAAATATTTTTATTATTTTTTGACTAAATAAAATAATGTGAACTTTGGTGGTTTAATACCAATCTATTTGATAAAATTAATCCGTTTGCTGCTAGTAAGATTTTGCCCCAGAATGTTTTTACTAAAGCTTACATCTAAGAGATAGTCCTTCTAACAGGAATTTAGCTAATTTTAAAACTAATATTTTAGATATTTTTTTAATAATATAGAATAGCTACCATATAACTTTTGCAAAGAATAATTTGTTGGAATATTAAAGTTCTTTATTATCTTTAGATAAAACTACGTATGTCTAATGATAGAGATAAAAATTCTTCCAAGCGATTGATGAAATGTAAATCTAAATATGTATTAATAATGCTTATTAGGAGCTATAAATTAGTGAATAATTGATTTTTGCTGAGGAGAAAGAATAATGGTTGTAGGTGTACATAAACGTGCTGTAGGTGTATTTTCTCATCGTCGAGATGTTGAAAGTGCTTTACATGAATTAAAAAAAGTTGGATTTGACATGGACAGAGTCTCTGTCATTACCCAGGATGGAGACAAAGATAATATTGCTGGTGCTGATGTACGCGATCGCGTCGGTGATAAATCTGACGATGGCGCTAAAGTCGGAGCTGCTACAGGCGGCGCTTTGGGCGGATTAACTGGCTTATTAGTCGGTCTTGGTACTTTGGCAATTCCTGGAATCGGGCCAATTATGCTGGCTGGGGCCGCAGCAACAACTTTAGCTACAACTCTCGCTGGCGTTGGTATTGGTGCAGTAGCTGGTAGTTTGCTTGGTGCATTAGTTGGTTTAGGAATCCCCGAAGAACGAGCTAAAGTTTACGATGAACGTGTAAGACGGGGACACTATTTAGTCATCATAGATGGCACAGATTCAGAAATTGCCAGAGCAGAAGCAATTTTACATCAGGGTGGTGTCGAAGAGTTTGGCATTTATGACAATCCAGATGCTAGAAATGCTGATTATGTAGCTCCAACTTCTAATGTTAATGTGGCTCATAGTAGTGTTGCTAAACGCGCGATTGGAGTATTTTCTCATCGCCGAGATGCAGAAGCAGCAATTACAGAATTACGAGATGCAGGTTTTCCCTTAAGTAGAATTTCCATCATCGCCAAGGATGCAAACGGTCATGGGATCGCTGGTGTAGATGTAGATAAAAATGTCGCCACAGGTAACAAAGCAGACGATGGTCTAAAAGCTGGAGCAGCTACAGGCGGTGTCGTAGGCGGCTTGACTGGTTTATTAGTTGGTCTTGGGACTTTAGCAATTCCTGGAATTGGGCCTGTGATTGCAGGTGGTGCAGCAGCAACTGCTTTAGCATCAACACTGGCTGGCGGTGCAATCGGTGCAGCCGCTGGGGGTATTGTCGGCGGACTCGTTGGCTTGGGAATTCCTGAAGACAAGGCGCGAGTTTATAGCGATCGCTTCCAAAGAGGCGACTACTTGGTAATTATCGATGGTACAGAAGCTGAAATCCGCCAAGCTGAACCCATTCTCAATCGTAGAGGCATTCAAGAATTTGCTATCTATGATGGTACTGATTTAGGCGAACATCGCTCAGGTTTAGACCGAGGAACGCATCAAAACACACCAGTTGTTAATAGCGATCGCACCAATTACTCAGCAGACATTCATAGAGACGATCCTGCTGTAGTAATTGTTGATCGCCGTGATGAAACACTCTAACCAAAATTGTAGGAGCAAGAAGATAAAAACTTTGCTCCTCCTATCTCCTCAACATTAACGAACTCCACAAATTTCACTTTCCGATTCCGAATTAAACATATGCAAAAGCTAACTCCTTTCTTAATTAGTTGTCTTCTAGTTTTTGGCGTTGCTGCCTGCCAAGATAATGCCAAAACAGCTGTGACTGCGCCTGCTCCTGACGAATCTCCACAAGCACCAACCACACAAGCAACACAAGCTGCTCAAGAAGACGCGCAAAGTGAAGTTCGCAGAAGACAACTTGATGCTGATATCCGCGCCCGCGAACAGCGCAATAATGCAACTGGTGGCGATACACAAAGAGCTACAGGTGACTTAGCAAGTGAAGTTCGCTCCAAATTGGAGGCTAACATACCCAAGGGTCAACTAACAGTTGATGCAGCAGAGGATGGAACTGTAACTGTTGCAGGAACTGTAAACAATCAGCAGGAATTGGCTAAGATTGAACGTTTAGCTAAAGAAATAAAAGGTGTCAAAACTGTAGTTGTTAAAGCAACTATTGCCCCACCACAAAGCTAAAATAGCTAACAATAAAATCTAAATGACTAGGTAGGCATAAATAAAAAATTTAGATGCCTCTGCTCAGTCTTAGTGGTCAGTTGTACTTATTACTGACCATTAATAATTGACAATTGACAACTGACGACCTTGATAATTATATTCATTGACGCTCAGTCAGTTATATAAACTCTTGTACTTACCGAAAATAAAAACTATGGAAACCGAACAACAGCAACTTGAATCCATCAATACCTCTTTCTCACAAGGTACGTTATCGCTTGAAGGTACAGATACTGCAAACTTACCAAAATTGCCACCAGCCCGTGAACCTGAATCTCAGTGGCAGCAAATTAGCAGACAAGTCTCTCAATTTTTGGCGCAATTGCCCGAATACTTAGGTAGCTTTTTTCAAAACTATAAGCAGCCTCTAATAACAGTTGGTCTAATTTTGGCGGCGGTTGTTACAGTCAAGGTAGTACTAGCAGTACTGGATGCAATCAATGATATTCCATTACTATCACCAACTTTTGAGTTAATTGGAATTGGTTATGCCACTTGGTTTATTTCCCGTTATCTCTTAAAGGCTTCAACCCGGCAACAATTAGCCGATGAGATTCAATCACTGAAAAATCAATTAGTGGGCGAATAAATTTCCCAAGTATTAAACTAGTGCACTATGGCGTAAGTTAGCTTACCTTTAACAAGTTACTTAAATCCCAAGTTTTGTTAATTCAAATAGTGGCTGGATTTGCATCAAACTGTCTTAGCCTCAGCACACTAGTCTTTATCGTTCCCTAATTAAATATATACAATCTAATGGTTCACACTCCCGACTTCTCCAAAAAGCCGGGATTTTTGTAATTATCCTATTTTTGATACAAAACGCAGTCAAAATACAACAGTTTTTATTGCTACCAGTGCTAACTTTAGCTAAAACCTTTGTTTTACACAATGAACGTAAATTACAACTATTTAGCTGGGCTTTGTATTAATCTTTTGAATATATCATACATCAAAAGGTAGAGAGCATAACATTATATTTAATTTTAAATCACTTCTAAAGATAGTAGATCGAAGATGAAAAACAGCCTAATCTAGGCTTTGAGTTTATTTAATAGATTCTTTAACGAGGGCATAATTTATGGCTAATGAAGCAGTTAATAAAGGTATAGATTCATCTGATCGAGCTGAAGTAGATACGTATGATCGCGGTATTATCCCAGCGGAAACAGCTGCGCGAATGGAAAGAGAGGGAACTCTGTACAAAACACTTCCTACAGAAGAAAGAGAGGCGGATGCACCTACCGATGACCAAACCGATCCCGATAGTATACGCACTACTGACGGATATACCGTGGACAAAGAAGGTTTGTTGAACAACTATGCTGTTGAACCGGAAATGTACTATGAAGAACCGGGTGATGCACGCAAACAGGCAGCAGAAGAGAAAGCCCAACGTATTGAAGAACTCGGAGAACTTAGTCAGGACGAAGAAGGCAAGTTGACCGAAAAGGGTGACGCGCGCGGTAGAGGCCCAGGAATAGTTTAATTACAACCATCCTTTTTGCTGAGTGCAATTACACGTAAGAAGGCTAAATAGGCAGTTTTGAGAGACGCAATGATCACATTGCGTCTCTATTTGTATAGGTGAATAAAATACAAATAGAGATATGATAACTTTTTAGCTTTTGATACATTGGGCTTGTAATAACTTGTGGTGAGTAGTCCATGTTAAAAGAAAAACCCTTAGTTATCACTAAAGAAGATGAGGTATTCCCGCTATTTCCACGTCTACCAATTCTCACAAGCCTTCAAGCAGGTTGGCAGGGTGCTTCATTTACATATATGTGTCAACCTGCTTATGAATTTCCTGAAGTTTGCGCTCCCTTATGGCATTCTCTGATCATTTTCACTCATGGAGCGCGGGTAATTCATGCTGAACGGAAAATGGATGGACGCAAGCATTATGATGCTGTAGTTGGAGGCGATATTATTATTACTCCTATTAACGTCGGGCATCAGGCAGCTTGGGATGCTGAAGGGGACTTTATTCTAGTTGCTATTGAACCACAAATTTTCGCTCGTGCAGTTGACGAAACAGCAGATGCCGAACAAATTCAACTTGTGCCGCACTTTGCCACACCCGATCCCCTAATTTATCAAATAGGGCTAGCACTAAAAGGCATTTTGGAAAATAATCCTTTAGGGAGCCGTCTTTATGCAGAGACGATGATCAATGCCTTATCAGTGCATCTCATGGAACACTATTCCACGCGTAAACCGATATTAAAAGTATATAAAAATGGTTTATCACGGCATCAATTACAGCAAGTTATAGACTACATTCATGAACATCTTAACCAGAATTTAGGATTAGCAGAATTGGCGGCATTGATCCCAATGAGTCCTCATTATTTTTCCCAGCTTTTTAAGCAATCTACGGGAATGACTCCCCATAACTATATAATTCACTGTCGGGTGCAACGTGCCCAAGAATTATTGCTGAAGAGAGAAATGACAATAGCTGAAATTGCTCACTTGGTTGGTTTTGCTAGCCAAAGCCATCTCAATTTTCACTGTAAGCGTCTAATGGGTGTAACTCCTAAAACTATTCAACAAAGATAGGATAAATCTGCAAAAAATCGGACAAATTTGCAAGACTCCAGACCGTAAACTCTCTAAAATTTTCAAAAATAGCATCTTTTTCAGAAATATTAGAGATTAGGGAAACTATTTATGGTCAGAATTGAAACTAAGACTGAGCCAATGGTGATTAACTTTGGCCCGCATCACCCCTCTATGCATGGGTGCTTTCGGATTGTTGTCACCTTGGATGGAGAAGATGTGGTGGACTGCGAACCTGTCATTGGCTACCTGCACCGAGGTATGGAAAAAATTGCTGAAAACCGTACCAATATTATGTACGTACCTTATGTGAGCCGATGGGACTACTATGGCGGGATATTTAATGAAGCCGTGACGGTGAATGCTGTCGAAAAACTGGCAAATATCACTATCCCCAAACGTGCCAGCTACATTCGAATAATCATGCTGGAGTTAGCCCGAATTGTCAATCATCTGCTGTGGTTGGGGCCTTTTGTGGGAGATACTGGCGCACAAACTCCTATATTTTACACTTTGCGCGATCGCGAAATGATTCTCGATTTGTTTGAAGCTGCTACAGGCTATCGGATGGTCAATAACAATTATTTTCGCATCGGAGGTCTTGCTGCTGACCTACCTTTCGGCTGGGTGGATAAATGCAAAGACTTCTGTAACTACTTTGCACCTACCATTGATGAGTATGAAAAACTGATTACCAATAATCCCATTTTTCGCCGCCGAGTTGAGGGTGTAGGAGTTTTAAGTCGGGAAGAAGCGATTAATTGGGGGATTTCTGGGCCAATGTTACGGGCTTCTGGGGTGAAGTGGGATTTACGAAAGGTTGACCACTATGAATGCTACGACGATTTTAACTGGGAAGTACAGTGGGATAAAGCCGGAGATTGTTTTGCTAGGTATGTCGTCAGACTTGGAGAGATGCGTGAGTCAGTCAAGATTATTCAGCAAGCACTCAACGGATTACCTGGTGGTGCATACGAAAATTTAGAAGCTCAACGCATGAAAGCAGGCGCTAAATCTGAGTGGAACGGGTTTGATTATCAATTCATTGCCAAAAAAGTTGCACCCACATTTAAAATTCCTCAAGGTGAACATTATGTGCGTATAGAATCAGGCAGGGGAGAGTTAGGAATTTATATCATCGGAGATGATCATATCTTCCCTTGGCGTTGGAAAATTCGTCCAGCCGATTTCAATAATTTACAAGTTTTATCTCAGTTAATCCAAGGTCAAAAAGTAGCAGATATTTTCGTTATTCTGGGAAGCATTGATGTTGTGATGGGATCGGTAGATCGCTAAAATAATTCGTAATTCAGTTTTGTAACGGAGATTTAGACTCCGCCACAAAGTTTGCTGTACTTAGTTGCTCTTTAGTTAAATCCCCAGAATTAATTAAATGATTAGTGGCTCAAGTTCCGGATTATGCCATTTTCGCTGATGCCATTCGGCAACCAAAGGACGGACAATAAACTTAGGCTGCCCATCGCCTTTAACGTCAATGCGTAAACCTGAGTAAGGTCGCCGCTTCTGAGAACCTTCACCGTTGCGACCAATGAAGAGATGCGATCGCGCCACTAATCTATTTTCATTTCCAAAAGTCTCCATCAAATCTGCTCCCTCAGGCCTCTGGCGGCGCAAACTAAACCCGCTACCACCACAAACAATCCAGTGGATATGAGAGTCAGCGTGTCCTGTATCCATTGTCTCCAGGTGTTCTAAGCAGTGAGCGTGACCGTTTAATACCAAATCAACCAAAGGACGCCCCTGAGTTAGCGAACCTATTTCTTTAGCTACCGCATCCAGCACACCACGCAGGCGATCGCGAATTATCAAAGTTTGTGCTTGTTGCCATTTTGTCGCTTCAGTTACATAGGGAGGATGATGGAAATAAATTATCCTTCCCCGAACTTCAGAATTATTCCAAGATTCAATTAATTTTTGCTTGAGCCAGTTTAGTTGTTCAGTGTCAGTCAGCGTTGTTTTATCAGCAGCTAATTGCTTGTCGATATCAACAATAATTTCTTCAATTTGTGACAGCTTGGCGTGGTAGTCGTCTAATTGGTCGGCTTCGCTGGGGTTCTCTGGACGAAGCTTGGCTGAAGTTTCAATGATTTGCTGCTTTTCTTGCTCTAAATCTTCACGACGTTTTTCTAAAATTCTGCGATCGGCGTCACCTTCTTTTGTTTTAGGCAGGGGTGGTGGATCGTTAAATGTATTTGAATCCAAGGCAAAGAAATCAATCCCGTTATAGCGAAAAGTGTAGTAGCGATTGGGAAGGCGGGTAAAATGCCCAGGTTCATAGCTAAGACAGTAACCTGTATCTGTCTTGGATGTGTAGTATTTATCTAAGTGGCTGGCTAACTCTCCTGGAAGCTGAAACGCTTTAAGATAGTCCAGAAATGCCCGTGCGTAAGCTTCACCGGTTCCTGAGCCATGCAAGCCTACATCTAGGTCTAACCGCGATCGCAACAGGCGGCGAATGGGTAATGTTGTCAGAGAGGCCAAGCTCAATAAAATCGGTAAGTTATAGTAATCGTGATTTCCCAGTACAGGTAAAATGGGCAGCTTAAAAATCATCTGGTCATAGGCAATCCGTTTGGGATGTTCTCCCCCCAAGAGAAACTCTTGGTAAGGCTGGATGAAGTTCTGCTGGTAGTATTCACTCGACCCCACTAAATAGATCACGTCCCCGGTATGCAGCATAAAACTGCATTCGCTGTGATGGGGCAACATAAGTTCAGCCACCTTTCGCTGGGGATTGTGTCCCCGGTGCTTGCCGGAACCACTATCACCTACAACTAAAAATGAGAACTCAGAATTGTCTGTTTGACCATCTTCCAACACCAGGCGAGTTTGATCGATGTTCCGTTCCGCAATTAACGGATCTTGCCACCGTACCCGCTGATTCATTTTACGAATTTTGTTAGCGATCGCTGGATCAGATACAAGTTTCAATGCAACCTACTCCTGAATTTTCAATTAGGAATCGAAGAAGAGGAAGGGGGGCAGGGAGCAGGGGGCAAGGGAGAGAGGGGAGAACCCCATAAATAAATATATTTAGGTTTGCTGGAAGGTTAGACGCATTATTTCTTGTGGCACTTGACGCTCAAAATGAATATAAAACATTGAGCATGAATAAATATTATTTCCCATGAAACCAAAGGGTTGCTGGGGAATTCCAGCATCTTTTCCGCTTCCCCTCTGCTTCCTGCTCCCTGCCCCCTGCTCCCTGCTCCCTGCCCCCTGCCTCCCCTGCTCACTCCTCTACCGTGTCTTTCATCTCAATAGTCAGATTAGGGAGTCCCTCTAATTTTTCGGTTGGCTCAACTTCTTCTACTAATGGCACAAAAATGTTCAAACCTGCTGGTACACACTTAATTTCTACTGGAGTTGTGCCCACTATTTCACCATCTAGAACAACTTTTTGCGGTGGCTCAGTTGTAATTTTAAATTGTTTGGCTCGCAGGAAGCCAATATCATCCCGTTCTACGGCGTTACCTGTAGAAGCAGTTTGGAATAGATGAAATGTAGCTGCGATCGCTCCTGCTTTGTTAGTTGGAGCCACAATCGTCAAATCTAGTAACCCATCATCATAAATCAGACCTGCTGGGCCTTGAGCCAAAACTGAAGTAGGAGGCGCGGCATTTGCTACTGTAACTGCACAGGCACTGGTTTTAATTATCCTGTCCTCTGTTTCAATTTCAACATCAAAGTTTTTTAAATTTCTCAGTTGCTGAATTCCAGCGAAAACGTAGGCCATCATCCCAAACCGATTTTTAGCGCCCCTGTCTGCCAATTCTACAGTTTCAGCTTCAAAGCCAATACCTGCTAAAAGTACCATTGGCTGATCGTTGCAATAGGCTACGTCTACATGGCGGGTTCCTCCCTGCAAAATTGTCTCACACGCACCTGCGATCGTGTCAGGAATTCCTAAAGCTGTAGCAAAAGCGTTTGCTGTGCCTCTGGAAATAATCCCAAATGGAATATCAGTACTCACCAGAGCCGCCGCTGCTGCGGAGAGGGTTCCATCTCCCCCTGAAGCAATGATTGCATCTACCCCTCGCTCTATCGCTGCATAGGCTAATTCGTCAGCGTCGATTTCTTCAGTTGTGAGATAAATATCTAGGTCAATTTCTGGCTCTAATATTGCTCGAATTTCTGCCAGTTCTATATCTGGGTCACCCTGACCAGCAACTGGATTGAAAATGAGGCAGGCGGAACGATTCATAAAATATAAAAGCTAAACTTAGATCACTAAAATACCAAATTCTTTCTAGCATTCTTGTGAAAGTTCGGCTTCCTTCGGGCGACTAGTTTTCCTTTTGTAAGAAGTTTAAAAGTCTTCTGCGTCGAAACATACCAATGCTGACGCGTATTTTGGTATCTTTTGTCTATACTTAAACAATAAAAATTTTGCCATGCGTCAATTATTACTAGTCTTAGCAAGTATGCTAACTCTCAGCAGTTTGGGTACTTCCACCATGACAATAGCAGGCACAACCCCTGATTTACTAGAGATTCGCTTAGTTCAAAAATTTAACTGCAACAATCCTCAAACTCAAACAGCAATTAATCAATGCGCGAACTTATCTTATCAGAATGCAGATAAAAAACTGAATCAGGTTTACCAACAATTGCTACCTACCTTAAAAACATCTAGGAAACAGAAATTGATTGCTGCACAACTTGCATGGATCAAGTTCCGAGATACCAATTGTGAGTTTGAGAAAAGCAAATATGAGGGAGGAAGTATTGCCTCTAGCGTTTATTCTGGTTGTCTAGAAAATACCACAAAATTACGAACCCAAGAATTACAAGAATTTCTCAAATCTGACCCTTAAAGGTAATTCACAAAGAAAATCTTAAGTATACTCAATTCATTGCTGGGCAGGACTTTTTTCGCCGAAGCCCAACTCAAACTGAAGTTGCTCACTCTGTTTTCATCTTTAACCAGCCAAATACCTGTTCTACAGTCAAGTTCAAATCAACACCATTTAGAACAGGCAAGCTATCTCCTTTATGACAAAATTCTGGTTGTTGATGTGGTTGAAAAACGAGAACTGAACGGTCATCGGGATCAATCAACCATCCTAACTGACAACCATATTTTAAGCAGTGTAAGATATTGCTGCTAACTCGATTAGAACTCTGATCTGAAGAGAGGATTTCAATTGTCCAGTTCGGAGCAACTAGCACATCATCTACAGGTTCTCCGTTATCGTCAAACTCAATTTGTTGCCAACGGATAACCGCCACATCTGGAACAATTGACCGACTACCAAAAGTACAACGCAACTCAGGAAAAGCATAAGCGATTTGTTTCTTTTCTGTGACTTCATTAATTCCATCAATCAACTTAGCCTGAAGTCGGGAGTGGCGGGTTTTCGGCGTTGGCTTTAGGATAATCTCACTATCAATATAAAGGCTTGTAGGCTTTATTTCTGGTAACTTCAGAAACTCCTCTAAGGTTAGAGATGCAGATTTTGCAACACTCATACTTTCTGCTACTCCGAAAGTCCTACATCAAGTTTATAGCAGCTTTCAATCGATGCACCGTGTATTTTTATTGTCTGCAAGTAATAAATATAGTGGATCGTACCGTAATAATGCTGTACTCAATAAAATTGTTTGAGATTCCTAAAACCAGCGTTAGGTAAAGAATTGTAATCCAAAATCCAAAATCCAAACCCCAAGATTGGTATGAGTCTCTGACTACGGTAGTCTAGATGAGAGTGAATTTATCGCCTAGTTTGATATATTGTTTTATGACTTCAGTTGTTTCTAGTCCCCCACGCACTATTCGGATTGGTTCACGCAAAAGCCAACTTGCTCTGGTTCAGACCTACTGGGTACAAGAGCAACTTCAGAAAAGCTTTCCTGATATCATTTTTGAAGTCCACACCATGTCTACCCAAGGCGATAAAATCTTGGACGTAGCACTAGCTAAGATTGGCGATAAAGGACTTTTTACTAAAGAACTTGAAGTTGGAATGCTCAATCAGGAGATTGACTTTGCGGTTCATTCCCTCAAGGATCTGCCGACTCATTTACCAGAAGGGTTAACACTGGCAGCCATTACTGAACGCGAAAATCCAGCAGATGCATTAGTGGTGCATGAAAAGCACAAAGATAAACAAATTGATACATTGCCAGAAGGTGCTGTAATTGGTACATCTTCGCTGCGGCGGTTAGCGCAGTTACGCCACCATTTCCCGCACTTTACCTTTAAGGATGTGCGGGGAAACTTGATTACACGGTTGGCAAAACTAGATGCAGGCGAATACGATGCTCTAATTTTGGCAGCAGCAGGGTTAGAGAGATTGGGAATGGGCGATCGCGTTCATCAACTTCTCCCCAAAGAAATCTCCCTGCACGCTGTTGGACAAGGAGCCTTGGGTATAGAATGCCGTGCTGATGATAGTGAAGTGCTATCTCTACTCAAAGCGATCGAACACCCCGAAACACGCGATCGCTGTCTTGCTGAACGCTCTTTCTTACGCTCTCTAGAAGGTGGCTGTCAAGTACCTATTGGTGTAAATACAGAAGTATCTGGTGAGAATTTGACCTTAACAGGGATAGTGGCCAGTGTAGATGGTCAAAAGTTCGTAAAAGATACCGTCACAGGGATTGCCAATAATGCTGAAGCACTAGGCATAGAACTAGCCCAAGTGTTGCGGCAACAGGGAGCGCAAGAAATTTTATCAGAAATTTTTGCGGTGATTCAGCGCGGTTCTTAAGCAATTGGGCAAGCCGATGTGATTAGATAAGAATTGATCGCCGTTGCACTTTCATATGTGCCAGACGCGACAAATCGCGTTTGCCGGCATCATAGAGTTAATTTGACAATATAGACAGAACCGGGGAAGCAAAAATTACCATGCGGATTCTATTTGTTGCAGCAGAGGCAGCACCCATTGCCAAAGTAGGAGGAATGGGTGATGTTGTTGGGGCATTACCCAAATTTCTGAGAGAAATGGGGCATGATGTACGGATATTCTTGCCTTACTATGGCTTCCTGCCAGATAAAATGGAAATTCCCAAAGAACCCATCTGGCGGGGATCTGCGATGTTCCAGGAATTTGCTGTTTATGAAAGCGTTCTGCCTGGTACTGATGTTCCCTTGTACTTATTTGGACATCCCGTTTTCCTACCCCGCCGGATTTATTCGGGAGATGATGAAGACTGGCGGTTCACGTTCTTTTCCAATGGTGCAGCCGAATTTGCCTGGAATTACTGGAAACCAGAAGTCATCCATTGTCACGATTGGCATACGGGGATGATTCCCGTTTGGATGCACCAAGATCCTGATATCACCACAGTCTTCACCATTCATAATCTGGCTTATCAAGGGCCGTGGCGTTGGTACTTAGAAAAAATTACTTGGTGTCCTTGGTATATGCAAGGACACAACACAATGGCGGCGGCGGTGCAATTTGCCAATAAGGTAAATACAGTTTCGCCCACTTATGCAGAGCAAATCAAGACACCTACTTATGGTGAAACATTAGAAGGTTTGCTGTCCTTTATTAGCGGTAAATTATCTGGGATTATTAACGGCATAGATACTGAAGTTTATAACCCAGAAAATGATAAATACATTGCCCAAACCTTCACTGCTGATACCTTGGAGAAACGCAAAGCCAACAAAATTGCTTTGCAAGAAGAAGTAGGATTAGAAGTCAACTCCAAAGCCTTTTTAATTGGGATTGTGACCCGATTAGTGGAACAAAAAGGTATTGATTTGATATTGCAAATCCTTGATCGCTTCCTTTCTTATACAGATGCACAGTTTGTGCTGTTGGGGACAGGCGATCGCTATTATGAAACTCAGATGTGGCAATTAGCATCCCGGTTCCCCGGACGCATGGCAACTTACTTACTGTATAACGATGCCCTGTCTCGCCGGATCTACGCTGGTACTGACGCTTTCTTAATGCCTAGTCGTTTTGAACCATGCGGTATTAGCCAAATGATGTCTTTGCGCTACGGTTCTGTGCCCATTGTCCGCCGCACAGGTGGATTAGTTGACACCGTAAGCCATCACGACCCCGAAAATGCAGCAGGCACTGGTTATTGCTTTGACCGCTATGAACCGCTAGACCTTTTCACCTGTATGATCCGGGCTTGGGAAGGCTTTCGTTTTAAACCACAATGGCAAGAACTACAAAAGCGGGGCATGAGTGAAGACTTTAGTTGGTATCAATCTGCCAAAGAGTACGTGAAGTTGTATAGGTCAATTTACGGTTTGCCAGAAGAAGAGGAGACACCAGAACCAGAGTTAGTATTAAACGAAGCGATCGCTACTAGTAAGTAATAAGCCTCTGTAGTGGTGTACAGATGTACACATCTAATTTTTGTGACTCATGATAGCATTGTTCAGGTTAGCCTGATATCTGAAGATGCTATCATGAGTTTTTTCCGTTTCTGGAATAATTCTTTCTTTGTAAGTATCTAATACTATTTCACACAAACCCTGATACATTTTATCTTTTAGGTAAAATTTACACAAGATTGCTATCTAACGCTGCTTTTTTACCGTCACTAGATAAAAGTCAAAAAACTTTGTTGTTATGAGTTCCTATCAATATAGAAGTACCTTAAATTGAATGAAGTTCAAGCCAAGTTACTTCTATATTATTTTTTAGACTAATAAAAGAGCACTAATTCCTTGATAATTAGATTCCTCAGTCTTGTTTAAGGCATCTTATCCTCCTAATTGGAGTTTAATGAAGCTCCCATAAACTTTGGACAAGCTTTAAAAACCCTTCTTGGAAACTTATAAGTATTCATATATAGATAATTGTATATTATTTATTGTATTGAACTCCCAATTTTATGTTGATATTTTTTTATGTTTTAAAGGTTTAATTAGGAAAATATTTTTGTAGTGCAATTAATAACTTCCTAAAATGAATTAACTTTACTTTTTTTAATATATTGGCACACCTCTGTATATACCTTTTGAGTGGCACAATTTGCTATTGAAAGTGAGACATATCTCATGTCTACGTAATTATTTAATAAATCCTAATAACCCCACATTTGCTCATTTATGGGGAAGGAATTCAGGCGAAACAGCACGGTATTGGGGGGTCAGAAGTCTTTCATCTATTGGATTATCTACTCTGAAATAAGAGGGATAAGACATCGCAGAATCTGGCTTTATTATCCTTTCCTATAACAATTTTATCTATCTTTGTTAAATACCCAAAATGCTAGAAACAGAAACTCAGACACAGCCTATTTATAATATTCCTTCAATAAGGAATTATCGATGGTCTACTCATCTTGATTTATTAAGAGGTTTAGCTGCTTTATTAGTTTTTCTCGGTCATATGAGACTTTTATTATTTATAGAGTATTCAGAAATTAGTAATCCTAGTTTTTTGATAAAAAGATTAAATTCATTAACAGTATTGGGTCATCAATCTGTAATGATTTTTTTTGTGCTAAGTGGATTTTTTATTTCAGCTAGCGTAATAAGAAGAATTCAGCAGAAGCAGTGGTCTTGGGTTAATTATTTAGTAGATCGTTTAACACGGTTATATGTAGTATTGATTCCTGCTTTATTACTATCTTCCTTTTGGGATTTTCTAGGTATAAAAATATTTGGTACTGGACAAGATAGCTTTTATGGAGAAAAGTTTCATAACGGTCATTTAGCAACTTATAAAATTTTGGAAAATTTTACATTCCAAAATGCTTTGGGAACTGTAGCTTTTTTCCAAACAATTTTTGTAGATTTATTTGGTTCAAATAAGGCAGTTTGGACTTTAGCCTATGAATTTTGGTACTATATGCTTTTTCCTTCAATCATCCTATTTTTTTGTGTTAAATCCTTAAAAGCGCGTGTTTTCTACGCTTGTTTGACTTCAGGCATATTATTAATGGTTGGTTCGGGTATTAGAATGTATTTTTTGGTTTGGCTGATGGGAGCATTAGTTAGTATATGTCATCCTTCTAAATATCTTAAGAAAAACAATATCCTAAATTTACTCACTATTTTGTCTATACTAATTTTGTACATTGCCTTAACAAGTGAACGTTTTATATCTAGCCGGGAGATAGCAGATTTTTTAATAGGAACTTCTACTGCTGTTATGATATATCTCCTAGTTAATAGTCGTAGTCAAATAAGGCAAGAAGGAATATACGAAAAATTTTCTAAAGCTTTAGCAGGATGTTCATACACTCTTTATCTCGTCCATATGCCGATACTGTGTTTTATCAGAGCATGTGTAATTGGCGATCGCCCTTGGGAACCAGATATTCTACACTTATTCTTGGCACTTATCATAGTTATATTTGTATTCTTATATGCGGTTGTCATCGCACATTTTACTGAAGCAAAAACAGACAAGTTTAGAAATCTAATCATGTCTTGGATAAAAAATAGACGTTTAAATCAAGCTTAACTGTATTACTTCCAATTATTGTAGAGACGGATGCGATTCATCACGTCTCTATTCCCTATTAATTACTCGTCGTATTCGCCCTAATTAACCAGTCTACTATCGTTAGCACACATTTCCCGACCAGATGAGCCTCCGAAGCACAGCCTAGCGCTAATAAACTTGGGATAATCGTACAGTACTTGCTCTAAGTAGGGTTAAATTTCTATGAAGGTAATTTCCCTACTGAGGATTACAGCATCTAAAAGCACCCGTAATCATCGCAACCGAAACAGCAGACATATAGCACAACAGGCAATTTCTGGGATTACTTTGTAGTAACGTGAATCAATCAGGTCTTGAAGCTGACCACTAATCGCTGTAATGTTTAGAATGTTTATATACCAAAAACTTTAAAAATAAAAAACGCGTAAAACATCATTTCCAGGAGTATTTAAGTAGGAGTCAGAAGATTGATAGACGCAATGGACTTTTTTCAGCTTAGTGCTGGTAAGTGGCGATCGCAACGGGCAACTCATCACTTAGCCTTTAAGCGCTCAGAAGTAGGAGAATCGGATATACAGGTAGAAACTCTAGATGCCGATCATCCAGAAATCATTGAACTGTGCCAGTATCACCAGATTGACCCTAGCCTTTCGGTAGGTGGATCGCGGGTGCAGTGGCTAGGAACGATGTCTTGGGACAGAGAGGGTGACGAGAACCATCAAGGGAAAACCATATTTGCGATCGTGCCTGATGTTGATAACCCCAGGGGTGGTAAATTACTGCGTGAAAGAGGCTACGCTGAAATTGTGCCTGTAGTCGGTCTTTTTCACATGGATGATGAAGATGGGCTAGTGTTGACAACCGAATATGAAACAATGAGTTCCATTGAAAGATTCTGGTTCGCCAGCCCAAATATGCGACTACGAACCAGTACAGTAAAACGGTTTGGTGGGTTCAGCACGGCATCATTTTGTACAGAAACCCGTATTGAAACTTCTGTTGAGGTTTCCAATACAGAAAATGTAACAGAAAGACTTAGGTCGGATGTTCCGGAAAAAAGCCAGTTTTATTCAGTTTTGGGTTGGTGAATGATTCTTAAGCAGACCGATGCTTTTGCTCGTGGCCGAGATTATCTGCATCGAGTACAGGGGTTTGCCCTAGAACCGGGTATGGTGGATGTGTTCGATAACCTGCGCGATCGCATCCCCATTTGTACTTGGATTGGCGATAATATTAACACCGTTAACGCTCAGATCAACGCCTATCTACAGCTTTGTCATGAGTGTTTTCATCCCCAAGAGCGTCGCCACATCCAAATTTTTGCAGTCCCCATAGCTCAATCCTTCGGCATTGACGGGCTGTGTAATATTCTCATAAACCCAATTACCATTCTGGTAGATGTTGGTCGTGTTGCACCTAAAGACTGGTTTGGTATAGTCATTCATGAATACGCCCATGCCCATCTAGGAGACTTCGGCCACAATCAGCAGTTTGCCAACATCCTATCTCATCTATGTTTAGGGCTTGGATTAGAACCACCCTATTGGGAGCCAGGGATGGAAGCAACTTTGCGTAGCTGGCCTTACTGTAAGTCAACCATAGATCCTCTGGAATTTTGGTTAGGTCATTGAAGGAGGTAGGAAGTAAGGAGAATAACCAATGCCCAATTCTTCATTAATTTCTTTTGCTATATGTAAATAATTATTGCTTCATTTCAAAAAGGTGAAACTGAATCTCCTAATCTGAAATATGTGAATAAAATTTTTTACGTAGTTATTAGCCTGAAAGCCCCACTGCCTTTATTGATTTAGCTATGGCTTGAATCCAACAGGCTAATCGTTATTTTTCGGAATAGTTAAATTCCCCTTAGTTAAGTTTCGTGAAATTTTATCAGAATCTGAAGTTCTGATACAACTACTCCCTTAATATGTGATCTAAAGTTGTTAACTTTAATTAAGAATATGGAGGCTTTAGAGTGTCAATTCCTCTGTTAACATACGACCCTTCAAGTCAAAACCAGCGTGTAGCTGCATACGAAGTACCGGGTGATGAACAGCCCAGGATTTTTACTACAGACAATTTGCTTTCTCCATCAGATTTAGATATTCTGATCGAAGCAGCATATCGTCAAATTTTCTTTTATGCCTTTGCTGCTGATCGCGAAACATTTTTAGAGTCCCAACTCCGTAATGGACAGATTACAGTGCGGGACTTTATTCGTGGGTTGCTGCTTTCCAATACCTTTAGGAAAAGCTTCTACGACCTCAACAATAATTATCGCTTTGTTGAGCAAGTAATTCAGCGCGTTCTAGGACGCGACCCATACAATGAGCGGGAAAAAATTGCCTGGTCAATTGTAGTCGCAACCAAGGGTATTAGAGGCTTTGTTGATGAAGTCCTCAACACTGAAGAGTATCTGAGCAATTTTGGAGACTCCACAGTGCCTTATCAGCGCCGTCGCATATTGCCATCCCGCGCTGAGGGTGAGTTGCCATTCAACATCAAATCTCCACGATACGAAGCTTACCACCGTGCCAAACTGGGTTTCCCCCAAATCATCTGGCAGGTCGAAGTACGCAGATTCCTTCCACAAGAGCGAAAGCCCAAGGCAGGCGATCCAGCTCTATTCTTGTCTATGGCACAAAGTGTCAATGCAAAAGGCAATACGCCACAAAGGATCTCGTCATTCAACATCGATATTGAAAAGTCTGTACCTTATCGGCAACTGGCTGGAATTAAATAACGATTTTTGTTCGACGGCTGTCTAGTACATCCATTTGATCATTTTATAGCGTGCATAAGTCTTGGGTTATGTAGGAGTTTCATTTAGGTATTACTAGTGGAACAGACTCTATCCCATGTCTAATGCACGCTAATCGTTTGTTTCGATGCACATATTAAATGTTGTTTGAATGTAACTTTAGACACTTTGTCTAAGCTCTTTGCCCGGTCGTAGCTTAGTAGATTTCAAGCTAAGTAAAGTCAGATTTAAGTAAAATCAAATAGCACCAAGGGTTTCTCATGCTGTGGCTGGATGGGGAAAATGGCTAATGATTATATAGAAATTAGAAGGAAGAGGTATTTCAAGCTCAGTTCACAAATCGCTCAGTTGGATAATACACAATTGGGTTCTCTGTTTGACAATAGTCAGTCGAATGAGTCAACCACGGGTTGGGGGATGAATCACATCATCGTCCTTGGGGAATTCAAGGTTTTTGTAAAACGTGTTCCAGTTACAAACATCGAATTTGACAACCTGTTCTCCACCAAAAACCTCTACGATCTGCCGACTTACTGTAATTACGGCTTCGGTTCCACTGGTTTTGGGGTCTTCCGGGAACTTGTAACCCATATCAAGACGACCAACTGGGTATTGGACGGGGCAATTGCCAGTTTCCCACTGATGTACCATTATCGGATTATTCGCTTCGACGGGCGGCGTGCAGATGTAGATAAGTCGCATCTAAAAGCTTATGTGGAGTACTGGGGCAATAGTGCGAACGCCGGGAATTATGTGTTAGATAGAGCAAACGCCAAGTATGAGTTAATTCTGTTTCTAGAGTACATACCGGATGTTCTGGAAACATGGCTGCGGGAAAACCTCAACAAACTTCAGAAACCCTTGGATGATTTACGCACGACGATTACCTTTTTGAGGACGAAGGGAATCATTCACTTCGATGCACATTTTCGTAATATCCTCACCGACGGCAAACAAATATATTTGACAGATTTTGGTCTGGTACTTGACAAGAGTTTTACGTTGACCAAAGAAGAAGAGTTATTCTTTAAACACAACACATTTTACGACTATGGTGAAGTCCTGCGGAATCTTAGTCACCTTATTCAATCGCCCTATGATTTATGTTCAGAGAACGATAAACGCAGGATCATGGAAAAATATGGCATAAAAGAAGGTTTAAAACCTTATGAACTGAGGTCTATATTACTCGACAACATCGAGCAGATACATTCTGATGGCGTCATGAAGTTAGATGAGTTTTATGTTGCCAGCATTGTCAAATACCGCAGCATCATTGCGCTGATGCAAGACTTCTTTTCTGATATGTGGGAAAATAAGAAGAAAGACACGAAACTTCGCCACGCAGAACTACGACTGCTGCTCAAAGAGACGGGGTTTGCTTGAGCGCGATATCTACTGTAAGCTACGCTAAAGCACTCCATAACCAAAAACTCCGGCGTTAGTACCGAGGTGAGAACGAGGGCGATCGCTCCTCAAATCCCCTACAAGAATGCGATCGCTTTGAATAAAAAAAGATTAAGATGTAGTTCGTCTTTTTAACATCTCCACAAGTTTTGTAAAGTGGCTAGGAGGGTTTGCAGTCACCTCAATCAACTCTCCAGATACGGGATGCTGCAATTTTAGTCGCCAAGCGTGCAGTGCTTGACCGGGCAAATTTACGCCCACTGAATGACCAGAACTATAAACTGGGTCGCCGACAATGGGATGACCTATTTTGGCGCTGTGGACGCGAATTTGATGGGTACGTCCGGTTTCTAGTTGGAAGTGAATTAATGTATAGTTACCGAGGCGTTCTAGTACTTGCCAATGAGTGACGGCGACTCGTCCGCCTTGTTCAACAGGCATAATAGCCATTTTCTTGCGGTCTTGTGGATGGCGACCAATAGGTAAGTCAATCGTACCACTGTCAACTTTTGGCGCACCATAAACCACACCCAAATATTCTCTCCGTGCGGTTTTAGCTTTGAGTTGTGCTTGTAGGTGATGATGGGCAACTTCTGTTTTAGCGATCGCGATCGCACCTGTTGTATCTTTATCCAATCGATGGACAATTCCCGGACGTTGGACTCCGCCAATTCCTGGTAAATTGGGGCAATGTGCCAATAGAGCATTTACCAAAGTACCATCTGGATGACCGGGTGCAGGATGGACAACTAACCCTGCGGGTTTGTTGAGAATGAGTAACTGGTCGTCTTCGTAGAGGATATCTAAGGGGATATCTTCTGCAAGGAGTTCTAAAGGTTGCGCTTCTGGTATTTCGAGAGTGATGCGATCGCCTAACTTGACATTGATCTTCTTAGATGTGCAAACTTTGTCATTAAGTTGGACGTTACCCTGTTCGATTAACTGTTGGATGCGGGAACGGGATAAGTCTGGTAATTCTTGGGAGAGGTAACGGTCAAGGCGATCGTTGCCTTTAGTGTTGACGCAGTGTATCGTATCTTTGAAGGGAAGTAAGCCAGACTCTCGATCGTCTAGTGGAGTTGACGAGCGTTCGCCCTTGGCGTTGGCAAAGCCATCGCTATTTTCTTGGATTTGTAAATTAAATTCGGTCACAATTGCTCTAAATTATTAATTCCCCGTTCTTTAAGTAAAGCGCGGAATGCTTGAAAAGGGGGGTTATAGATCGTGTCTACTCAAGTAAAACCCTGATGTATCCGCGAATTCTATTGCCTTAGCTGTCTTGTATTTGTTCTCTTACCGATTGTCTTGTATTTGTTCTCTTACCGATTGTCGAAAGGTTTTAAGTGTTGAACTCATTCCTGTGGTTCGCGCCATTTCCACAAATCGGGGAATCAGTTCTGTGATAGAAAAAGTGGGAAATGTGGGGCTAATGAGAGACTTCACATATCGCTCACCTTGCAGCAAGCTAATTTCTAGGTTTTTGCTTTCATATCGCCAAATTTCAGGTACTTTCAACGCCTCGTAGGCACTAATTTGGGTTTTAGAGGTGACATCAATTTCAATTGCCAAATCAGGAGGAGGGTCAACAGTTAGGTCGATCCTATCTTTCCCAATCATTAGCTTATAGTTTTGAATATAAAAACAATCATCGGGTTCAATACCTGCACTTATATCTTTTCGCTTAAAGGTAGTTGAACCTAAAGACTCCCAATTGAAATCGAGTTCATCTAGCAAGGCTTTAACTAAATCTCCAATAATTACCTTAGATGGCTCATGTTCTGGTAATGGAGCCATAATTTCTAACGTTCCTTGGCTGTATGCTACTCGACTCCCGCGATGCTCTCCTAACTCGTTGAGAATTGCTTCAAATACTTGCCAACTCACATCTTCCAAGATTATTCTTTGCCCTGGTGGAACTCGAATTTGTTTGAGTTGAAGAGTAACCATAAGATGTTAGTTGTTAAATAACTTCATTTTTACATTAGCAAAAAGGGAATTTTTTCAAATTCGATGTAGCAAACGCCCTAGCCAAAAAGCGATGTTGGCATTTTGTGATGTAGAGAATATTATTCATAATGATTTAGTTAACTAGAATATTTGATGATCCCTAAATTCTAATTCTCATTATATTCACGCAATTTATCTAACAGAAAAATTGATTTTTTAGTCAGTTCTATTTCTTCGGTTGTAACTTTTCTACGAATTCCATTAAGGAAATAACTATACTGCCGCAAAACTTCTTCTTTCCAAATCAAATACTCTTTAGCTTTCTTTGAACACAAACAATACGTTTCAAATAAAGGAATAATCACTTCGGCTAGTTTTTTATTATCTGTAAGTTGATAGAAATTTACTGGTTTCCCTTTCTGCGTTGGATAACTACTAGTAACATGACCCACACCTAAAGTTTTTTTTTATGAAATGAAGAACTTGCTGATCATCACTCCTTTGACCAATCCTTATTCTTTGATATCCTAAACCAATCTTACCCTTGGGTTTTTGTTGACCAATTATTAAAGATCCCTCACCATCAAAAAAGCCAGTAAACCAAAATCCAAAATTATCATCAATTTGTAACCGATTAGGTATATGTAAATTCATGGTTGGCATTTTCTACGTTGAATCAATACAAGGAATTTTATTATATATTAATACATTAGTACTAAACTTCCAAGAAATTTCTTCTAACCACGAAAATATGAAGATTAATCAAACAAGCGAACAAGTTTTTCTTTGCGCCTTTGCCTGAGCCTATCATTCCTAAGAACCTACGGCTGGCAGATTAACTGGAATACATACATCTGGCGCACACAAACCAAGAAACTCTAGCGTTGTCACCTCAAGAGTATTCAAATCCACGAGGCGGATGGCATAATTATTGGTATCAGCAATATATAAAAAAGAACCGATCGCACTCAATCCCGAAGGTTCAAAAAACTGAGTGTTTTTACCCTGGCCATCTTGTAAGCCACTAGTACCATCTCCTAAAACTGTTTGACAATTCCCTGTACTAGGATTCACTAATTTAATTTTGTGATTGTAAGTATCTGCTACCCACAAAAAATTCTGAGCATATTCCACTCCTAAACAGTGCTGTAAACGAACATCTTCACCTTGTCCATCTACATCACCAAAACCAAATAAACCCCCGCTACCGCAAACAGTTCGCACTTGGTACGGTTCTACAATTCCAACACCGCGAATTGAGCTAACTTCACTGTCAGCAATATATAATTCATTCCCATCGGTGCTAATACCGCTAGGTTGAGCAAAAGCAGATTCGGTAAGTGAACCATCAACGCAAGCTTCTGCACCAGTACCAGCATAAGTTTTGATAATGCCAGTTTCTAAATCCATTTCCCAAATTTGATGAGGCCCAGCCATTGCAATAAACAAGGTATTTCCCACTTTGACTAAATCCCAAGGAGAATTTAACGCAGTTTCTAAACCAATACCGCCATGAGGACGGATATTGCGGCTTTGTTTACCTGTTCCTGCGATCGCTTCCACCACTTGACGCTTCAAATCTACTCGCCGCAGGGTATGATTTTCTGTATCAGCAACATAAAGAATTTCATTTTCAGCATCATAAGCCATTCCTTGTGGTGCAAAAAATTGCGCTTCGTCAAAAGCACCATCAGTTAAGCCAGATTTTCCAGTACCAATCAAGTGCAGAATTTCGCCGTCGAAGGTACTCATAATCAGGCGATGATGTCCAGAGTCAGCGATGAATAAACCCATTGGAGTAGCTAGAACTTTACCAGGAAAAGCTAAAGGTGTGATTAATGGTTGGCGCTGTTTTTCTAAAGTCAAGCTGATTTCTTGAAAATTAATTGTGCCTTTGTCTTGGTGTTGCTGAATTAACTTTTGAATTAACTCGTCTAAAGTGTCGCGGTTTCCTTCACCAGAAATCTGGCCAATTACGTAACCTTCTGGATCGATAATTATTAACGTAGGCCAAGCACGTACAGCATACTCTTCCCAAATCCGAAAACCACTGTCAACTACAACTGGATGTTCAATGTCGTAGCGCAGGATAGCTTGACGAATGTTTTCTATTTCTTTTTCGTTGTCAAATTTGGCAGAGTGAACGCCGATAACAATAAGGCTGTCTTTATATTTTTGTTCTAAATATTTCAGGTTTGGTAAAATATGCAGACAATTGATACAACAGTATGTCCAAAAGTCTAAGATTACGACTCTACCCCTGAATTGTTTAAGAGGCAAGGGTTTTTCGGTGTTTAGCCAAGAGTAATTTTGTGGTAATTCTGGCGCTCTGACACGGGGAATCATAGGTAATTCATAATTCATGATTCATAAATGCAAACATTGTGCTTATTGGCTATACGTAATTTAACGCGGTTGTATCTGTTGTGAAAAAACTTGAAGATTTAACTGCTGTGGATTTATCAGCTTTGGTACAACAAGCTAAAACACAGGCTAAACAGGGACAAGTTGCCGATCGCATTCCGCAATTAGCTAAAGCTAATCCTGGTTGGTTTGCAGTTCATATCTGCTGTGAATCGGGGAAAACTATCAGCTTTGGGGATACAGCTTGTGTGTTCCCGCTAATGAGCGTGATTAAGACATTTTCTTTACTCTATCTGCTAGAACATCTAGGAGCAGAAAAAGTTTTTGGATGGGTTGGGGTGGAACCATCGGATGCACCTTTCAATTCTTTAGAACAACTCATTACCGATCGCGGATACCCCCGCAATCCGATGATTAATAGTGGAGCAATTATTCTCGCTGGTAAATTACCAGGAAGGGACGCAAGCGTTCGCACTCTTTTATTTTGTCAATGGCTCAACCAATTAGCAGGTTGTCAACTAAATTTGGATGAGGCCATGCTAGCTTCAGTGCGATTAACACGCTCAAAAGCCAATGAAGCGATCGCAAACTATCTTGCCGAAACAGGTCATCTAGAAAACTGGGAAACGGCACTTGACACTTACGAGCAAATATGCTGTATATCAGGACGAGTTGAAGATTTAGCTCTGTTAGGAAAACTCCTAGCTTGTGAAAATGACTGTTTATCGGTACAAAACCGCCGGATTGTCAACGCGTTGATGTCAACTTGTGGGTTATATGAAGCTTCCGCCCAGTTTGCAGTCAAAATTGGTTTACCGATGAAATCAGGGATTGGTGGTGGACTTGTGGCAATAGTACCAGGTGAGGGAGCGATCGCTTGCTATAGTCCAGGGTTAGATGATGTAGGAAATTCTGTAGGTGCGATCGCATTTGTTGAGGCTTTAGCGCAAGAGTTACACTTGAGCATTTTCGGATAAATGGTGCTTTTGAATTGGAAGAGAAATGATGAATTCTGTACCACTACTTACCTCAGATTTACACATTAATTGTCCTCCGTGTTTCTCGACTACAATCTGATGACTAATTGAAAGCCCCATACCAGTGCCAACACCTCTAGCTTTAGTAGTGAAAAACGTCTCAAAAATTCTTTCTTGAACATCAAGGGGAATCCCAGAACCATTATCAATAATGCGGACAACTACCCAGTTTTTATCTTTAAGTTCAGTAGCGATCGTAATTCGTGGTTTGTCTTGAGCATTGTGCTGTTCCTCCAATGCATCAAGCGCATTATTAAGAATGTTCATAAACACTTGATAAAGCGAGCTAGAAAAGCCCTCAATGCTGGGAATATCGCCGTATAAGCGCTCAATCGTAATACCTTTTTTGATGCGGTTATTGAGAATGAGTAGGGTACTCTCAATGCATTCGTGCAAATTTACTGGATGCGCTTCTGCTTCATCTAGACGAGAGAAGTTTTTCAAACTTAAGACAATTTGCCGCACGCGATCCGCACCAAACTTCATTGACTGCAAAAGTTTAGGTAAATCTTCTTCTAAGAATTCTGCATCAATTTCAGTGGCATAGGATTGCACCGCTAGAGGTGGATTAGGCACTTCTTGGCGATAGGTTTGTAGCAATGCTAATAAATCGTCTACATATTGAATAGCAGGATCTAAATTCCCATAAATAAAATTTACTGGATTATTAATTTCATGGGCAATACCAGCTACCATTCGTCCTAAACTAGACATTTTCTCACTTTGAAGCAACTGGGCTTCTTGCATTTGCTGCTGATGAAAAGCTGCTGCTTGCTGTTCTTCCAGTAGACATTTAACTCTATATAAAACTTGGTTAAATGCAATAGCAAGTATCCCAATCTCATCTGTAGTCATAACAGGTGCTTGCAGGTCAAAGTTAGATTCTTTCGTGACTCGCTGCGCCATATTCGTCAGCACTTCGACCGGACGGGTAATAGTTCGACTCGTGAATAAAGCTAAAAGAGTAGCAATTAACGCTGATAATAGTACACTAGCAGTAATAATATAAACCCGCATTTGTGCTGCTGTCTTGAACGCAGCCGTCGCTACTGTTAAATCTTTATAAGAAGTATCAATAACGGTAACTAATTCATCAGATATTCCGTCAAACTTGATTGCTAAATCACTGTTGGTAAACTTCAACAATTTTTGTTGAGCGATCGCAATTTTATTTTCAGTTAAAGGTGATAGTTCAAGTTGCTGAAGTAATTCTTTAAGTTGCCGAATATAAGTTTGAGCTAAACCATCATAAGTTTTGAGAAACAGAGGAATATTCTCAGTATGGTTTTCGCCCACATAATCAGCACTTTTTATATATTTTTGGAGTTCAGGCCAGACTTGCTCAATTTGAGGTGCGTGTACATTAGTAATGTGTGCGTATTCCTCTGTATATAAATCTGGATATGGCACTAATGGAATGAGCTGCTGTTGGTGCGTCCGTGTCTGGAGGATACTTGTCTGGAGGCGATAAAGCAAATTAAGTTCTTTAAAAGCGTTTTGTTGCTCCTGCAAAGCCTTTTCTTGATAGTGTTCTCCAAAGATTAATCCAATCGTAGTTCCTAAAATTCCAACACTGAGGGCAAGAGCATAACCACATTTAATTTTATTAACAACACTCAGACCATTTGTAAGTCGTGAAAACCACCCTTTTTGGTTCGATTGTACAGCAGCAATATCACTGGAAGCTGCCTGAAAATCTGAAACTTGAGTCTGATAAGGCATAGTAATCCTAAGTAAGTAATAAAAGCTAATCCTTACTTAGAATTCCCTAGTTGTTCTGCAAAATAAAAATTTTGCAACTTTTTGCTCCCGACGGTAAAGCAAATTATTTCACTTCTCTTTTTTCCGGTAATGGCATTGATTCAGGCGTTGGCGTTATCTCTGGCTGTGGTTCTGCTGTTGGCGTAATTATTTCTGGTACTGGAGATTCAATAATCTCTGGCAGCGTAGGTGGCAAACTAGGAGATGGCGTAACTGGTACTTGTGGAGTAAGTGTCTTGCCTGTTCGACGGTTAAAAAATCCGCCAAATTTAGGTTTTGTTGTCTGAGGCACAACTTTTTCGGGTAATGGCCTTGATTCAGGAGTTGGCGTTACCTCTGGCTGTGGTTCTGCTGTTGGCGTAATTATTTCTGGTACTGGAGACTCGATAATCTCTGGCAGCGTGGATGGCGAACTAGGCAATGGCTCAACTGATGGTTGTGCATTGGGGACTTTACCAGCCCTACGGTTGAAATATCCATCTAATCTAGGTTTTATTGGTTGAGGTACAACTTTTTCAGGTAAAGGCGTTGATTCAGGTGTTGGTTTTACCTCTAGTTGCGGTTCTGATACCGGAGGCTCAATTATTTCTGATGGTGTCGGTGAAAGACTAGGAGATGGTACAGCCATTGGAACTTCCAATTTTGGTTGTTCTGGCTGTGTTTTGAATTCTTTTGGAATTTCAGTTTCAGGAATGGGCTGTTTTTCTAGCTTCGGTTGTATTTGGGGTGTTTTCTCAACAGACGGCGTAGGTGTGAGTTTATAATTCGGGTCTACAATGCCACGCACCTCATCTGCTGTGAGTTCTCCTCTGACAATTTTCGACAAAGTGTCTTTACCTTTTGGTTGGTAGTCAATCAGCCTGACTGTAGTATTAAAGGCATTTTTAAGAGGATTTCCTTGGTTATCAAGGAATTCTAGTTTTACCCAGTTTTTTCCTGGACGGAAGCCTTTAAGATAAACTGCTTGCCAGCGATCAAAAATAAAGCTTTCACCATTAATTGTGGAGCGGATGCGCCAATCACTGAATTCGTCATTAGCGTTTTCCTTCAGGGCGAGGTGCAGAGGAGCGTTAGTTAGGTAAAAGTCTAGTAAGATTGGTTCTGCTCCATAGCTACTTTGAGGACGGCTGTAAGTTAGCAGGGGTAAATTAGGATCTGGGTTGTTGTCGTCGGTTTTGGTGAAAACGTGAAATGTTGTCTGGGCATAAGCACCTTCATTCTTAAAGCTTTCATGCCAAGGACGAGAGGCAAAGACGCGCAGGGTATGAGTACCTGGAGACAAGTCTGGCAAAACCAAGGGCTGATTCAGGTCGTAAACAGGTATATAAGGTTGGTTATCTAAAATTACGTGTAAATGGGGCCCTAGCTGTAATTGTGGGTCTTTAAATATTGGTAGATCCTTAACCTGAAAACTGGCTGTGGCTTTGCTGTCTTGAAGAACTTCATCAGCTTGCGGAGTAACAATTGTAACTTGTGGCTGATAAACTTCCAAAATTGTCCGCAGTTCTTGGATAACAGATGGTGGGGAAACTTCCGAAAATTGCTTTGAAATTTGAGAAATCTCTGGAGAGTTTTCTCTATATTCATCAGTAGATACTTCCTGGCTACTGACTTTCCCACCACAACTGGTCAAACTTAATACCAGCAATAATGTTATTACCCACCTGAGAATCGGGAACCTCTGAGGGAGGAGCTTCTGTAATACCCTTTTCTGCCAAGAGTTCATGCGTTGCACCCAGTGATAGTCTTCGACAATTGACAGATTATTTTGGCTCAAACTGTCCATAGGGAACAATAGCCTAAAAGATGAAATCTGCCTCAAATCTTGCAAGTTTTCTTGTGTATCTCAGGAAATTTTAAAATAAGTCATATTCTTTACAGCTTTTTACTTACAACAATGAAAATATGACACAAATGTTCATGAATAATAGCAGCAAAAGCTGGAATGCCAGACACAGCCTGCCAAACCATAAATTTTACAAATTGTTATTCTTTGTAAATTAAATGGAAAAACTATTGACTTTTAGACAAATAGCTTGAAGTTAAAAGGCATACAAGGCAGTAATTCCAGCTAGATTTCAGCAAGTTTGAATTATTGTTAAAATATCTCTAACAAAGTACAGGTTAAGACTCTATAATTCAACGAGAAACAACTATCCACATAGGGTGTTCATTACGGCTTCAGTAAAATTCTGGAGTATGTGATAATGGTTAACTTTGTGGTATTCATGATTCCTCATTCCTTATCTAGAGAGGAGGTCGAATGACAATAAGTCCTCCGGAGCGAGAGGAAAAGAAGGCAAGAGTAATCGTCGATAATGACCCAGTTCCAACCTCATTCGAGAAATGGGCGCAACCTGGACATTTCGACAGATCCTTAGCCCGAGGCCCCAAAACCACCACATGGATTTGGAACCTGCACGCACTCGCCCATGATTTTGATACACATACAAGCGATTTAGAAGACATATCCCGCAAGATATTCTCAGCCCACTTCGGCCACTTAGCCGTAGTGATGGTTTGGTTTAGCGGGATGATTTTCCACGGCGCGAAGTTTTCTAACTACGAAGCTTGGTTAAGCGACCCGTTAAACGTTCGGCCTAGTGCCCAGGTCGTTTGGCCCATTGTGGGACAAGACATTTTAAACGGTGATGTTGGCGGTGGTTTCCACGGTATTCAAATCACCTCCGGTTTGTTTCAAGTATGGCGTGGCTGGGGTATCACAAACTCCTTCCAACTTTACGTGACTGCGATCGGTGGCTTGGTATTAGCAAGCTTATTCTTATTTGCTGGCTGGTTCCACTACCACAAACGCGCTCCCAAACTGGAATGGTTCCAGAACACGGAGTCGATGCTGAATCACCACTTGTCAGTATTGCTGGGTTGTGGTTCATTAGGCTGGGCCGGTCACATAATCCACGTGTCCGCACCGACCAACAAGCTTTTGGATGCAGGCGTAGCTCTTAGAGATATACCCTTGCCCCACGAGTTCATCTTGAACAAAGGCTTGTTGACCGAGTTGTATCCTAGCTTTGCTGCTGGTTTAGCACCTTTCTTCACCTTGAACTGGGGTCAGTATGCTGACTTCCTCACCTTCAAGGGCGGTTTAAACCCAGTAACAGGCGGCTTGTGGATGACTGACATTGCTCATCACCACTTAGCGATAGCAGTTATCTTTATCATTGCTGGTCATCAGTACCGTACCAACTGGGGTATTGGTCACAGCATTAAAGAGATCCTAGAAAACCATAAAGGTCCTTTCACCGGTGAAGGTCACAAAGGTTTGTATGAAAACCTGACCAGCTCCTGGCACGCTCAGTTGGGAACGAACCTAGCTTTATTGGGTTCGCTGACCATTATTGTGGCGCACCATATGTACGCCATGCCTCCTTACCCATACCTGGCAACTGACTATGCTACACAGTTGTGCATATTCACTCACCATATGTGGATTGGAGCCTTCTTAATTGTAGGCGGTGCGGCTCACGCTACCATTTTCATGGTGCGGGATTACGATCCTGTGGTCAACCAAAACAACGTTTTGGATCGGGTACTTCGTCATAGAGATGCAATCATCTCTCACCTAAACTGGGTGTGTATATTCCTTGGCTTCCATAGCTTTGGGTTGTACATCCACAATGACACGATGCGTGCCTTGGGTCGTCCCCAAGATATGTTTTCGGATACAGCAATCCAATTGCAACCAGTTTTTGCCCAATGGGTACAAAACATCCACACCTTAGCTCCTGGTGGCACTGCTCCCAATGCCTTAGAGCCAGTTAGCTATGCGTTTGGTGGTGGAATCTTGGCGGTAGGCGGCAAAGTGGCGATGATGCCCATTGCTCTGGGTACAGCCGACTTTATGATCCATCACATTCACGCATTCCAAATTCACGTTACTGTCCTGATTCTGTTAAAAGGATTCCTGTTTGCCCGTAGCTCTCGTCTGATTCCAGACAAAGCAAACCTGGGCTTCCGCTTCCCTTGCGACGGTCCTGGTCGTGGTGGTACGTGTCAAGTGTCTGGTTGGGATCACGTGTTCCTCGGACTATTCTGGATGTACAACACCATATCCATCGCAATTTTCCACTTCAGCTGGAAGATGCAATCAGATGTATGGGGAACTGTAGATGCAGATGGTGCTGTGACTCACATCACCGGTGGTAACTTTGCCCAAAGCGCGATTACCATTAACGGTTGGTTGCGAGACTTCTTGTGGGCACAAGCTACACAAGTCATCAATTCCTATGGCAGTGCGCTATCTGCTTATGGACTCATGTTCTTAGGCGCTCACTTTGTTTGGGCATTCAGCTTGATGTTCCTGTTCAGTGGTCGCGGCTACTGGCAAGAACTGATTGAGTCCATTGTTTGGGCACATAACAAACTGAAGGTAGCACCAGCAATTCAGCCTCGCGCTCTGAGTATTATTCAGGGTCGAGCTGTAGGGGTAGCTCACTACCTCTTGGGAGGAATTGCCACAACTTGGGCGTTCTTCCATGCACACATCCTTTCAGTAGGGTAGCAATCAGTTATTGAGTGCTGAGTACTGAGTGCTGAGGCAAAACTCAGAACTCAGGACTCAGAACTTAGGACTCTAGAGGCTGATACTTGATGGCTAAAGGTCAGAGGATTTATTAAACCTATGGCGACGAAATTTCCGAAATTTAGCCAGGATCTCGCACAGGACCCGACGACTCGTCGGATATGGTATGCGATCGCTACAGGCAACGATTTTGAAACCCATGATGGCATGACGGAAGAAAATCTTTACCAAAAGATTTTCGCAACTCACTTCGGTCACTTGGCAATCATCTTCCTGTGGGCATCCAGCCTCCTGTTCCACGTAGCCTGGCAAGGTAACTTTGAACAGTGGATTAAAGATCCCCTTCATATCCGTCCCATCGCCCATGCGATTTGGGACCCCCACTTTGGTAAACCAGCGATCGAAGCTTTTACCCAAGCTGGCGCTAGTAATCCAGTAAATATTGCTTACTCTGGTGTTTACCACTGGTGGTACACCATCGGTATGCGGACAAACAGTGAACTGTACACTGGTTCAGTTGGTCTGTTGTTGTTGGCAGCAGTGTTCTTGTTCGCTGGCTGGCTGCACTTGCAACCCAAGTACCGTCCTAGCTTGGCATGGTTTAAGAGCGCTGAACCCCGCCTAAACCACCACTTAGCAGGTTTGTTTGGTGTTAGTTCTTTGGCTTGGGCTGGTCACTTAATTCACGTTGCTATCCCCGAAGCTCGCGGACAGCACGTAGGTTGGGATAACTTCCTGAATACCCCACCTCACCCAGCAGGTTTGACACCTTTCTTTACAGGCAACTGGGGCGTTTACGCTCAAAACCCTGACACTCCTGGGCATATATTCAGCACATCTCAAGGTGCAGGTACTGCAATTCTGACTTTCTTGGGTGGTTTCCATCCCCAGACAGAAGCTTTGTGGCTAACTGATATAGCTCATCACCACTTGGCGATCGCAGTTATCTTTATAATTGCCGGTCACCAGTACCGGACTAACTTCGGAATTGGTCACAGCATCAAAGAAATGCTGAACTCCAAATCCGGTTTAGTACCTGGTACAAAGAGTGAAGGTCAGTTCAACCTGCCTCACCAAGGATTGTACGACACCTATAACAACTCGCTGCACTTCCAGTTAGGTATTCACCTAGCTGCTCTGGGAACCGTCACCTCTTTGGTGGCACAGCATATGTACGCCATGCCTCCTTATGCATTTATTGCTAAGGACTACACAACTCAGGCAGCGCTGTACACGCACCACCAATACATTGCTGGTTTCCTAATACTTGGTGCTTTTGCTCACGGAGCTATATTTTGGGTACGTGATTACGACCCAGAACAAAACAAAGGCAACGTCCTTGAGCGCGTGTTGAAGCACAAAGAAGCGATTATTTCCCACCTTAGCTGGGTATCCCTTTTCTTAGGCTTCCACACCCTCAGCCTGTACGTCCACAACGATGTAGTGGTTGCTTTCGGTACTCCTGAAAAGCAAATTCTGATTGAGCCAGTGTTTGCCCAGTTCGTCCAAGCTGCTCATGGTAAAGTACTGTACGGCTTAGACACCTTGCTGTCTAACCCAGATAGTATTGCCAATACAGCATGGCCAAACTACGCTAACGTTTGGTTACCAGGCTGGTTAGATGCCATCAATGCTGGTACTAACTCCTTGTTCTTGACAATTGGCCCTGGCGACTTCTTGGTACACCATGCGATCGCTTTAGGTCTACACACCACCACCTTGATCTTGGTCAAAGGTGCTTTGGATGCCCGTGGTTCTAAGCTGATGCCCGATAAAAAGGACTTCGGCTATGCCTTCCCTTGCGACGGCCCCGGTCGTGGCGGTACTTGCGACATCTCAGGTTGGGATTCCTTCTACCTAGCTACATTCTGGATGCTGAATACCCTTGGTTGGGTTACCTTCTACTGGCATTGGAAGCATTTAGGTATTTGGCAAGGCAACGTAGCTCAGTTCAATGAGAACTCTACATATCTCATGGGCTGGTTCCGCGATTACCTCTGGGCTAACTCTGCTCAGTTGATTAACGGTTACAACCCTTACGGCGTGAATAACCTGTCTGTCTGGGCTTGGATGTTCTTATTTGGACACCTAGTTTGGGCTACTGGCTTCATGTTCTTAATCTCCTGGAGAGGTTACTGGCAAGAGTTGATTGAAACCCTTGTTTGGGCACACGAACGCACTCCTCTAGCTAACCTAGTTCGCTGGAAAGACAAGCCCGTGGCTTTGTCCATCGTTCAAGGTCGCGTAGTTGGTCTAGCTCACTTCACTGTTGGCTATGTCTTAACTTACGCCGCATTCTTGATTGCTTCTACTGCTGGTAAGTTCGGTTAATTAGGCTGCTAGTTTTGTAGGTAAGTAATAAAAATCCCCTGCCGAAAGGTGGGGGATTTTTGTGAAATTAATTTTGTAGCTGGATGAGGTTAGGGATGGATATAGTATGTATTAATTTGTATGTTTTGAAGTATTTGAAGTATTTTTAGATGCAAAATTCGGAATAGGTATGAGAAGGATAAAGAAAAGGATGCTTGGTTTAAAAAATCAAGAATTCTCTGCGTTGAACACTACCCTGCGGAGAAATGTTACAACCAACCAAGAGCAGTAGTAGAAGAATTTTTGAGCTTTCTGTCTAAACACAAAAGGTAGGCTGCGATCGCCTAAAATTAAACTTAATCGTGAGCAGTCGTAATTATGACAGACTGGCATAATATCTTATAACTTAAGATGAACACTAAACTTGTTGAATCACTCTTACAAGTTATCCTGTCTCTCTCTGATGATGAGCGATCGCTATTAGAAGAAAAACTATTTTTCAATTCATCAGAGCCTTCAACTCCTGATTTAATGCTACTTGCCCAGACTGGAGGAGCCTTTAACTTTCTTGAAAATGAACCAGACATATACTCACTTGACGATGGAGAACCTATCTAATGTCTCTCCAAAAAGGTGATATTGTCTTGGTTCCATTTCCATTTACAGACTTGAGTGGAACAAAGCTACGTCCTGGTTTAGTTTTATGGATAGATACTATAGGCGATGATGTCACTTTATGTTTTATTTCATCTCAAAATATAAGTAGTTTGAGTCCAGAAGAGTTCATCTTAGAACCTTCAGATCCAGATTTTACTAGTACTGGATTACGGATTGCTTCTAAAGTTAGGGTGACTCGAATAATTACCATAGAGCGTAGACTAATCACTAGAAGGATAGGTAAATTAGGAGCAAATCAACTTCAGCAGTTGAACACACTAATACTTCAAGCTTTGAAACTGACATAATTTCAAGTCTATTATTAAGCTACTGGAAACCGCGAGTTTACCGCCGTAGGTATCGCCTAAAATTAAACTTAATTACAAGCACTTAAAACCATAACAAACTGGCAAGAACGCATTAATAAATAACAGTAAAACTCGACGAGAACATGGCACAACGACATACAAACGCGAATCCGCCGATCGCAGTGATAGCATGGATACAAAGTTAATATACTCTCTGCGTTACTTTGCGCTTCCCTCTGTGTTCCTCTGCGTTAAAAAATCACCTTTAAAATAAAATATCCAGACAATATAAAAACAAGCTATAACTATAAAAAACGAGATAATTTTATAACTCTTGCAAGAAGAACCAATAACGTCACCAAAAGAAATAATTTTTAATCCCTATTATACCCAGCAGAACGGAACAGCATATTTAGGTGATAGCCTTAAACTTATTAAATTTATTGACGATAATAGTATTAATTTAATTATCACATCACCTCCATTTGCTCTGACACGAAAAAAAGAATACGGTAACGAAACTGCTGAAAAATATATTGAGTGGTTCCTACCTTTTGCATCCGAATTTAAAAGAGTACTCGCAGATAATGGCTCATTCGTAATAGATTTAGGTGGTGCTTACCTTCCTGGTAATCCCGTGCGGAGTATCTATCAATACGAACTTTTAGTTAGATTATGTAAAGAAGTAGGTTTCTTTCTTGCTCAAGAATTCTACCACTACAATCCAGCCCGACTGCCAACCCCTGCTGAGTGGGTAACAATCAGGCGGATTCGCGTGAAAGATTCTGTAAATACAGTTTGGTGGTTGTCTAAGACACCGAATCCTAAAGCAGATAACAGAAAAGTTTTAAAGCCTTATAGCCAAAGTATGAAACAATTACTCAAAAATGGTTATGAGGCTAAACTACGTCCTAGTGGACATGATATTTCGGATAAATTCCAAAAGGATAACCAAGGTGCAATTCCGCCAAATCTACTAGAAATTGCTAATACTGAATCCAATAGTGCTTATTTACGACGCTGTAAAGCAGCAGAAATTAGACCGCATCCAGCACGTTTTCCTCAAGGGTTTGCCGAGTTCTTCATCAAATTTTTAACTGATGAAGGTGATATGGTTTTAGATCCATTTGCAGGTTCTAACACAAGCGGGTTTGTTGCTGAAACTCTGCAACGCCGATGGATATCTTTTGAAATTAACGAGGATTACGTAACGGGAAGTCGTTATCGATTTAGCCCGTAAAAGATTAAGTAAAGAGTCAGGACCCAGAAGTGAAAATTTATAACTTACAACTCATAAATCATAACTATTGACTTAAATTTCTCCATTCACCTGCATTTGATGAACTTGATCTGCTAGCTCTTGACGACCTTGATCATCTAGTTTGTCAATAGCTAACATCCCCATCAGAATAACTTCTTTCAGGGTCAAACGTGTCGAATGTGCCTGTTTTTGCACAATCTCTTTAATAATGGGACTGACACCAATCGCTGTACTAGCTCTAGCCACGGAAGAAAAGGAAAACACTAATGATTAAGCCTAAATCTTAGCACTTCCCATGAAGTTATTTTCTATAGTTAAAACTTAATTTAAATGTGTTTCAACTCATACTTCAATGAGTAAACATTAATTTTAAATTAGCTATGTAAAGAATAACGGTTTTAAGCAGAGGGCACTGTTCCCAAACTAGACATTTCATATCAAATTTCAATTATCGTATCAAAAGTAACAATTTACTTTTGTGATCCCAAAATAGCTGGTATAGTCTTTAACAGCACTAGAAATGACTATAAAGTTATCCCAAACCTTTTTAATTGAGGGTCTTAAGCTCTTTTTTGAGTGAGTCTCCAACTTTCAGTATGGTGAATTTGATGCTTGCTCATTGAGGGTACGTCATCGTATGATATCAACATCCTTAACAGTTTAAGTTTTGCCTATTTCTCTAAAATTTATCTTAAATATTCAATAGCTACATCAAAATTGTGGTCTAATTTGCGACTGGTAGTAAAATCGACTGTTGTCATTTCTTGGCGATCGGCATAACTTCTAACTGTGATGTAAATTAGTCCAAAACGGTCAGAAAGCTATTTGAGTTTCAATCCTTTCTGATGCTAGTTTTTGAATGTTTAATCTGACTAAATCCTATATTTAATAACTGGTGCATTTGCACCGCTCAATCTTATATAAGAAATTAAAAAGCGATCGCCCCTTGATCTAGCAAACTTTCATGCGATCGCTACAATTGCCTTAAATCTGGAAACCTGAAATCAAATGGTTATTTCTTATATCTTAGTAACAACAAAAGCAAAACCCTCTGTCTTGAGATACTCAAAAATCACTCAATAATCGTCAAGTTCGCATACACTTGCAATACAGCACTTTGCAACTAAATGAGGTACAGAACCAAGGATTCACAAATCAAATTATTCTTCTTCCTCCTGCCTCCAGCATAGCTGCCTCCTGCCTCAAAACCAGCGACTTTGTACCTCATGCAAAAGAAAACTGCTGTATTTATGACAACTGAGTTATAAAAAATGGTCAGTTTGTGAAAATAGTGCTTTCAGTAAAACTATCTTTACAAATAAGACTTGTATACCACCGAAAAAACCGTACTTTAAAGAGATCGTGAATTGTCTAATATAATCTCGTTAATACGCTTTACAGAACTATACAGTGTAAATAAGAATAATAACTTAACCGAAGTAAAATTTTCCTGAATACAGGCAATTAATGCTGTCATAGGGAAAAGCAGTGAGTAGAGGAGAGACAAAGCGATGAGGGACCCTTATCTGTTGGCAGCAGGCTTGTTAACAGGATTAGCAATACCAGCATCGGCTCTTCCACATTTGTCAATTGTCCTGCCAGAAAATTCTAGATTCCTGTGGGATTCAAAACAAGGTTCGCAGACAATAGTAAGTAGACAAATCATCCCCAGTGTTGATCTCTCCTTACCAGAACTCAGCAGCCAAGCGTTCCAACCCCTAAAAAGTTCGCAGCCAGCAGGTGAGAAAAATATTAACAGCGTTGATATCTCCTTACCAGAAGTCAGTAGTCAGGTATTACCAGCCCAAACAGAGTCATCACTCAACCCCAGCCCCCAACCAGCTGGTCTTTCGCTGACATCTGGGAATCAACTTTACTACCAAAGATTGGCGGCTCTGAAAACAGGTCAGATTTATACACGCGTAAATAGTGATAATTTGCAATCATTGTGGGAGTCGATAAGGAAGCGTCAACTAACTTATGATGACTGGAAAAGTTTACTGGCTTTAGAAGCTAGAGCGATCGCTCAAGGTCAAGGTGCAAATCATTTAAGTATCTTAATTGGTGATTCTTTGAGTATGTGGTTTCCTAGAGAAAAACTGCCTGCTGGGAAATTGTGGCTGAATCAAGGTATATCCGGAGATACTTCCAGTGGCGTTTTAAAAAGATTAAAGGCATTTTCGGCAACGCGGCCGGATGTTATTTACGTTATGGCTGGGATTAACGACTTACGAAAAGGTGATAGTGATGATGCAATTTTGCGTAATTATCGCCGGATTGTCCGTCGGTTACGGCAGGCTCACCCACAAACTCAAATCATTGTCCAATCAATTTTGCCTACTCGCCTACCAAAACTTTCTAATAGCCGCATTCGTCAGATCAACACACAACTAACCCTAATTGCCAAACAAGAAGGCGCTAATTATCTAAATATTTATAGCTGGTTTACAGATATGGAAGGCAATTTGCGCTCAGAGTTGACTACTGATGGGCTGCATTTGTCTCAAGAGGGATATGATGTGTGGCGCTCGGCACTACAGCAGATAGAATACAGGCTGACTCAGCGTGAAAATTGAGCGATCGCTACGCCAACAACGACGTTTGGGGAGATGTCTACGACAGGCTGCGCCTACGCAATTTTAGATTTATGGAAGTTACTGACAAGGATGCAATCACCATACGTTCTGTAATTGAATATCAATTGGCAACCTTTCAAAAGGATGATGCCCGAGGGGCTTTTGCCTTCGCTAGTCCGGCAATTCAGGCGCAATTTGTAACCCCAGAAAATTTTATCCGGATGGTGAAGATAAGCTACCCAGCAGTATACCGTCCTCGTTCTGTCTTTTTTGAGGAGATAACGACCATCCAGGGAAAGATAACTCAGCCAGTGCTACTACTAGCTCCTGATGGAGTTCCCTTGAGGGCTTTATATTTTATGGAAAAACAGCCAGATAATACCTGGAAGATTAACGGTTGCTTTCTAGTTTCTCTAGAAGGTAAAAATTTATAAATTTTTACCTTTTATAACCAAAATATTTATAATTTAACGCTTAAGGCTTCCCGATCCAAAACCTGATTCAACTTACCACTGCGATAACCTTCTAAATCCAGGGTTACGTAAAGAAATCCGAAATCCTGAAAAGCAGAAACTACTTTCTGTAAATCCGTAGTCAACACAAACTCTTTAATTTGTTCTGGTGGTAATTCAATACGTGCTGTATCCCCTTCCGATCGCACGCGCAAATTCTGCCAACCCAGCTTTCTTAAGAAAATTTCTCCTCTACCGACTCGTTGCAACTTAGCAACAGTAATCTCTTCACCGTAAGGAAACCGGGAACTTAAGCAAGGTTGAGCAGGTTTATCCCACCAAGGTAAACCAAGTTGTTGCGAAAGTTGGCGAACTTCGACTTTGGTGACACCAACTTCAGCTAAAGGCGATCGCGCCCCTCTTTCTTTCGCCGCCTGAATTCCTGGGCGATAATCATGCAAATCATCGGCATTTACCCCATCCACTACGTAGGGATAACCCAACTCTAAAGCTAAAGGTTTGAGAGTGTCGTGCAATTCACTTTTGCAAAAATAACAGCGATTAACAGGGTTAGAGGTGTAATTGGGATTTTCCATCTCGTGAGTCTGGACAACTTTATGAGGAATCCCAATAGTTGCGGCTTGAATTTTGGCATCTTCCAATTCTTCTGGCAACAGCGAAGGAGAAACAGCCGTGACAGCCAAAGCGCGATCGCCCAACACATCATAAGCAATTTTGGCAACCAAAGTGCTATCAACGCCCCCAGAGTAGGCAATCAATGCCTGCTCCATTTCTTCAAATAAAGCTTTTAATTGCTCAAATTTTTCTGTCAGCATCATTTCTCAATCCTGCCCAAACCCTATAGCACCCAACAAATTCTATTGTAGTGATTACTTATAGGGCATTGGGGATTGGGCATTCCCTACTCCCCATCAACTAAGCTTGGTGCTTTACTGTACTTGGCCACCAGACTGGCTAAAAGTGGTAAATCAATCGGTTTAGAAATATAGTCATCTACTCCAGCCGCTAAACAAGTTTCGCGATCGCCTTTCATTGCCCTTGCTGTTTGTACAATTATCGGAATCGCTCGATATTGCCGATTTTCTCGCAGCTGCTGTACTAAGTTAAGTCCATTTGCATCTGCTAGATGAACATCCATTAAAATCACCACTGGGTCTAACTGTGTTAGAGCTTCCCACATTTCGTCAGCATTCTTAACCCAAGTCACCTGATATCCCAATTTACCTAGATAAATTTGCATCAAATTAGCGTTGGGTAAATCATTTTCTACCAGCAAAATCTCTACAGACGAGCTAGAGGTGAAAGGCAAAGAAGATGAAGAGTATTTTGCTTCCCCTGCTTCCCCTGCTTCTTCTGCCTCCCCTGCTTCCCCTGCTTCCCCTGCTCCCCCTCCCTCCTCATCTCCCGCCTCTTGCTTAAGGGGAAGTACAAGGGTAAAACGGGAACCGCGATCTACTTCAGATTCAACTTTTACAGAACCACCATGAATTTGGGCGAGTTTCCGAGTCACTGTTAAACCCAAACCAGTACCTTCAGCACCACCAGCGACAGCCTTCGCAATTTGGAAATAGGGTTCAAACAGTTGAACTTGGTCTTCTTGGGAAATGCCAGTGCCAGTATCCCAAACTGTAAAATGCATAAATACACCTTTGGGAGCAACCTGTAAGCCAACACTTCCTTTACTAGTAAACTTTAGAGCGTTGGAGAGTAAATTAAACAGCATTTGCTTGAGTCGCAAGGGATCAGCTACTAGGGTTGTAATATCGGGATCAAGTTCTAGACGAAGTTTCAAACCCTTATTAGCGGCTTTCTCTTTCACCAGTGCCAAAACATTGGTACACAGCAGTGGGACATCTATTGTCTCCCACTGCACTTCTAGTTGATTTGCTTCAATTTTAGAAAGATCCAAAATATCATTTATCAGAGCTAGCAAGTGCTTGCCGCTAGACTGAATGATATTTAAATACTCTTGCTGGCGTTCTTTAGTTGGTTCGTACCCTTGAGCTAAAAGCAAGTGGGTAAACCCAATCATAGAACTTAGCGGTGTCCGAATTTCGTGGCTGGTGTTTGCCAGAAACTGATTTTTGAGTTGATTGGTACGCTCCAATTCTTGATTAGAGTTACTTAACTGTTGATACCGTTGTTGCCAAGACAGGATCTGTCTAAGCTGTACTAAAGCTGTAGTACAGTGTTTGGCAGACCTTGCCATCAATTGTGATCTGAGTTGAGCTTGTAATTCTTCTCTGAGCGACTCACGATTAGAGTTTAGGCGTGCTGGGGCGATAATTAGCCAGCCCATGACGTTGCCAGAATCATCAGCTAACCGCCAAGCGCTCGGTGGTTGCTGATTTTCAAGCTGTTGTAAATCTTCGAGTTCTATAACCTCTTGCAATCTCAACAGCAGCTTTTTTTCTGCTGTCAGCACTTCTAAAAATAAAGGTTGTGAGTTTGGCACTGGAGAACGAGAAACATAGCAAACTGTGGCAACAGTTTCTTGTGGTTGAAACAGAGCAATGCCTACGGCACAATCTGTAAGCGCCGGATTACTGCTGTGAACAGCACTGTTAATCTCGTTGACTACAGTTTGGAGAATTTGTGCTTCTGCGGCTTCTGCCTGTGGGACATTGTTACAAGCAGAAAGTACACAATCATTAAGGCGACTTTGCAACTGGTTCAAGCTGCTCTCCAGCCACAACTTGGCGCGAAGTTGCTGAATTGTTGTCAAAGGTTTTGGCCTTGCATCTATCTGTGAGTTCTGGTCTGGTAAGCTTGAATACTGCTGCATGGTCAACTAGACCGCTGAACAAGTTTAGCTTTGCATAAAAATCCTAAAAGGATTCTATGTATATTAGCGGACAATTCTTTTTTATTTATAAACCATAACCTATGTTGTTATAAACCATAACTTATGATGTTAAATTTAGCCGCTAATCCAAAAAAATTATTATATAAACCACGGCTCTAAAATTTTTGAAAGCAACTTAAGCCTTATGGATACACAATTTGCCCAACTAATGGTTAACGGGATTGCGGTTGGGAGCATTATTGCTTTAGCCGCAGTCGGACTCACTCTTACCTACGGAATTTTACGGTTATCTAACTTCGCTCATGGTGACTTTCTCACTCTGGGAGCCTATCTGACCTGGCTGATAAACACTATTGGAGTCAATATTTGGCTGTCGATGATCCTGGGAGCGGCGGGAACAGTAGCAGCAATGCTGTTATCGGAAAAGTTACTCTGGTCAAAGATGCGCTCTATTCGTGCTACTTCCACTACGCTGATTATTATTTCTATCGGACTTGCCTTATTTCTTCGCAATGGCATTATTTTTATCTGGGGTGGCAAGAACCAAAATTATAATTTACCTGTCACGCCAGCATTAGACATCTTTGGTTTAAAGGTGCCGCAAAATCAATTATTGGTATTGGGGTTAGCGGTGCTAGCAATTTTGGCGCTGCATTACTTGCTGCAAAATACCAAAATTGGTAAGGCGATGCGAGCAGTTGCTGACGATCTGGACTTAGCCAGGGTTTCAGGTATTAATGTTGACCGAGTAATTCTTTGGACTTGGGTAATTGCTGGCACTCTTACTTCACTGGGCGGCAGTATGTATGGGTTAATTACAGCCGTGCGTCCAAATATGGGGTGGTTTTTAATTTTACCATTATTTGCCTCAGTAATTCTTGGTGGGATAGGCAACCCTTACGGTGCGATCGCAGCAGCTTTTATTATTGGCATCGTCCAAGAAATCAGCACTCCTTGGCTAGGTTCGCAGTACAAACAAGGTGTAGCACTGTTAATCATGATTTTGGTGCTGCTCATTCGTCCCAAAGGTTTATTCAAAGGAACGATTTGAGCAGCACCATTCCACTTCTAACTATTCAATAATGTGGAAATAGAAGGCTGCCACCACAAAATTGATAGCTAACAATAACAGTGCCCAGCCTGTGCGAAAGGCGTAGGGAGGTTTAGCTCCACTGTCGGCAACTGCGGAATCCTTCGTTTTAGCGGTCATAATGCGATTCTCCTAATGTCAGAACTTTTTAAGAAATACCAAACTGGCGTACCAAATATTCAAATTCTTTAAGAATATTTGTGTGAAGTTAAGAATTGGGAAGAGGCAGGGGGCAGGGAGCAGGGAGAAGAGGGGAAAGAGGTAATTTTTATTCTCCCTCTTGCCCCCTGCCCCCTGCTCCCTGCTCCCTTGCTTCATCCACACTCCCTCATCCCTCCTCTCCAGCATGATAGGAACTGCGAACCAGAGGTCCAGAACGAACATGGTTAAATCCCATTTCCCATGCTAATCTGCCGAGTTGATCGAATTCCTCTGGAGTCCAATATTTTTGGACTGGCAAATGTTCTAAAGAAGGACGCATATACTGCCCAAGAGTTAAGCGATCGCACCCCACAGTTCTGAGATCAGCCATTGCTTCGACGACTTCATCAAGTGTTTCTCCGTGTCCCAGCATCAAACCTGATTTGGTAGGAGTTGTCGGATCGATTTCTTTGACCATAGCCAGTACCGAGAGGGAGCGATCGTACTTGGCTCCTCGGCGCACTGGCCCAGTTAAGCGTCGTACTGTCTCAATATTGTGATTAAAACAGGCAGGTTTGGCTTTCACAATCATCGCTATTCGCTGGTATTGACCTGACTCGCCAATACCAGCACCACCCCAAAAATCTGGTGTCAGCACTTCAATTTGAGTCTCTGGATTCAACTGGCGGATAGTTGCGATCGTTTCTACAAAGTGACCTGCGCCCTGATCGGGCAAGTCATCACGGGCTACAGAAGTCAGCACCACATAACGCAATCCCAAAAGCTGCACCGCCTGTGCTACCTTTTGGGGTTCCTCTAAATCAAGAGCCATCGGTGCATGACCTTTATCTACTTGACAGAAAGCACAAGAGCGTGTGCAAGTTGGCCCCATTAGTAAGAAAGTTGCAGTTTTTTGGGCATAGCACTCCCCCCGGTTGGGACAGCGCCCTTCTTCGCAAATCGTGTGAATTTGGCGCTGCTTAATAATCCGTTGTACGGTAGAGATTTCACTGGCTTTGCCAATAGAGCGACGTAACCAGCTAGGCATTGCCTTAATTTCAGACTTTAGTTCGGCTTGTTGTGACGAAATCATAGACATCCAGGGAAGATGCGGATATTGAGTAACGGTAACGGTCTGTCAATTAACAATAGGCGCAGGGATCGGCAGAGGCAAGGATGCTCTTAATCAAGTCACGATGCCCCTTATGCCCTAGAACCAAGCTAAAGCCTTAAATATCACCATGACACAAATTGAAAAGAGCACAAGCAAAAGTTTTACAAAATACCTCTACCAGTGTCATTTATACCGAAATATACTATCCCCCAATTTCTAGAAATTTTGTATATAGTGGGGGAATTCTCAATGACAATCGGCAAAGCCGCTATTTACACTTAAAGTTTCTGTTAGAGCGAACAGTCGTGGCAAGCAACAAGATTTTAGTTATCGATGACACTACAGTTGTCAGGGTGAAAGTACGAGAAATGTTGCCTCCAGGCAATTTTGAGGTACTGGAAGCAAAAGACGGTTTGGAAGGACTAAATTTTATTCTTCAGGAAAAACTCAGCCTGATTATGCTGGATTTCCTGTTGCCTAAAATGAGTGGCTGGGAGGTTTTCCAGAAAGTTCAAGCCGATCCGGAGTTAAGGAAAATTCCTTTGGTGATCATGTCTGGTCGCAAAGAAGAGGTGACTGAGAAAATCACAGAACCCTTTGAATACTTTGAATTTTTGGGTAAGCCTTTTGATCAGAAGCAACTAATCGGCGCGATTAAGTTAGCTATGACCAAGGCGAAACAGCCACGCCCAGAACTAGCCTCAGTAGGAGCAGCAGTTGCCGTCAAAAATAGCACGGTTGCAACTTCTAGTGTTGCCAATGCTACGGTAGCAGCCCCTAGTGTCGCTAATACTACAGTAATAACTCCTAGTGCTACAAATACTGCGATGCCTACGGCGGCAAGCAACTCAACTCCTAGCGCCGGAGGAGCCTCCAACGCAGAAATTAATGCATTGAATGAGAAAATTGTCAAAATGCAAGCTGAAATCGATGGCTTAAAGAAACAGCTAACTCAGGTTGTGACTTTTATTAAACAAAAAATCAAGTAGCATTTTTGCTCATTATTATTATCGCAGCCAAAAATACTCCGTTTCTAATAACGGATGTCCGATTAATAGCGGGTAAAAATAGTTAGTTCAAAAATACTTATGTTGATAAATCATCGTTGATAACAAAATTCAAAAACTGGAAGAATAGCTAGCAATTATCTCCACCTTTATCAACTTTGGATTTTGAATTCCCCGATCGCGTAACGTCTTCGTGAGAAGAAGAGGTTCACAGTCTAGCAAAGCACCCCTAAACCCACTAAACCTGCCGCAGTTTGCTCTTGAACTAATGAGAACGGCAGGCTTTTTTGTTATGTAGCCTGCTCCATTTACAATCTGCGTTACTTGAGAGCTACTCCACTAATCGAAAGCACAGAAAAATTCGCTAAAAATATATTTAGCAAGCTTATGCCTTGATATCAAAATTAGCCTTTTCTAGAATTACATAATTCAAGCTAAGACTTTAATAAAAAATTAAATTTTTAAATACAAACTAAACAAAAAAATTCTTATTTCATGATAATGATAGTCTTCGCATGGGAATACTAAGCCATAGAAACAAGAATTATGAGCATAGTCTGCGATGTTGGTAGTATTAGATACATTATATGCGTTTCCTGGCTATCGCCTCACCGAGCAAATCTACTTAGGCAGTAAAACCTTAGTTTATCGTGGCATTAGAGAACAAGACCAAAAATCAGTTGTTCTCAAATTAATGCGAAATGAATATCCCACGTTCGCGGAAATTGCCCAGTTCCGCAATCAATATATCATCGCCAAAAACCTCGATCTTCCTGGCATAGTCAAAACCTATAGCTTAGAAAGTTACCGTAACAGCTATGTCCTAGTGATGGAAGATTTTGGTGGCATTTCCCTCCAAGACTGGCGACTGGAGGACAGAGGGAATGATGAAAACAGGTTTTCCCTAGATGAGTTTTTCAACATTGCTATTAAAATTGCTTCCACCCTTGAAGGACTGCATCGCGATCGCATCATTCATAAAGATATCAAGCCTGCCAACATCCTGATCAACCCTACTACAAATGAAATAAAACTCATCGACTTTAGTATTGCCACCCTGCTACCAAGAGAAATCCAATTTGTCACGAATCCCAACGTTTTAGAAGGCACTCTAGCTTACATTTCCCCAGAACAAACCGGGAGAATGAACCGAGGTATTGACTACCGCACTGATTTTTACTCCCTCGGTGTCACCTTCTTTCAACTCCTCACCGGGCAGTTGCCCTTCACAACTAAAGATCCGATGGAGTTAGTTTACTCTCACATTGCTAAACAACCGCTAAAAGCCGATCGAATCAACTCTAATATTCCACTAGTTTTGTCTGATATTATCAGCAAGCTGATGGCAAAAAATGCCGAAGACCGCTATCAGAGTGCTTTGGGATTAAAGCATGATTTGGAGATGTGCCAAAGCCAATGGCAAGAAACAAAAAATATTGCACCCTTTGAACTAGGCGTTAAAGATATTTCAGACCATTTTGTAATCCCTGAAAAACTTTATGGCCGCCAAAGTGAAGTTGAAACCCTACTCGCTGCTTTTAAGCGTGTGACACAAGGGGCAACAGAAATGATATTAGTCGCGGGTTTCTCTGGAATAGGCAAAACTGCTGTGGTCAATGAAATCCACAAACCTATCGTACGGCAGCGTAGTTACTTCATCAAAGGAAAATTTGACCAGTTTCAACGTGATATTCCCTTGTCAGGATTGGTGCAAGCTTTTCGAGACTTAATCGGGCAACTGCTCTCAGAAACTGATGCCCAAATTCAACAATGGAAAGCCAAAATTCTGCGGGAATTGGGTACACAAACTCAGGTGATTATTGATGTAATTCCTGAACTTGAACAAATTATTGGCAAGCAACCTCCGGTTACAGAAATCTCTGGTAATGCTGCCCAAAATCGTTTCAATTTATTGTTTCAAAAATTCATCCAAATATTTACAACGAAAGAACACCCCCTGGTTATTTTTCTGGATGACTTGCAATGGGCAGATACGGCATCTTTGAAATTAATTCAATTATTAATGTCTGAAACCACCTTATCTTCTGTTTCAGAAGAGATAGAAGATATGCGTGAAGCAAAGGGAAGTTTCTTATTAGTTGGTTCGTATCGAGATAATGAAGTTTCCAAGGCACATCCACTTTCTTTAACACTACAGGAGATTCAAAAAGCAGGAGCAAATATTAATACGATCACCCTAGCACCGTTAAATCAGGGTGATTTAAATTATCTAATTGCTGATACCCTTAATTGCCCTGAAGTAGTTGCTGTTCCTCTTACGCAGATGGTGTTTGCCAAAACTAAAGGCAACCCCTTCTTTTCCGTTCAATTCCTCAAGTCTTTATATGATGATGGACTAATTGTATTAAACTTTGATATTGGTTATTGGCAGTATGATATTTCAAAAGTCAAAGAATTAGCTCTTACAGATGATGTAGTAGAATTTATCGGACTTCAAATACAGAAGTTGCCATTCAATACCCAAAAAGTTCTGAGACTTGCTGCCTGTATAGGTAATCAATTTGACTTAAAAACTCTTGCGATCGTCAATGAAAAATCTGTAGTAGATACAGCATCAGACCTGTGGCAAGCATTACTTGATGGGCTAGTTTTCCCTCAAACCGAAAATTATAACATCTTTTCTCAAGAGGATCTTAATCAAGAATTTATTGTTCATGGAATAGAATCTACACAATTTTCAAGTTCTAATTTACAGCTACCTAAATATAAATTTGTACATGACCGAGTGCAGCAAGCCGCTTATTCTTTGATTCCTGAAGAGCAAAAAAAGCCAATTCACTTAAAGATTGGGCTACTGTTATTAAACAATATTCCAGTAGCAGAACAGGAAGAAAAGATTTTTGAGCTTGTCAACCAGTTTAATATTGCAGTAGAATTCATCTCTCATCAAGCTAAACGAGATGAACTAGCCCAAATGAATTTAATAGCTGGACGTAAAGCTTTAACATCAACGGCTTATCTTGCTGCGGTTAACTATTTAACTACTGGTATTCAATTGCTAGCAGATGATAGCTGGGAAACTAAACATGATCTTACCCTAGCTTTATATGAGACTGCGACAGAGGCAGCTTATCTAGCTGGCAATTTTGAACAGATGGAGGAATTAGCAGAGGTGGTGTTGTCACGTGAAACACTACTAGAAAAAGTGAAGGTTTATGAAGTCAAAATTCAGGCTTATGGGGCGCAGAATCAAGCACTAGAGGCTGTAAATACTGCATTAACCTTTTTAAAACTTTTGGGAGTAGAATTTCCTGAACATCCAAGCCAGTCAGATATTCAGCTAGCAATGGCAGAATTAACGTCAAATCTAAATGGAAGGCCCATTGGGAACTTAATTGATCTGGCAAAGATGAGAGAACCCCAACCTCTGGCAATAATGCGTATATTATCGACTGCAACCTCTGTTACCTATGCAGTTGCACCTGAACTGTTTCCACTCATTGTTCTAAAACAAATCAAATTATCACTCCAACATGGTAATGCTCCCTTATCTGCTTTTGCCTATGTAAGTTATGGGTTAATACTCACTGGAGTAATAGGAGATATTGAGTCTGGCTATCAATTTGGCAAACTGGCTGCAAGTTTAGTGGATAAGTTTAATGCTAAAGAAGTTAAAGCTAAGATCATGCTGGTATTTTATACAAGTATCTCGCATTGGAAGCAACATACTAGGGTAATGCTAAAACCTTTGTTGGAGGCTTACTATGCTGGAATCGAAACAGGAGATTTAGAATTTTCAGCCTATTGTCTTAATGCTTATTCCTATTCTTTATATTTTATTGGTCAAGAATTGACAGGGCTGGAATTAGAGATGACAACCTACAGCAATGCAATTAGAAAAATCAAACAGGAAATAATATTTAACTGGAGTACTATTTATCGGCAGACTATCTTTAATTTGTTAGGAAAGGTGGCAAATCCTTGTTGTTTAATTGGTGAATTCTACGATGAGGATAAAATGCTGCCGCTTCAGCTTGAAGCCAATGATGTAATGGGAGTTTTCCATTTTTATGTCAGTAAACTACATCTGTGTTACCTATTTCAGGAATATTCTTCAGCGTTAGAAAATGCTACTTTAGCAGAAAGGTATTTACATGGTGGAACAGGACAGCTAGTTACTCCTCTGCTCTACTTCTATGATTCACTAGCACGACTGGCAGTATATCGTAATGCATCTTGTTCTGAGCAAAAGCACATTTTAGATAAGGTTCAAGCGAATCAGGAAAAAATGCAGCATTGGGCACATCATGCTCCGATGAATTATCTGCATAAATATTATCTTGTAGAGGCTGAACGGTATCGGATTGCTGGTGAATATCTTGAAGCAATAGAATTTTACGATCGCGCTATCTTCCTTGCTAAAGAAAATGAATATATTAATGAAGAAGCGCTAGCTCAAGAACTTACAGCCAAATTCTATTTAGAATGGGGTAAAAATAAGATTGCCCAAACCTACCTCACAGATGCCTATTATAGCTACGTTCGCTGGGGAGCGTCAGCCAAGGTTGACGATTTAGCAAAACGTTATCCTCAATTACTTGCTCCTATATTTCAGCAGGAAAAACTGAGTATTCACTCCAGCGAGGAAAGCACTTTTTTCAACAGCACATCTCTTTCTACGTTGAGTAATCAACAAACTGTGATTGGCTCAAAGACAAGTATTTCTGACTCTCTAGATTTAGCCGCATTCATTAAAGCATCTCAAGCACTTTCTGGGGAAATCGAGATTGAGCGGCTACTATCTACTTTAATGAAAGTTGTAATGGAGAATGCAGGAGCCTCTAAATGCGCTTTGATTTTGAGTGAAGATGATAACTTACCATTAACTGTCACAGCGGTTTGTTCAAGTTCAACCTTTGAGCATACCTACATAGAGTTCCCATCAACTTACCTAGAGTCAAGTTACGACGTTCCTATTACTTTAATAAATTATGTTAAACGTTCCAGAGAAATATTGGTTATTGATGATGCAATGTCCCTTCATTTTTTAGCATCTGATAGCTATATTATCTGTGAGGAACCCAAGAGTTTGTTGTCTATACCTATTATCAATCAAGGCAAATTGATTGGTATTCTTTACTTAGAAAATAATCTAACTACAGGGGCATTTACGCACGATCGTGTAGAAGTTATCAAACTCCTTACTACCCAAGCAGCAATATCCCTAGAGAATGCTATTCTCTACAAAAATTTAGCTCAAGCTAAAGAACGTTTAGAGAAATACAGTCATACATTAGAAGAAAAAGTCGAGAAAAGAACGCAAGAAATCAACGAGAAAAATCAACATTTACAACAAACCCTACAAGAATTGCAACGTACCCAAACCCAATTAATTCAAAGTGAAAAAATGTCTTCGTTGGGGGAGATGGTCGCGGGAATAGCCCATGAAATAAACAACCCCATTAACTTTATTCATGGCAATATTACTTATGCTAGTGAGTATGTCCAATACTTACTGGATTTGATAGCTGTTTATCAGCAGGAATACCCCCATCCTTTACCTTTAGTTGAGAAAAAAGCTGAGGAGATTGATATAGATTTTCTAGCAAAAGACTTGCCAAAGATTCTAGATTCAATGAACGTAGGTAGTTCCCGTATCAGGGATATTGTTTTAGGCTTACGCAACTTCTCACGTCTGGATGAATCTGAAATGAAGCCTGTAGATATTCATGAAGGAATAGACAACACCTTAATGATTTTGCAGCACCGACTTAAGGAAAAAAGCGATTACCCTGAGATTAAAGTCATAAAACAATACGGAAAGCTGGGAGAAGTTACTTGTTACGCTGGTCAACTCAATCAGGTATTCATGAATATCTTGAGTAATGCAATCGATGCTTTAGAACAGCCTTTGATAAATGACAAAACACAAATAATCAAAGACAAAGGAAAAATTCGCATCTTTACTGAACTAACAGATTCCAATACGGTAATAATTCGGATTGCTGATAACGGTTATGGTATGACAGAAGCTGTGCAGCAAAAAATCTTTGACCCATTTTTTACTACCAAGCCGGTAGGAAGTGGAACGGGGTTAGGATTGTCGATTAGCTATCAGATTGTTGTAGACAAACACAAGGGTAGTTTAACCTGTAATTCTACATTAGGAGATGGGACTGAGTTCGTAATTGAGATTCCGATGCAACAGTCAGCTATATAGGCTAGTACTACTTGTATTAAATACAAATTTGCGTTAAGGGGAGCGGAACTTAAGATTTGCAAGTTTGTTGGGTTTTGTTTTACTCTACTCAACCTAATAATTATAAAAACCCAGCTTTTCACAAAAGCTGGGTTTATAATACCATTAAAACAACTCTAACGAGCTACTAGTATATGGGTGTAGTTGTCATATTCACTAAAGGCTCTTGACGCACACGGTGTCCTGTAATTACCATCTTGACTCCACCTGCCGGCGCAAGGGTAAGACCTCGGCGCTGAGGTCGCTCTAGTCGTTGATCAACTAACGCAAACTCATAGCGTGACAAGGCTGTTGCTAATACTAACTTCATTTGAAATATAGCCAAAGTTTCACCAAGACAACGACGGACACCGCCACCAAAGGGCAGAAATTCATAGGGAGAAAATTGGTGTTTTAGAAAGCGCTCTGGTTGAAACTCCTTAGGTTGAGGATATAAATCCTCACGCTGATGAGTAAGATAAATGTTGGGAAGCAATACAGTCCCAGGCTCTAAAGAATGTCCCAATAGTTCGACGGGTTCTTGTACTACTCTAGGAAAAGAGAACATTACAACGGGGTGGATTCGCAAGGTTTCATTGCAGACAGCACCCAAATATGGCAGCCTCGAAATACTCATGGGATCTGGGGAATCACCAAGAGTGTCCAGTTCTTGGAGTAGTTTTTCACGGACTAAAGGCTTTTGGTGAATCCAGTATAATCCCCAAGCCATTGCCGATGCCGTAGTTTCATAGCCGGTAAGTATCAAGACCATCAACTGATCGTGCAATTCTTGCTCAGTCATCAGTTGGCCGGCTTCATCCCGAGATGACATTAGTAAGGAGAGGATATCAATGCATTCTGAATCTGGTTTTTGCCGGCGTTCGGCGATTTCAGCGTAGAGCAATTCATCAATTGTCTGCCGATCGCGCAGAAACTTTCCCCAAGGACTCCAAGCTCCTAAATCTTTCTGCAAGGATGAGAAGAAAAATGAAATAGAAGTCAAAGGTGAGCGAAAAACATCCATCAGCAACGGTAGCAGATGCTTAAGTTGTTGAAATCTCTCTCCCTCATACAAACCAAAGACAGTCTGCAATATGACTCTTAGGGATATCTCCTGTGTTAAATTACGAGCTAAAAAGGGCTTATTTAGAGGTAACTTACTAAAGACTTGTTCAGTGAGATTACAAATTAGCTGACCGTAAGCTTGAATACGTTCTCCATGAAAAGATGGCATGAGCAGTTGTCGTTGCCGTTTGTGGCGATCGCCCTCTAGTGTGACAATTGAATAGTCTCCTATGAGAGGTTGCGTAATTCTATTAAGCGTACCGACAGCTGTAAATTTTTTTCTATCATTGGTTAAAATTTCTTGGATTCCCTGGGGATGGTTCACGAATACTACAGTGTCCCCAAAACCAATTATCCTACCAGTAAAAATGTCAGGATATTGCTGACTTGCCTTTTCCATATAGCCTACAGGGTCAGTAACCCATTGAAGCTTTTGTAGCAGAGAGGGGGTTTTAAGAAGATAGGGTAATGGCATTTAATTTTTTTGAATCGGATAAAGTCGAGCTTAGGAATTCACCATATTCTGATTTAGCGTTTCTAAAATTAAGTATGAATTTGCAAACATTCAATTCATAACCTTCTATCCTAGAGGCAATTTCTGAATTGCTTCCACAGAAATTATACTCACAATCAGGAACACCTCTTATTTTGTGTTAGTTCCAATCCTTCTAAACTTTGGTAACGACCTGTCTGGGAATACCAATCATGGTTGCTACGTATCCAGGCGTGCATTCCTAATATAAATTTTGTAACTTCAGCATCTACTTCTTCTCCAAATTTTGGAATAGATTTTTCTAAATCCATCATTGTTTGTACAGCTGTATTGTGAATCTCTGTTACATGATTAACTGCCTGATTTAGAGGAATTTTCAGTTGTTCATGCAGTACCAATACTAAATTATTAACATCGCCACTTGAAATTTCTCTAGATGCAGAAAAAATATCATTACAACAGGCAATAATATGTCCTGTAAGAAATTGTATTTGGATAACTGTTTCATGTTTTCGTAAAAAATCGGGAATCATCAAGTTATGGCAAAATTCAGTCAATGCTAGAAAAGCATCCACGCCTACACTTGATTTACGTATCAGCATATAAGTGTCAAAGTCTGGTATGATTCCCTGTGCACGGATGTTTGCTTCATCAATGCATCCCTGTAACCATTTCTCAAAGCTACAGATGAAATGATGGAACCATATTAAGCTTCCTCTTGCGAGTGTCCTCTCTTTTAGGTTACTTAAAGCAAGAGTAAGGGGTATATCTTGGCTGGTAACTTCTGCCCCATTTAATATTTCTAGAAATCTTTTATGAAAAATCTTTAGAACTTCAGGTTTTTTTCCTAAATCTGACAAATCGCATTGATCATCCCAAATAAACACCCAGCTTAACCAGTCACTTGCTATCTTAAGCTCTTCAAGATTACTGTCAGGATAAGCGGATGCAGCTAATAAGAAAAATTTTGACTTGCAAAAACGCTTATAAGTTGATTCCTTCGCCAAAAGGTTGAAGTGAAGTACCCATTCAAGAGCTGACTCTTCTAGAACATCAACGTGCTTATTGATCTGGGACGGAAATGGGCAGTGTAAACCGGGGTAAAGTAATTGCTTCATAAAAAACTTATTAGCTAAACACAACGAACATAAATTACATGAAAAGAAATGCGGTAAATTTCTTAATAGCCTGTCATAAGTATTTTCAAAAAAATCGTTATAGTTCCACATTTTTTACAGTACGTAAATTATATTTGCGTTCCTATTATGGTTGCGTAAATATATATAGATTTCTAATTTGATTTTCGTAAAAATGCTAAGGTTGAAAGTCCAGTTTTATCAGGATTTTATCTGAAATCTTTTTCAGCACTAGGCAGGATTTCTAGATAAATATTTCAGAACTTATCTAGTTATTGTTCAACAATATTTTTATGAAAGTAACGGGAATTATCCTGAATTATAAATTTTTTATAATAACAGTTATGATTTTATTGGCTCAGTAATAAATACGGTTGACTAACTTAAAAACTTAACCTATGACATCACAATATTTTTCTGAGCTAGCGGCGCTTTTATAAAAATACAAGGGTAATAATGACTAAGTTAAGAGCGATCACCTTCATAAAAGAAGATGCTTCACTCTAGTAAAAGTGAAGATTTAGTGGTTATTCCCATCCTGTAGCGATCGCTTTCCCAATCACATAGAACAATTTAGCGTAAAAATGTTGTTGTTATCAGAGTTTTGGGAACCATAAGATTGTCAGACGAATTTTTCGTCTGTAAGTCCACCGATACATAGAGGTAACCTAGCTGCGATCGCAGGTTGAATATTGAACAAGCAATAAGGAGGCAAATTAATTTAAATACATGAATTACAAGCAAAATATACAAATGCTTTATGTACCAGAAGACAATTTAATTTTAGTAGTAGATGATACTACAACAAATTTAGAAATTGTCTTTGATATATTAACGAAAGTAGGTTTTGAAGTTACTACAGAAACCACTGGAGAGAAAGCAATTGAACAGGTTGAGCGGAGATTACCTGATTTAATTTTATTAGATGTAATGATGCCTGGAATAGATGGGTTTGAAACCTGTAAAAGACTTAAACAGAATTCAGCTACTTGTGATATTCCAATAATTTTTATGACTGCCAATTCTGACACTGATAGTAAAGTAAAGGGACTAAATATAGGAGCCGTTGATTACATTACTAAGCCCTTTCATGAAGAAGAATTATTAGCTAGAATTAAAACCCATCTTCAATTACGAAATCTCACGAAAACTTTAGAAAAACGAGTTACAGAAAGGACAGGAGCGTTATCTAGGGCGTTAAAAGACTTACAAGAGTCTCAACTTCAGCTTGTACAAACAGAAAAAATGTCTGCCCTTGGCCAATTAGTAGCAGGAGTTGCTCATGAAATTAATAATCCTGTTGGTTTCATTCATGGCAATCTCGGGCACGCTTCAGCATATTTCCAAGACATGATTAATATTATTAACCTCTATCAGCAGCATTATCCTAATCCGGTTTCAGAAATTCAAGAGGAAATTACAGCAATAGATTTGAAGTATATCCTTGCCGATCTACCTAATTTAATTTCTTCAATGAAAGAGGGTGTTCAGCGCATTCGTAACATTAGTACGAGTCTGAGAACCTTTTCTCGCGCAGATAGCGATCGCAAAGTTTTTTGCAACATTCATGATGGCATCGATAGTACAATCATGATTCTCAAACACCGATTAAAAGCATCCGAGGATCGCCCTGATATTCAGATAATTAGAGATTACGATAATTTGCCAGAATTAGAATGTTTTATCGGACAGCTAAATCAGGTATTTATGAATTTATTAGCTAATGCTATTGATGCTTTAGAGGAGTCTAATATAGGACGCACCTATATTGAAATCGAAGCAAATCCTAACCAAGTTTTGATTCAGACTAGCCTTAGCGAAAACAAAAATCATATTTTGATTTGTATTAAAGATAATGGCGTGGGAATGCCGACTGATGTGCAGCAAAAAATTTTTGACCATTTATTTACCAGTAAACCTGTAGGCCAAGGCACAGGATTGGGATTATCAATTGCTCGTCAAATTGTTGTCGAAAAACATGGTGGAACTTTGGAGGTAAATTCAGCACCCGGCCAAGGTTCAGAATTTATTATTAAGCTTCCTATTTAAAAATCATAGAAAAAACACTTATCCATATAGATAAATTTATGTTTAAGGCAGTAGTAGGTCACAGTAACGATCCAGATTCTGTATCAGCAGTTGAAGAAGTTATTCAGCAATGTACTAGTTCTCTTGCAGGAGATATACCAAAAGCTGGGATTATTTTTGCTGCAATTGACTTTGAACACTCTTTCATATTGCAGGAAATTCATCAGGCTTTCCCAGGTATTGAACTAATTGGTGGAACGACAGATGGAGAAATTTCTTCAATCTTAGAATTTCAGCAGGACTCAATTACCTTAATGTTATTTTGCTCAGACGAAGTTGAAATTCATGCAGGAGTTGGACGCAAAGTTTCAGGTGATCCAATTATTGCCACTAAACAAGCTGTAGAGCAAGCAAAAGCAAAAACTACCGCAGATCCAAAGCTATGTTTAACTCACCCAGAGAGTCTTACAACTAGTGGTGTGTCTATATTAAATGGCTTAAAGCTAGCTCTTGGGCAACATGTGCCAATATTCGGTGGTTTGGCAGCCGATCAGTCAAGATATCAAAATACATATCAATTTTTTCAAACAGAAGTATTAAGTGATTCTGTCCCAATTCTGCTTTTTTCCGGCACAATATTGTTTTCTTACGGTGTTGCAAGTGGTTGGCATCCCATTGGTCAAATAAGCAAAGTAACTAAGGTAGATAAGAATATACTCTATGAAATAGATGGTAAGCCAGCTTTAGATTTTTATCATCATTATCTAGGTTTGCTTCCTCCTTCAATGGAATATCCTCTAGCAGTTTTTGATCACAATAGAGATAATTTTTATATAAGAGCACCTATTGCTTACAATCAGCAATCTGGCAGCATAACTTTCTTCGGAGATATTCCCGATCAAGCAATTATTCAAATTTCAGAAGCTTGTCATGAAGATATTCTAGCAGCTTCCAAAGCATCATTTATGAATGCTTTAAATAATTATCCAGGTACAGAACCAATCGCGGTTTTGTTTTTCTCATGTGTAGCTCGTCGGCAAATACTTGGTACCAGAGCAAAAGAAGAATACCAAAATACAAAACTTTTTCTCCCTGACTATTTACCCGCCTGTGGATTTTATTCTAATGGAGAAATAGCTCCTATAGATCAAATTAGTCAAACGCAATTTCACAATGAAACTTTTGTAACTTTAATTTTGGGAAATCGGTAGCAACTGATGGAAATTGTAGATTATCAACAAGAGATTAAAGAATTAAAAAAAGCAAATAGAATTTTCCAAAAGCAATTAGAGCGTTCTGAATTAGACCGGAGAAAGCTCGAAGATATAAATAATAAAAAAGAATGTCTGCTTAGGGTAGTAATTGATGAGTTAAAGGAATATCAAAATAATTTAGAAGAAAGAAGCCATGAACTAGAAATGATGCTTCTTAATCTTCGGATAATGCAGAATAAGATGTCCACTCTGGGAAGCCTTGTCGCAGATGTAGCTCATGAAATTAACAACCCAGTTGGTTTTATAGCAGGTAATCTGACTCCGGCTCAAGAGTATATTGGGAATTTATTACATCTTATCAACCTCTATCAGCAGACCTATCCCAAAGCATCTCAGGAAATCGAAGAAACGATTAAAGCGATTGACCTGGAATATGTGCGCGAGGATCTACCTAAACTCATTTCCTCAATGAAAGAAGGCACAGACCGTATTTGTAATATTAGCAACAGCCTGCGAACCTTCTCTAGAGCAGATACAGAACAAAAAGTTCTTTTTAACCTACATGAAGGTATCAACAGCACTCTCCTCATTCTCAAGCACCGTCTAAAAGCTAATCAGATTCGTCCTGCTATTCAAGTAGTTCAAGATTACGATGAATTTCCTTTAATAGAATGCTTTCCAGGACAACTGAATCAGGTATTTATGAATATATTGGCAAATGCCATTGATGCTTTAGAAGAGTCTAACTCTGGACTGAGTTTTAGCGAAATTAAGAAAAATCCAAATCAAATTACAATTCGTACTGCCCTAATTAAAGATACAAATCACGCATCGGTTCGGATTCAAGATAATGGTGTGGGAATATCGGCTGATGTTCAGGAAAAAATTTTTGGCCATTTATTCACAACCAAACCTGTTGGAAAAGGAACAGGATTAGGGCTATCAATCGCCTATCAAATAGTTGTTCAAAAACATAGAGGAACTTTGAAAGTAAATTCTATGTTAGGCGAAGGTTCTGAATTTATAATCACTATTCCAATTTATTAAAATAAAAATATACTAATTTTTCAGCTTAATATTATGCACCATAAATTTTAAATGTTTTAGTAAATAATCGTGACCGAATAATTCTTGATTAATTACGGTTTTAGAACAACAAAATTTATTTATGGTAAGCAAGAAACTTTTCTCTTGATTGGGGGCAAGCAGATTTATGCGTGGGTTGTAATATTTTACCCCGAAACATGATAACCCACGCCAGTCGCTCCTCCGTGGGAACCAAAAAGACCGCGCTGGCTCACCTTAAAAAGGCTGGCTCTCATTTAATTCTCTCCTTAGAAAGAAGGGTTAGAGAAGATCAAGCTTTAATCTAAGCGTATTGGGTGATAATGGGAACCTAAGCTAGAAGAGACTTTGCAAAACTAGGAATTTTTACAACGACAAGGTTCAAAATTTATGATGGCCATTTCCATTCATTAGAAACAAAAATAAGTATCAAATTCTCTAAAAAAAGAGATTAAGCAGTTACTTTAAAAGCATTTTGGGGAACTCTAGAACTGTAGCTTCAAAATTGTGTTCTCAAAATTTATGACCAATGCACTTAACCGCTCAATACCTACGCTTAATCTTTCTTTAGAACGCGATATATTTTTACGTACATTAATCAGAGAATTATCTGGCACTTTGCAGGATGTAGTTGGCTTAGAAGAAGCTTCTGGATTTATTAGCGTAGTTGGTGAAAGGATGGCTAGCCAGCTCAACCAAGATTACAAATCTGCCCTAGAAGTCTCAAATCTTTCTCGTAAGCAGGTTGCTGATGTCTTAATAGATATAAAAAAACGAATCCAAGGCGATTTTTATGTCATTGAGCAGGATGATGAAAAAATTATCTTTGGCAACCGTGTCTGTCCATTTGGCGAAAAAGTGCTTGACCGTCCTGCCATGTGTATGATGACTTCAAACGTCTTTGGGACGATCGCAGCTAATAATCTGGGATATGCGAAAGTAGAATTGCAAGAAACAATAGCACAAGGTGCTTCTGGATGTAGAGTTATTGTTTACTTAAAACTTACAGAGGAGGCAGAAGATGCAGAAGGTCGAGAATATTTTAGAGGACTAGAGTCTGTGTAAACTCTTCACCACTATATCAAGCACAGAATACAAGCTTGAGCGCAGATATGTAAAGTAAAGTCGAACCCTGAAATTGAAAGCCCCATGACCCCTAAACAATTTCTTGAATTTGCTAGAGTTTTACCAGAACCTTTACTCCTGGTGAGTAGTGAGGGTCAGCTTTTGGCTACCAATCAACCAGTAGCAGATATGCTGGGATTACGCCGTCAGGAACTGCGGGAAAGAATGCTTTTTGAATTTGTAACTGAGTCTGTTAACGATGTTGTAAAGTACCTGCAAGCTTGTTCAAGTAGCAGGACAATGGTTATTGGCTCTTTGACTTTACGAAAGAATGATGGACAAACCTTAATATGTCGTAGTCAAGGAGCCGTTATTCAACCTTGGTCTCCTGAATCTTCAGCTTTAATTCTCTTACGCTTGGAAAACAGAACTTTAGCCAGCAGTAATTTCGTCCTCCTGAACCAGAAAATCGATGAGTTAGCAAGAGAAGTTCAGAGACGAAAACAGGCGGAGGAAGCGCTCAAGAAAGCGAATCAAAAGCTAGAAATTCGGGTTGAGGAACGTACAACTGCTTTACAAGAAACATTAAACGAACTACAACTTACCCAAACCAAGCTTATCCAGGCTGAGAAGATGTCTAGTTTAGGTCAGATGGTCGCTGGTATTGCCCATGAAATTAATAACCCTGTCGGTTTTATTTATGGGAATCTTTACCACGCCCATAAATATACTCAGGATTTACTGAAATTAGTGCAAGTGTATCAACGGGTTTTTCCAAATACTCCTCCAGAAATCCAAGAGCAAGTAAAAGAAATAGACTTAGATTTTCTATTTCAAGACCTAACTAGACTTTTCCAGTCAATGACAGTAGGAACAGAGCGCATTCAAGAAATTGTTAAATCACTACGTAATTTTTCGAGACTTGATGAAGCACAACTTAAGCAAGTCAATATCCACGAGGGAATTGATAGTACTTTAATGATTTTGAGGCATCGGCTGCAAGCTAGGGATGAGTACCCAGAAATCAAAGTAATCAAAAAATATAGTCAACTCCCCAATGTAACTTGTTACCCTGGCGAACTTAACCAAGTGTTTATGAATATTCTTGTTAATGCGCTCGATGCACTGGAGGTGTCGGCGCTCAATGGACAGCCTTTAGAAGTCAATCTACAAACTACTGGCAATCAAACACTGACAAAGAATAATCCCCAAATTGAAATTAAAACTGAGATAATCGATGAAAAATGGATAACGGTTAGTATTGCTGATAATGGTTTGGGGATAAATGAACAAATTCACTCAAAGTTATTTGATCCGTTTTTCACTACTAAAGCTGTAGGCAAGGGTACTGGGCTAGGACTATATATAAGCTATCAGATTATAGTTGAAAAACATAACGGACAACTTAGCTGTTTTTCTGTTCCAGGAGAAGGTGCAGAATTTGTAATTAAGATACCTATTAGCTCAGTCTCATAAAATTTAATTACTAATTTAGTATTTTTTTCAATAATTAATATAATCATGAGCTATTAGTAATAGTTCTATTTATATAGCAATACTAAATCATATTATGTCCGCTTTATTGCTTATTAAACCCTAAGAACCCCGCCCCGCCAAAGCTGTGCTTTTTCTTCCTGCTCCTAATCCCCAGAGGGGGGCCCGAGTTCCCCGTTTGCGGAGAGGGGTTGGGGATGGCGTGCAATGATTGTGGGAATCGTAACTAATTATGCTGACATGATATTATTGGTTAGCGATAAGATTACAATTACAAGTATTTAAGTCTGCTTAAATATAAGCTGTAAATTCGATTATATGTTAGTTAAAAATATAACAAACGCCTGTCTGCTAATCAGCAAACAGGCGTTTCTTTAAATACAAACTTTAGATGAGACTCGGTTAAATCTTAGCGGTAGAATCAACTGAGGTTTGAGACTGACTAACCGAATCTAACTTTGGTAAAAGCAGTGGATTTTCTGCTTTTACATTAGTGTTGATTGTTGCTTGCAAAATTGGGGTATTGGAGATGGAATTGTTCGCCAATGTAAACAGTGGATTTGACAAAATCCCTGCTATGGAAGTGGCAATTAATGTTACCACCAACCCAACCTGCAAAGGTCTTAGCCCAGGCAAATCCCAACGCACTTGTGGATAATTCTTCACTACGTCGGACATTTCATGGGGTTCTTTGACTACCATCATTTTAACTACGCGAATGTAGTAGTAGATGGAGACGACTGTGGTAACTAAACCCAGCAAGACTAACCAATAAAGACCTGCTTGCCAACCAGCCCAGAATAAGTAAATCTTGCCGAAAAACCCTGCCAATGGTGGAATACCACCCAGGGAAAGCAGGGAAATACTCAATCCCAGTGTTAAAAGTGGGTCTTTTTGATATAAGCCAGAGTATTCGGCAATCTGATCTGTTCCTGTTCGCAGTGAGAACAGGATGATGCAGGTAAAGCCGCACAGGTTCATGAACAGGTAAACCAGTAGGTAAAATATCATACTGGCATAGCCCGCCTGTGTACCAGCAATCAAGCCAATCATCACAAACCCAGCTTGGGCAATGGATGAATAAGCTAGCATCCGTTTCATGCTGGTTTGAGCTAGGGCGACTACGTTACCCAAGATCATGCTAAGAACGGCCAGAGCAGTGAAGACAAATCTCCACTCATCAGCAACAAGAGGGAAGGCTGTTGTTAGCAAGCGGATGGCTAGGGCAAACCCAGCTGCTTTGGAACCGACAGATAAAAAGGCGATTACTGGGGTAGGAGCGCCTTCGTAAACGTCTGGTGTCCACTGGTGGAAGGGTGCAGCGGAGATTTTGAAGCCAATACCTGCGATCGCAAAAACCAGGGCAATCACTAAACCTAAAGATTGTCCGACTTTAGCTGTGGCAATGCCATTTGCGATCGCACTTAGTTCAGTTTGTCCTCCAGATAGCCCATACAGCAGTGATACACCGTACAAAAATATTGCTGTGCTGGAAGCTCCAATTAACAAGTATTTCAGCGCCGCTTCATTGGAGCGGGGGTCACGCTTGGTATAACCTGTTAACAAGTAAGAGGAGATACTCAGGGTTTCTAGGGAGATGAAAATCATCACCAACTCACTAGCCCCGGATAAAAACATCCCTCCCAAAGTAGCACTCAGCAAAATAGCGATGAACTCGGCTAAAGCGGTGCCGCTCTGCTCAACGTAGCGAATTGACATCAGTATAGTCGCGATCGCAGACAAGGCAATAATACCGCGAAAGACTATACTCAGGTCATCACTATTAAAGCTCCCGGTAAAACCGATGGGATTAGGAGAGTCCCATTGAAAATATAGGGCGACAATCGAAGCAAATAAACCTGCGATCGCTAGATATCCAATCCAGCGTGCGGATGTACGCCCCAAAATCAAATCAACAATCAAAACCCCCAAGAGGGTGAGAATAACAATCCCCTCTGGCAAAATCGTTCCAGCGTTTAGCTGGGATGCAATATTAGCAAAATCCATGAGATGTATAGGTTTTGGGGATTAGACATTAAGGCTAACTCTGTTCACTCTAGCAAGTTTTCTAACCCCCGGACTAGCTCTTTTAACAAGAGCTTAACAGCTTGGGTGCAGATGGCGATTGCACCAATTCCACTGGCTTACCAGCAGCTTTCTCAGTATCTAGGAATCTACCTAACAGCTTTCCTACCTCGTTTTCCAGGCGTGACCTTTACGAAGATCATAAATATTATGCTGTAACGAGTGCGTGCCGTAGGCGATCGCCACGGACAAAAAGCTCATAAAATTAATAAGGGCACAGCAATGCTCATACGTGTCAACTTAAGTTCAAACGCTTATCCCACAGGCGTTTTACCCCCCTTAATCCCCCCTTATAAAGGGGGGAGAAAATAAATAAATCTAGTTCCCTCCCCTTTATAAGGGGAGGGTTAGGG
>JAESFO010000230.1_pt1 | contig 112773 bp, 94 predicted proteins | sample 9269421 | NCBI WGS metagenome assembly JAESFO01 (sample SAMN14502839, study PRJNA617101) | algae metagenome | isolation source: Nostoc desertorum CM1-VF14 and co-occurring heterotrophs from rocky... | place: USA: Clark Mountains, San Bernardino, California | collected 2000-06-05 | reverse complement strand
ACTCAGCCAGCACCTTCGTGATCGCGGCGGTCAGCGACGTCTTGCCGTGGTCGACGTGACCGATCGTGCCGATATTGCAGTGCGGTTTGTTACGTTCAAATTTTGCTTTGGCCATTGATCCACCTGTTTTGCCGACGCCCATGCGTGGCACACCAAACCGGCGGCTGGTTACTAAGGAAAACGCCCCTATTCAAGCCCGAACTTATGGGCCAAGCTCCTCAGACATGCCGGCTAAGCCCCTTATTTAGTCAGGCAAAAGACAAGATCAATCGGGAGCCCTCATGAACGCCCAGACTGCCGCCAAAGCCGCCGCGAATCCCCAGACCCCCGCCCTCCCCGAGGCCCGGCCGGAATCGCTGGGATTGTCATCAAACCGTCTTCAAAAGATTTCCGACGCATTCCGGTGCGAGATCGACAAGGGCACCACCCCCGGGGTGACCACCCTGATCGCCCGCCGCGGCCAGATCGGTTATTTCGAGGCTTTTGGCCGCCAGTCGCCCGATGCGCCCACCCCGATGGCCAGGGACAGCCTGTTTCGCATCTTCTCCATGACCAAGCCGATCGTCTCGCTCGGGATCATGCAGCTGGTCGAGGACGGGCATATCCTCCTGATGGACCCGCTGGCCAAATACATCCCGGAGTTTGCGGACACCAAGGTCGGCATCGAGCGCAACGGCCAGCTCGAACTGGCACTCCCGGTGCGCCCGATCACCATTCAGGACCTGCTGCGCCACACCTCGGGCATCGCCTATGAGATCACCGGCAACGGCATGGTGCAGCGGATGTACCAGAAGTCGAATCTGCGCAGCCGCGACATCACCAATGAAGAGCACGCGAAGATCGTCGCGAAACTGCCGCTGATCTGCCAGCCCGGCGCCGAATGGAATTACAGCCGCTCAACCGATATTCTCGGCCGCGTCATCGAAGTCGTGTCCGGCAAGTCGCTGGGCAGTTATCTCACCGAAAACATTCTCGCGCCCCTGCAGATGGCGGAAACGGGCTTTCACACGCCAGCCGAGAACAAAGGCCGCATCGCGCATCCCTTCCCAACCGATCCCTGGACCGGTGACAAGGTGTCGCTGTTCGATCCGCTGGAGATCCCGAAGATGGAATCTGGCGGCGGCGGCCTCGTCTCCACCACCATGGACTATGCCCGCTTCTGCCAGATGCTGCTCAATGGCGGCACGCTGGACGGCGCCCGCGTGATCGGCTGCCGCACCCTGCATTTCATGGCATCGAACCATCTCGCGCCAGGCGTGAAGCTGGAAACGCATCTCGTCCCGCCCGGCCACAGCTTCGGCCTCGGCTTTGCCGTGCGCACCGATGACGGGCTGGCGCCCTATGCGGGCTCCACCGGCCAGTTCTTCTGGAGCGGCGTCGCCGGAACGTTCTTCTGGATCGATCCGAAGGAAGAGCTGTTCACGGTGTTCATGTCGCAGGGGCCGGGACAGCGGGAATATTTCAGGACGCTGATCCGCAGCCTGGTTTACGCGGCGGTGGAGTGAGCTCCCCTCTGACTGTCATGCCCCGCGAAAGCGGGGCATCCAGTAATCGGCGGCGTCAATGTATCTCGCGAAGCCAGTGTCTACTGGATCACCCGCTTTCGCGGGTGATGACAATGTGAGTGCTATGCAGCCAACTCAACTGATCGTCGCACCACCATCGATCACGACCGTCTGCCCGGTCATGAAATTGCCGGCCGCCGAGCCCATGAACACCGCAGCGCCGGCAATCTCGTCCGGAATGCCGATGCGCAGCAGCGGCGAGCGGGCGGTGGAGCGCTTCAGCGTGTCCGGATCGTCCCACAGTGCTTTTGCGAAATCGGTCTTGATCAGGCCGGGCGCGATGCAGTTCACGCGGATATTGTGCTGACCGTATTCGCAGGCGAGATTACGCGCGAGCTGCATGTCCGCGGCCTTCGACACGCAATAGGCACCGATCGTCGTCGATCCCTTCAACCCACCAATCGACGACACGATGATCACCGAACCATCCTTGCGTTCGATCATCTCCGGCACCACCATCGAGATCAGCCAGTTATTGGCAACGATGTTGTTGCTGAGGATTTTGTTGAACTGGTCGTCGGAGATGCCGGCGAGCGGACCGTAATACGGATTCGACGCGGCGTTGCAGACAAGTACGTCGATCTTTCCAAACGCCTTGCGGCTCTCATCGACGAGGTTCTGCAGGTTCTCCTTGCTGGAAATATTTGCAGCGATGGCAACCGCGGTGCCCTTGCCGAACTTCTCGTTCACGTCCTTGGCGACTTCGTCGCAGACATCCTGCTTGCGCGAGGAGATCACGACCTTCGCGCCGTGCTCGGCCATCCGCTCGGCAATGGCGCGGCCGATACCGCGTGTCGAGCCGGTGATGACGGCGACTTTGCCTTTCATGTCGAACAAGGTCATGTGGTTTCTCTCCCGTTTGATCGCCGATCGATGTGTCGGCTTGATGTGAAATAGTGGGCTTAAGCCAGCTTCGTCGCCGACGTTCCGACTTCGGGCCCTGCCGGTTGATGCATCGCCGCGTGCGCCTCGTCTGCGATCCACGGCTGCTGATTGACCATCGGAATGCGCCAGCCCGAATGGCCATCGCTGCCGAGATGATCGAGCCGTGTGATCGAGCAATTATCGATGGTGAAAGCGAGGCCGCGATCAGGCTGGTCGTTCAGCGCAAGACCGATGGCCGACTTGATGGTGCCGCCATGGGCGACCACCACCACATCCCTGCCCGCATAATCGCGATTGATGCGATCGATACCGCGACGGGTGCGCTGATAGAGATCCAGGAAGCTTTCACCATTCGGCGAGCGTTCGTCGATCGGCGCAAACCAGTAGCTGCCGACGCCGATGGGGCGGCTTGCAAAGAACGCCTGGCGGTTCATGCCCTGCCAGTCGCCGAGATGCTGTTCGTTGAAATCTTCCTCATGGGGCATCGCATCCGGCTTCGGAAAACCCGCAGCCCAGATTGCATCGGCGGTCTGATGCGTACGTTTCAGCTTGCTTGCAAACCAAACCGCATTGCGTGGCAGGATCTTGCTCACCGCATTGAACACGACGCGATCGCTGCAATCGCAATCCATGTCCTTCTGGCCATAAATATTGCCGCCGTCATTGCGCACCGGTGCGTGCCGCACCCACCACCACCTCGTCGCTGTCACTCCCGCGGGAACACTGTGCTGCGCCACGAATGGTTTTTCGGTGTTGGACATCGGACCCACCCTTCAATATCGTTTCGCTTGTCGTACGTCAGCGCGCGCGACGCCTCAAGCATCTTCGCAGCAACGAAACCGTGACGAATGATGATGAATTCCATGTGGCGGCAGTCCGCTCAAGAAATAGACAACGAATAATCTCAGGGAGAGAAACCATGGGCCGTCTCGCAGGCAAATCCGTCGTCATCACCGGCGCAGGCAGCGGCATCGGCCGTGCCGCAGCGCAGCTGTTCGCCCAGGAAGGCGCCAGGCTGATCATCGTCGATCGCAGCGACAGCATTCATGAGACAGCCAAACTCGTCACCGATGCCGGCGGCACCGCGCAGGCGGTCACTGCCGATGCCGGCTCCGAAAGCGACGTAAAGGCCTTCATCGACAAGGCCGTATCCACTTACGGCCAACTCGATGCGATCTGGGCCAATGCCGGTGTGTCCGGCGGACTCGTGCCGCTGCTGGAGCAGACCGTCGAGCAATGGCAGGAAATCCTGCGCATCAACCTGATCGGCCCGTTCCTCGCCATCAAGCATTCGATGCCGCACATGATCAAGCAGGGCCACGGCTCGATCGTCTGCACGGCCTCTGTCGCCGGCCTGAAGTCTGGCGCCTCCGGCCATCCCTATGCGTCGAGCAAGGCCGGCGTCATCAGCCTGGTGCAGACCACCGCTTATTCCCTCTCCGGCACGGGGGTGCGCATCAACGCGGTGTGCCCCGGCCTGATCGAGACCGGCATGACCAAGCCGGTGTTCGACCGCGCCAAGCAGCGCGGCACCGAAGACAAGATCGGCCAGCTCAATCCGCTGAAGCGCGCCGGCCAACCCCACGAGCTCGCCGCCATGGGCCTGTTCCTGGCGAGCGACGAGGCGTCCTATGTGAATGGTCAGGCGATCCCCGTGGACGGCGGCCTCACCGCCTCGATGCCTTATGCCGGCAAGCCGATCTAGGCTGCCCTACACGCTATCGGCCGGCGTGGTCGTCGTGTCGGCCGCCAGCGGCCGGTTGCGGACGCGCTCGCGGTGGAAGGTGTAGACACCGGACAGCACGATGATGCTCGCGCCGATGACCATCGCGATATCGGGCACGTCGCCAAACACCAAGTAGCCGAGCAGCATCGCATACAGCATCTGCGAGTAGCGCATCGGCGCCACCGACGACACCTCGCCGACGCGCAGCGCAAGGATCAGATACTGGAAGCCGATCAAGGTCAGCAGTGCGGCCAGCGCGATCAGCCCGAGCAGTTGCCAGGACGGCATCGTCCAGTCGCCGTGAATGACGGTGAAGGCCGCCCCCGCCAGCGTCACGGCGACGATGGTGAGGAAGGTCAGGAACAGCGTCGGAATCTCGGCCGGGATGCGCTTGGTGACGAGATCGCGCATGGTGTAGAATCCGACCGACAACAGCGCCACCAGCGTGAACTGGCTGAAGCCGTCCGCGCCCGGCCGCACGATGATCAGCACACCGATGAAGCCGGCAGCGATCGCCAGCCAGCGCCGCCACCCCACCGGCTCGCCCAGGATCAGCACCGCGCCGCAGGTCATCACCAGCGGCAACGACTGGATAATCGCCGTGACATTCGCGAGCGGCAAATGGCTCACCGCCACAAGGAACAACGCCGAACCGCCGATCTCGCCACTGATGCGCAGCGATACGGGCCAGGTCAGCGCCACGCGCAGCGGCCGCATCGCGCCCTGATGCAGCGCCAGCGCGCCGATCATCACGCTGGCGAACAGCCCGCGCAACATCATCACTTCGCTGAAATGCAGCTGCGCCGTCAGGAATTTGGCGATGGCGTCATTAACGCTGAAACTGGCCATGGAAACAGCCATCAACAGGCTGCCACGCATATTGGGAGAGAGAGGCAAAACGTCGTCCGGAGCGTATCGAGATGCCACGGCGGAAAATCGCTGCAGCGCAGCATGCTCTGTGCGTCAGGCGGATCGGGAGGTCAAGACAAAGGCATGCGCATGCCCCGCTTACTTTCTGGGCATAGGTCCGTTTGAGAGGTTACACACCCTCGGTCGGAGGTGCGGCGGCCTTCACGGCGACCAGCTTCTCGCGATTGCGGATGCGCTCGCGGTGGAAGGCGTACAGCCCGGAGCCGACGATCACAGCCGCGCCGACGATCATCCAGCCATCCGGGACATCGCCAAAGATCAGATAGCCAAGCCCCATGGCCCACAGCAGTTGCGTGTAGCGGAACGGTGCGACCGCGGAAATCTCCCCTGCCCGCAGCGCGATGATCACGCATTGATAGCCGATCAGCACCAGCACTGCGGCGAGCAGCAGGAAGCTCATGGACCGCCCGGACATCGGCGTCCAGCCGCCAAGCGGCACGATCAGGCAACCGCCGACAATGGTGACCACAAAGGTCGTCAGCAGCGTCACGAAGACCGACGGCACCTCTTTCCGGATGCGGCTGGTGGCGAGGTCGCGGACCACGCAGAAGCACACGGAGATCAAAGCCAGCACGGTGAACTGGTTGAATCCCTCGGCGCCCGGACGCACCACGATCAGCACGCCGATGAAGCCAGCGACGATGGCGAGCCAGCGGCGCCATCCCACCGGCTCGCCGAAGATCAGCGCGGCCCCCAGCGTGATGGCGAGCGAGAGCGACTGGAAGATCGCCGACACATTGGCGAGCGGCAGATGGGTGATCGCGGCGAGGAAGGTCGCCGTGCCACCGATCTCGCCGCACACGCGCAGCGCCACCGGCAGCTTGAACAGCACGGTGATCGGCCGCAGCGCCTGCTGGTACCAGGCCAGCGCAAACACCAGCACGATGGAGATCGAGCCGCGCACCAGCATGACCTGGCCGAAATTCATGTCTGCGGTGAGATATTTCGTGGTGGCGTCGTTCATGCTGAAGCCCGCCATGGCCACGGCCATCATCAGGCTTCCGCGCATATTGGGAGAGAGAGGCAAGGTTTCCGCCGGGATGTTTCTTGGAACAGCTGCCGGTGGGCCCCGGAGTCAGCGCGAGAGATACAACCTCATCTGCACCAAAAAACTGGTGCGAACCAGACGGCCCCGGCGCCGATGAGCTGCGCAGATCTGCATGGCGTGGCGGCTACGGCCCATCCGTCGGCGCGCTGCCCGTCTTTGCGGCCATCAGCATTTCGCGATTGCGAACATGCTCGCGATGGAAAGTGTAGAGGCCGGAGGCCACGATGATGAATGCGCCAAGGATCATCGCGCCATCGGGCACATCGCCGAAGATGAGATAGCCGAGCAGCATCGCCCACAGCAGCTGCGTGTAGCGAAACGGCGCCACCGCCGAGATATCGCCGACGCGCAGCGCCATGATCACGCATTGATATCCCGCCAGCACCAGGACGGCGGCCACCGTCAACAGCGCGAGAGCCGACACCGACGGCGTCGACCAGCCGCCGAGCGGCATCATCAGCAGGCCACCGACCGCCGTCATGGAGATCGTCGTCAGCAGCGTGACGAACAGCGCCGGGATTTCTGCCGGGATCTGCTTGGTGGTGGCGAGATCGCGCAGCGCATAGAACGCCACCGAAACCAGCGCCAGCAAGGTGAATTGATTGAAGCCGTCCGCTCCCGGCTTCACGATGATCAGCACGCCGACGAAGCCCGCTGCGATCGCAAGCCAGCGCCGCCAGCCCACGCGCTCGCCGAACAGCAGGACGGCACCAAGCGTGATCGCCAGCGGCTGCGACAGGATGATGGCCGAGACATTGGCGAGCGGCAGATGCGTGATGGCTTGCAGAAAGAAGATCGTGCCGACCACCTCGCCGATGATACGCAGCCCCACCGGCCGCACGAACAGCACGCGCAATGGCCGCAACGCCCCCCGATGCGCGGCCAGCGCGGTGATCAGCGTCCCCGCCACGATGCCGCGCAGCAGCACCAGCTGCCCGAAATTCATCTGTGGCAGCAGGAATTTCGAGATCGCGTCGGTGGCACAGAAAGTCGCCATGGCGCCGGCCATGAACAGGCTTCCGGTGAGATTGGGAGACAGCGCCACGATGACCGCCGGGAAAACTCTGGAGAAATGCGTAGCCCGGATGGAGCGGAGCGTAATCCGGGGACCGGCGCTCGTGCTGAAACGCCGAATCCTGGATTACGCTTCGCTCCATCCGGGCTACGAGGTCCGGCTATTTCGCGCCGGCGAGCTGCGCGTATTTCCACGATGCCTGTGCCAGCGGCACGGTCCGCTTGGCGGATTCCATCGCCTTGGCCGAGGATGCGGTGCCGTCGCGGACGCGACCTGCGATGCCCTGCAGAATGCCGGTGAGCCGGAACAGGTTGTAGCAATAGTACCAGTTCAGGTCGGGCACGTCCTTGCGGCCGGCATAGTCGCAATAGATCTTGGCGGCTTCATCCATGGTCGGGATGTCGAGCGCCTTGAAGTCGAGCCCGTCGAGGCCTGGCATGATCCACTGCATCAGGAGATAGGTGAAGTCGGCCATGGGGTCGCCGAGCGTCGACAGCTCCCAGTCGAGCACCGCCTGCACCTTCGGCTGCGTGGCATTGAACACCATATTGTCGATGCGGTAGTCGCCATGCACCACCGACACGCGTTCCTGCTCCGGCACCGAGGTCGGCAGCCATTCGATCAGCCGCTCCATTTCGGGAATGAGCTGCGTCTCGGAAGCGCGATATTGCTTGGTCCATCGATCGACCTGCCGCGCAAAGTAATTGCCGGGACGGCCAAAGTCGCCGAGCCCGATCTTCTCGGGATCGTAGCTGTGCAACTGCGCCAGCGTTTCGATCTTTGCGGTGAAGATCGCGCGGCGTTCGCTCCTGTCGACATTCGGAAGCGCGGGATCCCAGAATATCCGCCCCTCTTCCATCGACATCACATAGAAAGCCGAACCGATGACATCGTCATCCGTGCACAGCGCATAGGCCTTGGCGACCGGAAAACCCTGCTTGCCCAGTGCTGCGATCACCTTGAATTCCCGATCGACCGCATGCGCCGATGGCAGCAATTTGCCGAACGGCTTGCGCCGCATGACGTAGGAGCGCTTCGGCGTGTTCAGCCGATAGGTCGGGTTTGACTGGCCGCCCTTGAACTGCAGCACCGTGAGCGGGCCTTCATAGCCCTCCACGTGCCCGCGCATCCAGGCTTCGAGACGCACCTCATCGAAACGGTGGCGGTCCTCGACCGGCCGTGTGCCGTTATATTCGTCGTCGCGCTTCACACCATCGGTCACGTTGCTTCCTCGTTTCTTCTTCTCTTGCCGCACCCTCAACTGTCATTGCCCGGCTTGACCGGGCAATCCAGTAAGCGCCGACATCGCCAGCGTCGGTGTTAACTGGATCCCCGCTCCGCGCACGCCTTTCGGCGTGCTAGGCGGGGATGACAGCCTTCGTTCGTCTGCGTCCTTTAGTGCCGGCCGGCCAGCGCCTCGATCGACGTATCCGGCGCATTGGCATATTTCTTCAGTTCCAGCCGGGCGATGGCACGATTATGCACTTCATCCGGGCCGTCGGCCAGACGCATCGTGCGCATGGACGCATAGTCGCGGGCGAGACCCGCATCATCCGACACACCGGCGCCGCCGAAAGCCTGGATCGCGTTGTCGATGATCTTCAGCGCCATGTTCGGGCCGGAAACCTTGATCATCGCGATTTCGAGCTGCGCGGTCTTGTTGCCGACCTTGTCCATCATGTCGGCGGCCTTGAGGCAGAGCAGACGGTTCATCTCGATATCGGTGCGGGCCTGCGCGATGCGCTCTTCCCAGACCGAGAACTCGATGACCTTGCGGCCGAACGCCGTGCGCGACTGCAGGCGGCGCACCATCTTCTCCAGCGCTTCCTCGGCCTTGCCGATGGTGCGCATGCAGTGATGGATGCGGCCCGGACCGAGACGGCCCTGCGCGATCTCGAAGCCACGCCCCTCGCCGAGCAGGATGTTCTCCTTAGGCACGCGGACGTTTTCGAGCAGCACCTGGGCATGGCCATGCGGCGCATCGTCATAGCCGAACACGGGCAGCATCTTCTCGACGGTGATGCCGGGGGTGTCGAGCGGCACCAGGATCTGCGACTGCGCCTGATGCTTGGCGGCCGACGGATCGGTCTTGCCCATCAGGATCGCGATCTTGCAGCGCGGATCGCCGACGCCCGACGACCACCACTTGCGACCATTGATCACATAATGATCACCATCGCGCTCGATACGGGTTTCGATATTGGTCGCGTCCGACGAAGCGACAGCCGGTTCGGTCATGAGAAACGCCGAGCGAATCTCGCCGTTCATCAGCGGCTTCAACCACTTCTGCTTATGCTCTTTCGAGCCATAGCGCATGAACACTTCCATATTGCCGGTGTCCGGCGCCGAGCAGTTGAAGACTTCCGATGCCCAGCCGATATGGCCCATCTGTTCGGCCAGCAGCGCATATTCGAGATTGCTCAGGCCCGCACCGTGGAATTCGTCGTCCTCATGCGACGACGGCGGCATGAACATGTTCCACAGGCCCTCGGCCTTCGCCTTCTTCTTCAGGTCCTCGACGATCGGAATGACCTTCCAGCGATCGCCCTCAGCGTCCTGCTGTTTGTAGATCGGCACGGCGGGGCGCACATGCTTGGTCATGAAGGAGGACACGCGCTCGAGCCATTCGCGCTGGCGGTCCGACATCGTGAAATCCATGGGACGTTCCTCTTTGTTTCTTTCGAAATCTTTGGCGGCACTGTTGTCCTGTCGATGCAGGTCCGCAAGCGAAAAATACGCGCGACATGTCGCCCGCTTTCACATCCGGCGCGCATCGCGGGGGCGATGGCGTGACGCGGAATATCGCGGCGCTGCGACGACCTGTGACTCGAGGATGACTGAGCCTGATCCGGGCCGGCAACATTGACATTCCGCTCACTCAAACGATAGTTTCATACAGACGTTTGAAAAGCAATCACGCTGGTCCTCGCCTCCCGCATGGCGCCATGTTGTGGCCGGCGGACTGTACGAGACGGGATTTGCGCAGGATCAAGGCATGGCAGCAGACCGCACACGTACCGCCATCATCACCGCAGCCGAACGGCTTTATGCCGAGCGCGGCTTTGCGGACGTGACGATGCGCGACATCGTGGCGGCGGCCGACGTGAATCTGGCGGCGGTGAATTATCACTTCGGTTCCAAGGACGAACTGATCGCCGAATTGTTCGTGACGCGAAGTATCGCCACCAATCGCGAGCGCCTCCACGAACTGAAGGCGGCAGAAGACGCCGGCAACGGCCGCGCTTCACCGCAGGAAATTTTCTCCGCACTGGTCGGCCCGACCTTGCGCGGCTGTCTCGGCGAGGCGAAGCAGCGCTCCGATGCCGCACGCTTCATGATCCGCGCCTCGATTGAGTCGGTGCCGCCGATCCGCAAGATCAAGAATCGCGAGGTCGATCATCTCAAGCGCTTCGCAGCCGCCCTTCGCCGCGCCCTGCCCGATCACGATCCCGCGGACATCTTCTGGGCGCTGCACTTCGCCCTCGCCATGGCCCACCAGACCATCCGCGACACCGAACGCCTGACGCGCATGTCCGACGGCCTGTGCAATCTCGACGACGTCCAGGCCATCATCGACCGCGTGGTGAGCGTGGCGGTGACGGCACTGATGGGCAAGCCGGCGCGGGCGAAAGCGAGAGCGTAACTGTCGTCCGCCCCATAATTGCACGTGACGGAACAGCGATTCGCAGCGTATTCCGCTGCCATGAGCGCACAGGACGCCATCGACTTCGTATCAGATGACATCGCCGAGGTCGGCGAGCTGATGCGCTCGCTGTCCGGCCGGTATGAGGGCATCTTTGGCAATTTCCGCTCGGCCTGCGGCGTCGTTTGCGAGCGCGCGCCGGGCCTCTCCGATGCCGCGCGCGATATCGCCGACCTCGCAACCGCCGCCAGCGCCAGTGTCTACGCGCATATCCCGAACCAGCCCGTCCTCGCCTGCGCCAGCGGCTGCGCGGCCTGCTGCCATCTCTATGTCCAGGTGCCGCCCGGCATCGCCCGCATGATGGCCGACCACATCAGCAGTCATTTCTCACCCGCGGAACGCGATGCCTTGCAGGATCGGCTGCAAATCGCCGCAGCCGCAGCGCGCGACGCAGCCGACGCGACAAAGCTCCGCCACCGCTGCCCGCTGCTCGGCGACGACAATCGCTGCACCGTCTATGAGGTCCGCCCGCTGTCCTGCCGCGCCTTCACCTCACGCTCGGTGGCGCGCTGCCAGAATGTGGTGTTCGGCGACATCACCGACGGCTCCGGCGTCGAGCAGAACGCGGCGCATTATCGCATCCATATGGAAGCAACCTTCGCCCTCGAACAGGCCGCGCGCGATCGCGGGCTGCCGGCGCAGCAGAAGGGACTGGCGCAGGCACTGCTCGATGAGTTGCACGCGCCCTGAAGCCCTCAAAACGACGGCGGCGTGCATGCGCTCACGACCTCGCAAGCCTTCGGCCCCGCGCAGCGAAACCGGTGCGGCCGCCGGCTTTCGAAGTAATAGGCATCACCGGGATCGAGGATGCGGCGCTCGTCATCGACGATGACTTCAAGTCGGCCCGAGATCACGATGCCGCCCTCCTCGCCGTCATGCACCAGCGGCACCCGGCCGGTATCGCTGCCGGGCTCGTAGCGCTCTTTCAATATCTGCAAGGCGCGCCCGAACAGATTGTCGCCGACCTGGCGATAGGAGATCGGGCCCTTGCCGATCTCGGTCAGTTCGTCCGCCCGGTAGAACGCCCTGCGCGGCCGGTCCGGCTCGATGGCGAAGAATTCGGCGAGCCCCATCGGGATGCCATCGAGAATGCGCTTCAGCGCGCCGACCGACGGATTCATCTGGTTGGATTCGATCAGCGAGATGGTCGAATTGGTGACGCCCGCGCGCTTGGCCAGTTCGCGCTGCGACAGCTTGTGATGCGCGCGCACGAAGCGCAGCCGGTCGCCAAGGTCGATGCTCACGCCAAAATCCTGTTGCGGGTGTTGCGGATCAGGCAAATATGGCAGGATCCACTCAGCAAAATCAATCACTTGATCAGATCAAGAAAAGGACTTGTTGCAATGTTACGAACATGATCCAGATGCGATAATCAGCCGAAGATCGGCCGAAATCACCCTTGGGAGCTCCGCCGTGTCCGTTCATCAGATTCCGAACGCACTAAAACTCGATTCATTCTGGATGCCGTTCACGGCCAACCGCCAGTTCAAGGCGTCGCCGCGCATGTTCGCCTCGGCGAAGGGCATGTATTACACCACCGAGGACGGTCGCCAGGTGATCGACGGCTCCGCCGGCCTGTGGTGCACCAATGCCGGCCACGGCCGCCGCGAGATCGCCAGCGCCGTGGAGAAGCAGCTCTCCACCCTCGATTTCGCCCCCGCCTTCCAGATGGGCCATCCGCTGGCCTTCGAGTTCGCCAACCGCCTCGCCGAGATTGCTCCCGAAGGCCTCGACCGCATCTTCTTCACCAACTCCGGCTCCGAGTCCGGCGACACCGCACTGAAGATCGCGATCGCCTATCAGCGCGCCATCGGCCAGGCCACCCGCACGCGCCTGATCGGCCGCGAGCGCGGCTATCACGGCGTCGGCTTCGGCGGCACCTCAGTGGGCGGCATGGTCAACAACCGCCGCGCCTTCGTCTCGGCGCAGCTGCCGGGCATCGACCACATCCGCCACACCCACGATCTGTCGCGAAATGCCTTCGCCAAGGACCAGCCGGAATACGGCGCCGAATTCGCCGATGACGTTGAGCGTCTGGTCGCGCTGCATGGCGCTGACACCATCGCCGCCGTGATCGTCGAGCCGGTGCCGGGCTCGACCGGCGTGCTGCCGCCGCCAAAGGGCTATCTCGAGCGCCTGCGCGAGCTCTGCACCAAGCACGGCATCCTCTTGATTTTCGACGAAGTCATCACCGGCTTCGGCCGCCTCGGCGCGCCCTTCGCCGCGCAGTATTTTGGCGTGACGCCGGATATCATGACCACCGCCAAGGGCATCACCAATGGCACCGTGCCCTGCGGCGCCGTGTTCGCCCATCGCAAGGTCTATGATGGCCTGATGAATGGCCCGGAAGGCCAGATCGAGCTGTTCCACGGCTACACCTATTCGGCGCATCCGGTCGCCTGCGCCGCCGGCATCGCCACGCTCGACATCTACAAGAACGAAGGCCTGCTCACCCGCGGCGCCGAGATGGCCGGCTACTGGCGCGACTCGCTGCATGCGCTGAAGGACCTGCCGAATGTGATCGACATCCGCAATCTCGGGCTGATGGGCGCCGTTGAACTCGCCCCGCGCAAGGATGCGCCGGGTGCGCGCGGCTATGAAGTGATGGTGGATTGCTTCAACACCGGCCTTTATCTGCGCCAAAGCGGCGACGCCTTTGCGATGTCGCCCCCGCTGACCGTCGAGAAGAAGCATATCGACGACATGATGGAAATCCTCAGCGCCGCCATCAAGCGCGTCGCGTAAGCGACTTCAGCGCGCACAAAGCAAAACCCCGACGGTACGCAAGCGCCGTCGGGGTTTTCTCTTATGCATTCGTGACTTGACGCCTCAGCCCCGCGCCGCAATCAATTGCCGGATAAAATCCGGCGCCTTCGCACTCGGCAACCAGCGCGTCACCGCAATCATGTCGGCGTCGCGATCGATCCAGATCATGTTGCCGCCAGCCCCCAGCGCATAGACCGCCGTCTCCGGCGCACCCTTGTTGGCATGCGGCCCGCGGTTCAGCCACCACAGGAAACCGTAATTCGGCTGCAGCGCCGACTGCGCCCACATCGCATCGATCCAGCCCTGCGACAGCAGCTGCTTGCCATTCCATGCGCCGCCGCGCGCCATCAAGAGGCCGAAGCGCGCATGGTCGTCCGCGCCGATGACATGCCGCCGCCCCAATGGCCGCCGCCCGGCACCGACTGCATCCGCTGGCCGCCGATCTCGACCCATGAATTTTCATAGCCGACCCAGCTCCACTCCTTCGACGCGCCGATGGGATCCATGATGCGCTCCCGCAGCACATCCGGCAGCGGCTGCTTGAACAGATTCAGCAGGCTGAGCGACAGCAGGTTCACGCGCACATCGTTATATTCGTAGAACGCGCCCGGCTTCTGCAGCTCGCGCAGCTCGCCCTTGCGGCTGTTGTCGGCATTCGGCGCGACCAGGCGGTTGTGATCGATCTGATCCGGCTTGCCGAACAACTCGCCGCGCCATTCGCTGGTCTGCTGCAGCAACTGCCGCCAGGTGATCGGAGCGTTATGCGCATCCGCAAACAGCGGCCCCGCTACGCGCTTGGCGACGGGTTCGTCGATATCCCCGATCAGCCCGTCATCCACCGCAAGGCCCGTCAGCGTGGCGAGATAGCTCTTGGCGATAGAGAAGGTCATGTCCGCCCGCGCGACATCGCCCCACGACGCCAACACGCGCCCGCTCTGCAGCACCATGCCCGCCGGGCCACCGCGCTCCTTCACCGGCCCCAGCACCGCGCTCCATGGCCCGGTTTCATTCCAGTCCACATTCGGCGCATAGCGGCCGTCGTCGTAATAGAACCCCCGCGGCCACGGCGTCTCATTCGCCTGGGCGAAGGCCACGGCGGATGCGAGCTTGTCCGGCGCATAGCCCGCCGCCTGCGGATCGATCTTGTCCCAGTCGCCCGGTGCCGGGAAATAATGTGACTCTGTCATGGTGATATGAAGCTCTCTGAGGCCAGAAGGCTGCGGTTATTGACCTTTTGCGGACCAGCAGCAACCGATTGCCGCGCGAGTGATGGCAAATGGCATATCCGTTGCCCGGCGCGGGGTCCGGCAACGAATAAGGCCCTTTGCAAAGCTGTTGGGCATAGCTTTCCAAAGCCACAATTAAGACACGCGGCTTGCGCGAGATGGCGTCATCTGTGACTCGCTTGGGGACGAAAGCGAATGATCAGCAAGGGGAAGCTCACGCGGCTGAAACAGCTGGCTGAGCACAAGCTTGCCATTGCCAATACCAGCGTGACGGGACCGATCCGGCTCGCCAGTATCGACGCCAAAGACCTGCTCGAACTGGTCGAGATTGCCGAAGCCCATAAGCGACAGCTGCACGAGATGGCGCTTGGGCGACGCGCATTGCGACGGCCTCAGCCGCCGACGGATCGGGCCGCGAAATAACAACGTCCGGCATGGCCGTGGCGGCTCCGACGGAGCGGCGAACCCTCGCCGCTCCGTGGATATGTTTGACCGGACGATCGATCGCAACAGAAGGACCCATATGCATCAGGAGCCGATCACCCCGCCAACGCCCCCCGACACCGAACATGAACGACACCGCTACCGCATGGGGGCCGCGGCCGTCGCTGCGGCGGCTGGTCTTCACGGTGGTCCTGATTGCGATCGGGATCGTCGCGGTGCGTTGGATGAAGTGACGGCGGGTCCACGCCCTCGACGTTACCTGGGCCGTCCAACAATCACTCGTCCTGAAAGGCTTTGAAGGCAGGCAACAGCGTCACAGTTGCGGCGGTCGCGAGGCATTGAGGAGCTCCCCCCACTGCCAGCACGAGACCACTTAGCCACCTTATGGGTGTAACGGCGATGAACTCCCAACTGGCCGGCGATGACGCGCCCGCGAGCGATCGGCCCCGCCGCTACCGTTCCCGAAGCGTTTCGTTGCGGTATTTTGCCAGCGGCGACAGCAGATAGCTGATGATGCGCCGTGAGCCGGTCTTGATCTCGACCGTCACCGCCATTCCGGGCGCGAGCTTTACCAGCTTCTCGTCGACCTGCATGTCGCTGCGTTCGAGCGAGACTCGAGCGACATACTCCAACTCCTGGCCCTTCTGTTCACCTGCCGCCGGCCCCCCGCCGACGTTGCGGTCGGTCTGGCCGCCCCGAGGTGCCTCACGCGCCACCGCGTCGGATGAAACGCTGACCACATCGCCGCGCAAGAGCCCGTAGCGGGTGAAGTTGAAGGTATCGATCTTGACCGCAGCCTGCTGACCGGCATGGACAAATCCGATGTCGCGGTTAGAGACGGACGCCTCGATCTCGAGTCTGGCCTCGCTTGGCACCACGACAGCCAGCGCCTGGGCTGGCGTCACGACGCCGCCGACAGTGTGGACGGCGAGCTGCTGCACCACGCCATCAACCGGTGCCGTCAGCCGCTGCAGCCGCGTCCGCTGTTCGGCCTTGATATTGTCCTGAGCCAGCGCGCTGACTTTCTGCTCGGCCTTCGCCAGTGCATCGTATACGGTACGACGATACTCCGACGCAGTTTTCTCTCGCGTTTCCTTCAGCAGAGCCACTGCCGCGTCGGCCTCTGCAAGCCGGCTTGTCTGCACCGCGACGTCCTGCTGAAGTCCGACAAGCTCCTGCTTTTCGGTAAGATAAACGACTTTCGAGGCAAGTCCCTTTTCAAGCAACCCCTTGTGGATCTCGACCTTCTCCTCCAGCACCGGAATCGTCGCCTGTATCTTCGCCACGGTTGCCCTAGTCGTCGTCCGCTCGGCCTCCTTTTGGGACTGCTGACGCCCGATCTCGGCGAGTTTCGAATCCAGCTCGGCTCGCTGGCTGATCAGGAACTGGCGCTGCATCTCAATCTGGTTGGCCGAAGCACCATTCGGTGGCCGGAAGCTGTCGAGCGGATTTTCTGAAAGGGCGGCGCGCAGCCGCGCCACCTCGAGCCCGGCAGCCATGAGGTCGCCGCGCTCGCGCTCCACGTCGGCACCGAGCATCGTCGGGTCGAGTTCAATCAGGACTTCACCGGCCTTCACGACCTGCCCGTCGCGGATGTGGATGGCGCGCACCACGCCGGTCTCGAACGGCTGGACCAACTTGGTACGACCGCCCGGCACGATCTTGCCAGGGGCGACGGCCACGATGTCGACGCTGCCGAACGACGCCCATAACAATGCGATCACGAATACCGCGATGATACTGCCTGCGATCGCCCGGCCAGCGGGGGATGCCGGCCGTTCGGTGATCTCAAGAGCGGCGGGCAGGAAGGCAATCTCGTGCTCGCGGCGCTGCAGTTCAGCCCTGCGCAAGGGCACGATTCGCTGACTAGCGGACGTCATGGATGCCTGCTTGTAGGTAATGCAGCTTCGCGTAGCGGCCATTATTCTGGATCAGTTCGTCATGCGCTCCGTCTTCGACGATGCGGCCGCGCTCGATGGTGATGATGCGGTCGGCGTTGCGCACAGTGGAAAGCCGATGCGCGACGACGAACACGGTTCGCCCCTCTGCAATCAGCGCCATGTTCCGCTGGATCGCCCTTTCGCTCTCGTAGTCGAGCGCACTGGTAGCTTCGTCGAAAATCAGGATGCGCGGATCCGAGATCAGGGCGCGGGCGATGGCGATGCGCTGGCGCTGTCCACCGGACAGGCTGGCGCCGCGCTCACCAACCACGGTGTCGTAGCCCTCGGGAAGTTCGAGAATGAAGTCGTGGGCTCCGGCGAGCTTTGCTGAAGCAATCACCTTCTCCATTGGCAAGGTCGGCTCGGCGAGCGTGATGTTCTCGCGGATAGTGCTGTTGAAAAGCACGTTTTCCTGCAGCACCACGCCTGTCTGACGACGCAGCCACGACAGGTCGACCATCGCGAGATCGACTCCGTCGACCAGCACGCGGCCGCTTTCGGGCACGTAGAGGCGTTGGAGCAATTTGGCGATCGTGCTTTTTCCGGAACCGGACGAGCCGACCACGCCAATGACCTGACCTGAATCCACGGTGAACGACACGTCGTGCAGAACCTGGGGACCGTCGGCACGGTAACGAAAGTTCACATGCTCGAAGGTCACATGCCCGCGGATAGCCGGCAGCGCAGCGCGGCCGGGGTGAAAACCAGGCTCCGGCAACGTGTTGAGGATGTCGCCGAGCCTGTCGACCGACAGCCGAGCCTGGTGAAAATCCTGCCACATCTGGGCGAGACGCAGCACCGGAGCGCTCACTCGTCCAGCCAGCATGTTGAAGGCCACCAGTTCGCCGACACTGAGATCCCCGCCGATCACGAGCCGCGCACCGAAGTACAGCGTTGCGGCAGTGACGAGCTTGTTGATCGTCTGCACCGCCTCGCTGGCGACATTGTTCAGGCTGAGCACCCGAAAGCTCGCGGCGACGTAGCCGGCAAGCTGTTCTTCCCATTTGCGCTGCATCTGTGGTTCGACGGCCATCGCCTTCAGCGTCTCGACCCCGGTTACACTCTCCACCAGGAAGGCCTGGTTGGCGGCACCGCGAGCGAACTTCTCATCGAGCCGTTTCCGGAACATTGGTGCGGCGATCGCCGAGATCGCGATGTAGAGCGGCAGCGATCCCATCACCACGAACGTCAACGTCGGAGAATAGTAGAACATCACCGCTAGGAAGACGAACATGAACAGCAAATCGATGCCGAGCGTCAGCGCAGAGCCGGTCAGGAAGTTACGGATATTCTCGAGTTCGCGCACGCGCGCCACTGAGTCTCCGACCCGTCGCGCCTGAAAATATGCGATCGGCAGCGCCATCAGATGACGGAATAGCCGCGCCCCGAGCTCGACGTCGATGCGGTTGGTCGTGTGCGAGAACACATAGGTTCTCAGCGTGCCGAGGACGGCCTCGAACAGGGTCAGCACGATCAAGCCGAGGATAAGAACGTCGAGCGTGCTCATGCTCTGGTGCACCAGCACCTTGTCGATCACGACCTGGAAGAACAGCGGCGAGACCAACGCAAAAATCTGCAGGAAAAACGAGGCCAGCAACACCTCGCCGAGCAGACGCCGGTACTTGTGAATGGCCCCAAGAAACCATGAGATGTCGAACCGCCGCGACAGGTCACTGAGCGCCGCGCGTCGCGCCATCAGCACGAGATCACCGTCCCAGACCGCCTCGAGTTCGGCCTGCGTCATCGTCAGCGGCTGCGCGATGGTCGGACGCTGGACCAGGATCTTGTCATCGGCCACCTGGCCGAGGATCAGGAAGCCGCCGTCGCGCAGCACCGCAATGCCTGGCAGCGGGGTGATCGCAAGCCGCGCCCAGTTGGTCTTATGCACGCGCGCCTTGAGCCCGAAGGTCTTGGCGCAGCGAAGCATGTCCGCGACCCCGACCTGCCCGGTGCCGAGTTGGTGACGTATCTGGGCCGGTTCGGCCGGCACACCGTGGCAGCGCAGCAGCGTCACCAGCGCGCGCATCCCGGCCTCATCGCCCCCCGCGGGACGGGATGCAGTAGGAGCCACGCCCGGCGCCACCGCGCCGACAACTGGCGCGGCGCTGCCGCGCTGACGCGCGATGATCCCGCGCCACCCGGCTGTTGTTGCGGACACGGATCGTATCAGATTGGCGATGGCCGGCCAAAGATCAGCAATCCGGTATGGCACCACGACACGGGCTTCGCTAAGCGCGAGACGAAGACGCTCGCCGAACCCGGGCCGCCCTGCTGAGACCACACCGCCGCTCCAGATTTCCTCAAGCTTGGCGCGTGTCATTCGCTCGGGCCGCGGCGCCATCGGATACAGCACCAGAGCGTCGTCCCCATCAATCTTTCCGACGAGCAGGAAACCACCGTCGCGCAACGTCACGATCGCGGGCGTCTCGATCGCGGACAGCCGCTCCCAGTCGGCCATTCGCGAACACGTCGCAACGCCGAAGGCGTCGGAGCACCGAAGCATGTCGCGGACGCCGACAGTGTCAGTGCCACAACGCTTCTGGATTTCGTCGACCTCAACCTCCACCTGATGGAGGCGTAGAAAAAGCCACAGGGCGAGTAGCCCGGCATCCTGCGGCGTAACATCCTCGTTCAGCATCGCCATTCCAATGGAATCCCTTACAATCATAGGGGGACCAACGGTCCTCATTGCGCGAAAAGCTGAACCGCAGCTACGCGGGTGGACGTTTCCCGAACACCGGATCCCCTTGCAAAGCGGGGCGCCGGTGTCCGGGAAGGCAGTTGTCGTGGGCTACTAGTGGTGCGGACGCGTCAGGATCGACTCGTTCAGCCAACCCGATGCGTTCGAGCTCGCCGAGGAAGCAATCGCACCCTGGTCGGCCCGCCCCTGGAGACCTCCGGCCATCGCCTGGCTCAGCAGAGCAAAGGATTGGCGGTGTCCATGGTCGTGGTCGTGGCTCGCCCAGCCGCCGCCCCCATTGTCCTGCGACGGATTGGTGCCACCAGAGACCGGGGGATCCAGCACCGCGATGGTCTTCGCGGCCGATGTTGCCGACGTGCCGGTGACGGGATCCTTGGCCGTCGCCGTCACAGACAGCGTAGCCGACGGCGAATCCGTCCCCTTGTAGTAGGACTTCAGGGTCAGTCCGCTCTCGACCTCGGCCGCGTTCAACGTGATGTTCCTGCCGCGATGGGTGTGGCCGAGACCGTCAACGATCGCCTCATATCGCGGCAGTCCCTTGATGTTGACCGACAAGACGTCGTTCTTGTCGGTGGTCGAGACGTCGATTCCGAGATCGATCTTGCCACCAGGACTCACCGACAGCGTGTTGTCGGCGATCGTGACGACCGGCTTGGTCGGACCGGAAGTCGCCGGAGGCGTCGTGACCGGAGGTGTGGTAACCGGAGGCTTCGCTACCGGCGGCGTAACTACCGGCGAGGTATCGACCGACAAACCGGTGAAGCTTTTCACCGCTCCGGACAGATTGGCCGCGAGGCCGCCGGAGTCCTTGATGGTGGCACCGTTCGCCAGGTTGAGCGAAGTGACCCCGAGCGTGCCAACGCTCTTGTCGGTGGCTGCCACCGTGGTCGAGAACACCAGTTTGTTGGTGCCCGAGCCGCTGACGTAGTTCGCGACGGATCCGTCATTTAGGGTCAGCGTCGGCTTGCCGTTGACCGTGACCGCCTCGTTGAAAGCCACCGTCAGCGCGATCTTGTCTCCAACATGCTCTACGCCGGTACCTGGTTGCGCAGTGACGCCAGAAACCGAAGGTGCAACATTGACTGGCTGTGTCGGAGCAACAGGGTTGCTGGGGTTGGTTGGGATCGAGCCTGCCGTGACATTGCCGCCCTTGACCGACTGATTGCTGGCGTTCTGGTATAGCTGGACGCCATCAACCAGCATATGGCTGGTCTGCGGCGTCGAACTGTCGACCGTGGAATGCCAACCTGCTGCCTTCGAATTCGCCCACTGACTATCGAGTATTAGCTCCATCGGCTGGTTCGGAATCGGCAGTTGTGCGCTCGTGACCTGCGCCATCTGCTTCCCGTCGAGATACCAGGTGATCGATTGGCCTGGTTTCCAGTCGATCGCGTAGGTGTGGAAGTCAGCCGTGAGATCCATGCCAGTATCGATGACACCGCCGACGTCGCCGCCTGGCGTGTGCAAATGCCACTGGAACGCCTGGTTAGCCGGGCCCTTTCCGGTATAGCCGCCTTCCTGAATATCGATTTCGAAATTGTCGCCCCCGGGTGAGCCCGAGCCAGGCATGAGCCAAATGCCGGGCCAAGCGCCGTTACCCGCCGGCTGTTTCATGCTGACCTGCAGGAGGCCACCGTTGAACTCGAACTTGCCGTAGCTGCTGACCACGCCCGACGTAATCGGATGGGTCATCACGGTGCCCTGGTTCATGCCGACGATCGGCGTCTTGCTCGACGTAATGTCGAGCACACCGTCATGCACCGCTACCTGGCCAGGCATATCGAACTCGGCCTCGAACTGGCCGCCCGGCCCGCTGCCACCGTTGTATGAATTCCAGGGGTAGCCGTTGGCCGCCTTGCTGGTGATGTACTTATTCCATGTGGAGTTCAGAGCCGTACCGTCGAACCCTTCGTGATAGACGAGGTTCGCATTCGAATACCCTGCTGGTGTTGATAGTGCCATTCCCGCTTCCCTTCTTGTTGGGCCTGCCGCTGCAAACTCGCCACGACCTCAGGTCGAGTACGGGAATACTGCTGCGGCATCTGTCGAGCCCCCGGCCCGTCGCAAGACGCGTGGCTATTGGTCGAGTATGGCGAGAACTGGCCGCAAATGGGGTGTTCGAGCGCGTGATTGTCCACGCATGTGGCGGCGTCGAATGAAAACTGAGACGTAACTACCAGTCGAATGATGATTCCGCTTTCATCGAGAAATGCTTGCATAGAGGTATCTCCGCAAATGCACTGTCGCTGTCCGATGCACTTTGTCGGAAAAAATATCGAGGGCTTCTCCAGAATACCGATCGTCGATTTGCTTCCGGAGCAACATAATGCCGCCGGCAAATGTGGCATTTGCAAAGGCTCATCGACGTCTTCCCGCGCTTCGACAGCATGCACCTTCTCGTTGAGTTAGCGAATTCGCTTTTTCTCACAGCGATTTAGGACACTCTGATGACGTGCCGTAAGAAGATGCGAACATGGTGAGAAGTAGTACTTCGGGATCAATAGGTAAATTTGATTTCGACCGAATCATTGCGTGGAGGGAAGGCGCTACCTCCTAGGGGCCGTTGCGTTCGATCTGCTATCAATTCATCTAGACGCCATGGTCAATCGCCAGTCGCAGAACAGCCGGGCGGGCTTGTTGCGCCGGTTCGGACTACAGGGAGCATTGGCGTCAGCGCTGCTGGCGGTATCCATGCTGCCGGCAACCGGTGCTAGCGGAGCGGCATCGGCCTTTGTCCGGGCATCCGGGAGCGGTTTTACCGTCGACGACAAACCGTTTTACGTGACTGGGGTCAATAACCACTATCTGACCTTCGGATCGCAGAACGAGGTCATCCGCGTCCTCGATGATTCAGTAGCCCTGGGCGCCAATGTCATTCGTATTATTCTTCAGCCGGTAATCGGCTCGCTCGATGGAAGCGCTGCCACGATCTGGAATTGGCGAGCGCGCGCTGACGCTTCCGATCTCGGTGTCGCCGGTACCTACCTTCTGTACTGGGATCCGCAAAAGAACACGATGGCCATCAACGATGGCCCCGATGGAATGCAGAAGGTCGACTTCCTGATCGCCGAATGCGGCAAGCGACATCTCAGGCTCATCATCGCCCTCCTCGATTTCTGGGACTATACGGGCGGTGCCCAGCAGATGAGGGCCTGGTACGGAAGTTCGGACAAGTCCGGCTTCTTCTTTCGCGACCCGCGCACGAAGCGGGATTATCAAAACTGGATTGCCTACGTCATCCAGCGGGTCAACTCACTCACCGGATCGGCCTACCGCGACGACCCCACCATCATGGCCTGGGAGTTGATGAATGAGGGCAACGCCAATCCGGAGTCCCTGCGGCTGGCTTGGACTGCGGAAATGTCGGCCTACGTGAAATCTCTCGATTCCAACCATCTTGTCGGGTCCGGCTACGCTAACGTCTCAGAGAAGCTATCCGACCTTACGATCCCAACACTCGATTTCGGGACATGGCATGGCTACCCGCTCTACTACAATCTGACTGTCCAGCAGTTCAACGATACGATCTCCGAGTTCTGCGGGCTCGCATCAACGGCCGAAAAGCCTGTACTACTGGAGGAGTTCGGCTACGCGCGTTCCAACCCCGACCAGAACGCAGCTTACACGATGTGGCTAAACACGCTCACCGCGCGTCACGACTGCGCTGGATGGATGGTATGGCGGCTCGTGGCGCCGCAGGACAGCGGCGACTATCCGGTCGACGAACATGACAAGTTCGACGTTCGCAATGACGGCGGACAGCTATGGAACACGCTCAGAGCGGCGACCCGTGCTGGGAGACAACGCGAGGCCTCCGGCCTGCTGGACGTCACTGGCGGTACGTCCAGCCCACCGTCGCCTGCCCCCCGAAACGATCGGTGAAACGGTCGACCCTATGCAGGGCAACTTCAGGAGAATCGTCCGGACAACTACTGCAACTGCAGCGCCGGACCTTCTCTGTTTCTGCAATGGCAACGTCATCGATTTCGATGCGGCAGAACCGGCAAAAACTGGGTAACCACGATGGATCATTGAGCCGGACTCTTGAGGGACTACAATCCAGTCAGCAATCGCAAAGCGCTGAATTGAGATCTCGGATCATGATGCCGGTCTTCTCGAACGATGGTTGGGAGTTACTGACTTTCAGGCTCGATCTGGAGCAGGAAGCCATCCGCGAGATAGGCGCTTGCCTCGACGCAGACGAACGCCGACGGGCACAGGAAATCCGACTGGAGCGAGACCGCTGCCGCTTTGTCGCAACCCGCGGGCAACTGCGTCGGGTCCTTGCCTCCAAACTGGACATCTCTCCCTCTGACATCGAGTTGGAATACGAACGGCTGGGTAAACCCCGCCTGTCGCACCGCATGCCCTGTCGCAATTTGCACTTCAGCGTTTCTCGATCCGAAGATGTTGCAGCGATCGCCGTCTCGATCGGCCAGGAGCTGGGGGTGGATGTCGAGGCTGTTCTCCCTGTTCCGGAAGCCGACGAGATCGCATCGCTCTGCTTTTTACCTTCTGAATATGAATCCTATGCCGCCCTAGATCTCCAAGACCGGTCGGGAGGCTTCCTGCTGCGCTGGACCCGGCTGGAGGCTGTCGCCAAAGCCTTGGGGTGCGGCTTGGGGCAGTTCGTTGCATGGGACGGCAAGGATTGGGCTTTCCGTAGCTTCGTGCCCAAACCTGGATACATCGGGACTGTGGCGGCCCGGAATTGAAGCGCTGGCGATGCCGTCAATCACGCTTGGTGCGGTACGGAAGACGAGGATCTTATGAAGGAAATGATCGGACGGCCCTATGTGGGCGAACCGCTGCAGATCCGGGATTTCCTCGCAGGCCTTGCCGCTAAGGACATCAACATTTCGGTCGATCGCGACCGGCTACGGTGCAACGCACCGGCACAAGCACTCACCGCTGAGCTACGAGGCCAGTTGCAGGACCGCAAGCGCGAGATCATCGCGTTTCTAACGATGGCCACTGCAGCGGCCCAACAGCAGCCTGCCATCGTTCCGCTGCAGCCTCGCGGCACACGCACGCCTATCTTCGCCGTACCTGGGCATACAGGAGCTCCGTTCTCGTTCTCGGCCCTATCGAAACATCTGGGCGATGATCAGCCGTTTTACGCACTCCAACCATCCGGATTTGATGGACAGACCGAGCCGATGGACCGCGTCGAGGACATCGCCGAATATTTCGCTCGTCAGATCATCGAATACCGCCCCACCGGTCCGTACATCATCGCCGGTTACTGCTCTGGTGCCGCAACCGCTTTCGAACTGGCGAAGATTCTGGTTGAATATGGAGCCGAGCTTCCGCTGACTGCGCTCTTTGCCCCTCTTCATCCGACTACACACAGTGAATTGCCGCGTCGGCTTTACTTCTACGCTGTCGGCAGCGTCGCTACGCTCCTGCGGGAGATTGCACAGCTCCCATCATTCGGCGCCCGCTTGCAATATTTCGGCTACCGCCTCCGTGAGCGCGTCAACCTGATCCTGGCCGGTGAAAGCAAAGACTCTGTTGCAACGGACCCGGTACTGAAAAGCAGAGACCGACTTAAGTCCACCGCGATCACTGCCTTGCGGCGATATGTTCCGACTCCTTATTCAGGTCGCGTATGCATATTTCTCCCGAGCAAAGCCTGGCGGCTATCAGGGGCAGCACCGCATCGATGGCTTCGCGCAGCGCCTCATGCCGAAATGTATTTTGGACCGCGTGGCTGTAACGGTTCTCGCATGCTGGACGATCCGGACGCCCCCGCCATCGCAGCACTTTATCGCCAAGCAGTCCAAAAGGGCAGTTGATCGATGACATCCGATTTCAATTCCGCAATGGGGAGTGACTGATGACGGAAGCCCTGTCTATCGTCGCGGAAGATCTGACACATGACGTGAGCGGTGCCGATCGTCACGCGCTAGTCGTTGCGTATAACGCCACCGCAGCGCCCTATCCGTCGGACAGGACGATCATCGATCTTTTTCGCGACCAGGTGGCTCGCAGTCCTGACGCCGAAGCGATCCGCTTTGGCGAAGCGACGCTGACGTATCGACAACTCGACGAACGATCCAACCAGATGGCGTCACAGTTGAGATCAACTGGCTCGGGGCCCGGGCGGATCGTCGTCGTGTTCATGGAGCACTCTATTGAAGTCGTCGTCGCGATCTTGGGCGTCCTGAAGTCGGGCGCAGCCTATGTGCCGCTGGAAGTGGCAACCCCAAAAGGACGCATCGCGACAATTCTGAAGGACCTCTCCGACGAGACCGACGGGCGACCACCGACCACAATCGTTCAGGCGCGCCTGCAGTCCAGAATTTCTCCGGACCTCGCCGACATCTTCGTGCTCGATGCCGATTTCGCTTCAATTTCTGCCCGACCGAATACGGATCAATCGTTTGCGGCGACCCCGGATGCCTCTGCCTACATCATCTTCACTTCCGGATCGACCGGCACGCCCAAGGGCGTCGTGATCGGACACCGCAATCTGGTCAATTACATCTGGTGGGCCGCCCGCATGTACAGTGCCGGCGAAGGTCTGGCATGGCCCCTTTTCTCATCCCTCGCCTTTGATCTGACTGTCACGACGCTCTTCACGCCGCTGATCACCGGCGGCCGTATCATGGTCTATCTCGGCGATCCCGGTATCCAAAGCATGGTTGTGCTCAAGGTCGTCGACGACAATGCCGTCGATGTCATGAAGCTGACGCCCGCACATCTCGCGATGATCCGCGATCGCGATCTCCGGACCACAAGGCTGCGCAAATTCATCGTCGGCGGCGAGGATTTCAAAACCGAACTGGCTCGCGAAATCACAGAAGCGATTCCTCATCCAACCGAAATCTACAACGAGTACGGTCCGACCGAAGCGACCGTGGGCTGCATGATCCACCGTTTCGACATCGACCGGGATCGGTCGGCCTCGGTGCCGATTGGCGTTCCTGCTGCCAATGCGGGCATCTATGTCCTGGACGAAGCACTTCGGCCGACCGCCCCTGACATCATCGGCGAGATGTACATCGCCGGTGATGGACTCGCGACAGGCTATTTCGGGCGCCCCGATCTGACCGAAGAGCGCTTCCTCACCATTCAGGATCCCCGAGACGAGTTTTCGAAGCTGCGGCTGTACAAGACGGGCGACCTTGCCCGTTGGCACCGCGAGGGACGCGTCGAATTTCTCGGCCGTGCCGATCATCAGGTGAAAGTCGGCGGCACGCGTGTCGAACTGGGCGAGATCGAAGCGCGGCTGCTGAAGCACCCGCACGTGCTGGAATGCGCGGTTGCTACCGATGCTGGACCGATAGCGGCAGGAAAGGCTCAATCCTCCCATAGAGATCAGTCGGCGACTGAACATAACATCTCACGACTTGTCGCCTATTACGTCTCGTCGAAACCGCTCAGCGTGGCGGACCTGCGCGCCCACCTCGCCGAAGAGCTCCTGGAAGCCATGATTCCAACGCACTATGTCCGCCTCGAAAGGATGCCGCTCACGCCCAATGGCAAGGTCGACCGCTCCTCGCTGCCCGTGCCGACGACCGAAACTATTCAAACGACACAAGACTTCGCCGCTCCGTCGACCGATACCGAGAAGACGCTCGCCGCCCTGTGGTGTGATCTCCTGAAGTGCGGTTCGATTGGACGTCATGACAATTTTTTCAGCCTGGGTGGGCACTCGCTTCTCGTGATGCGGGCGGTGGCGCAGATGCGACAGACCTTCGGCATCGACGTGCAGCTTCGCAACCTTTTCGAACGTCCGACGGTGGCCGAACTGGCGGAAGTGATCGACGGAATGCGCTGGGTGGCCGATTCACGAGATCCTTTATTCTCGAACGGACCGCGAGAAGAAATCGAACTCTAGTCTTCCAGACTGCTGCTGCCGTGCGCCCCTATCCGGGCGGAAGCTTTTTGCATTGGACTCGTGGAAGAGGATGCCAATGATGAACAAAGCTTGGACCCCCGCGCCAGGATCGGGCCTGCCTTGGGCGTCGGGCGACTACGAGTCCTTACGGGATCAGGTCCGCCGGTTCGTCGAGAAGGAGATAAGGCCGGCCGCCGACCGCTGGGAAAACGACGGATTCATTCCCCGCCCGATCGTGCGCCGCGTGGGCGAACTGGGCTTCTTCGGCATCCGCTACCCGGCCGAGTATGGTGGCGCAGAAATGGACGCCGTCGCTTCAGTGGTGTTTGCCGAAGAGCTCGGCCGCTCGACCTATGGCGGCGTTGCCGATGCGTTGCTGGTCCAGGGCGAGATGGCGTCCGGCTATGTTTTTCACGATGGAACCAAGGCCCAGCGCGATCGCTGGATGCCAGGCATCGTCAGCGGCGAGGTCATCGTCGCAATCGCCATCACCGAGCCCGATGCGGGCTCGGACATCAAGGCCATCCGGACGCGCGCGATCCGGGAAAACAATAGCTACGTCCTCGACGGCAGCAAGCTCTACATCACGAACGGCGTCCACGCTGATCTCTACTGCGTAGCCGCGATGACCGATGCTTCGGCAGGAAGCAATGGAGTCACGATGTTCCTTGTCGAGAAAGGCACGCCGGGATTCAGCGTTGCGCGCGAGTTGGAAAAGCACGGCTGGCGTTCATCCGATACCGCGGAGCTCGTTTTCGACGGCTGTCGCATCCCTGCCGAGAACGTGCTCGGCACCGAGGGCTTTGGCTTCTATTCCATGATGCGCAACCTGCAAAACGAACGCCTTGTGCTCGCCGCCATGGCCGTCGGGATCGCTCAGGCGGCAATCGATATCACCCTCGCCTGGGTCAAGGCTCGCCGCGCGTTCGGAGGCGTATTGTGGGACATGCAGGCGATCCGCCACCGTCTCGCGATGCTGTCCGCCCAGGTGGAGGCGGCTCGCCATTTCCTGTATGCGACCGCATGGCGCATGGCAGCGGACGATGATTGTCTTCGCGAAATCTCGATGTTGAAGGCGATCTGCGGCGAACTCGTTAACGAGGTCGCCTATGCCTGCGTCCAGTTCCACGGAGCCATGGGCGTCATGCGTGAGAGTGCGATCGAGCGCATGGCGCGCGATGCCCGCATCCTGTCCATCGCCGGCGGTGCGACGGAAGTGATGCTGGAGGTGGTCGCCTCGATGTCTTGACCCCGGCAACGGGTCTCTTCTCTCATTTCAGGACCTGCACGCATGTGTTCGATATTCGGTATATTCGGCCTGCAGCCCGGCGACGATCTTCCGACACTGCGTCGCCACTGTCTGGATCGATCGCAGCGCCAACGCCATCGTGGCCCGGACTGGAGCGGCGTCTACGTCGATGCCGGCGCCATCCTGGTCCATGAGCGGCTGGCGATCGTCGATCCGGCGGGCGGCTCACAGCCGCTGCTGTCAGCAGATGGCCGTCTCGCCCTGGCGGTCAACGGCGAGATTTACAATCACCTTGAGCTAAAGGCACAGCTGATCCGGTCCTATGCCTTCCTGACCGGCTCAGATTGCGAGGTGATCAACCCACTGTATGAGGAAGATACCCCTGCCTCGTTCCTGAACCGCCTCAACGGCATCTTCGCGTTCGCGCTGTGGGACAGTCTGCGCCAGCGTGTGCTGATCGCGCGCGATCCAATCGGAGTGGTACCGCTGTATTGGGGCCACGATGAGAACGGGCGCCTGATGGTTGCCTCCGAAATGAAGTCGCTGGTCGATGTCTGCGCTGATGTCGCTCAGTTTCCGCCGGGGCATTGGTACGACAGCGCAACCGGCACTGTGACACGCTACTACGAGCGCCCATGGCGCGACTACGACGCGATCGAGGGTGCGGAGGCCGATCGCACAGCGTTGCGTGAAGCTTTTGAACGAGCGGTGCATCGCCAGTTGATGACCGATGTGCCGTACGGGGTGCTGCTCTCCGGCGGACTCGATTCGTCGCTGGTCGCGGCGGTAGCCGCGCGTTACGCACGCCACCGCATCGAGGATGGCGACCGGAGCGAAGCGTGGTGGCCGCGCCTGCATACTTTCGCCATCGGCCTGAAGGGCTCGCCCGATCTGGCCGCAGCTGCAATTGCCGCCGCGGCGTTGGGCACCGTGCACCACGGCTTCGAATACACCTTCGAGGAAGGCCTGGATGCATTGCCGCAAGTGATCCGCCACGTCGAAACCTACGACGTGACCACCATCCGCGCCTCCACGCCGATGTTTCTGCTGGCGCGCCGGATCAAGGCGATGGGAGTGAAGATGGTCCTGTCCGGCGAAGGCAGCGACGAGATCTTCGGCGGATATCTATACTTCCACAAGGCGCCCAACGCGCGGGAATTTCACGAAGAGCTGGTGCGCAAGCTTGACGCGCTCAAGAACTACGATTGCCTGCGCGCGAACAAGTCGATGATGGCGTGGGGGGTGGAGCCGCGGGTGCCGTTCCTGGACCGCGAATTTCTCGACGTGGCGATGCACATCGATGCGAAGCACAAGATGGTTGGCCAGAGCGCCCAAGGCGCGCGACGCATCGAGAAAGCGATTTTGCGGGAAGCGTTCGCGGGCTATCTGCCCGATGCGATCCTGTGGCGACAGAAAGAGCAATTCAGCGATGGGGTGGGTTACGGCTGGATCGACGGGTTGAAGGCACATGCCGAGGCACAGGTCACCGACCGGGCGATCGCCGCTGCCGACAAGCTCTTTGCGTACAACCCGCCGCAGACCAAGGAAGCGTATTACTATCGCCAACTGTTCGAGCATTTCTTTCCAACGCAGGCGGCAGCCGAGACGGTACCGGGGGGGAAATCGATCGCGTGTTCCTCGCCGGCGGCAATTGCCTGGGACGCCAGTTTTGCAGCGATGGCCGACCCGTCCGGACGTGCCGTGGCCGGTGTGCACGAGCAGGCGTTGGCCTGATTCCCGCTCAGGGCTTGACGTAGCTCCAGCCGCTCTCCTGCAACTCCATCACCCGCACCACACCGGACTCGACCATCTTGGCCTCAGAGAGAATTGGAATCTCCTTGTCCTCGGTCTTGCGCATCTTTTCCCGGGTGTTCCCGCACGCCTTGAAAGACACCTCGGGCGCGCCAATTGCCATTGCCTCGATGCGGCTTTTCACGGGCGACGTGTCGCTCCGAAGCATGTGCAGGCCGGGACCGAACGTGACGACTTCGATCTTCACCTTCTCGCCCTTTGACTTGTAGTAGTCGATCACATTGGTCGCGTTGTTCAGGGCGAGGTTCATGGCGGCCGCATCGTTTGAGTTGACCTGAAGTATCAACCGATGGTCGACGGCTGCGTTTGCGCGCGCGATCTCGGAGCGCCGTTGTGCCTTCGACTTGTTGGCTGCTACGGCCGGACGCCAATTCGGCCACGACGCAGAGATATCGGCAGATGTTGCGATTGGCTCGCCCTGCGCATTGACCGGGCCCGTCAATTGGCGCCTTCCCTCTTGGGCCAGGATCGGCTGAGGAGCGAAGATCAGCACGAGGAAAGCAACGAAGGCGAGCCGAGCGTGAAACTGGACAGGACGCATAATGTAAACTCCTTTGGTGAAACGAGGTGGGCAATAATCATCAGTCCCCCTGCCCGGCCCGAGGATCAGACCATCGACAAACCGACGCCAACCGTTGCCGGACGACGTCTAGCCCGTCGAGCGGGAACGCCACTTCGACAACGACGCGTCCGGGCGCTTGCAGGCGGACCACTAAGCTGCCGCGGTTCGGCAGCGACTGCACCAACCGAACCGGGTCGCCGCCGAGCGTGATGCCGGATCCGGACGACGGCGATCCTCCGCCAAGGCGCACCGCAGGCCCGCCATTGATCTGGTAGGCGATCGCCTGCTCCCCCGGGGAAATTCCTGCGCCTTCGATCGTCACTTGGGTACGACCACCGCGGCAGCGAAGCGTCAATCGGAATGCCGGCGCGGCGCCACCGGCGACGTCGGCCCGTGCCTGGGCCGCGACCGAGGCAGACGCGATCGGCGAGTAATCAACGGGCGAAGTGGTCAGCCCAACGGTCCAGCCACCGGGCGCTGTACGCGACGGCGCGGCGGCCGACTCCGCGTTTTCAAGGCATTCCACCCGCTGCTCCCCCTCTATAGGCGCGCAGGATCGCATCCGGGACACCGGATCCGGGGATTGAGCCCACGACACCGTGTATGTGAGACCGACCGCGACCATTGACGCCATTCCCGCGCGGTTCATGGAGAGGATTGAGCAGTGCGCGGCTGGCGGTCGAGCCAGTCCTGCGCCGCGGAGAAGCGCGTCAGGCCCGGCACCGTCGCGCGGAGGTTGATGGACTTCCATTTCGGATCGAATCCGGGGCCCTGCAGTCCGCTGACGCGCGAGAACAGCCGGTCGACGAAGCGCGCGACGCGGTCATGGCGGTTGGTGTTCGGAGGCCAGTTAAACGCCACCAGCACGGTGGGCACGGCGATCGTCGCCACACGCTCCCCCTGTTTCAGCAGGTTCGGATAGTCCGAAGAGTCCAGCGTGGCCGGAAGGTAGTAGTCCTCAAACTTGCCCTCATACGGCACCGGAAGAAACTTGAAGCCCTGCTCCCAACGTCCCTTCACGAACGCATCGACGGGCTTGGAAGTGACGAACACCACCGCTGCCATCTCGCCGCGGCGCATCTGCTCGAGCGCCACCTGGTGCGGCACGAAGGTCTGCTCCACCGAGACACCGAGCCGGCTGAAGATCAGCGGTCCGGAATAGGCGGCAGCAGTACCCTGGGTGTTGAAGTTCACCTTCTTTCCGGCGAGATCGTTCAGGGCGCCGATCTCGGGCCTGACAAAGATATGCAATTCCGACGGGAAGAGGTTTGCAATGTAAGTGATCCTGCGTTGGATGTCGGGCACCTGTCCCTTGTATTCTTCGAGCGCATCCGAATTGATGATGGCCGCATCGATTCCGCGCAGATAGAGCAGCGAATTGACATTCTCCGCCGCGCCGCGGGTCACAACTGGCAGCACGCGGAGTTCGTCGCCATCGTCGGCAACGCGAGCCATTTCCGCAGCCAGGCGCAGTGGCGCCCCCTCGATGAGACCGCCAGCGAGGCCGACGGTCCATGCGTTCATCTTCAGCTTCTGCGGAGAGGGCTGCGGAGACCGCAGGACCGAAGGAGCGATCCTGCGGGACGATGGATGTGTGTAGTCCTGAGCTGCAGCACTGTCGACTGTCAATGCACATGCCGCCGCGAACGTGACCATCAGCAGGATATGGAATTCCGTAAATTTGCGCATCGGTCGAACTCCTGTCCCACGCAGCGGATGCCACACGATTTTTGGCGTCGAGCTGGCCCTTCTAACGGCGCAGCGCTTCGGCGCGCTCCTTCGCTTCCTCGATTCCGTCGGCGACCGCCTTTGTGTAGAGCTTGCGCGCCATGTCTGGGTCACCACGCGTGCCATAGGTTCCCCATCTGGCCAGCACCGCAGGATCGTAGGTTTCCGCGAGCGCGAAATTTGCCTTGGCGTTGCCCATCATCGCTGCCCGCTCCAGCACAGTTCGCGCCGCAATGATGTCGCCCTGTCCAAGCAGCGAATTGGCGCGGGCGACGAGGCTGGCGGAAGCCGCTGCCATCTCTGGAGTGGGCTTGGCGACAGACGCGTCAACCGCAGTCGCCAAACCGGCGCCTGGCGCGACATCCATCTGTCCGTCCGGAACTGACGGCAACACCGCCGCTGGCGTCACCGCAACTCTGACGGACTCGCTCAGCGATAGATTTGTTCGTCGACCGGCGGCGGCAAGCGCGCGCTCCAGCGTTTCGATCTTGAGCCGCTCAGACCGCAGCTGTTCTCGAAGAGAGGCCGTGTCCCGCGCGGAATCCTCTCGCAAACGCTCGGCGTCATTGCGAAATCTTGTGGCAAGCGAGATCTGTGCATCGACATCGCGACGCGCAGCGCCAAGATCGCGCGCAAGTTCTCCGGCGAGCGTGTCAGACCGTTCGCGCGCTTTCTGCGCTGCCTGTGTGACCTTGACGTTTTCGGCCTCAGCGAACTTTTTCAACTGAGCGGTTTCCTCGCGGGCGCTTGCAAGGAGCGTGTTTTGTTCAGCGGTTTCGCGCCGTGCCGTCGCCAGATCTCGCTCGAGTGCCGCAATGCGATCCTTATCCTCAGGTGCCTGACGTGCCGGACCTGAGCTGGCGATCTGGCGCCGCAGTTCCGCCGCCTCATCGACCGTTCTGGACATCTGCGCCTGATTGACAGAGAGCTCGTGCCGGATCTTGGTCAGAGAGGCGGCAAGCGCTTCGGCCCGACCGCGCTCCTTCTCCACCGCTTGCCTGAGATCAGTCGCCACTGCTTCGGAGGCTTTTGCAATCTGGGCGGCCTCATCTTTGGCCTTGATGACGAGAGCAGCCTGTGTGTCGAGGTTGCGTCGCGCCGAAGCGAGGTCTTGGTCCAGGCGTTCAGCCCGCTCGTGCGCCTTTGCAAGATGCTGAAGTAGCTCGACTTCGCGCTGCGCGCCGGCAAGCTCCTGCGCCAGCGGCGTGGACAGGTCGTTTTCCTGCGCCTGCCCCGATGGAATCCGCGGAGCCGCCTTGCTCGCAGCGGAGGCCGGAGGTGACGTCAACTCTTCGGCAAAGGCTGCGACGGACATCCATACTGCCGTGAACAGCACAAGGCCGAAGCACCACGACGACCGACGCGGGTCGGGGACGATCAGATTTTTCTTGTTGGCACGAACCATGGAGGGCCCTCCCTCGAGACGCCATTATGCGTCCCGCGCTTTCGCGAGTCCTATAACCAACATGGAGTAACCCGCAGTTGCCCCGATCGGGTCGGATCTCAAGCGCTCTGGGAATCCGTCGCACCGCGTAATGCGTCAATGCGCGCGGCGCACCGCCGCGCGCGGTCCAACCGGTAGGTCGACCTTCGGGCCATACCGTTGAATTCCGCGTTCTTGCGCTCTCGTTGTCCTGCCGCGTCGCAGGCTGTTCGCCAGTCGCGCAACAACACAAAAGTGGCGCTGCAAAAAACACGTCAAGAAAAGTCAGACGTTCATCAGCGACCACTGCGCAAAAGGGGTGCTCCATTTGGGAAGTTGTGACTTCTCCCGCGAAGGACGACGATGCCATTTTGCATTCCGCACGGTGAGATGGACTGCATCAACGGAGGCGGCACGCTATGCGTATCAACGACCAAGAAAAGCACGTCCCGACCCGCGCTGCGACTCCGCAAGGGACCTCGTCGCGTCCGAAGATGAAGCCGGTCCTGCTCGCTTTGGGGGTGTCCGGGCTGGCAGTGCTCGGGGTGGAAGCGGTACGAACGAATATCAATGACGTCGTCGCGGCGTCGATTCTTCCTCCTGTTCTTCCCCCTGTGCCGGCGAAGCCGAACATGCTCGCCACGGACGCGGTGCGCGAAACCTTGGGAGCGGCATTGACGCCGGACGTTCCGACCGCCGATCCGCCGAATGCAGCGCCGGTGGATGAGCCGTCGGTCGGCACGCGCTTCGCAATCGGCGACCGCATCAAGCTGGCCTTCTACGAGCGCATCGCGGTCGAGGACGATAAGTGGGGTCGCAATTCGTCGGCAATGCGCGGCATCATCCAGCGCCCGGAGATGAGCGGCGAATACGCCGTCCAGGAGGACGGCACCATATCGCTCCCCCTTCTTGGCACCGTTACCACCGCGGGCAAATCGCCTCAGCAGTTCACAGCGTCCGTCGTCGAGAACTTCGAACAAACTTTGGGCCACAAGGGGATGGTGAATATCGTTTCGCTGGAACGTTCACCGATCTTCGTCCTTGGTCCGGTCAAGAACTCGGGGTCGTTCAAATACGCCTCAGGCATGACAGTGCTCCACGCCGTCGCACTGGCGGGCGGGCTCGACCGCGGGTCCGGCGATTCATACATGAAGGTCGAAACCGTACGCGAGATCCAGAAGCGCAGCGGCGCGGCCAACTCCATGCTCAAGTTGCTCGCGAGAGTGGCGGTGCTCAAGGCAGAGCGGGACGGCGTGGCTCCCAAGATCCCGGTGCAACTCATGGAGATGGTCGGTGCCTCGGAAGCCAAATCTTTGCTCGACGAACAGAGCGAACGCCGCAAGCCGATGCTGCTGGCCCGCCAGGAGCGCCAGCGCGCCATTGCTGGTGCTCTGGATGCTGCCAAGCAGGACATCCAGGCTTACGGACGCACGGATTCGCTCGACCAGTTGGTGAAGACCCGCCAGGAACGCGTGGACAGTACTCGTGCGCTGGTGGAACGCAACGTTCTTGGCAAGGCGGTACTGAGCCAGGTCCAAGGTGAATTGTCCGATGCCGAGCAACGCCGGCAGGATGCGCTCAATCAATACGGCATGGCAAAGCAGCGCCTTGCGAGTATGCAGGCTGACGGGATCAAGGTCCAATCCGACCTGAAGAACGAACTGGTGGTCGAGATCGACATGATCGAACGCCAGCTGGCCGACAACGAGCGTGAATTCCGTACCAGCGAAGGCGTGCTGAGCAGTCTGCCTGCTACCCGATCTCAGTTCCCGTACGCAAAGCAGACCAACAGGATCGGCTACAGCATCGTTCGCCAGACTTCGAAAGGGCCGGTCAACATCGAATCTGACGGTCTGACCTCGCTCCAGCCCGGCGACCTCGTCAACGTCATGCTCGGCGCAGACGATGCCATCGAACAGCAACCGGCGATGCCCGCGCAGCAACCGCCACCGGCTTTGCAGGAGGAGAAGTCGCAGACCGGACGCTCCGTCATGCGCACCACCGGACGTTCGCTCGCGCAAGAGTAGGCTCATATCGCTGGTAGTCTTCGCTGCCCGCGGCAGGCGAAGAAGGGCTTCCAAAGTTTCGCATCTAGCCCACAGACGTTCGCCCCAAAGCTGGCTCTTCAATTTTGAGCGAGCCTCGCGTGTGCGCCAGCACGAAGGGCACTGGGGGACGTCTTAGCCGGGCCGTCTTGCAAGGATGAGCGTGGAGACACCAAATCTGCGCAGCGGCGTCCGCTCAATTGCCGGCATCAAGCGCCGGTAAGCCGCGATCGCGAATGACGGCATCCATTTGTAGAGATCGAACACCGGCAGCACGTAATCTACCTTCTCGATCTCGAATCCCGCAGCGGCCACGGTATCTCGCAGTTCGTGGGGCCAATAATTGCGCGCGGACATCACTCTCGTCGCGAGGGCATACGGCAGCCAGGGAAGCAGCGGAATTGGAAAACCGAAATCGCGCCCCATGAACCGCATGCCGTGGCCCTCGAAGGGAAACCAGCGGTTCGGGCTGATCACCACCAGCCGACCGCCCGGCCGCAACACCCGGCGTATTTCGCGTAAGGTCGCCCCCTCGTCCGCGACGTGCTCGAGCACCTCATTCATCAGAGCCGCATCCACTGAACACGCGGGCAGCGGGAATCGATCGGTGCAGCAGTGGTACTCTACCCTCTGCGCCGAGCCCTCGCCGCTCTCGATGGCGGCCCGCTGGCGGGCCTGCGCTGCGTCAATTCTCGATTGTTCGGGATCGACGCCGATTGCCTTCTGGGCTCCCCAGGCTACCAGCGCTTCGGTGTAGCCACCGTCCGCGCAACCGCAGTCGAGCCAAACACCCGTCAGTAGTCCGAGATCTTTCAGCTTGCCGAGGCGATAAGCAAGATTGGTTCCAAAAGCCGTCGACCCACCCGGGTGGCGATAGCGCGGTGTAGTTCTGGCGTGCGGCATCGATATCTGGCTGGTGGTCATCTATCGGCTCCTTTCGCTACGAAATAGAAGTCGACACAAGAACCGTCGTGCCTTCGGCTGGGGGCAGCGGAGTTCTGCGCTTCGGGGAGGTCGAACATCGATCGTGGCATCGATTGCGGATCGGGATCTGGATACGTCCGATCGGAAGCCGTTCGGGTATGGCCGGCATAGCCCGCGTAGAGCATGCACATGCCCTCAATGCTCACGGCGGAGGTCCAGCCCAGCACCAGCCCTTCGAGGCCGCCGAGCTTGGCGCCTATCACCGCGAAACTTAGCTCCATCACCCCGCCAAGCGCGAACCATAGCGATGCCCGGCGCATGACGTCATCGAGCCGCGCCAGCGCGCAGGCATGGAATTTGAGCGTTAGCCCCACCAGACTGAAGCCTAGGAACCGTAGGCTGGTCCCGGCGATGTCAGGATAGGCCGGGTTGAACAATGCGAGTATCTGTCGCGAGTAGATCAGGACGAATAGGGCACAGGCCGTTGAGAACAGCAGCGACAGGCCCAGAGACATCGCGAAATTATCCCGGTACTGCTTCGGGCCGGCGCGCGCCACCGGAAACAGCACAGTCGCAAGCACCGCCGGGATCACTGCGGCGGTCGTGATCAGCATCCACACCGCCGCGAACGCCGCATTGGTCGTCGGCGTGAGCAGCACCACCACGAGAAAAGGCACGACGAGACTCGGAGCCTGCAGAGCGACGTCCAGTGCGTAGTGATCGACGACCTTGTGGCGAAGCGTGTGGAGCAGGCCGAAGTCCGGACGGCCGAGCAGACGACGCGCACTGCCTCGGGTCGCGATGTCGACACCGACCCACGAGACCACAAGCCCCGCCACCCAGGTCAACAGGATGGCGGTGTCATCGGCGGCGCCGACGGCGGCTGCCATGCCGATCATAACCAGCTTGAAGGTCGAGAAGAGCACCTGCTGGATCATCCTCGCAGTGCCGTTGAGAGTGCCGAGGAACGCCTGACCGCCCACCATCGTGACCGCAGTGAGGCCGCAGCCGAATACGAACAGGAGTTCCGATGGCCATCCCGCGACCAGAGCGGCATGGCTGAACAGCGGCGCCGCAAGGACGAATGCCAGCGCCAACGTGACCGCGAGTCCAAACGCGACCACAGCTGCCGCGCCGACAAGTCCCCGGACCTTGCCCGGCGAACGGCAGATTTCTCCAACCAGGAGCGTGCCCAGTCCAGCATCTCCCAGCAGTCCCAGAAGACCCATGACAGACAACAGCGCAGATGCCCGGCCGATGGCCTCGGGCGGGAACAGCCTGGCGGCCAGCCACCAGTAGCAGAAGCCAAGGCAGGCGCTCACGATGGCTGCGATTGTCAGCGCACCAGAATTCCGGAGCAGCCCTGCGCTCTTGCGCGCCGCCTTGAGCAGCCGGCCGGCGATGGTGCTGGTGGGGGCTAGGGACAAGGCACCTCCCCTGCGGCTTCCAACACCCGCATCCCGTTCACCGATGGCCGCGCCACCTCTTGGTAGACCTGCTCAATCCTGCTCACCACGGCGGTGGCCTTGAGGCCTTTGACTCGCGCCGTTGCCGCCGCTGCAAGCCGGCCTAGCAGCGCGCGGTCGTCGATCAACCGCTGCAAGGCCGCCGCCAACGCCGCTGCATTGCCCGGCGGCACCAGCAGTCCGGTCTCGTCGGGATCGATCAGGTCCGGCATGCCGCCGATGTCGCTGGCGACAACGGTTTTGCCCGAGGCCATCGCCTCCATCACCACCGTCGCGCAAGCCTCGGGCCCAACCGAAGGCAATACGCCGAACAGCGAGCGGCGCCACGCGTGCATAATGGCCGAATGCGGCCATGTGCCCATGACCCGGACGTTTGGCGCGAAGACCGCAGGAGTGTCCGGAGCCCGGCGCCCGATGAGCACCAGGGGCGGCGCCCGCTCCAATTGGCTATGGGCCTCCGCCAGCACGTGAATTCCCTTCAATCCCATCATGTCGCCCACGAACAGGATGAACTCTCCTTCCGGCAACTCCCGCACACAGGCTTCCTCGGCGCCGAGAACGCCGACGTCGTCGGGCACGAAGTTCGGAATTACCTCGTAGGGTGCGCTTCCTTCGACCAAGCCGGTATGGCGAGCTACGGCGTGGCTCACAGGGATGAAGCGGTCGACCATGCGCCGAGCCGCGAAGCCGGTCGCCCAGTTTCCGAGCGTGGTCGCAGCAGCCTTCACGGCACCGTAATGTCTGCCCGCGCAAGTAAGGCACTTTGCCGGTATAGGGCCGCCGCATAGTTGCTGGCCCAAATGCATGAAGTTCTTTTTGGCGCAGGACAGTCCGTAGTCATGCATCGTGATCACCAGTGGTGGACCGCCCAACGCCTTGAGAGGCAGCAGCGAGGCGTAGATCCAGTTGTGGGCATGAACGACGTCGGGCTGCTCCGCGACGATCAGCCGCCTCAGCGCCAGCGCGAGTTCAGGATCGGGAAACGGCGGAGCATGCGGCCGCTCCGCATCGGCGTGCAGACCGCTCAACCGCTGCAGCGTGCCGCGCAGACGGTGGACGCGGACCTGGCCGTCCATCTCCGTGTCGGGCGAACCAGGATGCATCGACGTCCCGACGGCGACATGGTGTCCGCGTTGCGCCAGCGCCGCGCCGAGATTGCGGACGTGGCGTTCCTCGCCGCCGATCACCGGAGGGTAGAACTGCGACAGCAGAAGAATGCGCATCGATGGCTCCGTTGTCTTCAGCGCCCGGTGAGCAAAGCCGAAGCACTGCGATACAGCCTGTTGTCGTGCGGCCGGTAAAGTCTCGCGATTGCTCGTCGCGGCAGCGCCGCGGGAGCGACCGGCAGCTCTCGCTTCCAGGTCTCTCCCGGTGTCACCGTGACCGATCGAAATGTCGCGAGTGGGCGACCGTCCAGAATGACGTCGAGGTCGAAACGCTCTTCCTTCTCCTCGCCGCTGCGCACGCCGACCCTCAACTCACTGCCGTCATCGGCAGGCAGCAACCAGAACTCGGTGTATTTGAACTCTCGTTGCGCGGTTTCGTCCCAGATCGCCAAGGCGTAGGCCCCGGTAGCAACCAGCACCGAAAGGACCATCGCGCCGACATGCCACCATCGGACATGCGGTAAAGCGGCTGGCGTCCGTGTGGGTCCGACATGATGGACCGCCGTCAACGACGCCCCGACCACGACCAGCCAGAACCAGATCGCCCAGCCGAACGGCGAGAGCGCGCCCGCCACGTTGAGCGCCATGCCGCCGGCGATCCCGACCACGAGGCTGGCGCCGACCGCATAGGCGAGGTGCTCGGCCGTCGATGCTGTGCCGATCTCAAGCGCCCGCAACACCGTGTGGCCGCAAATCAGGATCGCCAGCGGAAAGCACAGAACCGTGCGCAGGATCGCGTTGTCCGTGACGGCGACCATGAACACGGCGAGGCTCGACCACAGGCAGGCGATCAGAAGGTCTCGGTTGTTAAGGGCGAACATGCATTCCCCTCATGTCGTAGATCTTGATAAAACCGTTGTCATAGACTCGCCCGACGCCTTCGATGTCCTCGAACTTGCGCAGCGCGGCAGGCTCGATCGGCTTGCCGGTCCTGGATTCCCATGGCTCGAAATAGAAGCCGAGCACAGGCGGCGCGGTTGTCAGGCGCATGTCGACCAGGAGAAAGTCCACGGGACTGTTCGCCAGCGCCCAGAAGTCGTCGCCCGACAATATCTCGCTCTTGAACACGCGGGCAGAGTTCACCCCTTCGGTGATATTGAGTCTCACGTCCTGGCGCCCGTAACCGGCGAGCAACAGGCTGTTGACCCGATCGGCGGCGAACCGGTTTCCGGCGCCCATCCATTCCTTGGTCCAGCGCGCGGTTTCGACAGCCATCGCCTCGACCGACTGCGCATCCGCGGCCACTCGGTAGGCCCCCCGGACCGGATCGAGCGAGGCGCTGGTAACGCCGCCAAGCACGATTACGCCGAGCGCGAGCGGCGGCGCGACGAGACGCCATCCGCGCGGCGCACGGCCCTGCCAGAAATGGACGATACCGATCGCAACCACCAGTCCAACGCCGAAGAATGCAAGCGTCCCCATCCGGTTTCCGACTTCCCAGCCGCCGATGCTGAGCCGGAACGCGACCGAAAGCGGAAAGCCGAAAGCCAGCAAGGAGAGAAAGACGATGCGGCTGTCGTTCCAGCGCCGTCCGAGAACATCGCGGATCGACGACCAGCCGGACTGGCCGGCGCCGGCTGTCGAGAGCGCCAGCGATCGGAAAAAACCCGTTGCCAATCCGAGCGCTGTCAACAGCACTCCAAGCAAGGTCGTCACACGCATGAGGAACGGTTGCGAGGGTGCCGCCACGGCGGCGACCGCGTCTGGCATCTGCGCCGGTGCGCCGTGCAATTTGGCGAGAAGTATCCTGATCCCGCTCTCGACCACTGGCCCAAGATAGGCAGTGAGATGTGTGCCGTGCAGCTCGATCCACAATAGCGGCAGCAGCACCGCGATGACGGCACCGACGACCATCTTGGTCTCGCGCGGAGGCCCACCCTGTCGCAGCAATTCGAGCATCGTCACCGAGCCGAGATAGATCGCCGCATAGACCGCCGAGAGGTGATGCGTAGCCGCGATGCCGCCCAGAAGCACGCCGATCAGCACCAGCGCCCTGCTCCTCTGCCCTGCGGTCAGATTCCGCGATCCCGCCTCGATCGCGAAGACCAGCGCGCAGAGCACGATACCAAGGCTCTCGTAGGAGAACATTGCTTCGAAGAGGAAAAACGTTGAACAGCCCATATAGGCGAGGCATCCGAGCGCCGCGATCCGCGCCGAGCCGGTGATCTTCTCGTAGAGCAGGAACAGAGCAACGATAAAGGTGACCTTCAGCACCGCGAGGAGCATTGTCGCCGCGACGAACAGCGGCAGCCGACTAAGGTCGGTCAGCGCGGTCGCCAGTATTTCCAGAGCAAGATAGGTCGATCCGACTTCAAGCAGCGGATTGGACAGGAACAGCCGCCGGGCCGTCATCAGATCTTCGGCCGCGATCCAGTGCAGAACTTCATCATACGGCGTGAAGCTCGTTGGAGAATAGATCGTCCGGCAATAGAACAGCGCAACGACAAGCAGCGAGAGCAACAGCAGCCGTTCGCCGCGGGCGACCTGGGGCCATGCGATGCGGAAGCTGAGCGGCAAGACCGTGAGCGCCATGCCGACCCAGAACAGCAACGACGCCTGCGCTTCTCCGCGTCGTCCTGCTCCCTGCCCCAGCACCACCAACAGCAGAGCCGCAGCGACGGTCAGGGAAAGCAAGGCCACAGCGCCGGGGTTCGCCGACGGCTGGGACGTCTCGGCCATCATTCCGTCGCGCCGCTCCGGGCCGATCACGGCGAGGACCTGCCGGATGCCGTTCCTGACCGGACGCCCGGATGTCCACGCGATGTCGCCCGGCGTCATGGGCGATGTCCCGCACGGACCAGAAGCGGCCTGCCGCTTCCCGAGCCCCGCTTGGCCGCAACGCGGTCGGCCATCACGCCGCGATAGACGTTGATCAGCGCTTCGGCGCAATCCTCCCAGTCCGGCAGCCTCAGCTCGGGAATTGGACGGCGAGTGCGGAGTTCGGTGACGATCGCGGCAGCGGTCTCCGCCGGGGTGGCATTGCAGGGGATCGCGCGGCACAGATCCTTGCTGGCCAGCTCGGCCAGTCCGGAAGTATCGCTGACCAGCACCGGGCGCCGCAGCGCCAGTGCCTCCATCACCGCGACCGGATGCGCCTCGTACTCACTAAACAGGACGAAAAGGCCGGCGCTCGCCAGCAGGTCCGCCATTTGCTGGCGATCGCCGCCGGGAATGGCTGCGATCGTCACGCGCTCCTCGAGATGAAGCCTGCGCACCTGCCCGCGTAATTCGTTCTCGTAAGGACCGGCGCCTGCGATGTGCAGCCGTGCCTGCGGGAGCTGTCGGATCACCTCGGGCATGGCCGCAATCGCCTTGTGGTGCCCCTTGTAGCGCTCCAGCCGGCCGCTCGAGACGATCAGGTTGGGATCGGCCTCAACGCTTGGGCTAGGCACAGGCATCGCCGCCCCGTTCGGAATCACGACGAAGCGATCCCGCGGCACGGCCATCTTGGCGCTGAAGAATTCAGCCTCGAATTCGGAGACACCGATCAGGCGATCGGCCCGCGAGACCAGCGGGCGCAGCATGGCCTGTTGTGTGCCGCGCACGGCGTTGCGCAACCGTGACGAATGTCCGCCGCTGTGAAAGGTCAGCACGAATGGCAGTTCGCCCTGGACGGTGGCGAACAGGCCGATAGGCACCACGAAGGTGCTATAGCCTTGGAAATGGATGAGGTCCCAGGATCCCTCCCGTATGGCCTTGTAAATGCCGGGCGCAAGATAGAGATCGAGATCCTTGGGCCATGCCCGGACCCGACGCACGCGCATGCCCGAGACATCCTCTTCGACGGGCAGTTCACCGGTGGGGTCGGTGGTGAGGACGTCTACGGCATGGCCGCGCGCCACCAGACGCGGACCGACCTCCTGGATGTGGGTTTCAATGCCGCCCATGAGCGGGTGACAGCGTGCGGCAACCATCAGAATTCGCATCGAACATCCGATCCAGTCATCTTGGTTCAATCGCCGTCACGCGGCTCTAGAGCTGAGCTCGACTCCTTCCGTAGCTACGGCACTCCGTAACCGACAGGTGAAACCTGGGTGAGAACACGTTCGCGCAGGATGGTCTTGAGGACCCGCCAACCGTCCGGGATCGCACGCAGATTGCTGAGTCCGCTGATGCGCGGCGCCTCGAAACTCGCCACCTCGACGATCTTGAGACGGTTCTTCAGGGCCCGCACATTGATCAGCGTCTCTATCTCGAAGCCGTCGCAGTCGCATTTGAGCGTTTCGACGTGCCGCTTCCAGAAGGCCATGTAGCCGTAGCAGAGGTCGGAGAACGTGCCGCCGTAGAGCAACCGCACGGTCATTGTCAGTCCCCAATTGCCGAGCATGCGAAATAACGACATGTCGTCGGTGCCGGCGCCCTGCAGGAAGCGGGAGCCTTTGACCATGTCGGCACCTGCCATCAGCCCACCAACGAACAGGATCGCCTCGTCGGGCTCCATCGAACCGTCGGCGTCGAGCATCACGACGATATCGCCGGTGGCAGCGTCAAATCCGGCTTTCAGTGCAGCTCCCTTGCCGCGGCGTGGCTCCATGACAATCTTGACATCGGAGCGGAGGGCGCGGGCGACTGCGACCGTGTCGTCGGTCGATCTGCCGTCGATGATCACCACCTCATGCGCCCAGGCCGGGATACGCGGCAGCAGATGCGGCAGGTTCTTGGCCTCGTTGAGCGTCGGGATGATGAAGCTTACGCGTGGCAGCGCCAGCGTGTGCGGCAGACCGTAGTCGCCCGGCGGGAAGTACAAGCTGGCCGATTGGCCTTGGGCCGACTGCAGGGGATGCGGGATAGGAGCGTTCATGGATTCACCGAGCTGTACAGAGGTTGAACAGTGGAAGTTGTCTGTTGGCGGCGCGTCTCACCCGACACATGCCGGGTCAGGTGAACGGCGGCATGCTGCGCGCCGTACACGAAGCGGCATACCGGACCGAAGCTGTTGGCCGCTGCCGGACCGATGAAATGCAGTCCGGGGACCGAGGTCTCGTAGTGCGACGAAAGCTCCGGAGATTTTTCGATCAGGCGCATCTGGCTCAGTATCTTGTGGTCCAGGAAGTCAAGTCGGTTCGCGTCGATGCCGTATCCGGTCGCGAAGATCACGTGGTCACAACGCAGCGTGTGGCTCGCTCCAGCCTGGTCCGTCAGGTCGAGCGCGACCTTGTCGCCCTGCGTCCCGATCTTTCGCAGGCTCCTGCCGAGCCACAACGGCACCTTGCCGATTACCCGCTCTCTCGCGAACGCGCTTCCGACCGGGCCCCAAGCCTTCCCGTTGGCGATCTGCACCCTTTGATCGTCGGGCAGCAGCCGGATCAGCTGCGGATATCTCGCGCAAGCACCTGCGGTCCAACCTTGGCCGATACCGCTCGTCGGCGCGATCGTCCGCTCCAGCAGGCTCCTGGTCCGCGGACGGGCGGCGAAATCCAGATGTGAGGCGCGTGCCACCAGCGATACGGAAATTCCGCGGTCGTTGAGCATCGCTGCAAGATCCGTCGCCGAGGAACCGGAGCCGACCACGACCACCTCCTGGCCATCGAGCGCGTCGAGCGGACCATAGTCGCCACTGTGCGAATGCATCTCGGCAGAAAGCTGCGCAGCTTCCTGCGGCAGCCGGCGGAACGCCTGCAGTCCGATCGCAACCACGACGCGCCGGGCAAAGATCGTTTCCCCGTCAGAGAAGCGAGCATGAAAGCCGGCCGGAGCTGGCTGCAGCGTGGCCAGCAGCTTCCGTTCGACATGCGGCGCGTAGCGCGCGTGGAAAGCTTCAGCGTATTGCAGGAACCGCTCGATCGGCAGCGGCGTGAGCTCGTCATGATAGGGCAGCGCGCGTTCGATGCAGAAATTCTTGATGGTGAAGGCGGACGCGGCGTCGGACAGGTTGGTCGCCCAAGGATAGGATTTGAGCAGCATTCCCGGTAGCATGTTGGCCTTCCACGCTCCCATCGGCTCACCGAAAATCCGGTGTTCGATGCCGCGTGCTCCGAGATGTGCCGCCAGCGACAGCCCGTACGGACCGGCTCCAACGATGGCAACGTCCACGGAGGCGGTCAGTCTGCTGCTCAAAGTCATTTGAAAACTCCAGCCTCTACGCCAACGAACGGGACGCTCTTGCGGTGGCGACGCGAGAGCTTGAAGGGTGGAGGCGCTGAGCAACTGTGGCTCTCGTCATCCTGTCTGCGGATCATTCGCGGATGGAAGAAGCTTCATCGAAGCCTCATGGCATTGAAAGCACGATGGGTGGGTAGCCCTTCGGGGGTCGTCGCCGTGGCCAAACCAGTCGAAGGCGCACGATGCCGCGGCTCGAAGGAGTAATCACGATGAACCGCGCTACCTGCCGCCGGATAGCTCACTGCGACCTTCACTTAAGGCCCATCGGAGCCGAAGGTCGTCAGGCTGTCGCCTGATCACGAGCAGCGACGCCCCGACTCCGGCCGCAAAAATCCGAGGACCGTCCCGATGACGCAAACGTCGCTGCCCCAGGCTTCCGCCCGTCGCTTGCTGCAAGTCCCGTCGCGATGGATTTCCGCCGGCGGCTCCGACGCCGTGAAGGTGCATATCGAGCCGCTGAGGGATTTCGTTGCGACCCAAGACGCATGGATAAACCTCGAGACGCGCGCGAGCCCGTCCTTCTTCCTGTCCTGGCTGTGGATCGGAACGTGGCTGGCCCATCTACCGAAGGACGCAGAACCGCATATTCTGACTGCAAGGACGTGCGACCTCATCGTCGGCATGGCCGTGGTCTGCCGGCGTAAGACATGGCGCCTAGGGCTCCGTCCGCGAGCAAAATGGTTACTTCACGAAACCGGCGCTGCCCAATTCGACCGGCTCTGCATCGAATATAACGGCATCCTCGCCGACAGCTCAGCGGCTGAAGCAATCACCAAGGCATGTGTCGACAGCGCCATCCGCTACCTCGGCAAGTCCGACCAGCTCGTATTGTCGGGTATCACGGCGGATGTGGAAGCCGTCGCACGCAGGGCCGCCGCCGGTGCCGGGCTGCTGGAAGAGGTCAGTGAAACTCAAACCGCGCATTGGGTTGATTTCGCTGAAATACGGCGTCTCCGTATGGACTATCGCGCCTCGCTTGGCCGCAATACTCGTCAGGCCGTTAGCCGCACGCTGCGGCTCTATGGCGAGCGCGGCCTCGTTGAATATCGGGTTATGGAAACTGTCCCGGAAGCACTCGCCGCCTTTGCCGAGCTTGCCGAACTGCATCGCGCACGCTGGGGCGGCAAGGGCGCTTTCGCCAATCCGGCGTTCCGCCCATTCCACGAGGACCTGATTGCACGTGGTGTCCCCACCGGCGCTGTCCGGATTTCGCGCACGACCGTCGCCGGCCGGACGATCGGTGTGCTCTACAATTTCGTGCACGGCGGCGAGGTCCTGCATTACCAGAGCGGCTTTCTTTACGAAGACGACGCCAAGCTGAAGCCAGGCTTGTTGAGCCACGTGATGGCCATCGAGGACAGCTTCGCACGGGGCGAACTCGGCTACGACTTCATGGCGGGATCGGCCGGCCACAAATCGCGCCTCGCCAATACCGAGCGTTCCCTGAAGTGGATTGTGTTCGGCCGCGATACGATCGAGCACCGCATCGAAACAAGGGTCCGTCATGCAAAGCGTGTGCTCGCGAAATTCATGAAACCGGCGAGCGACGTCGAACCGGCGTCGACGGGGATCTAGACCGGCCCAGCCAGTTCGGTGACGGCATCTTCCGGAGCGACGACGCCGGGCGGCAAACCGACCGGCCGGTCTGCCGGTAACGAAACACAGGAGATCGTCACTTCTTCAGAATCCACTGTCCTGCCGAAAAGATCGACCACCTCGATGCCGTCGCAGCGGTTGTAGGTATGGCAGCCATACGGCCCGGTGCGAATGCGGCCGACGGCGGTTTGAGCGAATTGGACGTCGTCCAGCTTGTCGATTCGGCAGAACGTGACAGCGCGGCCGTAGCCGCGAGCGCAATCCTGCACCGGACGCAGTAATTGTCCATCGCGGCGGATGAAGTTGCCGGCCGGACGGCTCAGGGCCGCATCGAACAACACCGGTCCGGAGCCGTGCGGAGTCCAATCGCCGATCAGGCTGTCGGCGCGGTAGATGTTCAGCACGTCCCACGATGAGGACTGCCAAAGTCTCTGGGCGGCGAAGAACCAGATGCCGGAACCGTGCGGCAGCGGAGTGACGTCGTAGTTTTCGACCCCGGTGGCCAGGTCGGCCTCCCGTCTCCACCGGTAGGGAAACTCTTCCGCGCGGTAAAGCGTGACTTTCCCAGATGCGCCCGCTTCCGGGATCATCCAGATTTGCCCGGCTTGCTCGAACACCATCGGATACGACAGATGGTGCGGCTCCTCGATTACGATTTTTGGAGGCCCAGCTACACCACGCTCGTCCATGGACACCACGGCGATGCAGCCTTTATTCTTGGAGTACATGTACTGTTCGACAAAGATGAAGCGGCGTCCCCGGTGCTGGAAAGGAAACGGATCGGCGAGATAGCTGTCGACTCCACCGCTGAGAACACGAAACGTTGCCTCTCCGCGATCGAGTAGACTGTCCTTGCCATCGACGCGCCAACCGATGCTCCACGCCCTCCCCCCCTTCGCAAGAATCCCGAGCAGCCGCAGAGCTTTGGCCGCAACCATCATGCTCGCCCACGCAAACGAGGCTGCGGTCCCGAACCGGGTATGGGCTGCAGTCGGGGCCGCGGCGGCGGCTTTCAAGCCGCGCTCCTCGCGCATCGCCTTGAGGATCAGCGCAACGGTGCAGGACAAAGCGCCGTCGAGCGTGATGGCGAATACCTCGTGGTCCTGGCTCGCAGGCCGAGCAATCCACGGCCGATCCGGACGCGCGGTGTCGTGGAGCTCGATGAGTATATCCCGCCCCTCAGTCAGCGCCGCCATGACGCCGATCTCGCCGGGAATGCCGTTGAAAAACGGAGTCAGAACTCGCCGTCCCGCCGGGAGCGCTCCATCGCCACCGAGATCAATAACCAGGTCCGGCACGTCGCCTCGTTGCGGCGTGAGCGAGAGCATGGCGAGCTGCGCCGAATCCGTGGCACCGCTTCGTTCCCGACAGTAGATCATTCTTTCAAGGTCGAGCAGCAAGCACACTCCGCGCGGGAGTGGATGGGACTGCGCAGCGAATGTCCGCGATATCTCCTGGCCCGGCACCGCGGCAACCGCCTCCGCTAGCCATACGTGCCAACGAAACAATCTCGATCGATCCAAATGAAAGCAGATTTGCATTTTGGACGTACCGTTCGGCTGGAAACATTCTGTAACACAAACGCGCGCGCAGCTAACAATCTAAAGAGGACCCTCAGCCCGTCGAAAGCTCGTAGGGAGTAATCCATTCTGCTGTGGCTGATCGCATCTTCATTTCGCTTACTGACATTCGGTGAACTGCCATGAGAGGTGCTGGAGCCGCAGTCCAGCCGAAATTGCCTTTTCTGCTGGTCATTCCCCACTTTGTTCGCCGAAGTGCGAGGCTCCGGGAGGAGGACTGCCGGAGTACCCCTTCTAGGCAGCTGGCCGGGCGCATCCTGCTGTAGTCAGCTTTGATCCAGAAATCGGCACCTGTCGGCATGAAGCACCGACAGGTGCCGAGCGCATCTTCAGGCCCCCGGTATCGCCTTAACGCTCGACGGCAGCGTTCGACATCGCGGCGCACCGCCTCGGGTCAACCGGCCAGGAAATAATCTAATGATCGACGCCTCCATCGTGATTTGCGCACATACTATCGACCGCTGGGATGACCTGAATCTGGCCGTGGCCTCGGTGCGCAGTCAGATGCCGCCGCCGCGCGAGATCATCGTGGTCATAGACAACAACGAAGACCTGCGGGAGCGCGCGGCGCGCGAGATCGTCGAGGCAACGGTGCTCGCCAACGAGGGACCAGCCGGTCTCTCTGGCGCGCGCATGACCGGTGCAACGCATGCGGAAGGCACCATCGTTGCGTTCCTCGACGACGACGCCACCGCCGAACCCGGCTGGCTTGCTGCGCTGCTGGATGCTTACCGCGACCCGGCCGTACTCGGTGCCGGAGGTCCGGTCGAGCCGCTTTGGCGGGCCCCGCCACCCACCTGGTTTCCCGATGAATTCCTCTGGGTGGTCGGCTGCACCTATTCCGGCATGCACGTCCACGAGGGCCGCATCCGCAATCCCGTCGGCGCTAATATGTCTGTACGGGCCGAAGTGCTGCGCAACGTCGGCGGATTTACCTCGGACCTCGGACGCCGCAAGCTTGGCTTCTCCGTAAGCGCCAAGGCACGGATAGGCGGCAAAGCCGAAAGCTGCGAGGAAACCGAATTCTGCATCCGCACCGCAAGGCTTCATCCCGGGGGCTACTGGGCCTATCGGAGCGAAGCGCGAGTCCGCCATTGCGTACCGGCCCAACGGGCCACCTGGAAGTACTTCGTCCACCGCTGTCTCGTCGAAGGCACCGCTAAGGCAGTGCTAACGACACTGACCGGCCCTCGGGACGGGCTCGGCGCGGAGGGCCGCTATGTCCGCGTGGTGCTGCCCCGCGCCCTGGCTCGAAATCTGTTCTCGGCGATCCGCGGAGATGCCGGCGCTCTCGGGCGGGCGGGCGCCATCTTGGCAGGCTTTGCACTGACCGCCCTCGCCTATGCCGGAACCCGCCTCGGCGGAGTGGCCCACGCCCGGAGCGTAGGTCCCACCCCTCACGCCGAAGCGGAAACCGTTGGATAGGATGAGAAACCAATGATCTTGTTGACCGGAGGCGCTGGCTATATCGGATCTCACGTCGCCGTCGCCCTACTCGATGCCGGGCTCGACGTGGTCGTGCTCGACAACCTATCCAACAGTAGTCCGGCTTCACTCCGAAGGGTACAATCGATTTGCGGCAGGCCGGTAGCATTCCGGCAAGTCGATATCCGCGACGAAGAGGCCGTCTACGACGCCTTGAAAACCTACGGCGTCACCGCGGTCATCCACCTTGCCGGGCTCAAGGCGGTCGGTGAATCCAGCCAGCGGCCGCTCAACTATTACGACAATAATGTGCTCGGATCGATGCGGCTGCTGTCGGCCATGCAACGGGCTGCCGTCAAAACCATCGTCTTCAGCTCCTCAGCAACTGTTTACGGCGCCCCCTCTTATCTCCCGCTCAACGAAGAACACGCCCTGGCCCCGACCAGCCCATACGGGCGTACCAAGCTCTTCATCGAAGAGATGCTTAGAGACCTGCACGCGGCCGACGGAGACTGGCGGATCGGCGTTTTACGTTATTTCAATCCAGTCGGGGCCCATGAGAGCGGCTACATTGGCGAGAATCCGCTTGGGATTCCGAACAACCTGCTACCGTTCATTGCTCAGGTGGCGGTCGGCAGGCGCGAAAAGCTGACCGTATGGGGCTGCGACTACCCCACGCCGGACGGCACCGGCGTGCGCGACTTTGTGCACGTTTGCGACCTTGCGGCTGGCCATCTGCGTATCCTCAAGCATTTGAAGGCGCCTGGGCTTCTCACCGTCAACCTCGGGACTGGCGAGGGCAGCAGCGTACTGCAGGTGATTCAAACCTTTGAGGCGGTCAGCGGTCGAGCCGTTCCTTACGAGATGGGCGAACGCCGCAATGGTGACGTGGCCGTTTGCTATGCCGACCCGATCCTGGCCAAGAACGTGATGGGCTGGAAATCGACCCGCTCGTTAACGCAGATGTGCGCCGACCACTGGCGTTGGCAATCCAGAAATCCCACCGGCTACAGCGCCTGACCTCGGACCTTTTGCGGCCGAGGCTTGGTCGACGAGCTGCGAAGCGTGGAACCCCGACGCAGAGGTACACTCTGCGATCAACCGCGGATCCGTCAGCGCGCCCCCAAGGATCATTGGATAGGCGGTAGGTCTCACATTCTGGAGATCGGTTTGAATTACTTTTGCCGACTTTGCTGGAACTACGGCCCGCCATCCTCACCGCGGGACGATGAATTGCAGTTCGATGCTGCAACGCCATCGCTTGGGAATTATTACGCATAACTCGGATTGCGCAACGCAAGGACGAGTGCTGAAAAGTGACCTGGGGCTCCGTCCTCAACTCCAGAAGTCGGGAACCATCTCGGTGTGCTCCGTCGTACGGCCGATATCGATAGCAGCTCTATTGCCTCAGCCTTGTACGATCCTCACATTTTATTGAGTTGGAGACACGTGCGCAGTACGATTTACACCATGCGAGGTCGAACCATTTTCATCGATCTCAGGACTTATGTATTGCAGTCACCGCATTCATTTTACCGCTTGATCTTTGAGCTCGTATATTGCGACCGAGATGAAGGCGACGTCGCCCGCACTGATGCAATTGCGATTGGGGAACGTCAGGCCGAGGATTGCGCAATGAGGTACGCCAAGATCGCGATTGCTGATCGCTACCCGGTAATTCTCGAAGGATTGGGTAGGCTGTTGGGAGGGCAACGCGACTTCAAGATAGTTGCATCTTGTAGTGACGGCGCGAGTTGCATTGACTCACTTCGCGAGTTTGCGCCGGACATCCTGATATTCGATGTCTTGATGCCGGGCGTCACCGCACTCGAACTTCTTTCGATTATAAACTCTGAAAAACTATCGACGCGGCTCGTGCTTTTCGTCTCATCCGATGAGTCCGACGCGTACATGATTTCCGGAACGACGGGACACTACATCGTCGTTTCAAAACACCTTTCACCGGAGACGCTCCTGCAGACGCTACGGCAAGTGGCGAATACTCAACGTACCATCCCGCGGCAGTCCTCCGACGAAGGTATCCGAGCGCAGAACGTAATCACCGGAAATGCATTGGCAACACTAACAGAGCGCGAACGCCAGATCGTTCACCTCGTATCTGAAGGACTGTCGAATAAAGAAGTAGGACGACGATTGAGCATCACCGACGGAACCATCAAGGTTCACCTACATCGCATCTTTCAAAAACTCGAAATCAACAATCGTACCGTGCTCGCGGCCCTTGCCATCTCCAGACAACGCATCGGAGACGTCGCCAAGACAGCGTCTTCCCCTACGTCGCCGGAATGAGTTCCAAACGGTACAGCAACGAAACGCTCGCGCGACGCCATTGATTGTATTCAGAGCGTCACGTTCAGTATCCAGCCTTATCACGCCTCCCCTGATGTGGAGTGCCATCCAACGTACATTTCGAGGATGCATATACCCAACGATATATATGGATATATAAAATCTGCGTTTAGATTTAGCAGGCCTGTTCAAAAGAGAACGCGACCAAACTGCGGACGAAGGAGGCAATACCGTTGGGCGACTCCTGTTTCAAGGCCCGCTCAGCGCGTTTCCGTTGCGTAGATATTGGAGATTTGCAATGTCGAGGCCATTATCATTTGCCACAATTGTCATTGGGAAAAGCGGTTTAATTCGAGAAGGGATCTCCAGGATCCTTGCCGCGGCGAACTCACGAACGCTGGCGTCTATTTCCTCGATCGAAGAGGTGCGGTTGCGCAGACCAGGAAAATCTCCACTTTTGTTTCTCCTTGTCCATACTGATGGCGATCGCGATTTTTCTCTTGAGCAAATCGAATTCTTAAAGAGTTGGGCTCCGGCTTCGCGCATCGCGATCGTGGCCGATCGCTATCGGCCTGGCGAACCTCTGATGGCGTTCCGTGCCGGTGTCAGCGGATATTTTGTTAACGTGACATCGTGCCCAGTTTTCATCAAATCCATTGAGCTCATCATGATGGGCGAGACGATCTTCCCGCCTGAGTTCCTATCGCCCGCACACGAGGCCGAAACAGGCGACTCTCGTCTCATTGCTATTTCTCCGCCTCTAAAAACTGAGCGAACGATTTTCTTTCCGGTGGAAGATGCCATTGCGCCGCATCTATCACCGCGCGAGCGCTCCATTCTGCGCTGTTTGATTGAAGGCGCCTCCAACAAAACGATCGCGCGAAAGATGGACATCGCCGAGGCGACTGTGAAGGTTCACGTCAAGGCGATCTTGAGAAAGATCGGGGTACAGAACCGCACCCAGGCGGCAATTTGGGGCGTAAACAACGACTCTCTCACGGGGATCAATGGCAACTCGCAGCCCAAAACAGCGATCATGACGACCTAACGCGGGCCATCAACGCCGATACGCCATTGCGCCAATAGTTAAGAGCCTTCGCGCGTTGCGCACACTTCGCCAGTTCAGAGGTGTACATCGTGAGACGTTAGACCTCTATGTAGTTCATCAAGAATGCTGCTTGCAGGTCAAGCGCTTCAACGGTTTCCGGCAGATCAGGATATTTGGTCCAATGCACATGCGGCATGGCGTCGAACACGACCAGCCGGGCATCGACACCGGCGTGCAACAGTGAGCGATGAAAGTTACACGTCCCGCTGAGAAAGAAATCGCGCGTACCCGACATGCACAGCGTCGGGGGGAAGCTGCGTAGATCGGCATAAGTCGGCGACACGATGGGATCGGTCAGATCTGCCGCGGCAAGATATCCGTAAGCCTGATCCAGCACAGCGGTCACGCGTGGGGCAAATCCGATCACCCCGAACAGGGCTTCGGTATCGCCGGTCCGCGCGAAATCAGCCGTTCCCGAGAAGAAGCCAATCGCGGCCGGCATCGGCAAGCCGAGTTGCCGCGCGGCTATGACTGTCTCCGCGGCCAGAACGGCGCCTGCCGAGGAACCATAGATAGCGATGCCTTGCGCGGTGCGGGTTTCGAGCAATGAGCGATAGACCGCGATCGCGTCATCGACGGCAGCCGGATAGGCATGTTCCGGCGCGAGCCGGTAATCGACTGCAAGGACAGGAACGCCTGTTCGCGCAGCGATCGGAACGGCTTCGGCGATCGAGCGGCTGCCGAGCTTGAACGCACCGCCATGAAGATTGACCAGCATCGGCCCCGTTGGCCTGGCTGTATGACCGTGTGGCGTGACCAGCCGCCCCGGCACACCGCCGATAACAACGTCTTCGACCGAGACCGCATATATGGCGAGTAACTGCGCCTCGAGGATCGCCTGCGCCTCGTCATAGAATTTGCGCTCGATCTCGATCGGCGCAGTCAAGCCATTGGTCGGATCGGGCATGCGGTTGCGCAGCCGGATCATGTCGGCGGCAGCGGCGCTGATGCTGGTGGGGAGCGGCACATGCAGATCGACGATATGCGTGGTGCCGTCGGGCAGGAAGGTGACACTTGGCCCCCTGGACGGATGTGGCGCGCCCTGCCCTCTCATCGCAGTCCTGCTGCGGCCACGCCGTCCACACGCTGCGCACTCATCGCCTGCGAGAAGCTGACGACCTGTCGCGCCATGACTTCGAGATTGCGCGCGACATCGGGATCAAGACAGCTGTCGCCGTCAAAAATCTTGTTGGCCGTGTTGATGCTCACGCCGAGCGGCGTGTTCCAGCCGCGCAAGGCATGCACTACCGAGCGCAAGGCCGCGAGCGTCGCACCCGCCGCCTGCCAGCCGCCGGCGCAGGCAATGCTTCCGACCGCGCGCTCGTCGAAATAGACGCGGGTGTCGCGGTTCATGTCCTCGGTATAGTCGAGCGCGTTCTTGATGAGGCCCGAGATGCCGCCGTGATAGGCCGGTGCCGCGATGATGATGCCATCTGCCGCGCGAAAAGCCGACACCAATGACACGGCACGCTCATCGCGCGCCGGATCAGCGGGATTGTAGAGCGGAAACGACAACGACGGGCCATCGAACATCTGCACCCGCGCGCCCGCCTCTTCCGCGATCCGCAGCGCATAGCGCACCGCCAGTTCGGACGACGAATGAGGCCGATGCGTGCCCCCGATCCCGACGATCAGGGGCGTGCGTGGTTTGTTGAAGAGAGCGTTCATCATGTCTTTCCGCCAGAGCGTTTTCGGGAGGCGCCTACGCCAGGTCTCAAGCGCCGGGAGGCGGCAGGAAATCGACTTCGTGCAAGGCGGCGAGCCGCACCACCTCGGCCGGATCCGGCACGTTGTGGATCGCCTTGAACAGGTCGAACAGTTTTCGCGTGGGCGATACCCAGAATAGGCACTTCACGGTCTGGCCGGATTTGTTGAAGATGCCATGCGGAATGCCCATCGGCAGCCGGGCGAGATCTCCGGGCTTCGCTTGCGCATCGGTCCCGTCGAGCCAGAAGTCGAGCGTGCCCTCCAGCATATAGATGAACTCGTCCTGGGTCGGATGGATGTGCGGCGGCACGAACGTGTCCGGCGGGAAAGTGGCGTGCCAGGAGAGCGAGTTTTCCGAGAGCTGCTTTGGCACATAGGTCTGGCCGAGAATATTCCAGGTGATGTCCTGGACGCTCGACGTGGCGCTGGTGACGCCGGGGGTCATAATCATGGCTGCGATCCTCTGCTGTGAGCGATATTATTCCGCGGCGACGGAGAGTTCGGCATCGGCCAGCCGGCGCCGTTCCTTGAGCATCGGGATCACCTCATTGGCGAGACCGGTGATGGTGCGCACGACCTTCCAGTGCGGCATGTTTCCGCGGTGGATCTGGAAGATGATGCGGCTGGTCTGGGCCTCTTCAGCCCATTGCTCGATTTTATCCGCCACGGTCTTCGCAGTGCCCGCGACAACGCGGAACTGCTGACGGATCTGGGTCCAGTCGAAGGCGCCGCCATGGCTGGACGGCAGCATGCGGCCGTTGCGCTTCTGGAATTCCTCCATCGACAGATAGCCGGGGGCATCGATGAAGCGACCCGCGCGGGTCAACGTCGTGAAGAAATAGCGGACATGCGGCTCCATCTCCGCCAGCGCGCTCTCGTCGTCGTCGCCGATATAGCACATGCAGACGATCGGTACCTGTGCGGGACGGATCGTGTGGCCGTAATGCGCGGCGCGCTCCTTCAACGTCTTCTGCGCCGCGAGCTGTGCGGTGATCGGGCTGAAGGTGGACGAATAGCCAAAGCCCATTTCGGCAGCGAGTTCGATGGTGCCGGGGCTGCCCGATCCCACCAGATAGACCGGCGGATGCGGCTGCTGATACGGCCGCGGCCACATATTGAGATAGCGGTAATTGTAGAACCGTCCGGAATGGCTGATCGGGCCTTCCTGGGTCCACATCTTCATGATCACTTCCAGCGCCTCTCGCTGGCGCTCGCGTGCGGTGACCGGATTGACGTTACTGGACCAGTATTCCATCGGCGTGCCCAGCGGGAATGCGAATTCCAGGCGGCCGCCCGACATCACGTCGAGCATGGCATAGGATTCCGCCAGCCGATGCGGATGGTCGAGGCCGGCCGGCGTGCCCATCACACAGATCTTGCCCTTGGTCTGCGGGATCAGCGCGCCTGCAAGAATGCTCGGCACCGGCATCAGGCTGTAGGGCGTATTGTGATGCTCGTTGATGCAGACGCCGTCGAAGCCGAGCTTGTCGGCGAGCACCAGCTCCGACAGGTAGCGCTCGTAATATTCGTGACCCTTCTTGGGATCAAAATACTTGTTGGGGAAATCGACCCACAGCGATTCATAGTCGTCGATGTTCTCCGGCAGATCATAGTACGGCATGAAATGCCAGGCCATGAATTCGGTATCAGGTAGGATCGGCATGGTGACCTCGTGAGATTGGTCGGTGTTGCTGTCAGGATTTGAACGTTGATCAGGCCTGTGCGGGCGCAGGCTCCGCAGATGGCTCCGTCGTGGTGGTCCTCGCGAAGGATGCTGTCGTGGCTTCCGGATTGATCAGCAGCCAGGCGACCAGCGCGACGCCGAATTGCAGCGCGCCGAGGATCATGAAGCCAGTGGCATAGCCCTGCGCCTGGGTGGCGCCGCGCTCGACCAGAATGCCCATGAAATACGGCGCGAAGGATCCGGCGGCGGTGTTGGCCACCGTCGAGAACACCGCGAGCATGCCGCCGCGCTGGCTCACCGGCGTCACCTCGGCAATAATGGCCGGGCTCAGCGTCCAGACCAGCGTCGGCAGGCCGAAGCCGATGGACAGCAGCAGCAATTGCAGCGCGCCGGGCTGAAGCTGGGTCATCGCGATGGTCGATAGACCGCCAAGGCCAAGCGCACCGGTGAGCATCCAGCCGCGCGACAATCGGCTCGACACGCCGTTCTTCATCAGTCGCTGCGACAAGAAGCTGCCGACCAGCACCAGCACGATGCTGGTCAGCCACGGCAGCGTGGTCAGCCAGCCTGCCTGGGTGGTCGAATAGCCCAGACCTTTCAGCAGATAAGGCGGCAGCCAGGCCAGGAAGATGGTGATACCGCAAGCGACCGAGAAGCCGGCAATGGTGTTGCCGAGAAAAGTGCGGTCGAGCAGCAGTTTCAGATAAGGCACGCGCTTGATCTCGGCCACGCGGGGCGTCGCCGTCTGCACCTTGCCTTCGCTGCCGGTGACGATCCAGACCAACACCCAGAGCATGGTCAGCGCCGCGAGCACGGCGAAGCCGGTCCGCCAGCCATAGCCGGCAATGAGATAGGCAACCACCGGGCTTGCGAAGATGATGCCGAAGGCTGCGCCTTCGGAGACGATGCTGGTCGGCATCGCCCGGTCCTTGTCCTCGAACCACTTGAAGCAGGCATGCAAGGCCACCGCGAAGGCGGGACCTTCGCCGACGCCGAGCAATGCACGGGCAATGACGACTTCGGTATGGGTCGTGGCCCACAGCATCGGGAGCTGGGACACCGCCCAGATCACGGCGAGCACCGTCAGCACCCATTTGGCGGGATAACGGTTGAGCGCAAAACCGCCAGCGATGCCAGCCACGGGATAGAGCCAGTACATGGCGCCGGCGGCGAGACCGAACTCGCTCGGGGACATGTTGAGGTCGCGCATGATCGGCACGGCGGCAAAGCCGAGAACCGCACGATCAGCAAAAGCCAACACCATGAACAGCGTCAGCATGAACACGATATACCAGGATTTCCACGGGCTCGTCGGCTGCATGATCAGGACGCCTTCTTGGTGATGCGCACGGCCGGAGTGGCTGCGCCCGATGTCTCCTTCAGAAAATTCGCAATGATCCCGGCGGCAGCCGTCGGCCGTTCGTCGAGAGGAAGATGTCCAACGTCCTTCATCACTTCGAGACGTGCATTGGGTAGCAGCTTGAGCCAGGTATCGGCCTGCGCGAGCGGCTTGATGCGATCACCCTCGCCCCACAGCATCAGCGTGCTGGCGGAAATGCGATGCAGCCACTGATCGAGCCTGGGATTGCCGGGGCGTTCCCACACCAGCCGTGCCGAGGAGATGGTCTCGCGATAGCGCAGCGTCATGAATTCGAGGTCGTGGCCTTCCGGCATGAACGGCGCCAGCACGGCTGGATCGGCGACCAGATAGGCCGGCACGTCCTTCGGAGCCACGGTGAACAGGTCGGTGGATGGCACGTCCTTGATCACGAGCCCGCCCGGCGAGATCAGCACCAGCCGCGCGATGCGCGCCGGCTGCACGATCGCGATCTCCGAAGCGATCCAGCCGCCGAGGGAGGATCCGACCAGGTTGATCTGATCGAGGCCGAGCGCGTCGAACAGGTCGAGATAATGCAGCACATGGTCGTTGATCGACTCGATGCGCGCGTCATCGGCGGATTCGCCGAAACCGGGATGGTAGGGAAGAATGACGCGGTGAGTTTTGACCCACTGCTGCGCAAAGCCGAAGCCCGCGAAAGTGCCGGAACCGTGCAGGTAAACCAGCGGCTCGCCGGAGCCTGCACTGTAGACCACGGTCTTGATGCCGTTGATCTCGATCTCCTGCCGCTCGAAGCCGTCGAGCGCCGTTTTCGTTCGATCAAGTACCGATGCCATAGAACCCCTCATCCGCCTCAATGTGAAACCTGATGCGAAGCTTGGGGTGACGGGACCGGAGCGTCACCTATCGAAAGATAGCGAATGACATTTCTGCGACGGCAAGGCGCTTGCCGTGCCAGCGGCACATGTCATCATGGGCGACAAGAGCGCGCGGCTGTGCCTACTGGCATCATCCTTGCAAAGCGCCAGATCTCTGCGGGTGGAAGCGATGACCGACTATATCGTTGAGGATATTTGGGAATTCCAATCTCCGTCGCCGGCGCCGCCACTGCGCATGGATGGCTGGCCCGCTAAAGGCGGCGACAGCGTCGATGGATTCGGCACCGACCTGAAACTGGATCGCGCATCGCTCAGGTTGAGCGACATTCGCCCCTCGCCATTGACGTTGATCAGCGCCCCCGCGGGCTATGGAAAATCCCGCCTGCTGCAACAATGGGCCCGCGAGCTGACACGCGCAGGACATCGGCCGCTCAAGATTACGGCGGACCGCGATCAAACGCTGATGATCGATGGTGCATCCGGCGAGCGACAATCAGTCCCGTCGCATGACCATCACGCACTCATGGCTCTCGTTCGCTGCTGGCTCGATACCCGTGGACGCGGCATTGTCCTCATCGACGATGCTCATCTGCTGCCTGAGGCGACGGCTCAGGCGATCTGCGCGTTCTTTCTGCAAATGGCGCGACGAAGCCATTCGCTCATCCTCGCCACCCGAGGTCCCCTACCCGTCCCGCTGGCGCGCGCACGCGCGCAACGGCTGGTGCGTGATATCGGCACAGGCGCGTTGAAGCTGACGTCGGACGAACTGTCCGATCATGCTGAGCGCGCTTACGGCATCACACTTGGTGCGAATGGTGCACAGGAGATCTTGAGCGCTACCGCGGGCTGGCCTGCCGCCACCGATGCCTGCCTTCAGCGGGCCGGCGAGATCGGCCTTACCGGCCTGTTGCGCGAATTGCGGCGAGGCTCGCGGTTGATGGACGATTTCTTCGCAGAAGAGATTCTGCAGCCGCTGCCTGTGCGCCTTAGGGATTTTCTGATCGACGCGTCAGCCCTCGGCACCTTGACCGCCGATGCCTGCAACGCGGCTTTGGGCATCCATGACGGCGGCGACATGATCGAACGGGCGATCCGGGCCAACCTGTTCATCACCCCCGTGGATGGCTGCCGAACGGATTTCCGGCTGCTGCCGTTATTCGCCGATTTTCTCCGCGCGCAACTGCTGCGATCCGGACGCACACGCCACGATGCCATTGCGCTCGCCGCAGCCGCGTGGTTCGAGCGCCACAACCGGCTGCCCGAAGCCTTCGATTGCGCTGTCCATGCCGAAGCCTGGGACAAGGCGGCTGCGCTGCTCGACGTGTTCGGCATGCGCGGATGCCTGACCGGGCAAGGCGCCCTCGTCACCGCGATGGCGCTGCGCCTGCCAAAGGACGTGCTGCGCCAGCATCCACGCGCGGCCGTATTCGCCGCCCGCGGCGCCTCGACCGGCTGGCGCTTCGGCCTGGTCGAAGATTTCCTGCGCCTCGCCGACGAAACCACATTGCCCGACGGATCGGCCGAAGTGGAAGGTCTTGTCCTGCACAGCAGGATGCTGTCTGCCCAGTACGAAGACAACCAGATCGCCGCCGGGCAGAAGTGCCTCGCTCTGCTGGCCCGCATCGATACGTTCGATCACTATACCCGCGGAACCATCTATGGTTCGTTGCTCTATGCCCGGCGCGAGCAGTTCGATTTCACCGACGGCGCTCACCTGGAATCGGCGGCGATCCGCGAATTCAATCTGAGTGAGCGTCCGCTCGGCATGGTGTGGCACCTCTCGGTAGTAGGCCCGACCTATGCGATGCGCGGCGACCAGGCGAGCGCGGCGCGCCGCCTCGATGAAGCCTCGGCGATCGCAGCCGGGCTCGTCGAAGCGGAATGGATCGCATCGGTGCCGGCCTTGCTGCGGGCCGAGATCTGTTACGAGAGCAACGATCTCGGTACCGCACGAAAACTGATCGAGCGGCACCACCCTGCTCCGCTGGTCGGCTTCATCGATCAATATGTCGCGGGTTTCGTCGTCGGTGCAAAACTGCTTTGGCTGGCCGGCGACATCGCCGGGGCCCATCGCAGGATCGACGAGGGACTGGCGTTGGCGGAGAGCCGTTCGCTGGAACGCCTGCGCCAGAGCATGATCGGCGAACGGATAAGGCTGCTGCTGGCCACCGGCGATCCGGAGCGCGCGCTTGAGATCGGCCGCCAGGAAGCATTGCTCGGCTCGGGCGCGCGCATGCATCCGCGCGGTGACTGCACTACCCGCGACGCCATGCGGGCGATGTCATGGGTGAGGCTCGCCATTGCCCGCGGTGAACTTGCGGGCGCGGTCGAGCTTGGACAGGTCTGGAAGCGTTTTACTGCGAAAGCCGGCGCGGTGCGCTGCGCGATGCGGTGGGAAATCCTGCTCGCACGCGCCTATGCAGCGCAGGGACAGACCCCGAGGGCCCAGCGTGAGTTACGCAGCGCTCTGGCGCGTGCGGTCGCCGGAAACTTCATCCGCAGCTTCCTGGACGAAGGCGAGCAGGTCGTCCGGCTGCTCAAGGAGCAGCTCAACGCGTCGCAGATTCAGACCGGGACGATCGACGGCTTTGTCGCCTTGCTGCTGCAGGAATCCAGCGCTGATTGCCGCAGCAAGGTCAGCGATACCGCCGCCCATCCGGATCTGAAAGCCGCGGACGGCAACAGGCTGACCAAGATCCAGACCGAAATCCTGCAGATGGCCAGCGCAGGCTTGCAGAACCGCGAGATCGCGCAGCGCGTCGGCATGACCGAAGGCTCGGTCAAATGGTACATGCAGCAGATCTTCAACAAGATCGGCATCCGCAAGCGGGCCGGCTCGCTGGAACGCGCGCGATCGCTCGGACTGATTTGAGACGGTTGGACACGCACAGTCCGCTTGGCGCCATAGGCCGACGGATGCACCGGCTTGCGCCGCCCGTATTGACCGAACCAAACAGCTAAGGCGCCAGAAACTGGAACAGCCGTGGATCTTCGCGTATCGCGGCGGCGCTGCCGGCCATGGCTACGGTGCCCCTGTCGAGCACATAGGCCTGCGTCGCGATGCGCAGCGCGAGGTCGAGATGCTGCTCCACGATCACCACCGCGATGTCCTTGGACAAGGCCAGCAAGCGCTCGGTGATCTCCTCGATGACACCGATCCAGACGCCCTCGGTTGGCTCGTCCAGTAACAGGATCTTCGGATTGGACAACATGGCGCGGCCGATCGCCAGCATCTTGCGCTCACCGCCGGACAGCGTACCGGCGAACTGGTCGAGGCGCTGGCGGAGCTTTGGAAAAATCTCCAGAACGCGATCGACGGCGCCGCTGTCGCGATTTGTGAGGGCGCCAACGGCAAGATTGTCGCGCACCGACAGTTTCGCGAAGACCGAATGCTCCTGCGGCACATAGCCGATGCCATGGCGAATGCGTTGCTCGGTCGGCAGGGTTCCGATGCCGCGCCCGTCGAGCTGGATCGCCCCCGACAGCACCGGCAGTTCGCCGACGATGGCCTTCATCAGCGTCGTCTTGCCGGCGCCGTTGCGGCCGAGAATGGCGACGCCGCCACGCCATGGCACGCTCAGATTCACGCCGAACAGAACCTGGCTGCGGCCATAGCCGGCGTCGAGATTTTGAATGTCGAGGAATTTGTCGTCAGGCACGGCGGAGATAGACCTCCTGAACGCGAGGGCAGGACTGGACATGCTGGACCGATCCCGTCTGCAGGATCTGTCCCTGATCAAGCACCGTCAGCCGGTCACAGATGTCGCGGATAAAATCGAGATCGTGTTCGACGATCACGAGCGAGCAGCTGGCCTTGATCGGCTGCAGCAGCTCGCCGGTGACCCGGCGCTCCTCAATGCTCATGCCGCCGGTCGGCTCATCCAGCAGCAGCAGCTTCGGCTCGGGCGCCAGCGCCATCGCGATCTCGAGCCATTGCTGCTGGCCATGCGACAGCGCAGCCGCCGGTTCATAGGCGCGGTCAGCAAGCCGGAACTGCTCCAACATCCCCATCACCTTGTCATGCAGCACACCACGCGTGCGCGACAAGGCCAGCGTCAGCAACGACGTCTGCGCCTGCAACGCCAGCAGGACATTGTCATACAGCGTCAGCGCCGGAAGCACGCTGGTGATCTGAAATTTCAGGCTCATGCCGGCGCGGGCGCGCTCGGCCGGCGTGGCTTGCGTGATGTCGTGGCCACCGAACGAAACGATGCCCCTGGTCGGCGTCTCTGCACCGGCGATGCACTTCATCAGCGTGCTCTTGCCGGAGCCATTGGGCCCGATCAGGCCGTGAAACTCGCTCTCGCCGACCGTCAGCGCGGCGTCGTTGAGTGCGGTGAGCTTTCCAAAGACCTTGACCAGACCTTGTGCCTCGAGCAGCGCCATGGTCAGCCCCTCCCCGGCGGTCGGCCGAACGTACCGACACGTTCGCGCTGCGAGACGACCAGGCTGACAAGCCCCGCGGGACGGAACAGGATCACGAGCAGCAGCAGCACGCCAAGAATGATCGGCCAAATATCCTGATAGCTGTTGGACAGCCAGAAACTGATCGCCTCGATGACGATTGTCCCGATCACCGCCCCGATCAGCGTGCCGGAGCCGCCGAACAGCACATAGAGCACCACCTGGGTCGAGATCACGACGCCCAGCATGTTCGGCCAGACGAAGCCTTCGTGGAACGCATAGAGGCTGCCGGCAAGCCCGGCGATGGCGCCGGCCAGCGAGAAGATGATCGCCTTGAGATGCTGCACCTTGTAGCCAAAAAAGGCGATGCGCTGCTCGTTCTCGCGCAGCCCCGCCAGCGCGAGGCCGAATTGCGAGCGCATCAGGAAACGGCAGAGCAGATAGACAGCGATGAGGAAGCCGAGCGCGACATAGTAGAAGGCCATGCCCTCGGTGAGATCATAGCTGCCCGCCGTCATCGGCGGGATCGATGGAATGCCGTTTTGGCCGCCGAGATAATACCATCCCCGCGCCAGACGATCGCAGGCATAGGAGCCCGTCAGCGTGCCGAGCGCCACGAAGATGACACTGGCCGGATGCCGCCCGAGCAGCAGGAAGCCGCCCAGCAGGAGCGCGAAGGCGAAGCCGATCAGGATCCCTGCCGGGAGCACAAGGAACATCGAAACGATGCCGAGATCGCGCGCCAGCAATGCCACCCCATAGCCGGCCGAACCGAAGAAGGCCGCCTGCCCGAAGCTCATGATGCCCGCATAGCCCCAGACGAGATCGAAGGACAATGCGAACAGGCACAGGATCAGCACACGCGTGGCATAGACGGTGAGATAGTCCTGCAGCAACCAGGGCAGAACCAGGCCCGTCGCGAGCAACGCGACTTCCAGAATCGGCAGCACGGCCCATCGTCGTGACGCGCCTTGCTGGTGCGTCGTTAGTGGTGCGGAGGAATGTGTGATCTCGGTCATCGTTGGGATGTCAGCATTCTTTCGGATCGACCAGACCGGCGCTGCGCGCGACGATGTCGTACTTCCCGCCCTTGGCGACCGCCGTATACATGTTCATCTTGCAATGGCGCTTGCCGGGCACCATCTCCGCCGGCCCGCCCGGCCCTTCGGCGATCTTGGCATGGTCGAGCGCCTTTGCCACCGCATCACGCTCGACACTGCCGGCCTCCTTCACCGCGGCTTCCCACAGTTTCAGGCCGCGATAGGTGCCGGTGGCCGCGCTGCCCGCTGCAAACAGGAAATTGCCGGGATACTGCTTCTCGTAAGTCTCCTGCAGCTTGGCGCTGAACGGCTGCTCCGGCGTCAGCGCCTTGAAGTAATCGAGACAGCTCGCCAGCCCTTCGATTTCCGCGGGCTGATTGATGCTCAGCGTATTCTCGTCGTAATAGACACAGGCGAGCCGGCCGCCATTCTTGAGGAATCCCGCGTCCGATAACTGCTTGAAGAACGGGCCGACGCCCGGCGGGATGATGGTGTTGAAAACCACATCGACCTTGTTGGAGATAACGCGGTTCACGGTCGACGAGAAATCGATCTGGTCGAGCGGGTAGTATTCCTCGAACACCACCTCGCCTCCATTGGTCTCGATCACCTTGCGGGCATAGGCGTTCAGCGTGCGCGGCCAGACGTAATTGGCGCTCGGCAGCGCGAAGCGCTTGCCGCCATTCTTGATCAGCCATGGAATGAACTCGTCGCATTGCTGCGCCGGCGTCGGCCCCGTGCAGAACAGATAGGGCGTGCATTCCTTGCCCTCATAGAGTTGCGGATAGATGTAGAGCGTCTTGCCGCGGGACACGATCACGTCCTTGATGGCATTGCGCATCGACGAGGTGATGCCGCCGAGCACCAGATCGACCTTCTCGCGTTGGATCAGTTTCCGGACATTGCCGACAGCGACGGATTCGTTTGACGCGGTATCCTCGATATAGAGTTCGAGCGGACGCCCCAGCAGGCCGCCGGCGTCGTTGATCTGCTTGACCACCATCTTCGCGACATTGGCATCGGCGTTGCCCGCATAGCCCATCGGTCCGGTCAGATCGGTGCCGATGCCGACCTTGATCGGCCCCGCCGCCGCATTGGCCCAGTCCGCGGGGATGACCCAGCTTCCCACGCCGGTGGCGATGGCCGTCGAGGCAAAGGCGAAATTGCCGAGAAAGCGGCGACGTGTGAACTGGCTGTGGTCGCGCGACATGGATTACACCCCTTTTCCCGATACGAGGCCCTGCGGCCGGAACTTGATGAAAATGATGGCGAGCACGAACACCGCGACGTCGGCAATGACCGGCGAGATGATCCATGGCAACGCCGCGCTCAGCGTGCCGATGACGCCCGCACCGGCCACCGGACCGGCGAAGGAGCCGATCCCCCCCACCATCACGGCGACAAAGCCCTGGATCAGGAAGCGGAGGCCGAGATCCGCGAACAGCGTGAACACCGGCACGATCAGCGCGCCCGCAAGCCCCGCCAGCGCCGCCCCAAAGGCGAAGGTTGCGCCATAGATCGCACTGGTCGAGATGCCCGAGGCGCGCGCCAGCGACGGATTTTCCAGCGATGCCCGGATACGCAGACCGAACGCCGTGCGGGCGAGCAGCACATAGCTGCCGAGCATCACCAGCGCAGTGATGACGATGATCACCAGCCGCCAGGCCGAGAAATGCATGTTGCCGATGGTCACCGATCCACCGATCGGCTCCGGCACTGACAGATAGAGCCCGCCGATCAGGCCGCGCACGATCTCGCGGATGATCAGGCCCAGCGCATAGGTGCCGAGCATGGCCACGATCGGCGCCGCATAGAAGCGCCGGACGATCAGCCGCTCGAGCACGAAGCCCAGAGCACCGACCACAAACGGCGCCGCCAGCATGCCGAGCCACACCGGCGCACCGGCCGCATGGACGACATAGGTGACATAGGCGCCGAGCAGGACGAATTCACCCTGCGCGAAGTTGAAGATGCCCATCATGCTGGCGATGATGCCGAGACCAAGCACCACCAGCACCACGATCGCCCCGAAACTGGCGATCTCGAAGATCGCCATCACCAGACTATCCATGCGCGATCACCGGGATCGTGTTCCGCAGATCGGCCTCACATGGTTTTCCAGTCGCCGGCCTGCTCGAACGCATGGGCGGCGCGGTAGATCGTCATCTCGTCAAAGTGCTTGCCCACCAGCATCAGGCCCACCGGCAGGCCATCCACCATGCCGCAAGGCAGCGACATGGCCGGATGATGCGTGATGTCGAAGGGCGATGTATTGGTGATCATCTCGAAAGCGCGGCCGATGATCTGCTCACGCGGCGCGCCCGGCTCCGGCAGCTTGGTTGCCTTCATCGGGGTAGTCGGCATCAGCAGCAGGTCGTATTTGGCCAATGCGCGGTCATAGGCCGCTGTCACCCGGCGCGAGATATTGAGGGCCTTGCCATAGAAGCGCGATCCGAAAGTGTTGTTGATGTGGGTTCCGAACAACAACAGCAGCTTGGTCGTCTCGGACAGCGAGTCCGCCTGCCCACGCCAGCCGCGATGCGCATCCATCAGCGAGGTGGCATAGAGATCGGCGCGGCTGAGGCCGTAACCGTCGCCATACATCATGGTCTGGGTCATGCCCTCGGTGCCGATCGGCATCCACACGGAGGCCGCGGTCAGATGCATCGGGATCGAGATTTCCTCGACCTCGGCGCCAAGGCTGGCCAGACGTTTCGCTGCCTCGCGGACGCTCTCGTTCACGGCGGTTTCGGCGCCCGCCTGCTCGAACCCTTCCTTGACGATGGCGATCTTCATGCCACGGACACCGCCGCCGAGCGCCTTCGTGTAGTCCTGCACCACAGGGGCCTTGATGCGCGGGTCATAGCCGTCATCGCCGGCCAGAACCTCGAGCAGCAGGGCATTGTCGGCCACATTCGCCGTCATCGGCCCGGTGTGATCGACATAGATCTCGATCGGCATGATCCCCGTATAGGGGACGAGCCCCCATGTCGGCTTCATCCCATAGGTGCCGCTGAAGGACGACGGCATGCGGATCGAGCCACCCTGGTCGCCGCCGATCGCCATGTCGGCCTCCCCGAGCGCGACCACGACCGCGCTTCCCGACGACGAACCGCCGGCGGAATAGCCCATCTTGTGCGGATTATGCACCGGCCCCGTCGAATTCGTGTGGCTGCCGCCGGACATGCAAAAATGCTCGCAATGCACCTTGCCGAGGATCTCTGCGCCGGCATCGAGCATGCGCGTGACGATGGTGGCGTCGAAGTCCGGCACGTAACCTTCCAGCGTGGACGAGCCGTTCATCATCGGCACACCGGCCAGCATGATGTTGTCCTTCAGCGCGACGGTCTTGCCTTTCAGCTTGCCGCTGGACGCGCCCTTCACCACCGACTTGCGGTACCAGGCATTGTGCTTGTTCTCCTGCGGCGAGGGCTGGAAGCCCGGCGTGCGCGGATACTTCACCTCCGGCACGTCATCCGGCATCGCTGCCACGGCGTTATAGGCATCGACCGACGGCTGCATCAGCGCGCGGAACGAGGTGATGTCCTCGTCTGACAGCGCAAGTCCGCACTGGTCGGCGACGGCGAGAATCTGATCGGGGGTGGGAAGCGCAACTGCCACGACGAGGTCTCCTGATCTTCACGATGTCCGGCAAACGCACGCGAAACCGCGAGCGTATCGCCATGAGCGACGACAATGTCGCTCCACGCGGATCATAGGAAACGGAAATATTTTCTTTTTCAAGTATTATTTTTGACTCAGCTATTGGAAATGCCGACGCGTCGTCAGAACGTCTCGATCAGCCTGAAGTCGAGGCCATCGGCTTCAGCGAGATAGATCGGCATCTTGGCGCGACCGGCTTTCATCACCACCTCGCCCCGCGCGCCGCGATAGCTGCTGCGCGATGCGGCCTGCAGCAGCGGCCTGACGCCGACACTGCCGGCCTTCGCGGCCACCGCTTCAAGAAAACGCAGTCCCTCATAATTCGACTGCGCCACGGAACCCGGAGACGGCGAACACCGCCCGAACATCGCCTCGTACTGCCCGCGAAAGATGTCGTTCGCCGCCGAACCGCGCTCGATGAAGTAGCCCGACGAGCAATAGAGATTCTCGGAATTGTTGGCACCGATTCCGAGCAGCAGCGTCTCATCCATCGCACCGGCGAGGCGCAGCATCTTCGATGCCAAACCGTGCTCGGCGAACGCACGGTTGAATACGATACTGTCGGTGCCGATCAGCGAAATCACGACGACATCGGGCCGCGCCTCCTGAATGCGATCAATGGCGGCCGAATGATCATGCTCGCCCATCGCCACGAATTCCTCACCGACCACCTGCCCGCCGGCCTCGGCGATATATTTCTTGGTGGCCTTGTGGGCGAGCCACGGCCAGACATAGTCGCTGCCGATCAGGTACCAGCGCTGCGCCTTCTTGCGCTCCGCGAGCCACTGGATGGCAGGCCTGGACTGATCGCGCGGCGTCTCGCCGATAGCCATCACCCCCGGCGTTCGCTCGCCGCCTTCATAAACGGGAGTGTAGATATAGGGGACACGGCCGCCGATCGCCTTGCGCAGCGCGACGCGCACGGCGCTGATATGCGACCCCATAATGATATCGGCTTCGTCGCGCGCGATGATGTCTCGCGCGGTTTCCGCAATGTCCTCGATATTGCTGCCGGCATCATGGAACACGGGCTCGATCTCGCGTCCCAGGATGCCGCCGCGGCGATTGATCTCGGATGCCGCCAGCAGCATGCTGTTGGTGCCCGCGAGCCCCCAGATGCCGGCAGGCCCGGTCAGACCGATGAAATTGACGACGCGCAACTTGTTCGCATTGCGGCGGCGCAGGAAGCCATCCGCGCGATCATACAGATCGTCGTTGCCGCTGCCGCCCACGCCCCTGAACAGCCACGCGGGCGAAGGAGCTGTCAGTCCGGTCTGCACAGATGAGAGCATACGGCTCTCCTTTCGGCATGATCAATTCTTGTCGTTGTCGGCGTCGCGGGAGGGAATATGACACAAAGAAAATATCCTAACGGAAAATATTGAAACTTCAACGATTCCCATGCATAGAGTTCGGGCAACGCCGCTCAATATTCGCCCCTTTTTCCAACCGAGCACGGACCCGTGGCCAAGTCGCCCTCTACCAAGTCGCCCGCTACGCCGATCACCGAGCATCTCGCTTATCTGCTCGCGCAGGCCAATCGCGAGATCAATCGCCAGCTTGACGCACGCTTCAAGAAAGAAGGCGTGCCGGTCGAGCAATGGCGCATCCTCAAGATTCTGTCGGACGGCCAGGGCCATTCGATGGGCGACCTCGCCGAAGCCGTACTGCTCAACCATCCGACCCTTACCAAAATGGTCGACCGGATGGTGTCCGATGCCCTCGTCTATCGCGTGCAGGATCCCGACGATCGCCGCAAGGTGCTGATGTTCATCTCCGATCGCGGCAAGACGCTGACCCAGCGCCTCAACTCGCTGGCGCTGAGCCAGGAAGCCCATATCGCCGAAAACTATGGCAACAAGGCCACCGCAGACTTGAAGCGGCTGCTGGAAAGCCTGATCGAGAAGGCGAACTAAGCTTTCCCGATCGCAGCCGACCGTTGTCAGGCGAGATACGTCTTCAGGATCGATGCCCCCAGCGTGTATTTGGGATCAACCATGTTGCCGAGGCGGACTCGGCCGCATTGGGTCAGCAGCATATAGGCTTCGGTTTCATCAAACCCGTAATCAGCCGCCATCCAGCGGATCAATTCCCGATAGGCGATCCGCGACGCATCCTCCATCGGCCTTGCCGAACCGATGGTCATGATGAACTTGTCGGTCTCCAGCCGCGGCCATTTGAACGACCAGTTCTTGATCAGATCGACCTGCACCGTCGTCACCGTCGGATGCTCCAGCGCGACACCGCAGAGCTCCCCATCGCCCTGGCAGGCATGGCAATCGCCGAGATAGAGCAGCGCGCCCGGCGTATTCACCGGCAGATAGATCACCGCGCCGACGCCGACATCCGGGAGATCCATGTTGCCGCCATAGTAATCCGGCTGCAGCGAGGAGATTGCCTCGATCTCCGGAGACACGCCGATGGTGCCGATGAAGGGATCATAGGGCAGCGTGATCTTGTCGCTCCATTTGACACCGCCCTCCACGGTGACTTCGAGCTTCTTCACCTTCTCCGGCAGCGGCGGATTGAGCAGCGCGGTATCGCCGGTGGCAACCAACCCGCCGAATTCAGTGATCAGGCAGGTGGTGCCCACCGGCTGCGGCCCACGCGGCACGATCGACTTGATATAGACCGCGAGCACATCGCCCTTCTCGGCGCCGTTCACATAGATCGGGCCGTTCTGGGGATTGAGATAAGGGAAATTCAGGATCTCGCTGGGCTTGTCGGTCTCATGCTTGATCTTGCCTTCAAAGGCATCATGCGTTTCCGCCGAGATCACCGCGCCGGGATCGACGGTCAGTACCGGTTTGGCATAGGGGCCGTAGACATAGTGATACTTGCCCTGGCTTTCCTCGGTGATGGCATGGGATTTCCCGGATTTTCCCTTGGCGACCCCGCGACGGGTCATGATGGAATTTTCGAGCCATGACATGGTCATTTCCTCCTTGTGGTCAATTGCAGGCTAGACGGCGAGATGACGGCGAACAGTGTCGCGATCATCGAGATCTTGCGGTGTCAGTGCGGCGACGATGCGCCCCTTGTCCATGACGTAGCAGCGCTGCGCCATGGCGCGGATCATCTCGATATTCTGCTCCACCACGATCACCGTGACATTCGTGCGCTTGTTAAGATCGACGATGGTGCGCGCGATGTCCTGCACGATGGAAGGCTGGATGCCCTCCGACGGCTCATCGAGCAGGATCAGCGACGGATTGGAAATCATCACCCGACCGATGGCGAGCTGCTGCTGCTGGCCGCCCGACATGGTGCCCGCTGGTTGCCGGCGCCGCTCAGCCAGGATCGGGAATGTCGCATAGACCCGCGCATAATCATCGGCGCGCGCCTTGCCGGCGATGCTCTCGCCGACCTTGAGATTCTCCTCGACGCTCATGCGCGGAAACACGTCGCGGCCCTGCGGCACATAACCGATGCCGAGCCGGGCACGGCGATGCGCCACCATGGCGCTGACGTCCTCGCCCTTGAACACGACATGGCCTTCGGTCGGCGGCAGCAACCCGATCAGGGTCTTCATCAGCGTCGATTTACCGACACCGTTGCGGCCGATGACGGCGACGATCTCGCCTTCCCGCACATCCATGTCGATGCCCTGCAGCACCGGCTTGCCGCCATAGCCGGAGCGCAGTTTCAGCGCCGATAGCAGGACTTCCTTGCGCATCGCGGTGTCAGCCATGGCCATGCCCCAGATAGATTTCGGCGACACGCTCGTCGGTGACTATCTCGTCAATCGTGCCCTGCGCAAAGATCTTGCCGAGATGCAGCACCGTGACCCGCCGCGCGACCTGACGAACAAAACTCATATCGTGCTCGACCGCGAGCACGGTGACCCCGTCGGCATTCAGCGTCTTGACGATCTCGCCGGTGGCATGGGTCTCGGCCGGTGACATGCCTGCCGTGGGTTCGTCCAGCAACAGAAGTTTTGGCTTCAGGCTGATCGCCATGCCGATCTCAAGCCACTGTTTCTGGCCGTGACTGAGGTTACCGGCATGCTGGGCCGCGACATCGGTGAGATTGAGAAAGCCCAGCAGGCGGTCGACTTCCGCGCCGAGCGACGTGCTTTCCAGATGATGCTGGAGCGCGATCTCCAGATTCTGCCGCGCACTGAGCGCCTTGAATATGCCGGGCACCTGGAACTTGACGCTCATGCCGCGGCGAATGCGCTGGAACGGCTTGAGCGCCGTGATGTCCTCTCCAGCATAGACAATGTTGCCGCTGGACGGCAGATGCTCGCCGAGCAGCAGACGAAAGAACGTGCTCTTGCCGGCACCGTTGGGGCCGATCAGGCAATGCAATTCGCCGTCATCAAGGGCGAAATTGATATTGGCGGTGACATGCAGGCCGCCGAAACGCTTGTTGAGATCGCGGGTTTCTAGGATCGGCATCATGCCCCTCCCCGACGCCGGCGACCGAACACGCGCGCAAGACTGACGATCAATCCTTCCGGCGCAATCAGCACCGTCGCAACCAGCAACACGCCCATGACCACCAGCGCATACTGGCTGCCGTAAATGGTCAGCGCCTGGAACGCGGCGAGCACCGTGAGCGTGCCGACCAGAGTAGCCGTAAGATCGCCGCGGCCGCCCACCGCGACCCAGACGATCGGCAGCGCGGCGGCGGTGATGCTCATGCTGGATGGCGTGATATATTGGCCCCAGGCGGTGTAGAGCGTGCCGCTGAGCCCGGCCAGCGCGGCGCCGATGACAAAGGCGATCAACTGATATTTGCGGATATCGTAGCCGAGCATTTCGGCGCGTTCCGGATTCTCGCGGATCGCCACCAGCACATTGCCGAATTTCGAGTTCACCAGGATGCGCAGGCCGAGATAGGTCGCGATCAGCAGGCCGAGCACGACATAGTAGAGCTCCACATCGGGAAACAGAACGATGTCACCGCCGAACCACGGCACGGTCAGCGGCGGCATGCCGTTCATGCCGTTATAGCCGTTCAGCCGTGCCGTGCCGATGCGCCATTCCGGGCCGGCGGTCTGCGCCATGAAGCGCTCGAACACCAGCGTCACAGACAGGGTCACGATGCCGAGAAACACACCGCTGATGCGCCCGAAATACAGGAAGTAGCCAAGCACGGCTGCAAAGGCAGCCGCAACGGCCAGCGAGGCCAGCAACGATATCAGCGTGACGCCATAGGCCGCGCCAAAATTCAGCGTCAGAACGCCATAGGTGTAGCCGGACAGGCCGAAGAAAGCAGTCTGGCCGAAGCTGAGCGTGCCGCCATAGCCCCAGATCAGGCACAGGCCGAGCGCCATGAAAGCCCAGGTGAAGAAATACACCGTGTTGCCGACCGTGTAACCATCCGCCATTTGCGGATAGGCCAGCGCCGCAAGCAGAACTAGCGCGGCGGCGCTCCAGAACCACGGCCCGCGGCCCAGCGTTTGCGGACCTTCGAGCAGACGAAGAAAACCGGGCGCGCGCATGTCAGCTCCGCTCCCGCAGGATAAAGCCGGATATGCCTTTCGGCAGCACCCGGATCACGATGATGACGGCGAAGAGCAGGCCGATCTGACCGAACAACTGCCCCTGCCACGACGTCATCGCCGCCTTGACGATGCCGAGCACCGCCGCTGCCGGCGCCGTGCCGAGGAAGATATCCGCGCCACCAACGACGACAGTCACGAAAGCCTCCATGATGAAGGTGCTGCCCATGGTGGGCACGATGGTCATGGTCGGCGCATAGAGTCCCCCGGTCAGGCCGGCCAGCGCGGCACCGAGCGCAAAGGTCATGCTGTAGACGAATTTGGTATCGACCCCGAGCGCTTCCGCCATATGCGGCACCTGAATGGTGGCGCGCGCCAGCACGCCGAAGCGGGTCTTGTTGAAGGCGAGATACAGCCCGGCCAGCACGGCCAGCGCCACCACGATCAGCACCAGGCGATAGGTTGAATACGAATAGTGGCCGACCGTGAAACTGCCGAGCGGCACGCCCACGCCGGGAACGCTGGAGCCGAGCACGATCAGCGTGCCCTGGGTAGCGATCAGGCTCAGCCCCCATGTTGCAACGATCGTATCCATCGGCCGCTCATAGAGCTGCCGCACCACGATGCGCTCGACCACGAGGCCAATCAGCCCGGCAACCAGCGCGCCGCACAGCACAGCCAGCGGCAACGGTACTCCGGCGCGGTTGGCATTCACGGTGACATAGGCACCGCACATGATGAATTCGCCATGGGCGAGATTGATCACCCCCATCATGCCGAAGATCACCGCAAGGCCGCAGGCGGCCAGCACCAGAAAGGCGAAGGCATCGCCGCATTGATAGATGAATCCGAAAACGGAACCCAGCACGTCCATCCAGGGGCCTCTGCAAGAAATTGGAGGGCCGTCGCCGGAACGCATCGAGCATCCCGGCGACGATCGGCATTACGGCTTCGGCGGCGGATTGCTCGGCGTATACTGCTGGCTGGGATCGTTCTTGGTCAGGTCGCAGCCGGCGTCGCCCAGCCAGTACGGCTTGATGTCATTCCAGACCTTCGGGAAGGTGATGGAATGATCGTCGCCGACCTTGGCCATATAGATGGTGTGCGACATGTGCTGGCTCTTGGGATCGATACACACCTTGCCTTCGGGCGCGTCCATACAAACGTCGCCCTTGGCGATCACGGCACGCAGATCGCCGCGCGCGGTCTTGCCGCCGGCCCGCTCGACCATCTGCTTGTAGAGATAGACGGCGAGATAGGAGTTCTCGGCTTCCTGATTGATATAGGGCTCGTTAGGGAACTTGGCCTTCCATTTTGCCACGAAAGCCTTGCTGGCGGGCGTATCGACTTCCTCGACGTAGTTGACCGTCGCATACATGTTGGCGAGGCTCGGCGGCTTGAAGCGCTTGTGCTCATAGCCCTGCCCGACGTTGACCGAGGATCCCATCGGCACCTTGAGATTGGCCGCGGCCGCCTGTTCGTAATAGGACGCCTGCGCGGTGCCGACCAGCAAGGTGATCAATACGTCCGGCTTGACCTTCTGGATGTTCTGGATCGTCTGCGAGAATTGCGAGACACCGAGCGGGATGAACTCCTCGCCGACCATCTCGCCGCCGTTCTGCTTGACGATCTGGCGCACCCATTCGGCCGAGATCTGTCCGAAATTATAGTCGGCGGCGATGGTGTAGACCTTCTTGCCGTATTTCTCCATCATCCACGGGATCAGCGTCGAAAACTGCTGCTCCGGCACGGCCCCGGTGACGACCATATTGGCGTCGCAGACCCCGCCTTCATACTGGTTGTTGTAGAAGGCGAAGCCATCGAGCTGGTTGACGATCGGGCGATACGCTTCGCGCGAGGCGCTGGAGAAGCCGGCGAACACTACATTCACCTTGTCGCGCTGGAGCACGCGGCGCATGAATTCCTGATAGCGCGTGTTGTCCGACTGCGTATCATAGATCACAAGTTCGAGCTTGCGCCCCGAAATGCCGCCAGCCGCGTTGATCTCGTCCGTCGCCAGTTGTATGCCATGGAGCTTGCCGATGGTCGCCAGAGCGAAATCACCGGATTGGTCTTCAAGCACGCCGAGCTTGATCGGATCAGCAGCATAGGCGGAGCTGGCTGCAAGCAAGCCGGCTCCGATGAGGGACGCGACACGCGTCCCCCTCGCGATGGTCTCCAACATGTCACTCTCCTCTGTTTGAACTACTCGTCTGTTTGAACTACTTGCCTCTCGGAATTACTTGGCGCGACGCTCCTGCCTGGCGACATCGGGACCGCAGCATGTATCGTCAGCGACAAGGTCCTGCTCCCGCACCAGAGCGCTGCAGTATTCTTCCATGGTCTGCCGCGCCGCCATGCAGCGCCGTCGCAGCAGATCGTAGGCCCCGTCGTCATCGAGCCCATGCACGGCCATCTCGCGGATGATGGCCTTCACCACGTCGCGACGACCACGGCGTCGACGCTCCTGATCTTCAAGCAGCGCTTCGAGATGGCGATGGCGACGATATTCGTTGACGCCGACAAACAGCGCCGGATAGACGGCCGATGCGTGGATCGGCTTGCGCAGGAATGATGTGGCACCGGCACGCATCAGCGCCTTCAGGCGACTGGGTGCCGTGACGCCAATCACGCCGATCACCGGCGCCGGCGGCAATTGCCCGACCGGCGTGAGCGGCAACGCGGCGCCATCTGCCATATCGCCATCGATGAAGATGACATCCCGCTCGGCAGACAGCGTGGTCAGATCGATATCACCCACCGACCCGACGATGTTTCCGGCTGCCACGGCGACGCCGAGCCGCTCCAGTGCGGTGACGAGCGTATCCATTGCGGATGCCCTGTCGGTCACCACCAGGGCCCGATTGCCATTGAAATTCTGCAACAGCCGCGGCTCGATCATGACACCAGCCTCAGGACGGGAAACGGGGCAGCCTCGAATCTTCCGGAATTGTTGATCAGATAGGGATCCGGCCGCACCGGCGCGCGCGCTTCGCCGACCAGATCGAACCGCGCCTCGTGATTGGAGCGCCCGATCCGCGGCGTCAGGAAGGCGTGAAAGGTTTCGCTGTCGATCCACACGTCGCCTTGCGGCGCGTGGCAATGCTGCTCGACCAGTCGCCCCTTGACCATGCGCGGATCGTCGCTGCCCGCAGCAGCAATGCTGCGCGCGAGCAGCCAGACGGCGTTGTAAGACGCTTCCGCGTCTGCCGACGCAGTCGGCCCTTCGGGGAAGGCGATGCCATAGGCTTGCAGGAAGCGCGCATTCTCCGCGCTGTCGATCGAGGTGAAATAGACGCTCGAACTGAGATGACCATCGACCGCATCGCCGCCGATAGCCTCCAGTTCCGGCTCGGAGAGCGAACAGCTGGCCACCGGCATCTCCCGTGCCTGATCGATGCCGGCAGCGCGGCAGGCCGCACGAAAGGCGCGGAAGAACGCATAGGCGGACGTACCGATCAGCGTCAGGAACACGAAGGACGGCCGCGCTGCGATGATCGCCTCGACCACCTGGCTGAAGTCGGTTTCGCCGACCGCAAAATAACGTTCAGCCAGCACCGTTCCACCGCGCGAGCTCACGCTCTCGCGCAGGATACGGTTGTTCTCCCATGCCCAGATATAGTTCGACCCGACACAGAACGCCCGACGGCCGTGATGCTGCAGCAGATACTCCACCAGCGGCAGCATGTGCTGGTTCGGCGCGGCGCCCGTATAGATGACGTTGTTGGAGCTTTCGAAGCCTTCGTAATGCGACGGATACCACAACAATCCGTCATGCTTCTCGAAAAGCGGTATGACCTCTTTGCGTGCCGACGAGGTGTAGCAGCCGACCACGTGGCGGATGCCGCCGCGCAGCAACGCTTCGGCATGCACGGCATAGTTCGCGAGATCTCCGCCCGGATTATGGATCGACGGCGTGATCCGCAGCCCCAGCTCCGACCGATTGACCTCCTCGACAGCGAGCAGCGCGCCGTTCAGCATCGACTGCGCGACAGTGCCGTAGGAGCCGGTGGTGGAGAACAGAACTCCGATATCGATATCGAGAGGCGGCATGCTCACAACCCAGACACATCAGGTTCGTCGTCACCTGAGCATCGTGCCCGGTACGATCAGACTGCGGCCAACATTGCCGTTGGAGATGGTGCAAATTGGGTTGCGCCGTTGCGAGCAACTTTGCTCAGCGCGGTATGAGGCTCTCCCGGCCACTCATTCATGTCAAGGACAATTTTGATAGCAATCATCCCCGAGCGTGTTCCGCGACAGAACATCTGCCGCGTCACCAGCCCGCTGCGCATTTTGTGAGCGCGACCGATCAATGACGCGGCAGAATGACAAGTCACACTGCTTTCGTGAGTGCACCGTCGATGATCAGATTGGTGCCGGATATGCGGCTGGCGACCGGGCTCGCAACGAAGACGACGCCCGCCGCGACTTCCTGCGCAGTGCCCATCTTGGCGGTCGGGTTGAGGCCCATGGCCATCTTGAACAGATCCGGGTTTCCGTTCTCGATATTGTGCCAGATCCCACCCTCGAAATAGGTGTTGCCCGGTGACACCGCATTGACGCGGATGCCCTTGGCGGCGAGTTGCGTGCTCAGGCCCTTGGCATAATGGATCAGCGCGGCCTTGACGGCGCCGTAGGAGCCCGCGGCGAAGTCGACCTCAAACCCGGACACGCTCGATACGATCACGATAGAGGCCGCCTTCGATTTCTCGAGATAGGGCATCGCAGCCGCGACCGAGTTGACCGTGTGCATCATGTCGACGCGAAAGGACTTCTCCCACGTCTCCGGCGTATCGCCGACAGCGAGTGCGCTCACGTTGCAGACAAGAATATCGATGCCGCCGAGTTCGACGGCCGCATCATCGATCCAGGCCTTCAATGCAGCGGGATCGCCGACATCAACCGCACTGCCCTGCGCCTTGATACCCTTGCCCGTCAGCTTGGCGGTCGCCTTGGTCACATCCTCTGCGTTGCGCGCGCAGATCGCGACATTGGCGCCTTCGTCGGCAAACAGTTCGGCAATCGCGAGCCCGATGCCCTTGCTGCCGCCGGTGACCAATGCATTGATGCCCTTCAGTCCGAGATCCATGCTCAGCATCCTTCTGTTGAGTTAGTGGCAGCGACTTACATGCAAGCAGTTATGTTACCCCAATACCTAGCAAGCTTCATTCCACGAACGTATCTACCGCGCTATGCCGGTCGCCGGCAGACGAGATCGATCTCGATCAGCGCATCATAGGCCAGGCCAGTCACACCGACGCATGTGCGGGCCGGCAGGCGATACTGCGGGAAATAGCTGCGATAGGCTTCGTTCATCGCCGCGTAGTCCTCCTTGAAGCGCGTGAGATAGATCCGCGACATCACGACATGTTCGAAACCGAGACCCACGCCCGCCAGGACGACACGCAGGTTTTCCATGACTGCGTGCGTTTGCGCCGCGATTCCATCCGGCAAGACGCCCGGCGCCCCCGGCGTGTCCGGCATCTGGCCGGTGACGAAGACAAAGCCATCGGTCTCGACCGCATGGCTGAACGGCGCGACTGGCTTCGGGCCACCGGATATCATGTGGAATAGCAACAATGTCTCCTCGCCAATGTTTTAGTTTCGTGATGCGTGATCAAAGACACGCTTGCTGAGAATGGCGTGGACGCCCCAATTGCCATCCACCACCTGTGTCACGCCAAAATCCACCGCGACCGACATCAGTGCGATCGCCTCGTCTTCGCTGAGGCCTTTGACACTCATCAGGAAACGCCTCATTTTGCGAAACGCATCTTTCATCGCGAGATCGAGCGACGAGGTGGCATAAACCTCGCTCTGCCCCTTGGCGCCGAATTCGGCGAGATAGTTCGGATGGCTGAAGCCCATGAGCACCCAATCGCTCGCTGTTTCGATCAAGGGATAGCTGAGATCGGCGAAAGGCTGGTTAGTGAGATCGCCTTTCTTATGCAGGATAACCTGAAAGGTGCCGGTCATCGAGCATTCGATGGCCGTGCCTCCGAGTTCCCCGTCGCCCTGCGCGGCATGGGGATCGCCGACCGACAGCAATGCGCCAGGCACAGAGACCGGAAGATAAATCGTCGATCCCCTGCCGAGCCGCCAATTGTCGAGATTGCCGCCAAAATAAGCAGGCGGCACGGAATCCACGAGATCGGCTTCCCGCGGCGCCACGGCGATGACGCCGAAATGCGGCCGCAGCGGAATCCGGATGCCGTCGAGGACATCATGCCGACGTCGCACTGAGGATGGCGGGATCGGAATGCCGGGATAGTCATAGGTGGCGTGCAAGGTGCCGAACGGATCGGTCTGCGGTTGCCAGCGATAGGAATACAGTGCGCGTGCATATGGCTCGGCGTCATCATCAACGATCTCGTAGATGGTAACGGCCTCATGGGCATTCTGCTCCGCCAAGAACTCCTTGTAGTGATAGCCCCACCACGCCGCGACGCTGCTGCCGAACACCCGGCCCGCGAAATCCGGATTGCGGCTGGCGCGCGGCACGATATCGAGAATGCGAATTTCCAGCACGTCGCCCGGCTCGGCATCCCTCACCGCCACCGGCCCGGTGCAGATATGCACGCCGAATCCTTCGCCGGCCCCGCGGCCGTAGATCGAGGCATCGAGCGGCCCGGCGCCACGGCGATCGACATTCTTCTGATGGCGAGTCCAGTGAAACACACTCTCGGCACCGGCATCTCCCTTGATCATGCGCTCGGGATCGTCCGAAGCATGTTGGGTCAGCGTCTCGATGGTGATGGTGTCACCGGAGCCGATCTCGATCTGCGGCGGCAGCGAGCGGCTGAAATAGCCCCAATGCACCCGCGACGCATCGGCGGCGAGATGATGATGGCGCGGCGTATCCGCCAGGGCGACATCCTGCTGATCGACATGCACCGCCGGCTTTTGCGCCAAGGAAACGTTCTGGCTGCGGAGTTGCGCAAGCGCCTGCTGTGGCCAGCCGCGCTGCCCGGCCGCTGTGGCGGAGGCCGTCAGCCGTTCGGATTCGGCCTGACGAAATTCGCGCGGGGAGACGCCGAAGCGCTGGCGAAAGGTGCGGCTAAAATGGGCGGAGTCGTTGAAGCCGACGCGAAACGCGATCTCGGAAATCGAATGATGCGCTTCCGCCGGACTGGACAGATCCACCCAGGCGCGCTGCAACCGCCGCTCGCGCAAGTAATTCGTAAAGCTGCTACCAGTGCCCTCGAACAGTTTTTGTAGATAGCGCTCCGAAATGCCTTCGGCTGTAGCGATCTTAGCCGGCGTCAGATCGGGATCGTCGAGCCTGCGCTCGGCCGCCTGACACAAGCGATGCAGCGTGGCGGCCTTGTTGGCCGTCCCGCTAGCGAGGTCGCCCGCGCCGCTGCGCTGCTGGCGCGCGAACGTGGGGAGCAGATCGGCGAGGCTCTGTGCCAGCGCAGTCCACTCGACATCGGACAGTGCTTCCAGATCGCGCGCGGCGAGTTCGATCATTTGCGCGAAGACGCTGGCGAAGCCAGTGGGGGCGATCACATGCACCTCGTCGCCCGTGGGCATGGCCCGGCGACCATGGGTCGGCTCCGACGTCACCGCCAGCACTACCGCATGCATCGCCCGTTGGAACGAGACGCTCCAGTCTCCGGCACGCGGCAGCAGAATGAGATGACCGGCCGCAACGATCTGATGGCCGCCCGCCGTCTTGAGCACGACGTTATCTTCGACCGGCAGCAACACCAGCGGATAATCCGAGGCGCGGTCGGTGCCCGCCGACACCGCCTGCGCGCCTGCCGAGAGTTTCGCGAGCGTCACAGCCTGGAAATTGCGACGCACCGCTGTGGCATGGCCGGCGTGAATGGTTGTGGCTGCCGTGGGCTGCAAGCCGATGGACACAAGGACGTCGCGCCACGCCTCCGGGCGCTCGCCTTCGGAATAAGACTCACTCGTATATGGACGCAGGGTCATGCTTCGACCTTCATAGCCGAAGCGAAGCAACCTCTGTGCCATCCCGAAGGATGAGGCCCCCTGCCCCGCGAACGCCGCGCGATCAGTCACACCGGAACACATTCTTGCGGATGGTGCCATGGACGCCCCAATTGGCATCCACCACTTGGGTGACGCCGAAATCCGCCCCTACCGACATCAGCGAGATCGCTTCATCCTCGCTGAGCTTGTGCACCGTCATCAGGAAGCGGCGCATCTTGCGAAAGGCATCGCGCATGGCGCGATCGAGGCTGGAATGGTTGGCGATCTCGGCCTGCGCATTGGCGCCTAGCTCGGCAAGATAATTCGGATAGGTGAAGCCGTAGACCGACCAGGCATCCGGCGTCTCCAGCATCGGATGCGTCAGCCCCTCCAGCGGGGTGCCGCCGAGATCACGATGCTTGTGCAGGATGAATTCGAAATCACCGGTCAGCGAGGTCTCGATCGCGGTGCCGCCGAGTTCGCTGTCGCCCTGCGCCGCATGCGGATCCCCGACCGAGAAGAACGCGCCGGGGACAGCAACCGGATAGAACATCTTGGCGCCCTTGCCCACGCGCCAGTCGTCGATATTGCCGCCCGTATAGCTCGGCGGGATCGACGACACGTAATCTTCCTCCGAGGGCGCGAGCCCCATGGTGCCGAAATGCAGCCGCGCCGGCACGCGTACATGGGAGAGGATATTCTCGCGCTTGACGATAGTGGCGTGATCGACGCGCACGCCGGGATAATCGATGGTGGGATGCAGGATGCCGTCGGGATCGGTCTGCGGTGTCCAGACATAGTTGTAGACCGCCTTCGCAAACGGTTCACCCGACGTATCAAGCTCGAAGATCGTCACCACCTCGCGCGGTTTCGGCTCCTCGATCAGATCGTGATAGTGGAAGCCCCAATTCGCTGCGACATTGGAGCCAAAACATTTTCCGGCATGACAGGCCTTGCAGGCCGGGCGCGGGCGAACATCGAGAATGCGCACCTCCAATACGTCGCCGGGCTCAGCGCCCTCGATCGCCACCGGGCCAGTGAGCAGATGCACGCCGACGCCCTCGCCGGAGCCGCGGATGAACGGGCCTTCGGTTGGGCCAGAGCCACGCCGCGCCATGGCTTTATGCTCGCGCGTCCATTTGAACACGCTTTCGGCGCCGGGATCGCCCTCGATCATCCGCTCATAATCGTCATTGGCATGATGGGTCAGCGTCTCAATGGTCGCCCGGTCACCGGATTTCAGCGTCAGCGCCGGCGCAACGACCTTGCTGAAATAGCCCCAATGCATGGTCTTCGGCGATACCGGCAGGAGATGATGCTTCATGCAAAGGCCCTCACGACGATTGAAACACGATAACTGGCGATGATGCTCACGCGACCTCGGCCTCCATGGCACTGAGGAAGCGCTGCGCCACCGGATTGCGGGGATGGTTGAGCACCTGATCGGCCGGGCCTTCCTCGATGATCGCGCCGCCTGCCAGCAGCACCACGCGGTCAGCGACTTCGCTGGCGAAGCGCAATTGATGCGTGGAGATGATCATGGTCAGCCCGTCTTCCACCGCCAGACGGCGGATGACGTCGAGCACTTCATTGACCAATTCGGGATCGAGCGCCGAGGTCGGCTCATCCAGCAGCAACACGCTCGGATTCGGCGCGATGGCACGGGCGATGGCTACACGTTGCTGCTGTCCACCCGACAGATGACGCGGCAGTGCATCGGCGCGATGGCTGAGGCCGACACGGGCGAGCAGCTCCGACGCCCGGCGATCCGCATCGGCGCGCGAGATTCCATGCACCCAGCGCAGCGGGCCCGCAATATTCTCCTTCGCCGTCAGGTGGCCGAACAGGTTGAACTGCTGAAACACCATGCCGACGCCGACCTCGGCCCGCGCCTGCGCCAGCAGGCGTGGCGACAGTGCCTTGCCATGCGCGTTGAATCCGAGTTGGCGGCCGCCAACCTTGATGGTGCCGCCATTCCACAATTCGAGATTGTTGATGCAGCGAAGCAGCGTGCTCTTGCCGGAGCCCGACGGTCCGAGCAGCGCAATCACCTCGCCGATCCGTACAGTGAGATCGACGCCATCGAGCACGACCTGCCTGTCATAACTCTTACGCAAGGCTGCGACATCGACGGCCACATTGTTTCGCGCCAGCGTGTCGGCTCGTTTGCCGCGATCGATCCGCTCGGACGACGCGCGCGGCGGCGGCAATTCGGCGACACCCGCGTCGGGCAGGATGTCAGGCTGCTCGGCGTCGGTCGCCGCCGGCGGACCATGGCTCTCCCGAGCCCGAGACCACGGCGTCAACCAATTTCGCCTGATTTGCTTCGACGTGCGATCGAGATCGAACAGCCATTCAAGAAATAGCTGAATGCCGGCGATAGCGGCCGTGAGGACCAGATAGATCAGGCCCGAGGCGAAGAAGATCGAGAAGAAATCGAACGTCGCCGAGGCCATTTGTGTCGAGCGCAGCGTCAGTTCCTGCACGGCGATTACCGACGCCAGCGACGAATTCTTCAACGCGCTGACGGTCTCGTTGCCGAAAGCGGGAATCATGGACCGGATCGCCTGCGGCGCGATGATCCGGCGCATCAGCACGCCGGGCGTCATGCCGAGCGCCCGCCCGGCGAGTTTCTGGCCGCGATCGACGCCGAGCACGCCGGAGCGCAGCATCTCGGCAATGAACGGCGCCTCGTTGCACGCCAGCGCAAGACCGGCCGCGAGAATGGCCGGCAGCTTGATGCCGATCTGCGGCAGGGCGTTATAGGCGAACACCATCTGCAGGATCAGCGGCGTGCCGCGGAAGATCACGGTGTAGACCCGGGCAAAGCCGGCCAGCGCCTTGAAGCGGCTGAGTTGCATCCATGCCAGGATCACACCGAGGATCAGACCGCCGAGCAGACCGAGGGCGGTGACCTGCAAGGTCGCCACGATGCCCTCGATCATATACGGCATGGTCAGATAGTGGAGGAACAGCTCCATGGAGCAGTCGTCCTTCTGTAAACAGCGACCTTACTTGACCGTGAGCAGGCCGGGCTCCATCAGGTTCTCCGGGTCGAGATTCCACTTCTTCAGCAGCGCGAGCTGGTCGCCCGACTTGTAGATCTCGGTCAGCGCCGCCTTCACGGCATCGCGGAACTTCGGTTTGTCCTTGGGCACGCCGATGCCGACCTGATAGGGGATCGTCACTGCGATCGCCTTTTCCAGCTTGTCCGGATAGGCCTTCACCGCATTATCGACAGTGTTGACGTCGTTGATATAGGTGTCGGCGCGGCCAGCGAGGATCGCCTGGATGCAGTTGGCATTGTTGTCATAGAGCTGGATGGTCGGCTCCGGCTTGCCGAGCTTCTTACATTCCGGACCGAGCGCCTGAATCAAGGGCACCTCGACATAACCGGTGTTCTCGGCCGCCGCGGCGCCACAGAGCGAGGTGTCGATGCCGGTGATCTTCTTCGGATTGCCTTTGGCGACCAGTACTCCGTCGAATACCTTCGAATAGGTGATGAAGTCGGCCGCCTTGGCGCGCTCTTCGGTGGCATAGATGTCGGAGATCACGATATCGGCCTGCCCGCTCTGCAGCGTAGTCAGCAGCGCAGCGAAGGCCACGGCCTTATAGGTCAGCTTGAAACCGAGGCATTCGCCGATCATCTCACCGAGATCGATGTCGAAACCGATATATTTGCTGGGATCCTTCGGATCGATCGATTCATAGCCGGGCGTATGCGGATTGATGGCATTGACGAGCGTCTTGCCTTTCCAGTCCGGATATTTCGCCTGCAACTCGGCACAGGCCGCTGGCGCGGCTGCCTTGGCGGCGGTCGAGGCACCGATGCCCACCAGCAGCAATGCCCCGAGCGCAGCGACATGCATCAGCCCGTGAAGACGCGGAAAAGACAGCGTGATCATTTGACCCCTCCTTCGACGTTATCGCGGCACAGGCCACGGTTCGAACTTCGAAGAAGCTAGTGGAGGTCGCAGCTGGAAAACTTGTCTGAGGGCGTACAATAAATTGGATCGGCGGATGTCAGACCGCAGGCAATCGACGCCCATTAATTGGGCATCCATGTCTTGTCGGTACTTCGTCAGTCATCATCGCATCGCGCTTTGTTCGCTTTGCGCCGATGACCGACAGCGTCACACGTCACATTCGAGATCTGCGTCCCGCGCCAAACCGATACGGCCTCAGATAGATCGCCGCTACGCCGCCTCGTCGCGGGATTGATACAGCTTGTAGAGCATCCGCTGTCCGATGCGGCGGAACGGCGTGAACGGGTGCGTCGGCAGCGGCGAGGTGAAGATCGGAAGATCCTGGCCCGCGAAACTCTTGCCTGCGATCATCGAAGCCATGCGGCGGCCGGCCTGCGCCGAATAGGATACACCATTGCCACCATAGCCGAGCGCGTAGAACAGCGTCTGCGTCGGATCGGGCCGGAAGATGCGTGGCATCATGTCGTGGCTGACATCCACCCAGCCCCACCATGAGTAATCGATCTGAATGCCCTTCAGCGCCGGGAATTTGCGATGCAGCCCGTCGATCAGGAGCTGCAGATGCTTCTGGTTGGCGGCATCGGCGCCGGTGATGGCGCTGCGGCTGCCGATCTGCACGCGATTATCCGGCAGGCGCCGATAATAGAAGCGCAGCGTGCGGGTGTCGGTGATGACCTGGGTCGTCTTGAAGCCAGTCGCCTCCAGCTCGGCATCGGTCAGCGGCCGCGTGACGATCGAGTTCGACATGATCGGCATGCAGCGCCCGCGCAGGAACGGCGTCAGGCCGAGCGATGTATAGGCCCCCGTCGCAATGCCGACGGCACGCGCACGCACCGTACCGCCGGGCGTGCGCAGATGATGCACACCGCCCCGCGTGGTGATTTCCAGCACCGGGCTGCCCGGATGAATCCTGGCACCGAGTTCGCGCGCCATGCGCATATAGCCGAAGGCCAGCTTGGCGGGATGCACACCGGTGCCGAGAGGCTCGTGCACCGCACCGACGCATTCGGCCTCGTTCACATAGTCGCGGCGCACCTCGTCGGCCGACAGCACACGTGTCTTGTAACCAAAGATCTCGTTCTGGACCTTTGACTCGGCCGCGATCTTGTCGAGCATGCGCTGGCGATGGGCGAGATAGAGATGACCGCCACGCTGCGGCTCGCAATCGATATTGCCGGTCTTGATCAGGTCCTCGAAGGTCTCGAAGCCATCCTGCACTTCGGCATGCAACCGCATCGCAACATCCCGCCCCCAACGCTCGATCCATTGCGAACGCGACAGGCGCCCCGATGCATTCTGTCCCTGCCCGCCATTGCGCGTGCTGCAGCCCCAGGCGACGCGATTGGCTTCCAGCACCACCGCCTTGATGCCGAATTCGCGGGCGAGGAAGATCGCGCAGGCAAGACCCGTATAGCCAGATCCGATGATCGCCACATCGGCATCGACGTCGCCGCTGATCGGGCCATCATCCGCCGGCGGGGTGCCGGCTGTTGCGGTCCAGTAAGTCGGCGCATAGTCGCGATTGGTGCCCGGTCCGGGGGAGACCAGCGGATCGTGGTGTTGATCGTAGGGGGCGATCGACATGAATGGCGCTCCTTACGACGCGGCTGCCTCGGTTTCCTTGGCGGGCAGCGGCGGCCGGTCCTTGCGGAACGCGCTCTTGCGCGAGATCTTGTCGCCCGTGAAGGTGAAGAGATCGCAACCCTCGGCTTCGATACGCGTGCCGTTGGCGGCCGTGCCGCGGAAAATCCATTCCGACAGTGCGCGATCACCGAACACGCTATGCGACGTGCAGGTCCAGCTGACATCGGGCATGCCGCCCCACACTTTCTCGAAGGCGGACTTCACATCGGCTGTGCCAGTGATGCGGTTGCCATATATCTCGGTGCCGACGGCGGTATCGAACACGATGTCATCGGTCATGCAGGCCATCACGCCATTGGCGTCGTGGCGGTTGAATGCCTCGAACAGCGTGACGAGCAGCTGTTGGCGCGCGGACGACTCGGACATTGCAAAGCTCTCTCGATCGTTTAAGCAAAGCCGGCGCGGCTGGCCGACCATGACCGCGACGTTGCCAGTGGCCTCGTTGCGCGATTAGGGCCAGATGCGGCGAACCACCCGGCCAGAGCGCCCCAACAATCTGGACCAAGCATTGGCGCGGTTTGGCCCTGCCGCTCGCGTCGGGGTGCGCCATGGTGGCAGCATGACGGAGCTTTGGACTGACGTGACATGCATGACCTGATGATCGCGATCGGCGATCTCGGCACGGCGCTGACGCCGAAGCTGGTTCTGCTGTCCGTTGCCTCGATCTTCGTCGCTGCCGTGCTGCGCGGCTATACCGGCTTCGGCTTCGCCCTCGCGGCGGTGCCATTGCTCAGCCTGTTCATGAACCCCGTCGAGGCCGTGCCGGTGGCGATCGGATTGCAGCTCGCCGGAAGCCTGATGGATTTCCGCAAGGCGTCGCAGACTTGCCACTGGCCCTCGCTGCGCTGGCTGACGCTGGGGGCGGTGATCGGCTCGCCATTGGGCACGTTGATCCTGAGCGGGATTTCGGCTCCTGCAGCCCGACTGGCGATCAGCGCGATCACGCTGTTTGCCGTGTTCGCCCTGCAACGTGGCTTTGCGCTGCCCGAAACGCCACCGCGCCCGCTCACCACCATCACCGGTTTTTTCTCCGGCCTGTTCAATGGCCTCGCCGCCATGCCCGGACCGCCCGTGGTGGCCTATTACATGTCGCTTCCCATGCCGCGCCGGACGGCGCGCGCGTCGCTGATGGTGTTCTTCCTGATGACCTCGGTCACCGCGACGGTCAGCTTCGTCAGCGTCGGGATGATGACCCTGCACACCGTCGGCCTGTCACTGCTCGGCCTGCCCGTGATGTGGCTTGGCACCAAAGTCGGCGAACTCGCTTTCCGTCACGGCAGCGATGCGCTGCACCGACAAACATCGATCGCCAGCCTCGGCGTCATCGCACTTGTCAGCGCGGTGAAGGGCATCGGCGAACTGACCTGAGCCGCCTCACCCCAACCGCGCGATGATACGGCCGAGGCGTTCGATGCCTGGCTCGATGCGGTCGTTGCGGATCGAAGAGAAGCCGAGCCGAAAGCTGTTGGCACGGCTGCCTTTGGTCATCGCGAACACATCGCCGGGCTCGATCACCACGCCTTCGGCCAGCGCCGCCTTGGCGAGTTCGGTTGCATCAAAGCCGGCGGGACCTGTCACCCAGTAGCTCGTGCTGCCGACGCCGCGCACAAAACTGCAATTGCCGAGATGTCTTGGCAGCAGCTGATCGAGAATACGCGCGCGTTCCAGCAACACGCGCGAGACGCGTTGCAAATGCGAGCGGTAATGACCGAGGCCGATGAACAGTGCCGCCACGCGCTGATTGTTCAACGGCGGATGCCGCAGCATCAGCCGCCGCAGCGCCCGCAGCTCGCGGATCACCGGCGCAGGCGCCGTCACGTAGCCGAGCCGCAGGCCCGGCGCGAGCGCCTTGGACAGGCTGCCGACATAGAGTACGCGATCATTGCGATCGAGGCTCATCAATGGCGGCAGCGCCGGCCCTTCCTGGATCAGCTCGCTCTCGTAGTCGTCCTCGATCAGGACAATGTCGCGCTCCTGCGCTTTGCGCAGCAGTTCCAGCCGCCGCGCCTCGGGCATCACAGCGGTCGTCGGGCATTGATGGCCGGCGGTGACATAAGCAAGATCGCAGTTTCCGAAGCTCGTATCCGGCACCATGCCATCGCCATCCACCGCGAGTGGCACGATATTGTCCGTCAGCATCCCAAAAATGTTGCGGGCATCGGGATAGCCAGGATCTTCCATGCCGACCCGCGTCTCCGGCTTGGTGAAAAGCCGGGCGATCAGATAGAGCGCGTGCTGGGCGCCCATGGTCATCATGATCTCGTCCGGCCGCGCCCGGATGCCGCGTCGCGGCAGGACCTGCAGCCGCAGCTGCTCGATCAGCGCCGGGTCGTCCTCGTCGATGAGGTCACGTGCCCAATTATTGATCTCGGGCACGCTGAGCGCGGCACGCGCGCTTTCGCGCCAGTCATTGGTCGGGAACAGGCTCGGATCGAACTGGCCGAAGATGAACGGATACGGATAGTCCTGCCAGTTGAGCGGCTTGGAGATATTGCGGTTGGCCGAGGGCCGCACCGCGAAACGCTCGGCCCAGCGCGCAGCCCCCGCCTCGTCCGGCGCTGCACGCAAATCGCGCTGCGTGCCCAGATGCTTGGGCAGGCCCGCGACATAGAAGCCGCTGCGTTCGCGGGAGACGAGAAAATTCTGATCAACGAGCTGTTCGTAGGCGATCACGACTGTATTGCGCGACACTTCCAGCAATGTCGCCAATTCGCGGCTCGACGGCATCCGCACACCCAGCGCCAGACGACCTTCCTCGATCGCCGTGCAGATCAACTGGCGAATCTGCAACTGCAGGAACGGCCCGCGTCGATCCAGCCCCTGGAACAGCGAGCCCCAGAATAGTGCATCACCAATACCGGAGACCGCCTGACGGCTTTCCGTCAGCATAGCCTTGCTTACTCCTCCCGGACCACCCATCGTCGCTCCATCCGTTCCGGCAAGCGGATCAAGTTTTCATCCACGCCTGCCTCAACATGAAGCAAGAGCCGCGCCAAACTGATCCAGCCAGTTTGCATGACTGGCCCCATTCGTACATCCGATCTGGCGCTGGCCCGGAGGTGCGACTGGCCTCACGCTTCCGTGTGGGAAATTGAGGATGATCAAGTGAGTCAGGATACGGTTGTTTTCTCTGCACGCAAGATCGTGACCATGAATCCGTCGCGGCCTTCCGCCACGCATGTCGCAGTGCGAGAAGGCCGGATCGTTGCCGTCGGCAGCTTCGACGAAATCGTGGGCACGACCGGCGCCAAGGTCGACGACCGCTTCAGGGACAAGGTGCTGTTGCCCGGCTTCGTCGAGGGCCACAGCCACATCATGGAAGGCATGATGTGGTCGCTGCCTTATGTGGGCGCCTTCGATCGCCGCTCGCCGGAAGGCAAGGTGGTGAAGGGCCTGCCCGACATCGACGCCATCGTCGCTCGCCTGCAGGAAGCGGAGAAAGCGATGACCGATCCCGAGGCCCCGCTGTTTGCATGGGGTTTCGACCCGCTGCATATCGGCAGCGTCTCCCTCACCCGGCAGGATCTCGATCGCGTCTCGACAACGCGTCCGATCATGGTGGTGCATGCGAGCTTCCATATCAGCAACGTCAACACGCTCGTGCTGCAGCGCGCCGAGCTCGATCGCACCACCAACATCTCCGGCGTGGTGATGGGCAAGGACGGCGAGCCGTCGGGTGAAGTCCAGGGCATCGCCGCCCGCTTCCGCGTCTTCCGCGTGCTCGGCAGCAATCCGCTGTCGGGCAATCTCACGATCGATGACGTCAATCGCTATGCATCGTCCTGCTGTGTGCAGGGCGTCACCACCGTCACCGACCTCCACAACGATCTCGCCGAACAGACCATCGAGGTCTATCGCGCAGCCAGCCGCCGCAATGATTTCTCGGTGCGCCTCGTGCCGGCGATGGCGTCGGTATCACACAGCCCGGAACAGGGCGTGGAGAAGATCAGGGCGCTGAAGGCGACCAATAACGACAAGTTGCATTACGGCATCGTCAAGCTGGTGGTCGATGGCTCGATCCAGGGTTTTACGGCGCGCCTGCGCTGGCCCGGCTATCACAACGGCGCGCAAAACGGCCTGTGGTACATTGCGCCCGAAGAATTGCCCGGCATCGTCGCCGCCTATCATGCGGCCGGCATTCAGATGCATATCCACACCAATGGCGACGAAGCCACCGAAGTCGCGCTCGAAGCCGTGGAAGCCGCGCAGATCGCAACGCCGATGCCCGATCATCGCCACACGCTGCAGCATTGCCAGATGGCGGATGCCGCGCAGTTCAAGCGCATGAAGACGCTCGGCATGTGCGTCAACCTGTTCGCCAACCACGTCTATTATTGGGGCGACTCGCACTACGATCTCACCATGGGCCCCGAGCGCGCCAACCGCCTCGACGCCACCGGCACCGCGCTGCGCGTCGGCGTGCCCTTCGCGATTCATTCTGACGCGCCGGTGACGCCGCTGAGCCCGCTCTTCACCGCATGGTGCGCGGTTAATCGTGTCACCTCGTCGGGCCGCGTGCTCGGCAAGGAGACCGAAGCCCTCACTGTCCAGCAGGCACTCAATGCCATCACCATCGACGCCGCCTACACGCTGAAGCTCGATCAGATGGTCGGCAGCATCGAGACCGGCAAATATGCCGACTTCGTCGTGCTTGACGCCGATCCGCTCGAAGTCGCGCCGGAGACGATCAAGGACATCAATATCTGGGGCACCGTGGTTGGCGGCACCGTCCGGGAGGCGCCGCGGGCATGATGGCGTCGTCGCGCAAAACACCTGTCACGGTGATCGGCGGCTTTCTCGGCGCCGGCAAGACGACCTATCTGAATCACCTGCTGCGCAACACAACGCAGCACTACGCCGTGCTCGTCAATGATTTCGGCGCGGTGAACATCGACGCCGCGCTGATCGCGAAGCATGACGGCGAGACCATGACCCTGACCAATGGCTGCGTCTGCTGCAGCATCGGCAGCGGCTTTCTCGATACGCTCGGCCGGATCCTCGACCGCGGCTCGACCTTCGATCACATCATCATCGAAGCCTCCGGCGTGGGCGATCCCTGGCGCATCGCCGAGATCGCATTGGTGGAGCCGAGCCTGCGGCTCAATGCCGTGATCGTGCTGGCCGACGCATCGCGCATCACAGAACTTCTCAAAGATGCCCGCGTCGGCGACACCGTGCGCGGCCAGTTCGATCGCTGCAACCTGATCCTGCTCAATAAGGTCGACCTGCTCGACCGTCCGACACTCGATGCCGTCCGCGCATCGCTCAACGCGCTGCGCCCGGGCATCGCAGTCATCGAAACCACCGAACATACACTGCCCGGCCTGCCCGAAGGCGGGTTCAAACCCGCATCGCGCTTCGCCGCTACGGCCGCCGCCGACCACGAAGGCAGCTTCCGCCGCTGGTCGTATCGCCGCGATGGGATGTTCGATCATGGCAGGCTAGAGGCAGCGCTTGCCGCACTGCCGCCGCAGCTCTTGCGGCTGAAAGGGCCTTGTTCGGTCGCTGGACGCGATTTTTCGCAGTTGCTGCAAATGGTCGGGCAGGACTGGGTGCTGACGCCTACCGATGATGAATTATCCATCGAAGACAATATTCTGCTGATCGGCATCGGCACCGCCGGCCTGCCGCCGACAGAGACGCTCGATGCCATTCTCGATGCCGCACTGATTCCACAATCCATCACAACGGCGGATCGCAACTGCCGGACCATCGCATCACCCCTCTGAGAGAAGGATCACTTCCATGTCTTCGACCCGGTCGCCTCGGCCCCGTTCGCTGAAAGCCTCTCTTCTGTCTGCTGCTCTCGGTCTCGCTCTTGTCACCACCGCGATCGCTCCCGGCATCACACCAGCCGTGGCCGCCGATGGCGGCACGCTGGTGATCGTGTCGACCCAGGTGCCGCGTCATTTCAATGGCGCCGTGCAGTCCGGCCTCGCCACCGCGGTGCCGTCGACACAGATTTTTGCCAGCCCGCTGCGCTATGACGACAACTGGAATCCGCAGCCTTATCTCGCCAAGTCATGGGACGTCGCGCCGGACGGCCTATCCGTCACGCTGAAGCTGGTGGACAACGCGCTGTTCCACGACGGCAAGCCGGTGACATCGGAAGACGTCGCGTTCTCGATCATGACCATCAAGGCCAACCATCCGTTCCAGAGCATGCTGGCCGCGGTAGATAAAGTGGATACGCCGGATCCGCAGACCGCCATTATCCGCCTCAAGCATCCGCATCCGGCGCTGCTACTGGCGATGTCGCCGGCGTTGATGCCAATCATTCCCAAGCACGTCTATGGCGATGGCCAGGACGTCAAGACGCATCCGGCCAACCTGAAGCCGATCGGCTCGGGGCCCTATCGCCTCACCGAATACAAGCAGGGTGAATTCTACACGCTGGAGAAATTCGACAAGTTCTTTATCCCCGGCCGACCGAAGCTCGACAAGATCGTCGTCAAGCTGGTCTCCGACGGCAACGCGGCCGTGGTCTCGCTTGAACGCGGCGACGTCAATGCATTTCCATTCATGTCGAACACCCGCGACATCGACCGCGTCGAGAAGATGCCGAACGTCCAGATCACCGACAAGGGCTTTGCCGGCATTGGCCCGATCAACTGGCTCGCTTTCAATACCAAGAAGAAACCGCTGGATGATGTCCGCGTGCGCCAGGCCATCGCATATGCCGCCAACCGCGAATTCATCACCGGCAAGCTGATGAACGGCAAGGCCAAGATGGCGACCAGCCCCATCGCCCCGGGTTCGCCGCTGCTCGCGCCGGATGTCGAGATGTACAAGCTCGATCTCGCCAAGTCGCAGAAGCTGCTCGATGAGGCCGGCTATCCCAAAGCCGCCGACGGTTCGCGGATGAACCTCACCATCGACTTCATCCCCGGCGACGAGGAACAGCAGCGCAATGTCGCCGAATATCTGCGCTCGCAGCTTAAGCGCGTCGGCATCAATCTCGAAGTGCGCGCCGCGCCGGACTTCCCGACCTGGGCCCAGCGCATCTCCAACTACGATTTCGACCTGACCATGGACAACGTCTTCAACTGGGGCGACCCGGTGATCGGCGTCAACCGCACCTATCTGTCGAGCAATATCCGCAAGGGCATCATCTGGTCGAACACCCAGCAATACAGCAATCCGAAGGTGGACGAGCTGCTCGCCGCCGGTGCGCAGGAACCGTCACCGGAGAAGCGCAAGGCGCTCTATGCCGAGTTCCAGAAGCTCGTGGTCAACGACGTGCCGATCTATTTCATCAACAGCGCGCCCTATCGCAACGCCTTCTCCAAGGGGCTCGACAATCTTCCGACCACGATCTGGGGCATCATGTCGCCGCTCGACGAGATCAACTGGAAAGAGAAGCCGAAGACCTAACTCCGTCATTGCGAGGAGCGAAGCGACGAAGCAATCCAGAGCCACACGAAGAAAGACTGGATTGCTTCGCTTCGCTCGCAATGACGACGATATGATACGGCAGCGAAGCCTTCGCCACGCAACACATAGACCGGCACCATGAACCTCGCTCTCCATGTCTCCAGGCAGCTGCTGAATGCGTTCGGCCTGCTGCTTGCCGTGCTGGTCCTCAATTTCTGCCTGATCCATGCCGCGCCCGGCGATCCCGCTCTGGTGATCGCCGGCGAGATGGGCGGCGCCTCGGCCGAGGTGATTGCCGCATTGCGGGTGAAATACGGCCTCGACAAGAGCCTGCTCGAACAGCTCTTCACCTATCTCGGCAAGGTCGCCACGGGCGACTTCGGCTACTCCTACTATTTCAACGAACCGGTGCTCGGCCTGATCGGCCAGCGCATCCCGGCAACGCTCTATCTCGTTCTGTCGGCGCTGGCGCTTTCCATCGTCATCGGCACGGTGCTCGGCATCATCAGTGCGCGCAAGCCGAACGGGCTCTTCAGCCAGGGCGTGACTGTGATCTCCCTCGCCGGCTATGCGGCGCCGGTGTTCTGGACCGGCCTCATGCTCCTGCTGCTGTTCGGCTCCGTGTGGCCGATCCTGCCGGTGACGGGCATGACCGACGTGGCGCGACCCAAGGTGGGCTTCGCCTATGTCCTCGATGTCCTGCAGCATCTCGTGTTGCCGGCGACCACGCTGGCCCTGGTCTATATCGCGCAATATAGCCGCCTCGCCCGCGTCAACATGATCGACGCGCTCACGGCAGACTATGTCCGCACGGCGCGTGCCAAGGGCCTTCCCGAATTCATCGTCATCGGCAAACATGCATTGCGCAACACGCTGATCCCCATCGTCACAGTGGCCGGCCTGCAATTCGGCCATCTGTTCGCCGGCGCCGTGCTGGTGGAGACGGTGTTCTCGTGGCCCGGCATGGGCCGCCTCGTCTTCGAATCCATCCTGCGCCGCGACTATCCGACCCTGCTCGCCGTGCTGTTCTTCTCTGCGGTGCTGGTGATGGCGGCCAACATCATTACCGATCTGGTCTATCGCCTGGTCGATCCGCGCATCCGTTCGGGGGGCCGATGACCACAATCGAATCCACCGCCGTGAAACCCGATGCAACCGCATTGCCGGTGCGTGCCGGGACGTCGCCCATGGCCGCCGCCTTGCGCCAGTTCGCTCGCAGCCCGGCCGGTGTCGCCGGCGCGGTCGCGCTGCTTGTCATCATTCTCGCGACCTTGTTCGGTCCACATCTCTACGGCGTCGATCCGCTCGACATCGCCGGTGCACCGCTGTCACCACCGGATGCCGATGCGTGGCTCGGAACCGATTATCTCGGACGCGACATTCTTGCCGGCCTGCTGCAGGGCGGCCGTGCCACGCTGACCGTGGGCGGTGTCGCTGCACTCATCACCATCGTTATCGGTGTCACGATGGGATCGCTCGCCGGCTTCTTCGGCGGCCCCATCGATACGGCGCTGACCAAGATCACGGAGTTCTTCCAGATCCTGCCGCCGCTGCTGTTCGCCATGGTGCTGGTCACTTTGTTCGGCCAGTCGCTGGTGATCGTTACGCTTGCGATCGGTGTCGTGAGCTGGCCGTCGGCCGCGCGCCTCACCCGCGCGGAATTCCTGCGGTTACGCAATCTCGATTTCGTCAAGGCCTCGCGCGCTGCCGGTGGCGGCAACGGCCATCTCATCCTGCGCGTTGTGTTGCCCAATGCGTTGCCACCAATCATCGTTTCGGCGACGCTGGCCATCGGCGTCGCCATCCTGTTCGAAGGCGGATTGAGCTTCCTCGGACTTGGCGATCCCAATACCATGAGCTGGGGGCTGATGCTCGGCCAGAACCGCAATTATGTCCTCGACGCCTGGTGGTCGGTGACATTCCCCGGTGCTGCCATCTTCATCGCGGTGCTCGCCATCAGCCTGATCGGTGACGGCATCAACGACGCGATCAATCCACGTCTGCGGAAGCGAGGCTGAACCATGAGCCCTGTTCTTTCCGTCCAGAACCTCACCGTCACCATGAAAGGCAGCAAGGGCCCGGTGCCAGTGCTGGAGAATCTCTCCTTCGACGTCGCCCAGGGCAGGACCATGGCGCTGGTCGGTGAATCCGGCTGCGGCAAGAGCATGACCGCGCTCGCCATCATGCAGCTCCTGCCCGAAGACTTTCGTGTCACCTCGGGCCGTGTCATGCTTGATGGCCAGGACGTGCTCACCTCATCGCCGAAGGAGCTGCGCAGCTTGCGCGGCAACAAGATGTCGATGATCTTCCAGGAGCCGATGACGGCGCTGAACCCGCTCTACACCGTCGGCGACCAGATCGGCGAGGTGCTGCGGCAGCATCGCGGCCTCGGCCGCCGCGACGCGCACCAGCAGGCGATCCAGTTCCTCAAGGCCGTGCAGATACCCGCTGCCGAGAAGCGCGTCGATGCCTATCCGCATCAGCTCTCCGGCGGCATGCGCCAGCGCGTGATGATCGCCATGGCACTCGCATGCAAACCCAAGCTGCTGATCGCGGACGAGCCGACCACGGCGCTCGATGTCACCGTGCAGGCGCAGATCTTCGACCTGCTCAGCGAATTGCAACACGAGACGGACACCGCCATCGTGCTGATCACCCATGATCTCGGCGCCGTCGCCGAACTCGCGGACGATGTCGCCGTGCTCTATGCCGGTCGCTGCATCGAACAGGGCGCGGCAGAGGAGATCATCGCCCACGCCCGCCATCCCTATACGCGCGGCCTCATGAGCTGCGTGCCCCATCTCAAGCTCGGCAAGACCGACAGCCATTTCGCCGCGCTGGAGGAAATCCCCGGCATGGTGCCGCCGCTCGGCGCGCGCGGGCCGGATTGCGCCTTCCGCGCGCGCTGCGCCTTCGCCGCCGAGGTCTGCCGCACCCAGCCGCAGCCGCCGCTCGACCGCGTCGATGCCAGCGCCGCCGTCTCATGCTGGCGCCATCAGGAGATTGCGCCATGAGCGACGGCATCAACATGGTCACTCCGCCGACGGATGTGCTGCTCGACGTCAATGACCTCGTGGTGCATTTCCCGGCCGGCCGCCGCGGCCTGTTCGGACCACCGTCGAAGGTCCATGCGGTCGATGGCGTCAGTTTCCGCGTTCGCCGCGGCACGACCTTCGGCATTGTCGGCGAGAGCGGCTCGGGAAAATCCACCACTGCGCAGGCGGTGATGCGGCTGATCCCGTCCACCTCCGGCCAGATCGTGTTCGGCGGCGAGAACATCGCCGATTATCGCGGCGAGAAGCTGCGTCGCGCGCGCAGCAAATTCCAGATCGTGTTCCAGGATCCGTTCTCGGCGCTCGACCCGCGCCGCCGCGCCGGTGAACTGATCCGCGAGCCGCTCGACTTGCTCGGCATCGGCACGTCGCGCGAGCGCGACGCCCGTGTCAGGCAACTGCTCGCCGAAGTCGGCCTGCCCCCACAGGCCGCCGATCTGTTTCCGCATCAGTTCTCCGGCGGGCAGCGCCAGCGCCTGTGCATTGCGCGCGCCATGGCGCCTGAGCCGGACCTGATCGTTTGCGACGAGGCCGTGTCAGCGCTCGACGTTGCAATCCAGGCGCAGATATTGAACCTGCTCAAGAAGCTGCAGCGCGAGCGCGGGCTGACCTACATCTTCATCTCGCACGATCTCGGTGTCATCCAGCATTTCTGCGACGAGATCGCGGTGATGTATCTCGGCAAGATCGTTGAACAGGCGCCAGCCAACCTGTTTTTCTCCGCACCGATGCATCCCTATAGCTGGTCCCTGATCTCGGCCGCCGCCCCGCCCGGCCCACTGCGCGACCGGCTGAAGAAGAACTATCTGGTCAAGGGCGATCCGCCGAGCCCGGTTGACCCGCCTCCCGGTTGCCGCTTTGCGCAGCGCTGCCCATTCGTCATCGAGCGCTGCCGTGCGGAACTACCGAGCCTGGAAGCGCAAGACGTCGACCACTTCGTCGCCTGTCATGTCACAGCCGATATCGATCCACCTGATCTTGGCCAAGGCTCAGCCGCCATCGGCGAATGACCACTGGCGTCTCGTAGCCAACGCTCAGGTGTCGCGTTGAGCCAGCCCTGAGCTGAGTGCCGCTATCGAGGACGGCGATGACTACGGGCAGGTGGCACACCGGGTGTCTGGCCCGTATTTGACCGCCTCCCGATCTCGCTGCCGCCTCCCTGCCTGAATTGACGACAGAGGTGACAACTTTTTACTCATTCTAAACGCAGATCCACGTCATTCTGGTGAGAAAGAATCCCCCAGATCTTCCGCGTGCACGGTCACGATGCGCTGCATCATGGCGACCAGATGCTCCTGTTCCGGTCGGCTAAGGGGAGCGAGCGTCTGGCGATGGGCCTCGCGCGCTGCACCTTCGATCCGGCTGAGCAACGAAACGCCGGCAGGTGTCAGCTTGCAGACACGCGCGCGGCGATCGTCGTCACTCACCGGCCGCTCCACCAGTTGACGCGCTTCCAGCCGCTTGAGCGCGCCGGTCGTGGTCGTGCGATCCAGAGCAATATCAGCAGCTAAGCTGGTCTGATCGGCCGTTCCGCGCACCGCTAGCGCCGACAGCAAGCTGTATTGCAGCGGCGTCATGTCGAAGCCTGCACACGCCTCCTGGAAAAGGGCGACGTGGATCTGATGCAACCGGCGGATCAGGTAACCGGGCCGTTGCTCCAGCGGCCAGGGTTTGTGCGCGGCAGCACCACGCGTCGTTTTCTTAGCCGACAACTCGCATCTCCGATGGCCGACTCGTGCCGGCAAATTGCGTTTGATCAATCTTGGCACACCCCTTGCTTTAGTCAAATACGAAGCATGCTTCGTATTTTCGGCACGTCAATGCCGGACGGGACGAACTAAGCGCCAGGAATTTGGAGACTGATCATGTCCGTTACTGCCTCATATGACATTCTGCTGCGCGGCGGCCGCGTCATCGATCCCGCAGCCGGCATCGACGGCATGAAGGATGTCGCCATTCGCAACGGCAAGATCGCTGCAGTTCAGTCCGACATTCTGCCGACCAGCGCGCGTGAGGTGATCGACGTCACCGGCAAGCTGGTTCTGCCGGGCCTGATCGATACGCATGGTCATGTGTTCCAGTATGTCTCCGGCCGCTTCGGCATGAATCCGGACATGGTGGGCGTCCAGTCCGGCGTCACCACGCTGATCGATCAGGGCGGCCCGTCCTGCATGACGCTGCCGGGCTTCCGTCATTTCATCGCAGAGCCGGCGAAGTCGCGCGTCTATGCATTTCTCTCCGCCTATCTCGTCGGCGGCCTCGAAGGCCACCTCTATCCCAATCTCTACAGCCCGGACTGCGTCGACATCGATGCGACCGTGAGGTCTGCCGTCGCCAATCCGGATCTCGTGAAAGGCATCAAGGCTCATGCGGAAATCGGCGGCTTCGCGCGATGGGGCATCCGCGTCATCGAGATGGCGGCGGAAATCGGCAAGCGCTCCAAGCTGCCGGTCTATGTGCATTTTGGCCAGCTCTGGGGCCTGCCCGAAAGCGGCAACAATGGCGAGGACGTCGACACGATCCTCGAGCGCGTGATCCCGCTGCTCAAGGAAGGCGATGTGCTGGCACATCCGTTCACGCGGCATCCCGGCGGCTTCGTCAATCGTGAGGGCGAGGTGCATCCGGTGATCCAGGCCGCGATCGATCGCGGCCTCAAGGTCGATGTCGGTCATGGCAGCCACTTCTCCTATCGTCTGGCGAAGAAGGCGATCGCCGCCGGCATTGTGCCGAACACGCTCGGCGCCGACATCCATGGCTACAACACGCATATGCCCGCGCCTGCCGGCACGCCGGAAGAGCATGAGGATGACGAGAACCACCCGTTCAAGGGCCAGGCGAAGTTCAGCCTGGTGCAGGCGATGAGCTCGATGATGGCGCTCGGCCTGACGCTCGAGCAGGTGGTGCCGATGGTCACGGCGAACCCGGCCCGGATGATCGGCATGTCCGACCAGATCGGTTCGCTCAAAATCGGGTTCGACGCCGACGTCTCGGTGCTCTCGCAGGTGCCGGGCAAGTTCATCCTGCGCGACAACGAGGACACCAAGACCGTCTCGGACGGCCTGTTGCAGCCAGCCTTCTGCCTGCGCGCCGGCACCCGCTACGACGCCGTTGCACCGATCCTGCCAGAAGCCATCGCGGCCTGAGGCTTGCAAGTCAGATCGGAAGGTACCGGGAGTTCGTCGATGCGCAACGAACGAGATATCGCGCCAGCCAGCCCTGCCTCACGGCAGGGTGTGGGTGCGCGCGTGCCGCGCAAGGAGGATGACCGCCTGATGCGCGGCCGCGGCCAGTTCGTCGGCGATATCCGGCTGGCCGGATTGCAGGACGTCGCTTTCGTCCGCAGTCCCCTCGCGCATGCGCGTATCAAGGGCATTCACGTTCCGGAACGCTACCGCGATGTGGTGTTCACGGCCGAGGATCTGGTCGGCATCAAGCCGATCCGCGCGGTGACGTCGCTCAATGGCTTCAAGGTCTCCGATCAACCGATCCTCGCCACCGGAAAAGTGCGCCAGGTGGGCGAGCTGATTGCCATGTGTGTCGCGCCGACGCGTGCGGAGGCGGAAGACATTGCGGCCTCCGTCACGCTCGATCTCGAGGAACTGCCCGCTGTCTACGACATGCGCAAGGCGCTGGAGCCCGACGCGCCGCTGGTGCACGAGCACTGGGGCGACAACGTCTTCCTCGAAAGCTTCTTCGAGACCAATATCGATTCCGCTTTCGACGCCCCGATCAAGGTGACGCGCGAAATCTCGACCGCGCGGCAATGCATGTCGCCGCTGGAAGGCCGGGGTGTCGTCGCCACTTATGATCATCGTCTCGATCAGCTCACGCTCTATTCGGGAAGCCAGATGCCGCACATCGTGCGCAACGGCCTGTCCGATTGCCTTGAGATGGATCAAGGACAGATCCGGATCGTCTCGCCGGATGTCGGCGGCGGCTTCGGCCACAAGGGCATCCTGCTTCCGGAAGAAGTCTGCCTGTCATGGCTGACCATGAAGCGCGGTTTCCCGGTGCGCTGGATCGAGGATCGCCGCGAACACCTCACGGCCGCAGCGAATTGCCGCGAGCATTTCTACAAGATCACCGTCTATGCCGATCGCGACGGCACGCTGCGCGGCATCGATTGCGAGGCGCTGGTGGATTCCGGCGCCTACTCGTCCTATCCATTCTCCGCCTGCCTTGAAGCCGCGCAGGTGGTCAGTATCCTGCCCGGCCCCTACAAGATGCCGGCCTATCGGTGCCGCACCTTCTCGGTTGCCACCAACAAATGCCCGATCCTGCCCTATCGCGGCGTCGCGCGAACCGGCGTCTGCTTTGCACTCGAACTGATGCTAGATCTCGTCGCTGCGGAAGCTGGTCTTGAGCCCGGAGACGTTCGCCTGCGCAATCTGCCCGGTCCGGAGCAGATGCCGTTCGACAACATCACCAAGAAGCACTTCGACAGCGGCGATTATCCCGAAGCGATGCGCCGCGCGCTCAAGCAAATCGATGTCGACTCCATCCGCGCGCGGCAGCGCAAGGGCGAAGATGACGGCCGCCTGATCGGCATCGGCCTGTCGATCTATTGCGAACAGGCGGCACACGGCACCTCGGTCTATTCAGGCTGGGGCATTCCCATGGTGCCCGGTCATGAGCAGGCGACCGCGCGCATGACGCCCGATGGCGGCCTCGAACTGCGGGTCGGCGTGCACTCGCATGGCCAGGGCATGGAAACCACCATGGCTCAGGTCGCCAACGAGCTGCTTGGAATCGACATCGCAAAAATCCGCCTGGTGCATGGCGATACGACGATGACGCCTTATTCGACTGGCACCTGGGGGTCGCGGGCCATGGTGATGGCCGGCGGCGCCGTGGCCACCGCATGTCACGAACTCGCCGAGCGTGCAAAGAAGATCGGCGCAAAACTGCTGCAGGTCGATGAAGGCAGCGTCGTGCTGGTGGATGGCGAGATCCGCGGACCGAATGGCAGCGTGACGCTGAAGGAGATTGCGCACACCTGGTATCGCCGCCCGCAGGATCTGCCGGGCGATGTCGATCCCGCAGGGCTCGAGGCGACCTCCGGCTATAAGCCGAAGCGCGACACCGGCACATTCAGCTATGCCGCCCATGCCGTGACCGTCGCCGTCGATCCCGATCTCGGCGATGTCGAAATCCTCGACTATGTGATCGTCGAAGACGGCGGCGTGCTGGTCAATCCGATGATCGTCGACGGCCAGATCTATGGCGGCCTCGCCCAGGGCATCGGCACGGCGCTCTATGAGGAGATGCCGTTCGACCGCGCCGGCCAGCCCCTCAACACCACATTGGCGGACTATCTCCTGCCCGGCCCGACCGAAGTGCCGGAGCCATGGCTTGACCACATGGAGACGCCATCGCCCTACACCAAGTTCGGCGTGAAGGGCATCGGCGAAGGCGGTGCCATTGCGCCGCCGGCAGCGATCGGCAATGCAGTCAATGATGCACTGCGCGGCCTCGGCGCCGAGATGCTGCATTCCCCGATCACGCCGAAGCGGATCGTCGAGGCCATCCTCGCCGCGCGCGAAGCGGAAAGGCCGGCAGCATGAAGCCGCCATCTTTCAGTTATGAGCGCCCGCGCGACATTGTCTCGGCCCTGTCCGTCATGACAGGCGCAGAAGGCATGGTGAAAATCATCGCCGGTGGCCAGTCGCTCGGCCCGATGCTCAACCTGCGCCTGGTCGCGCCCGATACCATTCTCGACATCACCGGCATTGCTGAATTGAAGCGCGCCGACATGGATCGCAACGTGCTGACGCTCGGCGCCTGCATCACGCATGCCGATATCGAGGACGGCCGCGTTCCTGATGTGACCCGTGGTGCCATGCAGCGGGTCGCGACCAACATCGCCTATCGTGCCGTCCGCAATCGCGGCACCATCGGTGGCTCGCTCAGCCATGCCGATCCATCCGCGGATTGGGTCTCGTCGCTCATCGCGCTTGGCGCATCCCTGTCGCTGCGCAGCGCCGAGGGTGCCCGGCGCGTGGCCATGCGGGACTTCATCCTTGGTGCTCTGGAAAGCGTGATCGAGCCCGACGAGATGCTGGAGGCCGTGCATGTGCCTGTGATGTCGCCGACAGCGCGCTGGGCCTATGTGAAGAGCTGCCGCAAGACCGGGGAATTCGCCCATGCCATCGGCGCCGTGCTGATTGATCCCGATGCCGGCAAGGCACGGATCGTCATCGGTGCCGTCGAAGCCGCCCCCGTTGTTGTCGATGCCGCCGCAGAGCTTTTCGGCGGCAAGATCGACGGTGACTTCAAATCGCGTTTCGACGCTCGCGTCGCCGACCGGCTGCTGACAAATGCCGGCATGAGTGATGCGGTCGACCGGCATATGCACGTCGCCGTCCTGCGCAAAGCCATTGCGGAGGCCGCATGAACACCGTCGAACTCATCGTCAACAAGCGCAACGTGCAGCGCGCCATCGAGCCGCGCACCAGCCTCGCCGACATGATGCGCGACACGCTGGACCTCACCGGCACGCATCTCGGCTGCGAGCACGGCGTCTGTGGCGCCTGCACGATTCTCGTCGATGGCGTGCCGACGCGTTCCTGCATCACCTTCGCCACCGCCTGCGATGGCGCTGACATCACAACCATCGAGGGGCTCGACAACGACGAGATCGCCACCGAGCTGCGTGCCGCCTTCACCCGCGAACATGCCTTGCAGTGCGGTTACTGCACGCCCGGCATGCTGGTCTCGGCACGCGATCTCGTCCTGCGCCTGCCCGAGGCAGACGAAAACGCGATCCGCATCGGCATGAGCGGCAACCTGTGCCGCTGCACCGGTTATGTCGGCATCGTCCGTGCCGTGAAATCGGTGATCGAAGCCCGACGTGCCCGCGACATCGCGTTCGAGCCGCATGCCGGGCGAACTGTGCGTGGCCCCGCAGGTTCAGGACACAAAGCCTGCACCGTTTCGCAGAAACTTGCGCCGACAACCCCGATCGCGACCGAGGCTGCCACCACCATCGCGCCGCTCACCATTCCCGACTTCACACCATCGACGGTGATGGAGCAGAGCTTCACCGTCGCACATCCCCCTGCAAAGGTGTTCGCACTGTTCGACGACATCGCCGCGGTCGCATCCTGCCTGCCCGGCGCGATGCTTTCCGGCACGCCACGCCCCGAGCGCGTCGAGGGCGCCATCAAGGTCAAGATCGGCCCGATCTCCGCCAACTTCAACGGTGCTGCGCGCGTCGCGCGCGATGAGGCCAACCTTGCTGGTCGCATCGTCGGCATCGGCAACGATCAGCGCAGCCGCTCCACGACCCAAGGGGAAATCCGCTACCGGCTCCTGCCGGAGAACGATGGTTCTGCCACGCGTGTCGAACTCGCCATTGGCTACAGCCTGACCGGGATGTTGGCTCAGGTCGGCCGCAGCGGCCTCGTGCGTGATCTCGCGACGCGGCTGGTCGGCGAATTCGCCGCCAATCTCGATCGGCGTTTGTCCGGCGACATGACCGCTGCGCCTGCCGCAGCGGCAGACCTGAACGGAATTTCGCTGGTCTTCGGGCTCCTGCGTGACCGTGCGGCACGATTGCTGCAGCGGCTCACCGGCCGCGGAGGCGCAGCATGAGAGATCGACGCTTGCGCATCACACGCGGCGGCGACGTTTGGACGGCGCAGTTTTCATCAGCGTTTTACTGGAGGACCACATGATACGGACATTCAAGGCTGCCACGGCAACCGCTCTCGCGCTCGCCTTTCTGGGCACCACAGCCTATGCGCAGACCATCAAGATCGGCGTCAACGAGCCGCTGACCGGCGCCTTCGCCGCGTCGGGCACCTATGTCGTCAATGGCGCCAAGATCGCGGCCGACGAAATCAACGCCAAGGGCGGCGTGCTCGGCAAGAAAATCGAACTCGTCATCGAAGATAACAAGAGCAATCCGACCGAGGCCGCAGCCGTCGCCGAGAAGCTGATCACCCGCGACAAGACGCCCGTGCTGCTCGGCGCCTGGGGCTCCAGCCTGACGCTGGCCGTGATGCCTAAACTCGTCGAGTATGAAACCGCGATGGTCGTCGAGACCTCGTCGGCTTCGAAGATCACCACATCCGGCAATCCCTATGTGTTCCGCATCTCGCCGCCGTCTTTCGTGGAAGCGGCTGCGTTCAAGGGCATCGTCGACAAGCTGGCGCTGAAGAAGGTCGATTTCCTCGTCATCAACAATGACTGGGGCCGCGGCACCGCCGAGGACTTCAGCAAGATGATGAAGGAAAAGGGCATCACCATCGGTCTCACCGAGACCATGGACCAGTCCGCGCAGGACATGAGCGCCCAGCTCGCCAAGATCAAAGCAACGGATTCCGAGACCGTGATCATCACGGCAGCCGTCGATCAGCTGACCCTGATCTTCAAGCAGGCGGCGGCCCTCGGCTTGAAGAAGCGCATCATCACCACCGGCGGTTCCCAGAACCCCGACCAGATCATCGCGCAGGCCGGCGCTGCTGCGAACAACACCATGCATCTGACCACCTTCCTGCCCTGGATGCCGGAGAAGACGCCGAATCCGGAAGCCACCGCCTATTTCATCGGTGAGTGGAAGAAGCGCGGTTACGATTTCGCCGGCTGCACGGAAAGCTTCCGCGGCTATGACGGCATCCGCACCATCGCCGCCGCGATCGAGAAGGCTGGCAAGGCTGAGCCGGCTGCCATCAAGGACGCGCTCTGGAAGATCGATGTGAAAGGCCTGAACGGCGACATCATCTTCAAGAAGTCGGGCCCGGCCGGCTCCGAGAGCGGCCAGAGCTTCCCGAATGTCTATCTGGTCGAAATCGCTGACGGCAAGATTCACATGAAGGACCTATGAACCAGACAACTCGTCTTTCCGGGGCGTCTGCGCATCTTCGCGCAGGCGAACCCGGAACCTCGACCTGAGATTCTTCACTGCAGGATTCCGGGTTTTCGCCTCCGACGGCTGTGCCGTCTGCGGCGAATCCCGGAATGACAGAGAAAGAAAGATACCGTGGACCAGCTTCTCCAACATGTCGTCAACATGCTCGTGCTCGGCGGCACCTATGCCTTGCTCGGCATCGGCCTGACGCTGATCTTCGGCATCATGAATGTCGTGAACTTCACTCACGGCATCCTCTACACATTCGGCGCCTACATGATGTTCATTGTGGTGCATCAGCTGGGGCTGAACTTCTTTCTGGCACTGCCCGTCGCCATCATCGCCGGCTGGCTGCTCGGCGCCGCCATCGAAATCACGCTGCTGCGCCCGCTGCGCGGCGCTGACATCGACACCACCATGCTGGTGATGATCGGCGCCTGGATCGCCATGCAGTCCGGCGCGCTGTGGATCTGGGGCGGCGTTGCGAAATCCATCGACAATCCCTTCCCCGAAGCTCCGCTGGTGATCGGACCGGTCTCGGTCTCCTGGCTGCGCCTGTTCGTGCTGCTCGCCGCCGCGCTGCTGATCGTGATCGCCTATTCGCTGATCAACCTCACCAAGCTCGGCAAGGCGATGCGTGCGACCTTCCAGGACTCCGACACCGCCGCCCTCATGGGTGTCAATGTCAGCTGGATCTACACCTCGACCTTCGCCATCGGCTCGAGCCTCGCGGCTGCGGCTGGCGCCCTGCTCGGCCCCGTCTATGTCGTCTTCCCGCAAATGGGCGATCTTGCCGCCGTCAAGGCCTTCGCCATCGTCATTCTCGGCGGCCTCGGCAATATCACCGGCGCCGTAATCGGCGGCTTCATTCTCGCGCTGGCTGAAGAGCTCGGCGCCGGCTACGTGTCGTCCGGCTATCGCGACGCCATGGGCTTCCTCATCATCATCGCCGTCTTGGTCTTCAAGCCCACCGGCCTGTTTGCTCGTGCGGAGCGCGTCGGATGACCCGAACAGTCTCTCTCATTACACTCGCCTTTTTCATCTCCGTTCCGCTGTGGCTGAAGGACCCATATCTGCTCAATGCGCTGATCACGACCGGTATCTTCATCATCGGCGCCATGAGCATGAATCTCCTGCTCGGTTTCACCGGGCAGCTCAGCCTTGGTCACATCGCCTTCTTCGGCATTGGCGCCTATGTCAGTGCGCTGACATCGCTCGGCTATGACGTACCGATCTACGGCGATTTTCACATCGTCCACACGCCCTGGCCACCGATCGCCGGCTTCGCTCTAGCGGTCGTGATCTCCGGCTTCTGCGGCTACCTGGTCGGCAAATTGTCGTTCCGCGTCCGCGGCGCCTATTTCGTGATCGTCACCATTTCCTTCGCTGAAGTTGTGCGGCTGGTCGCCCTGAACTGGGTTGAGCTCACCCAGGGGCCGCTGGCGCTCACCAACATTCCATCGATCACCATCGGCCTGCCTTATCTCGGTTATCTCACGCTGAAGACCAAGTTGCAGAATTACTATCTGGTACTGGCAGTCGCCGCGGTGTCGTATTTCCTGATCTCGCGCCTCGTCCATTCGCATTACGGCCGCGCCATGCGCGGGCTGATGGAGAACGAGACGCTCGCGGTCTCGGTCGGCATCGACGTCACCAAGGCGCTTACCCTCACTGCCGTCATCTCGGCCGCCATCGCTGGCGCAGCCGGCAGTCTGTACGCACATTACATCCGCATCATCGACCCCGAAGTGTTTGCCTTCATCTCCACGGTGACCATGGTGATCATGGTCGTCTCGGGCGGTAAGGGATCGCTCGCCGGTCCGGTGGTCGGCGGCGTGATCTTCGGCCTGCTGCCGGTGCTGCTGCGGCCGATCATGGCGCCGGAAGCGCAGTGGATCACCTATGGCCTCGTGCTGATCGCGATCCTGTTCGTCCTTCCCCGCGGCATCGTGCCCGCTCTGGCGCCGAAGCTTGGTTTCGGGCGGCCGCAGACCAGGCCGAAGCCGGTCGTCATGACCGAGCGCACCGCCGAGGAGCATGCGTGATGTCCGAAACCGTCCTCAGCATCGAACATGTCGGCGTGCAGTTCGGCGGCCTCGTCGCAATTTCCGACATGAACTTCCATGTCGGCCAGAGCGAAATCGTCAGCCTGATCGGCCCCAACGGCGCCGGCAAGACCACCGCCTTCAATGTCATGACCGGCTTTCTGACGCCGACAAAAGGCGCGGTGAAATATTGCGGCCAGGATCTGCGCGGCCTCAAGCCTCATGAGATCGCGGACCTCGGCCTGATCCGCACCTTCCAGCGCACCAGCGTGTTTCCCAACGACACCGTGCTCGACAATGTGCTGATCGGCCTGCACCGCCAGGGCAAGCTCGGCCTGCTGGAAGCCATTTTCCGGCTCCCGCGCGCCCGCGCTTCGGAGCAGGCTTTGCGCGAACGCGCGACCGAACTGGTGCGCCTCGTCGGCCTCGAAGCCCGCGCCCACGAGCTCGCCGGCTCGCTCTCCTATGGCGAGCAGCGCCTGGTCGGCGTCGCGCTGGCGCTTGCGGCACAGCCGAAGATGCTGCTGATGGACGAGCCGGTCTCCGGCATGAATGCTTCGGAGACACACACTTTCGTGCAACTGATCCGCAAGATCCGCGACAGCGGCATCACCATCCTCCTGGTCGAGCACGACATGCCGATGGTGATGAGCGTCTCCGACCGCATCGTGGTGCTGAATTACGGCCGCATCATCGCCGAAGGACCACCGGACGAGATCAGGAAAAATCCGGCGGTCATCGAGGCCTATCTCGGCCAGAGTGCCAAGGACGTGGTGAAGGAAGTCGCAGCCCATGCTTGAGATCCGCGACATGGTTTGTGCCTATGGGCAGGTCACCGCCCTGAAAGGCATCTCGCTGTCGGTCAAGGCCGGCCAGCTCGTCGCGCTGATAGGCGCCAATGGCGCCGGCAAGAGCACTACGCTGCGTGCCATTTCCGGTCTCGTGCCATCGCGCTCCGGGCAGATGATATTCGACGGCGAGGACATCACCGGCATCGGCGCCCAGCGCGTGCTCACCAAGGGCATCGCGCATTGCCCGGAAGGACGCCGTGTCTTCCCGCATATGACGGTGTCGGAAAATCTCGACATGGGCGCCTATCTGCGCAACGACACCAGCGAGGTGGCCGCCGATCTCGATCGCATCTATGGGGAGTTTCCCCGCCTGGCCGAACGCCGCAAGCAGGCCGCCGGTACGCTCTCGGGCGGCGAGCAGCAGATGCTGGCGATCGGTCGCGCGTTGATGTCGCGCCCGCGTCTGGTGATGTTCGACGAGCCTTCGCTTGGCCTCGCACCGAACATCGTCGAGCGCACTTTCGCGATCATCCGCGCCATCCGCGACAGCGGCACCACCGTGCTTCTGGTGGAGCAGAACGCATTCGCCGCGCTGGATATGTGCGACCACGCTTACCTGCTGGAATCCGGACGGGTGGTGCTCTCCGGCGGCGGCGCCGAACTGATTGCCAACGAGCATGTGCGGCGGGCCTATCTTGGCGGATGACGACGGCCGCTGGGTCGTGCTCTGTTCGCGGGACCGGCTGGCGGCTCAAAAGATCATCTGCGCCACGGTTGCGGGCGTTGCCATCATCCTGGTTCAGGACGACGACACGATCGTCGCCTGCGAGCGCACATGCCCGCACGAGCAGGCGGACCTCAGCCGCGGCCATGTCTCTGGCGGGCGGCTGCATTGCCCACATCACCGCGCTTCGTTCAGTTTGGCGAGCGGGGATATATCACCGGGATGGCCGAGCCGGTCGCTGCGCACATTCCCCCTTCGCTTCGACGAGGTTCAGGTCTGGATCGACACTCAGGCTGTTCGGGCGGCTTCGTCGGATTGACCGACGCCGTGACGATCGAACCTGCCGCGCCCTTCCCATCCAGGATGTGCCAGCATGATGATAGCGCTCGGCCAGACCTGCCGATCGGTTTGGTGGATGCCGCTGCCCCGCGATATCCGCGCGCCATGTACCTGCTCGAACACCGAGGGGAAGTCACCGGCGGCGACAATGTTACCCGACGGCGAAGAGCGTTGAGGATGTCGCTGCGGCTGGAGCAACGGAATCGGGGGTAAACGAGTCGTAAATCGGCCGGAAAATAACCCACGAGACTCTCGGATGAGAATCGCACGATGGCCGTCGGCGATGAAGATGATCGATCACATATTGTGCGGAAAGACGGGGCTGGCGCTGGCGGCGGCCCTGCTCGGGGCCTGCATCGTCAATGCGCGCTTCTGATCAGTCGCGTTCACAAGCCGCCCGGAACAATATCAAGGCAAACGCGGCCTGCCAAAGGCTCTCAAAACAACCTGAAGGTCGTCGATAAATCGAGTAGAAACAATTGCTTATGACTTTGGAGCGGGTAGAGGGAATCGAACCCTCGTATTCAGCTTGGAAGGCTGCTGCTCTACCATTGAGCTATACCCGCATGCCGCGTCAGGTAACACGTTGCGCCGGGGGTCTCAACCTCTGTGCGGATAAAGTCCCCAAGCGTGCCACCTTGTCATGGCTAGGCCTGAACCGGCCATTTCCTTTCGCGCGCCGCCAAAGATGGGTCCGCGGGATGACGCCGCGCCAAATGGGCTGCAGCCGCAGCCGGTCAAGTCAGCGGAGGACGTCCGAGCAGAGCCCGGCGCGCTTCAGCGAAAATGTTCCTATTTTGTTCTTGACGAATTCCTGACAAGGATTATTGTCCACGCCGTCCGGCCCCGGTGAAAGGGGCGAGCGCGATCGTCACGTTCGCGGGGCTGGATGCGGTGGACGCCAAGGTTTGGGCGTCGCGCGGTGCCTGGAAGAGGTTCGCCTGCGGGCGGGACGGATCGGTGCCAGACCTGCCACTGGCGCGGAGATGCCTCACCCTCAGATGGACCGACGCCGGCGCCGCGTGACGGACGACCCTCTCGGCGGCGTCCGGGATCATGCTGCTGCGTCCCCCGGCCCTTCGCCTTGGGCCAAATAACGGGGATCTGACCGCTCCCCTGGGCAGGCAGCGGCCCCCAAACACCGCGTGCGGAACGTCGAGCTTGCTCGATCATTCCGAAAGTCCTGATGCATTCTCTTGCGGAGTACCGCATCGGCATCAGGCACCAAGGGTGCATCGGGCGCCCGGCGTTCCGCGCGCCCTTTCTTCGGAGAGGGCGGAGGGAATGCGCAAAACTCGGGCGCTTCGGCGCCGCGAGAACGGGATCGCGTGTTTGCAGGAATGACGGGGCTGTTTGACAGTGTTGATCGGGAAGTGATGCGCAGAAGATGTGCTCCCTCCCCCAAGCCGCGCAGCGGCGCAGTGGGGAGGGCCGGGGTGGGGCGCCCCACGTGACGTCTTACCGTCGGGAGAGACCCCACCCGTCACGATGCTCGCTGGACGCTCGCAGTCGTGCCACCCTTGTAACTTGCCAATCGCCGTTTCTGCTAAGCTTGGTGGTGCGGTGGCAG